>Ga0316206_1000118_pt1 | contig 160897 bp, 166 predicted proteins | sample 6monthpyrite_MG_FD_204942 | JGI IMG/M metagenome (GOLD analysis project Ga0316206, IMG submission 204942) | Microbial mat bacterial communities from mineral coupon in-situ incubated in ocean water Damariscotta River, Maine, United States -... | ecosystem: Environmental > Aquatic > Marine >... | reverse complement strand
CTACAGCTGTATCTAGCTCCACACCTTTTGATGCTGCTATTTGCTCAGAGATTTCTGCATAACCGTTGAACATGGCAACGGCATATTTATCCTTATCCTCAAGCTCTGCAGGTGTTCTTGCTCCAATTAGAGGAATCACACGCCCATTAAAAAATGGCCAAATAGCTAAAGGATCCATTATCTCTTTTCTGTTAAAAAGCTTATAAAGAGACTTGTCTTCAGCATATATCTGTACCTGCTTAGAGTTTTCAACAAATGAAAACAAAACGGCTGGCTCTTGAAGGGTTTTAATCAAGTCTTGTTGATACTCAATAATGCTTTGATTATTTTCTGTATCTTTAACAAGACTCAGGTATAAATTTATACCTGTTTTCGCAGAGAGCTCCTCTGCCATTGGTTCAATTTGTTCATTGAACTCTTTTCTTTTAACAACTTCATCTATAACAATAAATTGCGCTTGGAGTGATTGTGAAAAGAAAAGAATTGCAATGAGGGCCAAAAGCCCAACATTAACTTTCATCATATTAACCGATATAAAGATGCTCTGCAATAACCACAGCATATATTGTATACATTGCCATAGCAAACAGACCAAGACCAATAATTCTATCTAGTGTCATTATTTGTCCTTTAATAATTTTACATGAGATGCGTTATCAGCAGATAACATTTTCACACTCTTTACATCTTCAATATAATAATAATCTTGTGCAACGTCTTGTTGAACACCAACTGCTAGAAACACAAGAGTTCCTTCAACTGCTAATAGCAACAGTGTTGCTACTAACATACCTGTAATCCCGTGTAGTGCAAAAATACTTCTATTTTCCATATCTTCTCTCCTACTCTTCGAGTTCTTTATCAGTACCGTGTGCTACATAAGCAGACAGGGCTTTGATTTGAGGCATACTTAACATTTCGCTAAATCTTGGCATTACACCAATTTCGCCTTTTTTCATACCATTTTTAAGAAGGTTTGCAACTAAACATGAGTTGTAATCTCTTAAACTTGGACCAACAAGAGAAACACCATGGCCTATACAGTCTTCACCTTCACATGCAGTAGAATAACCTTCTACACCTGTAGTATCAGTCTCAGGTTTAACACCATAGCTCTTATAACCTTTAGCACCAGCTGTTAAAGCAGCACCGTGACATGAAGCACATGCATTTGAAAAGATATCTTTACCAGCAGTTGAGCCAGCTTCATCTTTAAATCCATTTGCAATGTATTCAGAAACCGTTGCGATCTCAGCATCATCAGAAAGCATAAACGGTGGCATTCCACCATCATAGCCTAGTTGATTAGAACCCTCACGGATCACTTTTTCAACATACTTTTTGCTCATGTTACGTTGTGTTAGATCTTCTGCCGTAAGCAGACCTGTCGTATAGTTCTCTTGACCGTTTCCAGAAGGACCATGACAAGGAGCACATTGAACAGCAAAGATACCTTCACCCATCTTAAGCTTTTGAGCGTCTGTCATCTTCGCAAAGCTCTCAGCTATCTTATGATTTGATATGTTTGCATCTTTATTGTATTCACCGATTTGTGAATACTCATTCAACGGATAACCTGTGGTCATATACCACATACCCCATATCATCAATATAAGTATTGAAAGTTGCCACCCTATAGGTGCATCGTTATTGTACTCGCCAATACCGTCCCAACTCTCATCTATAAGCTCTCCAGTTGCCGTAGCATCTTTCATTTGTTTTACGTATGCCATAACAACAACAACAGAAATAATAACGACTGCAGCTGCACCAGCCATTGCCAGTAAGTTTACAATATCATCACCCATCATATCACCAACAACAGCGTATGTACCTGCCATCAGGACGATTGTAAGTATGATACCAAAAATCCATAAACCTTTCATTTATCCCTCCATCTTTCGTTCAGAGTCTTCTGATTTAGAATCCTCTTCTTTTTCTTCAACCAACTCATCAGTAACTTCATCATGTAAAGCTATATTACTATACTTTTCATAATCTTTTGTTCCCTTTTTCTTAGCTGTATAGAGATGATAAACATATCCCATAAACAGCACGGATAAAGAGATGGTTAAAATCGAATAACCGTACCCTGAAAATTCACCTAGAGTCATACTATTATCTTATTTCAGTGAATTAAGATAAGCGATTAGCGCTACGATTTCAGGAACCTGTCCTGTTGCAACCATGTCTTTAACATCTTGGTTTTTCATCTCAGCCACCACTAATTTAGCTTCAGCAAGAGCATCTTCACGACCACCTTCAACTGTAGCTGAAAGTTTTACTTGAGACATAGAACCATCTAACATCGGAATGTCTTTGTTGTATGGAACGTTAAACACAACACGTACTGTTTCAGCTTCAGCCCAAGCAGTATCAACATCAGTAACATTCGTAAACAACCAAGGATATCTCGGCATGATAGAACCAGGTACAACACCTTCAGGATCTAACATATGATTTTCGTGCCAGTCAGTTGTACGGTAATTACCTACACGCATAAGATCTGGACCAGTACGCTCTGAACCCCAAAGAAAAGGGCGGTCATAAGCATACTCACCACTTAAAGAGTAAGCACCGTAACGGTCAGTCTCATGTTTAAATGGACGAACTAGTTGTGAGTGACATGCATTACAACTCTCTTTAATATATACTTGACGACCTGCTAATTCAAGTGTCGTATATGGTTTAGTCCCGATTAAAGGACGTGACTGTTGAATGAAATGTGGAACAATCATAACGATACCAGCAAAAGCGATAACTATAAATATACCTACGCCAAAAAAGAATGGGCGTTCTTCTAACCAATGAAACATATTATCTCCCTTTCCTTACGCTGCCATAGGCGTAGCATTTTGAAGCTCACGTTCCTCAACAGGACGAGCCGACATAGTTTTAAGAATATTATAAATAAAGATCACGAAACCAGCTAAGTAGAAAATACCACCAACCGCACGGATAATATAATAAATATGTAATGCATTAACAGAATCGATGAATGAGTAAGCAAGGTTACCAAACTCATCAACTGCTCTCCACATCATACCTTGAGTAATACCCGCAATCCACATAGATGTGAAGTAAAGGATAACACCAAGAGTCTGTAACCAGAACTGTGTATTCATTAGCGCTTTAGAGTAAATCTCACGCTTAAATACACGTGGTGCCATATGGTACAGTGCCGCCATTACAATGAATCCAACCCAACCAAGAGCACCATCATGTACGTGACCGACGATCCAGTTAGTAAAGTGCGCAATAGCATTTACAGATTTAATAGATTGAATAGGACCTTCAATCGTAGAGAACATATAGAAAGTTGATGAAAGAATCATAAACTTAATCAGTGGGCTCTCTGCAACTTGTTTCCACTCACCCTTCATAGTAAGAAGTAGATTGATCGCTGAACCCCATGAAGGCAAGATAAGGATTATCGAAAAGATAGAACCCATAGTCTGCATCCAGTCAGGAACAGTAGAGTAGATAAGGTGGTGACCACCTGCCCATACGTATACAAACATTAAAGACCAAAATCCAAGTAAAGAAAGCTTATATGAATAAATCGCTTGACCTGACTCTTTTGGTAAGAAGTAATAGATCAGACCAACAAGAGGAACCGTTAAAACAAAAGCAACTGCATTATGACCATACCACCATTGAACCATAGCTCCAGATGTACCAGAGTAAGCAGAAACACCGTTCATGATTGAACCAGCACCTGCAACAAAGTAAGTAGGAATAACAATATTAACCATAATGAAAAGCATAGCCACACCTAAGAATGTAGCCATGAAGTACCAGATAGATACATACAGGGCCTTCTCTCTACGAATACCTACAAGACCAGCGATACCAACTCCCCAAAATACCCAAAAAAGCACAACAACAATATCAAGTGGCCATTCTAATTCAGCATACTCGTTTGACTGTCCAATACCTAAGAAAAGTGTTACGACAGCAAGTAATATAGCTAAGAAGTAAGTCCAGAAGTGAAGTTTCCCGGCTATCATCAAAATTTTTGATTCAGCCATAGACACTTTCAGAACTCTCTGTCCTATATAATACCAACCTGCGAAGATACCACTAAGAGTAAATCCAAAGATTACACCTGAAGTGTGAATTGGTCTAAGACGACTAAAGTTAATATACTCAGTCATTGTCTCGCCAAGAATATAATTAAATTCTGGCCATGCTAGTTGCAAGGCAAGTACTACACCAAGTAACATACCGATAAATCCGAATAACAGTGTTGACATCATAAACATCTTAGCGACTGTATAATCGTATTCTAATGGACGGTTTTCCATATAAGCTCCCTTTTTCTATTTATAAACTAAGGTATTTATATACCTTAGGCTCAAAGCTTAAGCTATATTGCTATCTCTTCATGGTCTTTATGCCCCTTGAAACAGCAGTATGGCCTAAATCAGCTGATATAATATCACATAATAATCATTACCTAGCTTAATATTGAAACTTAATTCTCTACTTTCTATGTAATAAATTTTATTAATTTTGTGTTAAGTTTGTGATATATTACTAATTATAATCCGCATTTTCCGGCACCACATTTTCCAGTTCCACATTTCATAGAAGAATTTTCAATGGGGTGAAGGTAGATATCATAGTTCACATAGGCTTTATAGAGTGTCCACCCCCCGTATAAGATTATAATCAAAGATGATACCTCAATCATGATGTGTCTGAAACGATTTTGAGAAATAAAACCGACCAAAAAACCGAGGCTAAACAGGGTTGGAATTGTTGATATTCCAAATAGTAACATTACCCCTGCTCCTAGGAGCATAGATTTGGTTGCAATGGCAGTAATCAACATAGTATACACAAGTCCGCAAGGAAAAAAACCATTCAAAGCACCCAGGGTATAAAAACTAAGTTTAGATTTAGAATTAAGCTGAGAGAAAAAGATTTTCTTGAACCAGGCCTTTTGAGTAATAGGGTATTCAAGATAAGAGATAAACTTGAGTCTGCCAGACAATGACAATCCCATAAGAACCATCAGTAAACCTGAAAAACCGAACATGAGCATACGCATCATTGGAGTAGCTTCCCAAAGAGAACCAAAAAAACCAAAGAGTGCCCCTAAAAGGGTGTATGAGCTGATACGTCCAAGGTTATAAAAGGCGTGACCCGCTGCTTGAGAAGTCTTTGAAGTACTAGATTCCATCTTGGCTGTTGTATAAGAGACGATAAATCCACCACACATCCCAATACAATGGCCTAGACTTCCAAAAAATCCAAAAGCAAGAATAGCAAGTAGTTCCAGGGAGTTATGATCATAAAAATTCAAGATATTTCCTTACAAAATGTAAGATTAAGCCTTAGGAGAGAGAAAGACTTAAAGGGAGAAGAGTTAAGCTTTGAGTTAACAGTATAACAATGCTTTGTTACAGAAGTGTTAACTCTCAATAAGCTATTTGCCCATCAGCGAAAGAAACTCACTAAAGATATAAGCAGACTCTTTTGGTCCGGGACTCGCTTCTGGGTGATGTTGAACCGAGAAGACATGTCCTGACTTATAATTTAGACCTTCGATAGTATTGTCAAAAAGGTTTGAGTGTGTTACATCTGCAATCTCTATAATGTTATCAGGAACATTATAGTTATGATTCTGTGCCGTAATCTCTACCATTCCTGTTTTTTCATTTTTTACAGGATGATTTCCACCATGATGACCAAACTTCAATTTAAAAGTGTCATATCCGTGAGAGATTGAAAGCAGTTGGTGCCCTAAACAGATACCAAACATTGGAACCTTCGCTGCAATCAGTTTTTTAATTCCTTCTTGCTCTTTTTTAAGCACAAGGGGATCACCCGGTCCATTTGATAAAAACACCCCGTCAATCTCTTTTGAAGCCACTCTAGAAATAAGTGCATCCGCGTCAAACGAGTTTGGAATAACTTCAACATCCATGCCTGCTTGTGTCAGCTCATTTAAGATATTTCTTTTCACACCAAAATCAATAGCAACGATTTTAGCCTTAGGTGTTGGTGCATCTTGATATTTAAAGGTCTTGGCATCATACGTTCCATGTGGATGCTTATAAACCTCTTTTGTACTTACTTCTTCAATATAATTAACATCTTCAATACGAGGTGCTTTTGCAAGAGCTGCTTTTAATTCATCTTTATCTGAAATAGTTGTTGAAGCAATCATCATCATCGCCCCTTCAGAACGAATCATCTTGGTCAAAAAACGTGTATCGATATTGCAAATACCCATCACACCTTGCTCTTTTAAGAAGTTTGCTAAAGAGTCCGTTGCACGAAAGTTTGAGTAACGCTCTTGATAAGTACGAACAATGACCCCTTTAGTAAAGGCACCCTTCGACTCCATATCTTCTTCATTTACACCAATATTTCCAATCTCTGGCATAGTAAAAGTCACAAACTGTCCTGCATAAGATGGGTCAGAAGTGATCTCTTGATATCCTGATAATGAAGTATTAAAAACTATCTCACCAACAGATGTTGTTTCTGCACCAAAGCTATCTGCTTCTAAGTAAGTTCCATTTTCTAAATATAGATATACCTTCTTCATTTTTTACGCCATTCCTCTTTTAGCTAACTCTTCTGCATACAGCTTTTCGAACAGAATATTGTAATCATCTGTTCCAGGGATAATCTCACGCTTATATGTCTTGATTTTTTCATATACGGCATCTTCAATCGCATCATTATCAGCTATAAAGCCTGTCATCGCAGCAAAGATAACATTTTTAATACGAATCTCTTCAATATCATAATGAATAAGATCTTCTTCATATAACTCATCCAAGATCTTGTGGGCAATATCTGAAAATCTGTCATCATACGAAAGAATAACACCAAACTCAGGAGCAATCTTCTTTTTGATCATAAAGAAAAGTTGTCTATCGTCAACATTGTTCTCATCCATTGCTTCTTCATTAGCATCAAGGATGTCATGCACTTTTTCTTCAAGCATCGCTTCTTGCTTGATAGACTCTTCTAATATCTTTCTGGCTTCATCTGCAACAGGTTCTAAACCCCTAGTCATTGTAACAATACCACTTTTGTTTAGCTCTATCGCTACTTTTTGTGCGATATGGGGAACGTGTTGCAGTTTTACCTTCATTGAAGCGCCTTGTAAAATAATTTTTAGGATTTTAGCGTATTAAAGGTAAAGGTTTCATTAGTCAAGATGCCTTTGCTAACTCGTGCTCTAAAACAAAGGTATATGAAATAAAGTCAGATGCCTTACTCAGCAACTGACTGGTTCATATAAGAAAGCTTATTATTAGTCTCAATTGCAGCAAACAAGGCAAGTCCTAAAGAAATAAAAGGTGAGGCAATTAGCAAAATTGGAAAACTTATATAAGCGGTAATAGTAAAGATAAACATGCCTAGCGCAAATACCCATGATACATAAAACAGCCCGAAGCCATTAAAGACGAAAGCTAAAACAGCTGCCAGCCAAACCGTTTTCTTCTTCTTTGTAAATATCATATAACGAGAAAGCAAGCTAACTTCTTCACCCGTTTTAAAAACTATCTCTTCTGTCTTTTTATTTTTATGGTAACTTGAAGAACGCACTCTTTTATTGACCTTCATCCAGGCTAACGCAGCAGATATCAAGGGAATAGAAGCCAAAAGTTCGGGAAGTACAAAGAACATACTACCGGCTAATATCCCAACGCCGACAGCGAGTTGCCATGATACGGCAAGTAGGCCTACGGGGCCTAAAAAAAGAGCCAACAGTGTTGGTTTCCAAACATCCTCGTCTAAATCAGAAGTGAGAGTGACTTCTTCATCCCTTTGCTGAATATGATGCAAGTGGCTCTGTTCTTTTTTCAGATAAGCAGACTTATATTGATTGATCAAATCAATGGCTTTTTTTAATAGCTCAATATCGGGTTCACCACTTTGTAATTGAAGGCTCCCCTGTAAGACAATCTCCCGATCTTGTAAAGAAAATTTATACTTCTTGTTCAACTCCACAAAGTCGATCTTATAATCAAGTAGTTTTTCCAGATCCCCTTCATCACCTTTTATATTATAGACTGTTCCATCATCAACATACTCATCTTTATCAATATTATTCATGTTTTTCCTATCTGCTTTGCAGTCTAAATTGGCTAGTTCTCTACCTGACTCATCATTTTAGTCATGTCAGATGCCTTTGTTGCATCCATTTTTCCTAATATTTTAGCCATTGTTTTAGGCTTTAGCGTGGTTAAAATACCTGCAGCGTCTTTTGGCTCTAGCTTAGAAAGTACGTCCGCAGCTGATTGTGCTTTCATTTTTGAGTAGGTCTGAGAGATCTTGTTCATCTTCAGTTCTTTGAGCTCTTTTAAAAGATCTTGCGTCTTATTTAATTGCTTAGAGACTTCTTCTTCTCTATTTTTCAAGTCACTCTCTTGAGCATTTAAACGTATCTCTTTTTCAGATAGCTTTGCTTCTTTTCTTTTTAAGAGATCTTCTGTTGCTTCTTTTAGAGCGTTAAGCGCCTGTTCTTGTTCATCAATACGTTCAAGCTCTAAAATAAGCTCAGCTTTACGTTCTTCAAAAACTTTTGTACAGTCATAAAGTTCACTGTTTGCATAAATACTGCTAATTAGTAAAAATAAAATGCCTACTGTTTTAATCACTATTTTTCCTATTAAACATCATTAACGCAACTTCATCAAGTGCTTTTGCTTCTTTCAACTTTTCTGCCTTCAAGACTTTCTCTATCTCATTTGTTTCAAGGTATTTAAATTTTTCGTGCTCAATGTTAGCAGTTTTGAGCTGTTGCATTGCTTTGATTAAAGCGTTTTCTGCAACTTGTAAATTGTACTTATTAAAACCAATCTCATCTTGTATACGATGTTTTAAAAGCTGCATCTGTCTAAACAGTGAAAAGTCCCCACCTTGAGGTATATCTAAAGAACGTAATTCACTATAAGAGTCTTCAATTTTCTGTTTGACCTGCGCGATAGTCGTGTGACAAGAAGAGACTGCTTGTTCCATTTTATCAAGATACTGTTTTTTGATTTTTACTAAAGAGGTGTATTGTGTATTCAAGGAAGAAACCTTGAAGACACATAGGAGTAAGTGTTCAAAATGCTTTCTCCTTTAATGGTTTAAAGAATTATTGTATCGTTTCTATCTGGTGAAGTAGACACAAGACCAATCTTAGTCTCAGTGATCTCTTCAAAGAACTTCAAGTATGACTTAGCCGTTTCTGGAAGATCATCCCATTTTTGAACGCCCTCTGTCTTATCCCAACCCGGGAATGACTTATAAATAGGCTTAACATTTTCAATGTCAGAAGGCATATAATCGATCTCTTTACCTTCATACTCATAAGCCACACACATCTTCACTTCTTCAAAACCATCAAGAACATCAAGTTTCATAACAGAAAGCTGGTCACAACCGTTGATGCGGGCAGCGTGCTTACAAGCAACCGCGTCAAACCAACCACAACGACGGGGACGACCTGTAGTTGTTCCAAACTCATGACCTTGCTCACGTAGTCTGTCACCATCAGTTTCAAAGTCTTCTGTCGGGAATGGTCCATTTCCGACACGTGTACAGTATGCTTTAACAATACCTGTAATGTTTCCGATGTCTTTTGGAGAGATACCAAGACCTGTACAAGCACCTGCTGAGATAGTAGAAGATGATGTAACAAACGGATAGGTTCCATGGTCAATATCAAGAAGTGTACCTTGAGCACCTTCAAGAAGAACTTTTTTGCCCTCTTTCATAAGGTCCCAGACCATCTTCGTTGTGTTGCAGATAAATGGTAAAAGCACCTTAGCATATTCTACAAGTTCAGCTTGTAACTCAGACTTTGATGGAAGTGCAATATCCATAGCTCTAAACACTGCTTCATTTTGAGCAAAGTGCTCCATAATGTTTTCAGTTAAAAGCTCAATATCTTTCAGTTCACCCATTCTGTGACCTGAACGAGAGATCTTATCTGCATAAGATGGACCAATACCACGACCTGTAGTACCAATTGCCTTGTCTCCACGCATCTTCTCTTTTGCTTGATCAATAGCGATATGGTAGTTCAAAATCATATGTGCTGATTCAGATACAAAAAGACGACCTTCTAGTTTATCAAACTGCTTCATCTCTTTGATTAAAGCTTCTGGACAAACAACAACACCGTTTCCGATGATGTTTAGTGCAGATGGGTTTAAGATACCTGAAGGAATAAGATGAAGTGCATACTTAACACCGTCAACCCAGATAGTGTGACCTGCATTATGTCCACCTTGGTAACGTGCTACTGCGTCAAACTCTTGTGCCATAAGGTCAACGATCTTACCCTTACCTTCATCACCCCATTGAATTCCAACGATTAAATCTGCTTGTTTGTTTGCCATTAGTTCTTACCTTCTAGTTTTTCAATTATTTTATCTGTGTAAAGTGCGAATCCAACCGATGTCACTTCATCATTTACATATCTTCCACCACGTGCAAAGACATCATTTTTCTCTATCATTCTAAAATACAACTCATCATAATAAAGCATCTTCGCATAATATAAAGGTGCTAAGACAAAGTTGTCATATTCAATATTTTGAGCCAACTCTTTCATACGCCCCAGTTCATGCTTGATAACCTCAGGAACAACTTCCATCACCGCGTCAATATCTTCAAGTCTTTCAAGATATATGATCTCTTTTAACCAAGAGACTTTATTATCAAGAAGCTTTTGAATATTGATATGCTTAAAGTCTTCCAAATCAATGCCTAACTCTTTAGAAATAAGCTCAGGAATACGAATATTAGATATTTGCAAAAGTGGTTTTATATCTAAGGCGTTTACCGTATCAATAGCTGATTGAAGTACAGTAGAGAGGTTCTTTTCTCCAATATATTCCGCACCGATTTGATAGATCTCTTTAGACGGGTACATGTAAATAGGCTGAATATAAAACCATTTTTGATGCGATGTATTGCGGCCTAAGCGCTTATCAAGAAGACGTACAACATCTATAGTCGAGTCTGCTCTAAGTGTTAGCTGGTAGTTTTGTGTATCGTTCACACGGATAAGCTCTTTTTCATCCGCGATACTTAGATGCTGGTGATATGAGAAAAGAGGTGTGATCAACTCTTCATACCCCGCATTATAAAGCACATCAGAAGCAACTGCCTCAATCTCACGTTTTATCTTAGCTGTCTTACCAAAATATAGTTTTGTTCCTGAAGGAATCTCATGTTCTAGCATCATGTTTATTTTTCCATTTCAGCAAAATAAAGTTCATTAAAGATCTTATTTGCTGTTCCATCATAAGCACGTCTATCAAGTTTAGCCAATGCAAGTTCAACCGCATTAACAACCCAGGCTGACTCATAAGTCTTGATAAGTCCCATTTGGTTGATACGGAAGATCTTACCCTTTAAGTGATCTTGACCACCCGCTACATTTACATCATAATCTTTTTTCAAGATATTACGAATCTCGGAAGCATTTTCATCATCAATGGTTGTCATTGACAATGCAGGAGACGCAGGATAAGAGTGAAGACCTAAGGCTTCAAGCGCTCCACGTGTTGCAGCTGCTCTTGCTGCTGTCTCTTTATAAAGTTTATCAAGACCACCATCAGCGTCTATCTCTTTTAAAATAGCGCCTAAACCGATAGTCAGTGTTGTCGCTGCTGTATAAGCTGTTGTGTTTTGCTTCTGCTTTTTAATCTCAGAAGCAAGGTTTAGGTAATAGCCTTTTCCGTTTCCAACTTTAGTAATAGCCGCATTAGAAAGACCAAGGATAGCAAGTCCAGGTGGAAGCATCAAAGCTTTTTGACTACCGGCAAGAACTGCGTCAAGATTTGATACATCAATCTTTTCAACACCAATAGCTGTAATTCCATCCGCAATGATCATAACCTCAGGACGAACAGCCTTAACCGCTTTTGCGATGGCTTCAACAGGATGACGCAAACCACCAGCAGACTCAGAGATCTGAACCGCAATCGCGTCAATAGAAGGATTTTCTTCTAAGGCTTTTAAAACATCTTCAACTGTTGTTGGTGTATTCCACTCATATTTAAGCTCAACACTTCCCAGTCCATGAGCCTGAGCAATCTTTCCAAAACGCTCACCAAACTTACCCGCATTTACATTTAAAAGCGTGTTATGACAAAGGTTGATAACCGCCGCCTCCATAGCACCTGTACCACTGGTTGCAAGCATCACTACTTCATCTGTATTAAAAAGCTTAAAGAGCTCTTTACGTGTATCTTCAAAAATAGCTTCAAATTCCGGTGTACGGTGATGAAGAGTTGGCTCCGCCATAGCTAAACGGATTGATTCTGGAACAGGGGTTGGCCCCGGTGTAAAAAGTAGCATTCGCTTCCTTCTTGTGATTGTTTATATGTTTAAAAAAGAGTTACTTGTAACTTTTCTGTAAACATACGGGCGCAATTATAGCGGAAGCATTGTTAGAGGATGATAAAAAAATCCCACTTACCTTTAAAAAATCATTTTAATTTCTTGCAAGGAACATTTATAACACCCTTGTAGAGTATGCCTTTGTACTCACAACAACTATTACCAAAATTTAACTATATCTTTGATATCCTTCTATTTTTAAATAATTCAAGGATATACATGACACTTTATGAAGCAACCATTTTAGGGATAGTTGAAGGGATTACGGAGTTTTTACCTGTTTCATCTACTGCGCATATCGCTTTAGCCTCTCAGATAATGGGTATTCCTCAAGATGACTTTATGAGCTCTTTTAATATTATCATTCAGATTGCTCCTATTTTTTCCATCATGGTCATCTATTTTAATACACTTTTTCAAAGTCTTGAAATTTGGAAAAAGCTTATTGCTTCTTTTATACCTACGGGGGCCATTGGATTTTTATTTCATAAACAGATAGAAACTATGTTTTCTGCAAACAGTATTGTTTTATGGATGGTAGCTACAGGAGTTTTTTTCTTGCTGGTAGAATTTTTATACACAAAAAAGGGTCATTCAACTGAAGAACTTGAAAATGTGACGTACAAACAAGCCATCTCTATTGGTTTTATACAAGCATTTTCCCTTATACCAGGGGTTTCACGTTCAGGAAGTACCATTCTTGGAGCTATGCTTTTAGGCTTAAAACGTGAAACAGCTATGAGCTTTTCTTTTTTACTTGCTATTCCTACCATGACTGCTGCTTCAGGATATACGCTTTTAAAAGACTATAGCTCTCTCTCATTTGACGGAATGTCTTTAATCCTTATAGGCTTTGTTGTCTCTTTTATCATAGGGTGGGCTGCAGTAAAAAGTTTCTTAGCCATTGTTGGAAAGTACAGCTTCACGCCGTTTGGAATCTATCTCATTGCTTCTGCTATCTTATTTGGATTATTCGGTGTTGAGCTCTAAGAAAGGTATGCATATCATACTTTTGTGATACTTATGGAACATTCTTTGCTTTTATTCTTGTGGGTAAGTCAAAACTAGACGAGTCGATTTTCTGAAAGAAAAAGTTTCTTCAGTAAATAAAGCCCTAAGGAAATATCATGATCATCAAAACACTTGACCTAATAGAGCGCATGTCTACATCAATTGAATCTGTTTTATGTTCTATTAGTAAAAAAATCTTATAAAGAAACCTATCTCTCTCTCATTATTTTAATAACATCTAAAACAGGTCTTGCATTTACTAAGGCTTGTGAGCGGTGAGAGAGTTTTGACTTGATAGCATCATCAAGTTCACCCAATGTTTTGTCATATCCCTTTGGTATAAAACAAGGGTCATATCCAAATCCACCCTCACCTTTAGGCTCAACAATCACATCCCCATACATCCAACCATGTGTTGTATACTCACCTTCTTTACAAACAATAGCTATTGCGGCCGTATAAAAAGCAGGCGAACTTTCAAAACCTTTTTCCTTAACTGACTTCATAAGCTTGTTTAAATTGTCTTTATCACTTGCATCAGGGCCTGCGTAACGCGCGGAAAAAACACCTGGTTCTCCATCTAAGACATCCACACTTATCCCGCTATCATCTGCGAAGACTATGGCATCTGCATCCCCTAAGGCGTCATAAACAGCCTTAGCTTTAATCAGTGCATTGCCCTTAAAGTCTGGTTTATCTTCAACAATCTCAAATGCATCGATAATATCACTATAAGGTATTACTTCAAAGTCGCTATACATAGCAGTAATCTCTCTGAGCTTACCTTTATTTCCTGTTGCTAAAACCAGTTTCATTAAATAACCTTAACTTAAAATCTTTTCATTATAATTGCGTAATTCTATCGTAATTTAAAAGGATACCTCATTGAAAAACATGAGTAAACCTGATATTTTTCTGTAAATTAAATTAAAGGGATATCTTTATGTTTAAAACGATTTGGCCGCTCACAGCGATCTTAGCATTGCGTTTCTTAGGTCTATTTTTAGTACTTCCAGTTTTATCTGTTTATGCCATGGGTATGGAAGGTGCAACCGCACTTCTTGTTGGTGTTATTGTTGGTGGGTATGCTTTAACTCAAGCTGTCTTTCAAGTTCCATTTGGGAGTATCTCAGACAAGATGGGTAGAAAACCGACGCTTGTTTTTGGTCTGCTTATATTTTTAGCGGGTTCTGTTCTTGCGGCAATGAGTGACAGTATCTGGATGTTAATGGTTGGTCGTTTCCTTCAGGGTGCCGGAGCAATCGGTTCGGTTATTCCTGCGATGATTGCAGATTTAGTACCTGAGGAGTCTCGTGGTAAGGCTATGGCAATGATGGGTGGTTCAATCGCTCTAAGTTTTGCACTTGCTATGGGACTTGGACCTGTGCTTGGCTCAGCTTATGGTGTAGCCTCTTTGTTTTGGATCACTGCAGCTATGGCAGCTCTTGCTATCGTTTTAGTCTTTGTTAAAGTACCGACACCTCCACGTATTCACCATGTTTATCATGACAAGATTAAAACAAAAGACATCTTCAAAGACCCTAACCTTTTAGGTATGTTTGTTATTAATGGTATGCAAAAAGGCCTTATGACTATCGCCTTTGTACTTATCCCCCTTATCATGACAGGTGCTGTAGAAGATGGTGGTTTTGCTTGGGCAAAGTCTGATTTATGGAAGGTGTATCTACCGGCTATGATCTTTGGTCTTATTGCTATGGGGCCTGCCGCAGTATTTGGTGAAAAGCATAATAAGGCTAAACAGATATTTTTAGTGAGTATTGTTCTTTTTATTACTGCCTTTTTACTTATGGGATTATCTACTTCTCCTACACTTTTCATTGTTGGTGTTGTCTCTTTTTTCATCGGTTTTAATATGATGGAACCTCTGGTTCAGTCTATTATCTCTAAGTATGCGAAGGTTCACCAAAAGGGTGCGGCTCTTGGAATCTCAAATACAGCTGCATACTTCATGACCTTTATCGGTGGTACCTTTGCTGGTTTAATGCTTGATTATGCAGACCGTGGTATGCTTGGTCTCTCTTTAGCTGGTATTGGTCTGTTATGGCTAGTATGGACAGCCATGAAACTTTCTAATCCAATTCGTCATGCTCACGTATATCTAGCACAAGATACCGTAGATATGAAGAAGCTTGAAGATTTGGAGCATGATGCTATCGCTGAATGGTACATCAATGAAACAGAAAAACTTGTTGTCGTTAAGTACCGTAAAGAAGAACTTAGCGAAGATGAATTAACCACAAAGATAACACACTCGTAAACATCTCTAAAGGAGCTTCATGCTCCTTTATCCTCCTTTCTACGACTCTGCATAAAAACTATATCCTCTTGTTAAGTCAGCTCTTATCTAAAAACAAATATTATTAACTATTCTTATAACTTAAGGGGAGAGCTTGAAAAAGAGTCGTTTAATCATCTTTTTCTTTATGTTTTTTGTTTATCTATCGACTATGAGTTTGTACTATCATCAGACACATGCTATCATTGTTGAAGAGACTGAAAACAATATTGAAGACATCTTACTCTCACGCCGTGCCCTTTCTCATCTTGTAAGTGATATTCAAAAATCAGAGGTGAACCGTCTAAAAGACCTTGGTTCTATAGAACCGGAATACTTCTCACGAGAGCTTTTGTCCAGTTCTTACATCACACTCAAGCTCAATGAGTATGCTAATGCAGAGCGTCAAGAGCTTGGATTAGAACCCCTTACTTTTAAATATGCTTCACCAAACCCAACTAACCCAGACAATCAGGCCAATACTTTTGAACTCAATATTTATAATAAGATGAATAGCAAGACCATAAAGAAGTACAAAGAAATAGTTGTAGAAAACGGCAAGCAGTATCTCTACTATGCTATTGCAGATAAAAGAATAAAACCAAAATGTTTACAGTGTCATGGTATCCCCGAAGATGCTCCAAACATGATGATAGATGCTTATGGAGACAAAAACGGTTTTGGTTTAAAAGTAGGAGAACTTGCAGCTATTATCTCGGTCAAGGCACCTTTGAGTGATATCTACAAAGAAAACGATAAGCAGTTTTTCACCATTGCTATTGTTACTTTTATTATCTTTGTTATCTTACTTTTTCTTGCTGAAAGACTTAGGCAGAGTATGCAGATTAGAGAAGATGAAATACTGCACGCTAAAGAAGAACATAAAAAAAGCATCCGGCAGGCCGAAGAGCTTAAGACCTCATTAGAAAAATTGTATGGACATGTTATCTCCTCACACTTCAATATGCAAGGTGAACTTATCGAAGTAAGCGAAGCCCTATGCAAGCTATGTGGATATTCAAAAGAAGAACTTTTGGGAAAACAGTTCTTCTTTTTCAAACATCCTGAGACAGAAGAGAATCTCTTTCAACGCATATGGAAGACTTTAATGAATGGTGAGAACTGGGTTGGAGAAGTCAAGAACTTAAGCAAAGATGGCAAAATCTTCTGGGTTGAAACAGTCATTAGCCCAATCAAAGATGAAAAAGGAATCACACTTTATTTTGAGTCGATCATGCATATTATTACAGAGAAAAAAGCACTCTTAGAAGACATAAATATAGACCCTCTAACCTCTTTGTTTAACAGGAGAAACTTTGAACAACGTTTTATTATAGAAAGAAGTCGGGCTAAACGAGATGGAAAACAGTTTGCACTTATGATGATAGATATTGATTTTTTCAAACAATACAACGACAACTACGGACATCAACAGGGTGATGTTGCCCTTCAAAGAGTCGCCAAGTCATTAAAAGAAAGCTTCCGTCGCTCTTGTGATATTATCTTTCGTCTAGGGGGAGAGGAATTTGCTGTCATCTCTGCGGACACCTCTTTTGATAAGCTGATCAACTCCGCTGAAAATGCCTGTCATATGCTTTATCAAGAGCGTATCCCGCATATCAAAAGTGATGTAACCCCTTATCTGACCATATCTATAGGTGTTGCTCTTGTGGGTGAGAATTCCGAACTTACGCTTAAGGATGTATATGCTGCTAGTGACAAGGCTCTGTATGAGGCAAAAGAAAATGGAAGAAATAAAGTAATATCTGTCAGTTTGGATAAGGAAAGGTCCTAGTTCTTTAAACGAACTGGACCAAAAAAAAATGTCTATAGCGCAAGAAGATTAATCACCTTAACCTTGTCGCCCACTTCTAATGAATTTGCATTCTCGGCTGTAACCACTAAAGAACAATCTCCCAACATGTTGGTTAAGATAGCAGATGTCCCAACTTTTTTGCCATTAAAGTCAACCTCATAACGTCCATGTGTAAATGTCAGATTACATGGTGAGAACTCTGTCTTTTTAGCGCGCTTATTGAAAGCTTGTGTCAAAGTAGCATCTATGATAGGTAAAGAGCCACTTTGTGCCAACATGCGGCGAATAAGGGGAATAGCATACAACATAAAGGTCACCGTCGATGAATATGCAAACCCGGGCAAGGCAACAATAAACTTGTCATCCTTTTTTGCCAACATGATATGCTGACCAGGTTTTATCTTAACACCCTTATAAATCACCTCTGCACCAAGAGCAGGAATAATATCTTTGACAAAATCATAATCGCCTACACTTACCCCACCTGTTGTCACAATAATATCAGCCGAGTCCAGAGCGTTCAGGAACCCCTCTGTAATGCTTTTCTTGTCATCTTTTACAATCCCCAGCTGAACCGCTTGTCCACCCGACTGCTCAGCTAAGGCGGCTAAGGTATAGTTGTTTGATGAACGGATTTGGGAAGCATGATGAGACTCTTCACCCAGGTCTAAGATCTCAGATCCCGTTGAAAGAACTGCTACACGTGGTTTTACAAAGACTGAAGGCATCACGACATTTAAAGAGGCCATAACACCTATCTCCGCGTAACCAAGCTTGGTACCCTTTTTGACAAGGACTTCGCCCTCTTTAAAACTCTCGCCAACGGGACGAACAGCAAAACCTTCAGGGACTTTCTCGTTGATGATGATATATCCATCTTCAAAGGTGACATTTTCAATAGGCGTTAAGGCATTTGCACCCTCAGGCATTAAAGAGCCTGTAAACGTCTTAATACAAAGTCCTTCACTTACGACACCTATATCCTCCGCACCGGCAGGATTGTCTTGGCTTTGAACCTTTATCTTCCCAGAGTTTTGATCACTGGAAATAATCGCATAACCATCCATTGCAGAGGTCGGATATACTGGAGAGTTTTCGCCCGCTACAATATCTTCAGCAAGAATACGTCCAAGCGCAGAAGATAAAAAAACTTTTTCCACCGCTGCACTTTTTACCTCAAGTGCTTCTAATTGTTCTATCGACTCGTCATATGAGATCATTTATTAACCTTTAATAGCCCGGAACCTGCTATTGCTGTTGATCTATCTTCAGCATATATACGTTTTCCGTCTTTTAAGTCATACTTCCAGATAGGTGCACTTGCTTTAAAGTCTTCCACAAACTCATCTATCATCTCTAATGCAACACGACGCTTAGGTGAAAAAACAGCTGCAATGTATGAGGACTCATGCAGCAGTACATCCCCTCTTGAGTGTGCCATCTTTATAATAGCACCTGACTGCTTCGCTTTTAAGACCCAAGCGTCATACCAAGAATTTAGAATAGGCTCGTAGATATCAAAGCTAAGACCAGAGATACCATCCTCTTCTCGAATCGTTCCAACAAAAGGAATAAAGGCACCATAATTACTAGTAGCTTCTTCTTTATACCATTTTGCCAAGGTCTCTTCTACTGGCACAGGACCATCAAACAGTTCTAACATCAGCCACCACACACAGGCGGTAAAAGAGAGACTCTGTCACCGCTACTTAGCTTTGTATTTAAATCCATTACCATAACATCATTCACAGCAACCGCACATGTCTCAATCCATGTTTTCAGTTCTGCGTCCTTACTTAGGTGTTGGGCAACATCATTAAGTGTCGCCGCTTCTACCTTCATCTTTTCTTTTTGTATTGGCCCTAAAAATTCAATTGTTATCATGAATATCTCCATTATCAACTAGCTATTATTCTCGTAATTATAGCTAATTCATAAGGTTTTGACTACGGCTGCACCCATGCAACTATGTTTGCTCCTAGAAAACTCAAGGCACTTAAATTAAACCTAGTGATTTTTGGTTATAATAAGATTAAAAAAAGTAGAGCATGTGTCTAAATTACAAGAAGTAAAAACTGTTATCTTTGATAAAAACCTCAATCGTGTTATTCAATCTGACCCTATCTTTGAAGCACTGTTTGAAAACATCTATTCACTTACAGCACTTAATGGCTTTTTAGCACAAAACTCTATGCTTGATGAAAGCTTTTTGCATAAACTAAGCATGGGTGGTAAAGAATACCATCTGTGCTACCAAACAACCGATAAGGATGAGACCTTTGAGTTTCAGTTCTTCTTGCTCTCTGACTCTTGGTTTGTCGTTAATCCTACAGGGTGCTATGACTTATATGATCAGCTTACGGGACTTATGACTGAAAAAAATATCCTGTCTTTGCTTAAACATGAGATTAAAAGAACCACAAGAGACAAGATACAGTCAACAAGTATAATTATTGATATCAAGCATCTTAAAAACATCAATGAGATGTTTGGTTACCTTGCAGGTGATTATGTACTTAAAGAAGTCTCTCGTGTACTTAATGAAAATACACGTGGTTCAGACGCTTTAGGACGATTCAAAGGAGATAAGTTCTTTGTTATCTTGCATAAGACAGACGCTCACGGGACCATGCAATATATCCAGAAGTTTGAAGAGGCTTTAAAACAGATCAATTTCTGCTTTAACGAGTTTAACTTTGATGTCGATCTGAACTATGGCGTCACCCTATCAAAAGAAGATGACACTATTCATAAACTTATAGAAAGAGCGCATAAGGCCTTAGTCAAGGCTAAAAAGAGCAGAACTACTCATATAGAGTATCTTCTGTAAACATCAAGGAGGTATCAAATGGCCAGGGCACAAAAAATCATTAAAGTTGTCTTCGACAAAAATATGAATGTAATTTTGCGCACCGACCCTGTCTTTTCGTTTTTATTTCCTGAGATTGTCACCTTAACCTCCTTTAACACTTTTTTAGCCAAAAACAAAATGCTAGATGAGAACTTCTTAACCAAGTTAAACATAGGTGGAAAAGAGCATCATGTCTGTTATAAGTGCATAGATTTAGAAGAGACATTTGAATTTGAATTTTTTCTTTTGGATGATGAATGGATGATTGCCAATCCTACGGGTAGGCATGACATTCATGATCAACTCACCAATGTGCTTACACAGCGTAGTCTTGTGGCCCTTTTAGACCATGAGATTAAAAGCTCTATGCGAGATAAGGATAACTGCACAGCTATTATCATCGACATTGCTTACCTCAAAGACATAAATGAGACCTTTGGTTACTTAGCCGGAGACACCATTATTAAGACAGTTGCAACACTGCTTCAAGAGAGTTCTCGTGGTGCAGACTCTTTAGGGCGGTATCAAGGCGACAAGTTTATCTTGATGTTACACAAAACCGACATGGCAGGAAGTATACACTTTATCAAAAAATTTGAAGAGGTCTTACTCACTAGAAGCTTTCACTTTAGTGATATCAATTTTAATATCAAGGTTGACTACGGCATTTCTTCTATTCATCAAGATGACACCGTGGACACCTTGATACACAGACTTCATACCAAGCTTGAAGATTCAAAAAAGACCTCAACTACACAGATGCAATACTTTAGTTAAGGGCATTTACCGAATTAAGTACTAGCGTACGATTAAGAGAGTATAATCCCCTATGATTTTTGGAAAAATAGAGTATTTAAACCTTTTGCCCTTTCATGTTTTTATGAAACGCTACAGCAAGAGTTCTCAACAGCGCCATGCCCTACATTACAAGCGTGGTGTCCCTTCTGAAATAAACAAAGCCTTTAAAACTCGTCGTGTTGATGCTGCCTTTATCTCTAGTATTGCGACGCGAAGATGCCAATGCCTAGACCTTGGTATTGCTGCTAAAAAAGAGGTTCAATCTGTACTTCTTATCCCCGGAAAAAACAAGATAGACCATGAATCAGCTACCTCAAATGTACTTTCACAGGTACTGGGTCTAGAAGGTGAAGTACTTATTGGCGACAAGGCCTTACACTACTATCTTCAAAACAAAGATGAGGGGGCTGTTGATCTTGCTAAACTTTGGTATGAACAACACAAACTTCCTTTTGTCTTTGCACGTTTATGTCATCACGGAAAGGCTTCTAAGTATAAAAAGCTTTCTAAAAAGTTTCTAGACAGACCCTATAAGGTCCCTTATTATATCCTTGAAATATCATCTCAAAGAACAGGCATATCTAAAAAAGATATTTTAGAATATTTGCAACTGATTGAGTATAAATTAGATGCACATTCTCTACTCTCATTAAAACGATTTTTACGCCTATCTGACAAGCTTTAACACCCTCCTAAGAATATCTGCTCTACAATAGAATATAAACCATTTCATATAAGGACTTCTTGTGCCTGAAACAGCCTTTTTCAATTCCGTATGTTCGCAACTCTTACAACCTGATGATCTCAAGATATCGTCTGAACTTTTTGAACGCATCACTCAAGAAAGTATAGTCTCTAAGATCTTTTTGGATTCTAAACATGTTTCAATTAAGATCTATGCTGACAAAGTTCTACATCTATCTTCCATGACACCTGTTTTACATGATTTTGGCTTTAGAATTATTGATGAAGTCACCTATACCATTCCAAAAAACGATTCAAACGTACATGTGAACCGCTTTAATCTTGATATTCAGGACCTGGAAAAATTCAAGTATGCCAAGGACAATATAGAAAAGATTATCAGTCTCTCTTTATTAGGCAAGACTTTTGATAAGTGTCGACTCTACTCTTTAGTGTATTTGGAGAACTTATCCCTTCGTCATATCACTTTGATGCGCTCTATTATCGAGTATCTTGACCAAGCTGTCTTATCTTTAAATGCCAATGTCATTATCTCAACTCTGAACCATCATCACCCTATCACTAACCTTTTTGTAGACTATTTTCTTACACGCTTTAATCCTGAGATTAAACAAAGAGACGCAAAACTCAAGGTCATTAGTGAGGAAATAGATGAAAAGATCAAGGCCGTTCCCAATATCTTAGAAGATAAGATATTAAAACTCACCTATACCCTGCTACAGTCTTTACTACGTACCAATTACTTTTTGGACCAAGAGGGAATAGCCTTAAAAATCCATACTGAGCTCTTCTCAGAACATCTAAAAGGCATTCAACCAAAGTTTGAGATCTTTGTCTATCACCCTGAGTTCTCCGGGTTTCATCTGCGTATGTCTAAGATATCTAGAGGTGGCCTTAGATGGTCAGAACGACACGAGGACTACCGTACTGAAATCAAGTCACTGATGATCACGCAAGAAGGAAAAAATTCTATTATTGTTCCAGATGGAGCCAAGGGTGGTTTTATTATCCGTCGTGAAAAGTCTGAGATCAGCAAGGCATATTTTGAAGAGGTTTATACAAAGTTTATTAACAACCTGTTGGATATGGTAGACAACATCATTGAGGGCAAGATAGTACGAGACAAAAATATTATTGCTTATGATGAAGATGACAGCTACTTTGTTGTTGCCGCCGATAAGGGAACAGCGAGCATGAGTGATGTGGCAAACAGCATCTCTATTAATCGTAATTTCTGGCTTAAAGATGCCTTCGCTTCAGGAGGTTCGAACGGTTTTGGACATAAAGACCTTGGTATTACTGCCAAGGGGGCCCTTATCTCTACACAGCGCTTTTTTATCGAAAAAGGAGTTAATTTCTATAAGGATCCAATTTCTGTCGTAGGGATAGGCTCCATGAACGGGGATGTTTTTGGAAATGGGATGATAGAGTCTAAGGCCTTTAAACTCCTCGCAGCTATCTCACATAAAGAGATCTTTATTGATCCCGATCCCATTCCCATGAGTGCTTATGAAGAGAGACAGAGGCTCTTTTTATCCAAAAATGGTTCTTGGTCTGCTTATAACAAGGGGCTTATTTCCAAAGGCGGTGGCGTATTTCTGCGCTCTGAAAAATCCATAGAGCTCTCTGCCGAAATAAAAAAACTACTGGGTACAACCCGTAAACAGCTCAGTGGTGAAGAACTATCTAGAAAGCTTTTATGCATGAAGGTAGACATGCTCTTTAACGGGGGTGTGGGAACCTATGTGAAAAGCTCAGACGAGAGTGATCTTGACATAGGTGATAAACAAAATGAGAGTCTACGTGTGGATGCAAATGAGCTGAAGGCTTATTGTGTATGTGAAGGCGGGAACCTTGGCTTTACACAAAGAGCCCGTATAGAATACGCACAAGGAGGTGGTCGAATCAACCTTGACGGTATTGATAATTCTGCCGGGGTTAATATCTCAGATCATGAGGTAAATCTAAAAATCCTTCTTAACTCCATTCAAGACAAAGGTCTTCTGACCCAAGATGAGAGGAATACAACGCTTTCAAGTCTAACAGATCAAGTAATCAAGATGGTTTTATGGGGCAACTATAACCAAAGTCTTGCCATTTCACGTGATGAAAGACTCTCTAAAATCTATATCAAAGACTTTATAGCTGTTCTAGGTATCTTAGAAAAGAATATACTCGCCTTTAAACGGAAAGATTTTCAGATCCCAAAAGATGAAAATCTTTCTGCCATGCTCAATAGCGAAAACTCTATGGTACGACCTATCCTTGCTTCTATCTTGTCTTATGCAAAGATATTTATAAAAGACCTCCTTCTGAGATCTACCCTTGTTGATGACAACTTTTCTCTCTCTTATCTTTATAGATATTTCCCAAAATCTTTTGTGGGAATATATGAACATGAGATTTCAAACCATCCACTTAAACGTGAGATTATAGCCACCACTATTGCAGACAAGATCATTAACTTTCAAGGCGCAAGTTTCATAAGTGACTTTGAACGTATTGGTGAAGAGAAGTTTATCAATAAGATAAAGTCTTATCTCATCTGTAACCAGCTCTTTGGCACCAATGACATTCGACATGAGATCTTTAGACATGACTTTTCTATGCCAAGTGATGAGCAGTATGAACTTTTATCGGAGATGGAAAGAACCTTGATCTTCTCTGTGAAATGGATGATCAAGTATCTTAATAAAAACCAGATCGATGCCACCCATATCTTAGAGAACAAAGACATCCTATTTCTCATGCTTGATAAAATAAATGGTTTAAAGAAAAAAGAGATTATCCCAGGAAACGATAGCTTTAACAGCTTTTTTTCACATATAGACTATCTTCGCTTTGCGGTTGCTGCTATCAGCATCAAAGAATCTACCCAACATAACTTTGAAGATGTGGCGACCCTCTTTTACATGATAGTATCTGAGTTTAAGATCATTGAACTCTTGTCTGCCTTAGACGATGTCCCTGTTGGTCTGGATAGTGATAGGGTCTTAAAACGACAGATGTTACAGTTTATTGACTTTATTGTTGTGCATTATACGCATAAGGTCCTTAGCTTCCAACGCCTAGGAGAAGACCCTCAAGATGCCTTCGATTCCTTTGTTTCAAATGAAAACGAGGCCTTTGCAGGTACGAAAGAGCAGTTAGAAACCTTTGAAAAGTCTGAGACCAAAGGTCTTACAGAGATTACGGTAACTGTCAATCAGTTAATGGCGTCGGCTATTTAATACACTGCGCGGAAATAAATTCCGCTTCGTTACGAGAACTCTGCGTTCTGCTAAGCGCAGAGTTCTCGCGCCCTTCGTGCTCTTTGGGTTAACTGAGGCGGACACTTGCCCTTAAGTAGATATTTTCCTAGTTGTCTAAGTTTTTACTTTTGCTTGACAACCTTAGGCTATACCTAAAGTTTACTCTGCGGTTTATCCCAGAATGCTTCATCTACATCATTATGTTTCAGATCTTCATGGAATTTTTCATGAGTTCTTTCGATTTCAGCACGGATAAGATTTACCCTTGCTTTTTGAGACACTAAAGGCTCAGGAAGAACACAATACTCACCCTCAGTAAGTTCTTGATTAAACAGGTCTTCATCAAAATGTTTACCCAAATACTTCACAATATAACGAAGATCTCTCTCCCCGTTTCCTAAACATGAAGTAGCCCCCGGTGAAGGTGTCATATTAAAGATGATACCTGTACCCGGGTTAATAGAGGCTTCACCTAGCATTAATTTCTGCTCGTCTTTGTTTAATACCTGAGGTCTAACCCCGCCAAAACCATTCGCATATCTAAACTCATCCAGTTGCAAGGAAGGAACAATCTTTCTGGCATCTTTTAAAAAGAGATATTTATTTAAAATAGGCACCTCAAATAAAAAATTACGCATGATATAAGAACGTATATCAGACTCTTTCAAAAGTTTCCATAAGGCGACAGCAATGTTTTTATCAAAACGAAGTGTTTTCCAAAAGTCCATATAGGTGCCACTCTTATAACGCTCTAGTTTAGGTAACATCAATGCAGTCGGGCCAAAACGTGTATTTCCATCTGCAAGCACATCAGGATCACCATGAAGCGCAGCAAAAGGAAGTTTAGGGTTTTGAATCATATAGACCTTACCCTTAAGCATCTGTTCATTCGTCATGTAAAAGCTTCCTGCAATCGGGAGACAGCCAAGGTTATGCCCATATCCCATCTCATGCGCAATATACAGACTGTGTGCACCCGCATTGACTACAACAAAGTCAGCATAATACTTATCTTCGCCTACATAAACTATGTACCCACGTTTTTCACTTTTTTCTATCTTTGTTACTTGAGAATTGAAATAGGTCTCAACGGTTTTGCCTTCTTGTTTTGATGCGTTTTCTATCATACTCTTGGACATCTTTCCGTAATCAACCGTTGTCCATTCACCTCTTGCACCAACACCGACTATAGTCTCTTTACGCTCATTTCCATTGGCATCCAGCACAACACGAGGTTCATACTCTTTTAGTTTTTCTTTGTCCCAGACTTCCAAATAAGGAAAAAGTGTTGAGAACTCCTCAAAACGGTGTAGTAAAAACTCCACCTCTTTTTCTCCAACACCCAAGGCCATTTTCTGATGCGAAAAAATAATCTCATCTTGATACCCATACTGCAAACAGTATTTCTCAACCATCTTTGCTGTGCGCTTGGTAATAGCCGCTTTTTCCAAGGTATAGTTTGTCTCAATATCACCCACATGTATGGTCTGAGAATTGGAAGTACCCGAGCTATTCAAGGTAGCCACATCTTCATACTTCTCAATAATTCCTATAGACTTTATATCCGTATAACGTGCAAGTTCATAAGCCAAAGCAGCCCCTGAGACGCCTGCACCAATAATTAAAACTTCATAATTCTTTTGTGACACTTTATATCCTTCTAACTAGTTCTTTTTTATATGACTCTAAATCAAAATCTTTCATATTTGACATCCCACTGTCAATAGCCGCTTGTGCCACTGCAGAAGAGACTTCAACTACCAACCTCTTATCAAAGGGTTTTGGAATAACATAATCCCTACCAAACTTTAGATTTTTTGTAGCATAGGCTTCATTTAAATACTCTGGCACCTCTTGTTTTGCTAGGTTTGCAAGCGCATGTGCCGCTGCTACTTTCATCTCAGTATTAATCCCTCTTGCACGTACATCCAAGGCACCTCTAAAAATAAAAGGAAAGCCTAGAACATTATTCACCTGATTAGGGAAGTCTGAACGTCCTGTCCCAATGATGGCGTCAGGTCTAACCGCTTTGACATCATCAGGAAAGATCTCAGGTGTTGGATTTGCCAAGGTAAAGACGATAGGGTTATCAGCCATCAACTTTATATGGTCCGTTGTAAAAGTACCTGGACGGGATAGACCAATCACCATGGTTGCATCTTTAAAGGCATCTTCTTCACAACATATCTCTTCAACCACAAACTCTTTTTTGTGTTCATTCAAATCATCTCTTTTATGATGGACAATGCCCTTTGAATCAATCATATAGATCTTCTTAACACCCATATATCTGTAGAGTCGTGCACACGAAATCGCGGCAGCTCCTGCGCCGACCACAACAATCTTCATATCTTCTAACTTGCGCCCTGTTATCTCGCAGGCATTAATCATACCGGCAGCAGATATAACTGCTGTCCCGTGTTGATCATCATGCATAACAGGGATAGGAAGCCTTTCAATCAGGCGTCTTTCTATTTCAAAACACTCAGGTGCCTTGATATCTTCAAGGTTTATTCCCCCAAAGGTTCCTGCTATTGCCACAACCGTATCACAAAAGTAGTCTATATTATGCGTATCGACTTCAATATCAACCGAGTCAATCCCAGAAAACTTTTTAAATAAAACCGCCTTGCCTTCCATAACTGGCTTGGACGCGATTGCCCCGATATCACCTAAGCCTAAAACAGCCGTTCCATTGGTGATAACGGCTACTTGATTTCCCTTAGATGTATAGTCATAAGCCTTAGACGCATCTTTTGCTATTTCTAAGCAAGGAGCAGCAACCCCTGGAGTATAAGCGAGAGAAAGGTCTCTTTGTGTTTGCATAGCTGTTGTAGGAGTAATGCAAACCTTGCCCGGTCGAGGTTCTTTATGATAGGCTAAAGCCTCTTCATCTGTAATAGGACTCTGACTCATTATTGCTCCGATTAGTTGCAAAATATTTCTATACGTATAGTATAGACTATTTGTTATAAATTTGAGAAAAAACTTCTTATTTTATAAGATCGGGAAGGGGTTCGCCTAGATGAAAGCCTTGAACGTAGTTCACACCCATAGCCTTGACTATTTCATACACTTCTTGTGAATGAACAAATTCCGCTACGATTCGAATATCCATGCGTTTTGCAAATTCGATTATGGATTTTGCAATGATTTGATGTTTTGGATTTTCAGGAAGGTCTTTAATAAACATACCATCGATTTTAAGCACTGAGATAGGAAGGTCAACAAGCTGACCAAAGTTCGAGCATTCTGCTCCAAAGTCATCAATTATAATTGAGATCCCTTTATCATGTAGGCCAAGAAGCCTCTCCTTGATAAGTTCGTTATTCATAATACTCTTTTCTTCTAATATCTCTATACCTATTTGCTTAGTATCAACATCATGTTTACGCAAGGTCTTATCAATAAATTCCATCAAGCCGGGCTCTTGTAAATCCTGGTCTGTCATATTAATCGTGAGTTTACCCGAAAACTCTCCTGTCTTTTTACAAGCATTCTCAAACATTATCTGAAAGATTTTATACAATTGACCACTGTTCCGTGCTGCTTCTAAAAACTTAAATGGGGAGATAACCTCATCCTTATATAACATACGTACTAAACACTCATATTTTACTATTTCTCCTGTTTCACAAGAAAAAATAGGTTGATAATAAGCCACAATAGTATTTTTATCAAGTGCTTCTCTAATGCGCAGCGTCCATGTAGAATTGTGCTGAATTGTCTTGATAATCTTAATATCATCGCTGTAAGTACTTACTCTATTACGTCCCAGGCTTCGTGCTTCTTTAAGTGCAAATTCTGCCTTTTGTATCAGGTTTCCCTCTTCATGCATAGCCAAACCAAGTGTGACACTTAAATGATTTTCAATGCCTCCTAAAAAAAAGCTCATCTTGTTGATTTCTTCTTGTATAGAGATAAACTTAGTCTCACATATTTCCTTATCCATACTTAAAACACCAAAGATGTCTGTCTCAAGATGAAAGACCATCATCTCATCTCCATACATTGAGTGTAAAAATCCACCCATCTGCATAAGGAGGTCATCACCTACATCAAAACCTTGAGTCTCATTAATACTACTAAAACCATCAATATTTATCAACACAAGGTTTTTATCACCGCTACTGTCTAAATATTCATTAAGTTTTTGACGGTTGGGAAGTTTAGTGAGAGGGTGAATAGTCATCTGTTTATACACATCTTCATATTTAGACTCTAACTCTACAAGGTGGGAGTATTGGCGAATAGACGAGCGAACAACGGTATAAAACTTGTCCACAGAAAGTTCAGTTTTTTCTTTATAATCTGTAATATCATATTGATCAATAATATCACGTTCAGGCACTTCATCAGGTTGTCCCGTACGAATAACCAAACGAATAAGGTGATTACCCATCTCTTTACGTATATAGTTTACAAGATCAAGTCCGGCAGTCGGTGTTTCCATAATAACGTCAACCAAGGCAAGGGCAATATCATCGTTTTCACTGAGTTTTATCTTTGCATCTGCTGCACTGACAGCACTAATAAGCTCTAGTCTGCGTCCATCAATAACAACTGACTTTAAAGCATTAGCCGTAATATCATGAATAGACTGCTCATCATCTATAACCAAGATTTTCCATGTTTCATGCGAGAGAGTTTTATCTTCTTCTTTCTCTTTCGCAAATTCAAACAAATCGCTCATTTCACAAACCTAATACATAAACTTCTTGAAGTCTAATCAAGAGATTTATAAAAAATATTGTTTATAGATTAACAGTTAAGGTGTTAAAGATACATTAATTAACACATTTAACCACAAAATGAAGCTAATCTTCGTAGAACTTATAAGGTTTCTAAAACTAACGGTGGTGATTCTATGTAATAGAAAGTTTCTCCAAAATAGAATCTATACGGTTAAGTGTTTCATCTTTCCCGATAATAGCCATTACTTCATCAAGGCCCGGTCCAGACATCTTCCCTAAAAGTGCCATGCGAAGGGGTTGTCCTATCTTGCCAAAGCCTACTTCCATTTCAGTGACAACGACTTCCATAATATTATGATAATCTGTTGGAAGATGAAGTTCTTGTGCAAGGTTCAACTTCTCTGCAAAAGCTTTTAAAACCTCATCAGCATTACCCTTAAAAGCTTTTTTCATCCCTTTTTCATCATATTCACTTGGTGTAGCCAGTATCTCTTTAATAAGCTCTGCCATCTCTTTTAAAGTCTTTGCACGCTCTTTTACCGCGTCCAGTAAGATCTCTTTTTTATCATGTGAGGTTAAGACAATCTTATAATCTTCTAAGGCGGTAGCCAGGTCTGCATTACTCATATTTTTTAGATAATGGGCATTTAGCCAATCAAGTTTTTCAGGGTTATAGATGGAAGCCGATTTATTAATGTCTGATGGAGAGAAAAGTTCAAGCATCTCATCCATAGAAAAGATCTCCTGATCACCATGTGACCAACCCAGACGTACAAGAAAGTTCATCAAGGCCTCAGGTCTGTAACCCATCTCTTTGTACATCATAACATCGGTTGCACCATCACGTTTAGACAGTTTTTTACCATTTGAGTTGTGAATCATCGGAACATGATAAAACTTAGGAAGTTCAAACCCAAGAGCTTCATAGACTACCATCTGCTTTGGTGTGTTTGAAAGATGATCATCCCCACGAACAACCTCATTAATCCCCATAAGAGCGTCATCAATAGCTACTACAAAATTGTAGGTCGGACTCATATCAGATCTGGCAATGACAAAGTCGTCTAATATATCTTCCGCTTGAAACTCTACCCTTCCCTTTATCCCATCATCAATAACTATAGAACCGCTTTGAGGTGCTTTGATACGAATAACAGGCTCAATCCCTGCAGGAGGTGTCCCTGTGAAGTCTCTATACGTTCCCTCATAACGTGTACGTTCTTTGTTTGCCATCTGCTTTTCACGTAGTGCGTCTAACTCATCTCTGGACATATAACACTTATACGCTTTTCCTTCTTCAAGAAGTTGATCAATATATTTCTTGTATATATCCATACGTTGTGATTGGTAAGTGATCTCACCATCATGTTGTAGACCAACCCACTCAAAGGCTTTTACAATCGCTAACGCTGCTTCTTCATTATTTCTGCTGGCATCTGTATCTTCAATACGAAGTACAAATTTACCTCCGTTCTTCTTAGCCCAAAGGTAAGAAAACAGAGCTGTTCTTAGCCCGCCAATGTGAAGATATCCAGTGGGGCTTGGTGCAAAACGTGTTACGATCATTATATATTCCTGATGTGTGCTATTTAATTGTCGCTATTTTAGTCTAAGCTTGGTTAAATGATGGTAAAATCTTGCACCTTTTAACTATGGATATTTATGAAACAACTTCTTTTTTTACTTTCATTTACACCCCTGCTTTTTGCAGACATTATCGGCGGTATCGCTATCACCGTTGATGATGAGACTATTACACTTTATGAGATCAAGCAAGAACAAGAAATCTCAAAACAGAACATCAAAAAAACCGTCGATATGCTTATCCGCTCTAAGTTAGAGAAAATAGAAGCAAAAAAACGCCATATCACGATCTCTAATCAAGATGTATTAGATGATCTTAAAAAGATGGCTGAGCAAAACAACATGACCCTGTCTCAACTGTTTGAAGCTATGAGCTCAGCTCGAAACCTAAGTGAGTCTCAAACCAAAGAAAAGACAAGAGAAAAACTTTTAAAGCAGAAACTGTTTAACGCAGTGGCTATGGCTGAGATGGAAGAGCCTACAGATGAAGAGGTGCAAGAGTATTATAATCTACACCTAAAAGAGTATCAGGCACCAAAAAGTATAGATGCTGTCATCTATAGCTCAAATGATAAAAATGCTCTGCAACAAAAGATCTCAAATCCAATGATGCACCTACCTCAGGTAACAACTGAAAACACAAGTCTAGAGACAGCAAAGATAAATCCTAGACTTGCCCAACTGCTCATCAAAACAGAGGATGCGCACTTCACTCCCATCCTACCTCAAGGTGGAACTTCAGGACATATGGCATTTTATATACTCTCTAAAAATGACATCAATACCCCAGCATTGGAGTTAATCCGTCCTCAGGTTGAGAATAAGATCATGGAAGCCAACAGAGAACATATCTTAAATGAGCATTTTCAAAGAATGCGTGTGAATGCAGACATTAAGATTTTAAGATTACCAGAATAGATTTTAGAGAGTAAGTTAAATAAGGAAGGTTAAACCGAAAATGGTTTAACTAAAAAAGCTAGAAAAGTTTCTAGCCTTGATATCTTTCAAGGTACTTAGTATCAAAGTCATTAGAAACAAAGTCTTCATTTTCCATCATCTTCTGATGGAAAGCAACCGTTGTTTTAATACCAGTGACTTTAAACTCACTAAGTGCACGGTGCATTTTAGCAATGGCTTTTTCACGATCTTCAGCATAAACAATAAGCTTAGCAATCATAGAGTCATAAATCGTTGGTACAATATACCCCGCATGTACATGTGTATCAACACGTACATCTTTACCACCTGGCGTCATCCAATCACCAATCTTACCTGGACATGGAAGGAACTTCACGGGGTCTTCTGCTGTGATACGACACTCAATTGAGTGACCTTTAAGAACGATAGAATCTTGAGAAGGAAGTTTTTCACCTTCTGCAACACGAATCATCATCTCAATTAGATCAAGATCTGAAACCATCTCAGAAACCGTATGCTCAACCTGAAGACGTGTATTCATCTCCATAAAGTAGAAGTCTAGGTTTGAATCTAATAAGAACTCAAACGTACCTGCACCCTCATACTTAATATACTGTGTCGCACGAACTGCTGCTGCCCAAAGACGCTCTCTTACCTCTTGAGTCAGAACAATCGCTGGAGACTCCTCAATAAGTTTTTGGTGACGTCTTTGCATAGAACAGTCACGCTCACCCACATGAATAACGTTTCCATGCGAATCTGCCACGATCTGGACTTCGATGTGACGAGGGTCTTTAATGAATTTCTCCATATAAATAGTACCATCACCAAAAGCCGTAATCGCTTCTGATTCACATGCTAAAAATGCATTCTCTAAATACGACTCATCTTCAACAACACGCATACCGCGTCCACCACCACCTTGAGCAGCCTTAAGGATTACGGGGTACCCAACAACCTTAGCACGTTGTTTAGCATCGTTAATATCGTCAATAGCACCATCAGAACCTGGGACAACAGGAACCTCCGCCTTGATCATTACATCTTTTGCTTTTGATTTGTCAGACATAAGTTGCATTACTTCAACTGTCGGTCCGATAAATTTGATCTTGTGGTGTGTACAGATCTCAACGAAATGTTGATTCTCAGAAAGAAAACCATACCCTGGAAAGATAGCATCACAATGTGTTACTTCAGCCGCTGCAATGACAGCTGGAATGTTTAGGTACGAAGCCGAAGATGGACCATCACCTATACAGATAGCCGCGTCAGCTAATTCTAAATAGTGCGCACCCTTATCTGCTTTTGAGTAAACAGCAACTGCTTCTTTACCCATCTCTTTAATCGTACGAATAGCGCGAAGAGCGATCTCTCCACGGTTCGCAACCAAGATTCTTTTGATCTCAGCCATATTACATTTTCTCTACTGCAAATAAAGGCATGTCATATTCAACCGGCTTACCATCTTCAACAAGAATTTTAAGGATTTTACAGTCGAACTCAGCTTCAAGCTCGTTCATGATTTTCATTGCTTCAAGAATAGCTAAGGGCTGTCCTTTTTTAATAATATCACCCTCTTTAACAAATACAGGAGAGTCTGGAGACGGAGAAGCGTAATACGTTCCTACCATTGGAGATAAGATCTTATCACCAGAAATCTCTTCAACTGCTGCTGGTGCTGCTGCCACTGGAGCTGCTGCTGGAACTGCTGCTGCTACTGGTGCCGCTGCTACTGCAGTTGCTATAGTCGCTTTTTCAAGTTCAATAGAGAAACCTTCTTTGTTGATTTTCATAGAGCTAAGAGTACTTTCGTCGAACTCTTTCATAAGTAATTTTATCTGTTTCATATCCATTGGATTATGTCTCCTAAAGCAAATTTTGTAAAAAATAGTGTGATATAATACCGAAAGAAAAATTAAGAAACAGTTATAGCAATATTTATATAGATAAGAAGGAATAATAATGGGTTTAAAAGCAGATACATGGATACGTGATGAGGCAGTCAAAAATGGGATGATTTCACCTTTTTGTGAAGATCAAGTTGGCAAAGGTGTTGTCTCTTATGGTCTTAGCTCTTACGGTTACGACATTCGTGTGAGTAACGAGTTTAAAATCTTTACTAATCTTAACTCAACTGTGGTTGACCCTAAACATTTTGATGATGCCAACGTTGTGGATTTTACAGGTGACATCTGTATTGTTCCTCCAAATTCATTTGCCCTTGCAAGAACAGTTGAATATTTTAAAATCCCTAGAGATGTCTTGGCTATTTGTCTCGGAAAGTCAACTTATGCTCGATGTGGAATCATTGTAAATGTTACACCTTTTGAACCGGAATTTGAAGGTCATATCACTATTGAGATCTCAAATACAACCCCACTTCCTGCTAAAATATATGCTAATGAAGGTATCGCTCAAGTTCTATTTTTACAAGGCGATGAAATATGTGAAACCTCGTACAGAGACAAAAGTGGTAAATACCAAGGGCAAGAGGGAATCACCCTTCCTCGTATACTAGACGAAGACTAGACAACTTGACATGAAGCAAAAACTTTCTACGCCTCTTTTAACATTTTTACTCCTGATATCCTCAGGAGTTGTTTTTCCTATCATCTTTACTATGACAGACAAGCTTCTTAGAACCCTTTTAGTGGAGCTAAATCTTATGGTCTTGTTAGTTGCCAGCTTTGCATGGCTCTTGCTGTTTTATTTTTATGGGATTAAGTTTTCTTTGGAGTACATTGTCAGACAGTTTGAGATAGAAGACAGACATAAGCTTTTTACTTATAGCAATATTGGCTTCGCCCTGATAAGCATCTTTTTTTATGCCTCTTTAATTTCAACTTCACTACTTTCAAACATGGTTTGGGGATGTTTTTATCTGATCATTATTGGTTTCTTTTACTTCTTAAGTTCTAAGATCCTAGATCAAACTACTTCTTGAGTTTATAAAAATCTTTATTTAGGTACTTGGCAATACCGTGAACTTCATCATCAAAAAAACCATCATTTCCGGCAAGTTGACAGGCCTGAACTCTTGCCTCAAGCTGTTTAAACATCTTTATCTTACTCTTTTCATTTCCAAAGTCTTCTTGATTATGACATTGTAAACATGAACCCTCATTAAAGAGTTTTTTACCTTCAATTGGTTGCGCAAAGGCTAAAGGTGACAAAAACAGAAGTATAGAAACAATCCTAATATTTAACATAAAAACCCTCCTCTTAACAACTTACAATAAGTGTAGTATAGAAAAAAGTTTAAATATCTGCGCTTAAGCTTTTTAGCTAACACCCTTTGTAAAGTTTGAAAGATTTTTCATCATGTATATTATGGCTTTAAACCAACCTTCAACCTGTTTCTTGGAGTAAAAAAGTGGGCCTAAGGCATCTTTCTTTCCAAGTAAAACAGCTTTTTCATATAAAACACTCGCATTCTTCATCTCTTTTTTACCTGCATAAAGACCCGCAAGGTCATAGGTAGCATCTAAAAATCCTGCCTCAGAAGAAAGTTTTAAGTACTTATACCCCTCTTCTTCAGAGTTCTTTATACAATTCCAACCATGTATATACTGAGCTTCTTTGTCTTCATTAATTGCAGCTTGCTCATACCATTCATTTGCACGGTCCGTGTTTTGCTCTACACCTAAACCATGCATTAACATATTTGCAACGTTCATCTGACACGAAACATCACTTTCTAAGGCAAGCTCATAAAAAAGCTCATAGGCCTTATCGTAGTCCTTTTGCTCATAAGCAGTACAAGCCTCATTATATTTACTATCATTCTCATTCATTAAAACAGCTCTAACACTTTTTCAGGAGGTCTGCCTAAAACAGCCTTGTCCCCTTTGATAACGATAGCGCGTTGTATTAACTTAGGATAATTAACCATTGCTTCAATAAGCTTTTCTTCATCCTTTTCATCTTTCAACTTCAAGGTCTTATAATCGTCTTCCGTTGTTCTCATCAGCTCTCTAGCACTAATACCTAGTTTTTTTAAAACGTCTTTAATGTCGTCAATAGACTGTGTATCATCAAGGTATTTATATACTTCAACTTCTACACCCTTTTCTTCTAAAATAGCCAAAGCCTGACGTGACTTTGTACAACGTGGGTTATGCCAAATTTTATAATCACTCATAATAATCTCCAATGTAATTTTTTTAGAATTATACTCATATTCTTACTATTACAAGGATAAGTCCTTACCGATACACTTTCCGAGATATCGTATTCTTCCTTTTTCCCTCTTTACTTCAGTGTCTCAGGGGTTTCTTTAACATGCAAGTCCAATTGAGGAAATGGAATCTGAATATTATTTTTACGTAATGCGTTATATATCAGAATCAAAAACTCTGAGCGCAGAGCATTGGGACGGAACTTATTAGCCCATTCAATCCAGACTAAGAGCTCAAAATCCACACTACTACTGTTCATGGCAATCATCCAGACTTCAGGTTGCTTATCTGCATTGTATTTGATATAAATCAAATCACTTTGCTCGAGCTCTTCAAGAACAGCTTTTTTAACATCTGCTACCTCTGTTCCATAGGCAACGCCAAAAGGAATATGTAACCTTCTTGTCCTGTCTTCAAGGGTCCAGTTAATGACATTGTTTTGAATAAATGACGCATTTGGAACAACAATGTCAACATTGTCAAATGTTTGAATCGTTGTTGAGCGAATACGTATATCAGTGACCCTGCCTTTTAGGCTATCATTGATCTCAATAGTATCTCCAATGCGTATCGTTCGTTCAAACATCAGTATGATTCCTGCAATCAAGTTTGACACTACTGTTTGTAATCCAAAACCGATACCGATGGAAAGAGCACCCGCAATAAGAGAGATGGAGGTCATATCAATCCCAATACTCGATAATGCAATCATGACACCGATAAAGACAATTATGTAATATCCGATATTTGATGTCAAACGAATAGACATCTGACTCATATCTGGCCAACGGTGTGATATTTTTATTATCCATCTCTTATAAAAACCACCAATGGAAAAACTTATAATAATCAAAAGTACCATCTTTACAAGGCTTAATATACTGATCGGTTGCTCATTAAATACAAAAAGCGTAGATACGGCATATTCTTTGACCTGCAAAAACACACCTAACAGCTCATGCTGAGTTGCGCCTAAGAAGAGCCTTGTTCGTCCAAAGACATCCTTTGCTATCTCTTTGAGTATCTCTTTGTGTTTTCCAAAGTAGGTTCGCTGTTCCTCTGGTAATCTATCCACACTTTCTTCTATCTCTTCTAAAAGATCAAAAAAGGCTTTGTTGTTTTCGTTCTTCAATAGACATACAGCTTTGTATGTCTGCAATACAACCTTATTCACTAAAGCATCTTCATAATCATCATTGACTTTTTTCCACTTTGTTTGCAGAACTTCAACATCCTTACTTTCATCAACTAAGGCTTGTTCCAGGTCCAGTTCTATAATGATTCTCTTCTTCTCTAGATCAACAAGTTTACCATCCGAAGATGCCAGTTCTAAACTGAGGTTATCTAGCGTATAACATTTAACAGATTGAAGTGAATTCTTAACTGATTCAATTATCTCATCACTGTGTGCTTTAAGTAACTCTTCTTTTGTCTCATGATTTTTTTGCTGAACTTTATAGTATGCAAATTGGAGTTGATAAGATAGAAGATATAGTTTCTCTTCCTCTGTAATATTTTCAATCTTTTGTTTTGTATAGGATAATTTTGATTGTAATCGCTTGATAGAGTGGTGATACTTATCAATTTTCAAGCGTATCTTCGTTAGTGAATTTATTGTGTCTTGAAACGTATCTTGAGGAATATTGTGTTGGTTTATGATCTTGCCAAGGTCATGCTTTTGTATTGATATTTTTTGCTTTAACTCATTTCGAAGTTTAGATAAAAAAGCTTTTTCTTCTTTTGTGACTTCATTAGGAACTTGACCACTCTTTATAGATGCAATAATTTTCGTTTCTGTTTCTTTCAGATAGCTGTCTCGATTGTCACCTTCAAAAAAGTTTTTATCTACATCTGCGGAAAATACAATTTGAGTTATAAAAATCAGCGTAAATAATATTAATTTCATTGGAGCTCCTCATCTTATAAACAATCATAGCATGAAAATATTTCAGAAGCTTATAGCTTATATCCTTACTTCTCCTATTTAAAAATGTGTATCAATCACAGAAATAGCAGGTGTGAAAACCTTGATTTTCCAGGTTTTATAATCACTTTCTTACATTCACATCACATTTTAGAAGATATTTCAACCGACTCAAATTATTTTTAGTTATATAAAGATAATATCTATACCATGTATAAAAATATTAAATCATTTACTAAAATTGCTGAGTTTGGACGAAAACTCTTATCTCGTCCTGCTATTGAGCTGGCTATACCTATGATATCAAGCTACGCAAGAGAACTTCTTGAAGCAGACAGATGTTCTGTATTTATCTATAACAAAGAAAGTAACTGTTTATGGACTGTACTTTCTGATGGGGTTGAAAAGATTAAAATATCTGCCGACCAGGGAATAGCAGGAGCAGCCTTTACAGAAAAAAGAGCCTTAATCGTTAATGAGCCTTATTCAGACAAACGTTTCTCTTCAAAAATAGACCATGAAACAGGTTATATGACCAAAAATATCATTGCCATTCCCATCAACGATGCTTTTAACCAACCCATAGGCGTCTTGCAGCTGCTTAATAAAAACAAGGGTGAGTTTGACAAAGAAGACAAGCGTCTGCTGACTTTTTTTAACCATTACATAAGTGGCTATATCGAACTGGCTATCTTTTTCCATGAGGACCAACCCTAAGAAATGAAAAAACTCAAGTTCGTCTTCAATCTGCTACTTGATTCTTTTAAAGACTTGCTTCCTATCATCTTAGTCATTGCTTTTTTTCAAATTTTCATCTTGCAGCAGATACCCGAAAACTTAGGTTCAATTGTTCTGGGTCTCATTATCGTGGCTGTGGGATTGGCTGTTTTTATTCAGGGTTTAGAAATTGGAATCTTTCCCATCGGTGAGAGCTTGGCACATGAATTTGCAGCTAAGGGTTCTGTTGTTTGGTTGCTTGTTTTTGCCTTTGCTATCGGGTTTTCAACAACCATTGCCGAACCTGCACTTATAGCCATTGCTAAAAAAGCACAACTTATCTCAGCAGGGCGTATTGATGCTGACACGCTTCGTGTTACTGTTGCTCTGTCAGTAGGTTGTGCTATTGCATTGGGTTCTTGGAGGATTATAACGGGTCACCCTATTCATATGTATATCATCACAGGTTACATGATCGTTGTTATCTTTACCTTTTTTGTACCTGTTGAAATTGTTGGTTTGGCTTATGACTCCGGTGGGGTCACCACCTCAACAGTGACCGTACCACTTGTCGCCGCCTTGGGCGTGGGGCTTGCTTCAAGTATTAGAGGACGTAATCCTGTTATAGATGGCTTTGGTCTTATTGCCTTCGCCTCACTCACACCTATGATCTTTGTTCAGGGGTATGGACTCATTGTTTATAATATAGATCTTGAACCTGTTTTTCTTGCTTCAGAAGTGCAAGCTGCCTCAAATCTGATTGTAGACAAGTTTTCAGTTATGAATCTATTTTTTGAACTCATCAATGTTACTAGAGATGTTCTTCCTATCTTAGCTGTTATCTTCTTTTTTCAGTATCTCATTATCAAAAAGCGACTACAAAACCTTTTTAAAACATCTATAGGGATTATCTTTGTTATCATCGGACTTTATGCCTTTATCATTGGTCTTGAGATGGGGCTTTTTCCTATTGGTGAGACTATGGCCCTTCAGTTAACTTCGCAAGATAATATTTTTTATATCTACCTCTTTGGCTTTCTTATTGGTTTTTCTACTACCATGGCAGAACCAGCCTTGATGGCAGTTGCTATGAAGGTAGAAGAGATTTCACAAAAACGGATTCGTCAGATGATCTTGCGTTTAGCCGTTGCTTTTGGAGTAGCACTAGGTATTGGCCTGGGTGCTTACCGTATTGTTGAGGGTGATCCTATACATTACTACATCATTGCCGGCTATATCATTGTTATTATCCTGACTTTTATGGCTCCAAAATATATTATACCTATTGCCTATGATTCAGGCGGAGTGACCACTTCAACTGTCACTGTGCCTCTGGTTACAGCCTTGGGTCTTGGGCTTGCAACACAGATAGAGGGAAGAAGCCCCCTTATTGATGGCTTTGGACTGATCGCCTTTGCCTCACTGTTTCCTATAATTACGGTTATGGGATATGGAGTTATAAGTCAGTACATACAACATAAAGATGAGATACATAAACAAACAAAACTTGAGCAAAAAGGAGAAGAGAGATGAAATTTTCAACCGTTGTAGCAATCGTCAATGAAGAACATGAGGATTTAGCCATCGATATTGCGAAGGCTAATGGTGCTGGGGGCGTTACCATTTTAAATGGGAGAGGGCTTGGGCTTGGAGACAAGACAACCTTTTTTGGACTCACGTACGAGAGGTCAGATTCCGTACTCATCTTTATTATGGAAGAACGAAGTGCTCTGAAGGTAATAAAAGCCATTACCCAAGAACTAGACCTTGAAAAATCTGGTAATGGTCTTGTGTTTTCCCTACCCATTGAGCATCTCTCTGGTATTCCAGACAAACAGATACGTAAGTTTCAAGAAAATGAGAATAATTTTAATGGATGATATCGTCACTGTGCTTATACCGTTTGCCCAAGAGTAGTAGTTTTACGTTATAATCAACCATATGTAAAAATAAGGAAGATTATGCCTGCTAAAGTTGACTCATATAAAAAAATTGCTGAGTTTGGAAAACAACTTCTTTCAGATACCTCTTTGGATAATGCTCTACTTCTTATCGCCGACCAGGCTAAAGATCTTGTAGGCGCAGATAGATGTTCTATCTTTATGTATGATAAAGAAGCCGATATGCTCTGGACAAAGCTTGCTGATGGTATAGGTAGAATTGCCATCAGTACCAGTTCAGGGATTGCCGGAGACACGTATTCCAAGGCTGAGGCCCAGGTTGTGAACACTCCTTATGAAGATGCACGTTTTTTAGCAGGCATTGATAAAAAAAGTGGTTATGAAACTAAAAATATGATCACGGTTCCTATTTTTGACTCTCAAAGAGTTGTTATAGGACTTTTTCAACTCCTTAACAAGGCTGAGGGTGATTTTTCAGATGAGGATTTAAAAGTTCTTACTTTCTTCGCTAACTATATCTCTGGAACATTGGAGCTTTCTTTTTTGATGAAAGAGGATTAAGCCCTTCATTCTTAGTAAGACTTCTGACATACGCTTTGAGACTTAAATACAAAACCTCTTTCTCTAAAATCCGCTCTGCTTCTCATACCAACGAGAAAAAAGATATAAACCCCATAAGTGCTGTTTATACTGACCCTGCTTTGCCCCATCTATATACTCTCTGAGGACCTTATCGTAAAACAGTCCGGTCTGTTCATTTACACGCATAATAGTCTCTAACTCACCCGCTTCTAAAAGCCATTCTAAATACGGCGAGGAAAAGCCTTTTTTCTTTCTGGTAATGATGTTCTGCGGAAGATAAGGCTGGGCTACTTTTTTAAGTAGATCCTTACTAATACCCGCTTGATATCGAAGACTCGGTTCAATAGAAAAAACCTTTTCGACCAGTTTATGATCTAAAAATGGAGTTCGTCCTTCTATCCCATGTGCCATAGAAACACGATCTAGCTTGGTTAAAAAATGCTCGGCTTGAAATTGCTTTAGATCAATATAAGAGTACCACTGACTCTCATCATTATTCCCAAATGCTTCGTATCTATCTCTGTATTTTTGAAGATACTTCATAGAAAAACCATCTTTAACATTTTGTTTCATTAAAAGATTTTTTTGCAAATCTGTAAACTTCTCCCCACTGGTACGAAACAGGACCTCTGAGTCAAAGACTCTTTTATACCACTCCCACTCTTTGTTCATAGAAAAGTTTGAACGAAAGTATTTTTTCAACCAATTTTTATGACCTAATTCACCCGCTTTTTCTATATCCAAATACTCAAAGTACGGTCTATACCCTAAAAAGAGTTCATCTGCGCCTTCACCTGAAAGCACTACTTTTATTCCCTCTTCTTTAATACGGGCAAACAGCGTATACAAAGGAACAGCCGCCGGGTCATTAATAGGCTCATCCAAGGCATACATAGCCCCATCTAAATTTTCAAGAAAGGTCTTTTTATTTAACTCTATGTCTATGTTCTGCACTCCAATATGCCGGGCAACCTCTTTTGCATACTTTCGTTCATCATACTGCTGATACCCCTCATAACCTAAGGAAAAGGTCTTAAGTTTCGTTCCCATCTGAGCACTCATAGCTGCTATCAAAGAAGAGTCTACACCGCCTGAAAGAAGTGAAGCCACTTCAACATCTCCCATCAAACGTTTTTCAATACTCTCTTGCAAGGACTCTTTTATACAGCTAAGAGCTTCTTCTTCGGTCGAGATATTTATCTTTTGAGGCAGAAGGTCATAATAAGCCTTCACTTCAAACTGCCCCTCTTTATAAACAGCAAAGTGGCCTGATTCCAGTTTTTCTATGCCCTTATAAAACGTATGAGGAGGTGTTGGTGCCAAGAAACTCAAATAAGCATGCAAGGCATCTTTGTTTAAGGTCTTGTTTTTTAAAAAAGGCAGAATAGCCTTAATCTCAGAAGCAAAGACAAAGAGCTTCTCAGTGCGCATATAATACAGAGGTTTTTTACCTAGGCGGTCGCGAAAAAGATACAGTTTCCCCTTATCGTAGATACTGATAGCAAACATTCCCTCAAGATGATCCACAAAACCAAGTCCCCATTTTTGGTAAGCCCTGATAATGACCTCCGTGTCGCTTTGGGTTTCAAAGTCTATATCTAAGGATTTTTTGAGTGCTTTAAAGTTATATATCTCCCCATTGAAACTAAGGACAACCCCCTCTCTAAGCATGGGCTGAGAAGCCCCCTGGCTCAGATCAACAATACTTAGCCGGTTATGGGCAATAAAAAGGTTTTTCTCTTCATAAATACCACAATAGTCAGGCCCTCTGTGTGATAACAAGGCGATAGACTTTCGTGCCTGTGCAGGATTATACTCACCTATAATGCCAAAAATTGCACACATTAGACCTTCTCCATAAATACAGTAAAGTCATGTTCTAAATAACCCTTTTTGATGCTCACCTTAGCCCCCAGTTCATCAAACAAGTTTTGAAGCTCTTGAGGATAAAAATGGTTATATACCAAAGAGTCATCATCCCCCATTAAGAGATTAAAAACAAAACCTTTACTCGAGGCTTCATAGCAGTTTCGTATAAAAAGATAGGTATCAAAACGACTTAATATATTCATAGCTCCCGAACAGACATAATAATCTGCCTGGGGTAAAGTATCTCTGCAGATATCACACTCAAGGATATCTTGTCCTGTTTTTTCTTTAGCAATCTTCACCATAGATGAGCAGAGGTCCAGTCCTGTATAAGAACTAAACTTTATATCTTTTTCTTCTAAATAAAAGTACAGGTCTGCAAAACCACAACCTGCATCTACCACAGAAAACCCCTCATCTTCTATACAAGAGAGAAGTACTTTAAAACGTGTCTGTTGAGAATGCACAGAGTTCCAATGCACTCCCTTGGAACTGTCTCCATGTTTGTTTATCGCGGCAGTATAAAATTTCTCATTATCAATTCGACTCATAATGTAATTATAGCTGTTATTTACATGCCTCTGTTTTTACAGTATCTTATGAGTTTCTACAGGAAATTATTATAAATTTCTCCAATATCATAAAAGCAGACAACTTCTATGATAGAATAAAACATTATGAATATGAGGTTCACATGATTAATGTAACAACCCCACAAAAAGATGTGGTACTTGCCTTCTTCCAAAATGATATTAAGCTTGTCAAAAAATACTTTATGATGATCTCTTTTGACTTTGATGAGAGTTTTCAATACTCGATTTTTAAAGATTTTATCTTTTCTGCTGCTGGTATGATGAAAGACCTTGATCATGCTATCTATAACGCGGAATTGCTTAGTTCTTTTAAAACCATTCAAGCTCTTGATCAAGCCCATACAGAATTTATAGCCAAAAGCAAACATGCCCTTCAGGTCTACAACAAAGAGTTTTTACATGCGCAAGAAGAGTATGTCCAGCATCAAAAAAAGTATGAAGACCTCCAAGCTGAGTTACAACTTCTTATCTCTAAAGAACAGACCCTAAACGCTCAACTCAAGGCTGAAAATGCTAGGATTGCCGAACTAAAAGCTCAGGGTAAGCTCAAATCTCTTCCAAAAGAAAAGGCCGACTCTATTAAGATCTTAAGACGTGAGCATGTAGACACGGTTCACTACCTAGGACAAAGGCGTAATGAACTTGATGATGAACAGAGTCTTTTAAACAGTTTTGAGCATGAACACAAGGCTATATTTATGGACTTTTTCAAAACTGTTAGAGAAAAGCTTGAATATCAATACACCCAATCACTCAGCTTTTTTGGATACGAATTTAATGAGAGACTTTTTGTGGATTCTGAGAAGTCTGCCTCTGTACAAAAGTTTAAAAAAGAGGCTAATATCAGCGGGGACATGAATCTGTGTAAGTACGTTGAGTACTATTTAAAAAATATCAATCCCGATGCCTTAGCAGATAAAGAGAAAAAAGAAAAACTAAAAGCAGCCAAGCAGTATTGTAAAAACCAAAGAGAAAGAGAAAACTTATTTTAATTTATACGCCATCGCAGCAAAGTAACGATAGCTACCTTAACACTAAGCTTTTCTCAGCGAAACACTCGCGTGCAGTTAAGCCACACTTCTTTTTACATTATTCTTCGTAGTGAGTTAATACATGTCAAACTTTAAGAACCAACCCTTGAGCATGTCCTTTGAGGCAGATATAAAATACGCCTTATGTTTATGCGGGCTATCAAAGAAGTTTCCACTTTGCGACGGAAGCCATAGAACGACAGGCAAGAAGCCCTTTAAGTTCACCCTGACAAAGGCTAAAGAAATCAATGTCTGCCAGTGTGCAAAGTCAAAAAGGCTTCCTTACTGCGATGGGAGCCACTTAGATTAAGGCTAACTCTTCTTTTGATTTAAAATAATGATATATGGAGTCTTCAGAAAGAGTAGATAAAGCTAAGATAGCATCTAAGGATGCTCTTTAAAATCTATGCTTATATATTTCAGGATATCCTGAATCAAAGCGTTTATTTCATGTTTTGACCTTAGCCACAAGTATTTCTATACAAAAAAATTGCACAGAAACACTTTTTAGCTAAGAGACTAGTCTTTAAGTTGAAGTTGTGCTTCAATACGACGGTTTTTAGCTCGGCCTTCAGAACTTGCATTATCAGCTACCGGTTCTGCTTCGCCTTTACCTACTGCTGTAATACGAGCACCTTGAACACCACCTTCAATTAAGGCTGCCTTAACTGAATCTGCACGTTTTTGAGACAGTTGTTGATTAAATGACTCTGCCCCTCTTGAATCCGTATGACCAATAATAGTTACATCATATCCCGGATTCTCAATCATAAATGTGATATATTCTTGCAGTTTTGGTGAGTAAGCTGCATTGATTTTAGCTGAAGAATTTTCAAATACAATATCTAAAACAACACTTTTTGCACAACCATTTTTATCTACTTGTACACCGCTTGCTGTAGAAGGACATTTATCTGCACTATCAAGCACCCCATCCTTATCACTGTCAAGTTCACACCCATTGGCATCTACTTTTGCACCTTTAGCTGATTGAGGACACTTATCTAAATAGTCTGCCACCCCATCACCATCACTGTCTAAGGCACAACCGTTTGTATCTACTTGTACACCGTTTGGTGTTGTTAAACATTTGTCGTTTTTATCAATTACTCCATCGCCGTCACTGTCTTTGTCTTGAACAACAACAGCTGCAACAACTTCTTCTTTTGGTTCTGCAGGAGCTTCTTGTACACTTCCTTTTTCACCAAAAGGGATACTTAGTCCAATACCGTAATAAAGCTCATTTCCACCATCATCCGTACGAATCAAGTGCTTTACTTCTGCGCGTAAGGCAATGTCATCCATTACCTTCCACTTAATACCACCACCCCAGTTTCCATACACAGAACTGTCATAAGCACGGGCTGGTTCATCTGCAACATCTTCATATCCCAAACCGATTAAAAGGTAAGGATTAAATGTCTCACTGAACTCTTTAAACTCATATAGACCATTGAAAGCAAGACGATTAATAGCAGTGTCACCTGCTTGTCTTTCATAATCCGTATCAGTACTTCTGTCAAAACTTAACTCAGGTACAAAACCCGCAAGATTATAGTCATTCATCTGAAAACGCAGTCCATATACAAACTGATCGTCATCATCTATATTTAAATTTCCCTCAGGTTTAACCCCACCTATCATAGGTGAGATCTCATACGAATACTCCGAAGCAAATAAGCTTCCTGCTAGCATCAATGCTAATGAAATCTTTTTCATTTTTTTCCTTTTATTATTAATTCACGAAATATACCGAACCTTCCCTATTTTTAAATTATATATCTTTTTTATAGGCGATTTGTTAAGATACCTTTATGATTAGAAAATTATTTCCTATACAGCTTGGTGGAAGCTTGTACATACCAGCTACCCATAAAAATGTTAATGCTATTTGTAATGAAGACAAATACTCCCAACTGCGTTCATGTATTATTGATACGGAAGATGCTATTGGTGAGGACGACTTGGATAAGGCCATTAAAAATATAAGCCAAATGTTAGAGGATTATGAGCCTAAAGAGCTTTGTGTCTTTATCCGTCCCAGAAACCCTCAGGTCTTAAAAGAGCTTTTAAAGATCGACAACATTGGTTTGATTGATGGCTTTTCTTTGCCAAAGTATTCTACTGAGGTAATGCGTGAGTATGCTCAAACACTCAAAATGTCCGGTAAGGAGTTTTACATCATGCCTGTGCTTGAAAGTCTTGATATCTTCTGCAAGGATAAGCTTGAAGAGATTCGTTCTTTTCTACTGAGTTCTAAACAGCATGTACTAAGCCTTCGTCTAGGCGGAGAAGACATGATGAACTACCTTGGGTTAAAACGCAAATGCGAGGATAATATATATGAGCTTGTCGGGCCATCTTCTGTGATCGCAGATGTTCTTAATATTTTTAAGCCTTATGGATTTAACATTACTGCTACCGTGTTTAACTGTATCCACCAACCTGAGCTCTATAATAAAAATGTTCATGAAGACCTTAGACAAGGACTCATTGGAAAGACCATTATTCATCCCAATCAAATTGAACCTATCAATCAAGCCTACAAGGTTTCATCTGCTGATTACGAGATGGCAATGAAGATGCTTGATGAAGATACAGGGGCTATCATCTTGCAAGATGGTCAGATGGGAGAGAAGTTTGCTCACACCTCTTGGGCAAAGATCATTATGCTTCGACATCAGTTTTATGGACTTAAATAAGATATCATTTACGTTATAATAGAATAAATATCAAAGGGTGGTCAAGGTGTCTAAGTCATTACTTTTAAAGATTGCACGAGAATCTATAACAGAAGTTTTTGAGGCACAAAACACTATTGACAAAAAACAGCTCTTAGAAGACTATCCTGTCTTAAATGAACCTCTAAGCGCCTTTGTATCTATTTATATAGATGAAGAGCTTAAAGGGCAAAGCGGTTCTATAGAACCTCAATTTTCTTTGCTTGATGAGATTATATTTCATGCAAAAGCCGCAGCCTTTCAAGATAAAAACCATGAGCCTTTAAAGGTCTCTGAGTATCTTCGAGCCAAGCTGCAACTTTCACTTCTTACTCCAAGGACAAAACTGACTTACACAAGTTTAGAGAATCTAAAGTCGCAAATCACACCATATGAAGATGGTATGTTCATTTCACTAAAAAGCCAGCAAGCTTCTCTCTTACCTCAGGCGTGGTCACAGTTTTCCTCTTTTGAAGCATTTTTTTCGCATCTGCTATTGGAAGCTGACATAAGTGATCAAGAGTTATCTTCTTATCCAGATATCTATATCTTTCAGAGTGAAACGAGCAGTGATGAACCTATCCTCGAATAAGGATGTAAAGTATTTTGAAGTTGATGATGCTGAGCATATCACCTGTCTTATCTGCAGACACTTTTGTCAATTACGCCCTAATGAAGTAGGTCTGTGTGCCAATCAAAAAAATATAGATTCTGAACTTATGGGAACAACACAAGACAAACCTTCCGCTATCAGTATAGACTATATTGAGAACCGCCCTTTTTTACATTTTATACCAGGTTCTTCTGTTTTATGTATAGGTACAGTCGGTTGTAATATGCGCTGCCCATCTTGTCAAAACCATCAAATCTCTCAACACTATGCTAATGTCGAATCTCTTTTTTTATCTCCCATAGAAATAGTAAAACTTGCACTAGAGCAAAATATCAAAATCATCTCTTTTGGTTTCAATGAGCCGGTCATCTATTATCCTTTTGCCAAAGAAATAGGCCTTGTGGCAAAAGACAAGGGTCTTAAGTGCGTGATGCAGACCTCGGGTTATATGTCTGAAGAGATAGCCTATGATATGAGTTCTTGGTTGGACGCAGTACATGTTGATCTTAAATCTTTTAATGCCTCTTATTATAAAAATGTCTTGGGAGCTGAGCTTTCCGCTATTAAAGAAAACCTTAAAATACTGGCACACTCCTCGCTGTGGTTAGAACTTACGACCTTGCTGATAGATGGTGTAAATGATTCGGATGAAGAGCTTAGCACAATAGCGTATTTTATTGATGAAGAGTTAGGTTCACATACCCCGTGGCATCTCTCTGTGTTTGAACCAGACAATCAGATGCGCTCGTATCCGTCCACATCAACAAAGGCGCTGCTTAATGCCTATGAGATTGCAAAAAAACAAGGCTTATATCATGTTTACTTTGGAAATGTCCCCTTTTTAAATGAGACAGTTTGCCCCTCATGTAATGCCTTGTTAGTACAAAGACGAAATGAAGAGGTTTTTGAAAACCATATCAAAGAGGGTGTTTGCCCTAACTGTTCTAGAGCTATTGAAGGTGTCTGGTCCTAAGAGGAGTAAGAGACGAGAGCTTCTCTGCTGAAAAAGACAAAGCGTCGACGTAGGGATTGGAGCTTTTACTCCTATCTCGATTTAGTTCAAAACTTTACAGATGATATCGCCAACTTCTTTACCAATAGAGTTGGCCACAACATTACATTTTACTTTAAGTAAAAAGAATAAATTGTCTCGCTTTACATTTGACAGACATTCGTAGTTTCCCATACCTTTGGTAATGATAAGATCGCTACTGTCAAACAGCTTTTGAGAAGCCTCATTTGCTCTGTCGTACACAAACCCTGGTGTGTTGACCCCTGAACTTACCAAGTCACAGACTTCTGCAAAACCAGCTTCTTCTGCCTCTTCATAAGTCACATCATTAATGATGGCATTGCCTCGTGTCATGTAAGTGAGTCTCAGTCTTGGATAAAGAGAGAGTATGGTTTTTATATAGATAAGATCAAAGATGTGTTCACCTGCATTATCAGCTATATACAAAAGCGTAGAAGCATTGGAAAGTTTTTCTTCTAAGAGATCAAAATCATTGACGGCAAAAGAGGTATGAAAGATCTTGTCAAGCTCTTCATTCAGATCAAAGGCATACTCAGCAGCAAGGTCGATAACATTGCCGGCAACTGCAACCTTAGTCGCTGTTAGTAAAGGATGTTTGGATGAAGAAATCTCTTTTTCCAAAAAAGGAATAAATTCTTGCGCCTTTACAGTTGAGAGTTTTTTGACCTCATCATATAGGTCAGCCTTACCGGCAATAAGTGCCATTTTTTCATAAACAGCAGAAGCGACTTCGGGAGGAGTTTGCTTAAAGGAGAAGCCAGGGGCCATGTTTTCAACAGCTTGGACTATCTCTTGGGTGAGTTTATCATCTGCATTAATTGCAGAGGCAACACGTTTACTTTGGTTGATAATACACTCAACGCAGGCTTGGTCAATGTTCATCTATGACTATACTGCCTTGCTTGGAGCATTATCGGCATACTCTTCAACAACCTTACCCCACATAAGTTTGTACTTACGCTTCATAAACTCGACCTCATCTTGAGAAAGATTAAGCTGTTTAGTCAAGGTTTCGATAGTCTTTCTATCTTCTTCATATAACTCTTGTAAAGATGAAAGCGCCTCTTTTAAAAACAAGTTTTCGCTTTTAACAGACTCAATCGTCTCATCTTTAGCGTCAAGGACTTTTTCATGAAGATTGATAATAGTACCAATAGTCTTTTCAATAAACTGAGGGCCTACATTAATACTATTACCAGCTTCAGCCATTTCATGAATTTCACTAGGAACAATAGCCTGCATACCATGAGAAGGGTCGATATAAATCTTTCCTAGCTCTTTCTTACACTCAAGTTTTCCGCGTTCCATTAAGTCATCAATGGCGTCAGGGCTCAAACCCGTCAGCTCAGAATACTCTTGTATAGTAATCCAGTTGTTGGTCATATTCTTCCTTTATCTATGGATTAAAGAATTGTTTCTATTTCTAAAGAATCCATTTCTATTTTTTTCGCTTTTGCTATACGGTCTTCTGTTAATTTAACTCTTAGGTCTTCATCATTAAGTGCCAAAATTTGCATTGCAAGGTAAGCTGCGTTGATTGCACCCGCCTTTCCTATCGCTACTGTAGCAACTGGCATTCCAGCTGGCATTTGTACGGTTGAAAGAAGGGCGTCGATTCCAGATAATGCTGAAGCAGACATGGGAACACCAATAATTGGCTTAACCGTTGTAGATGCTAAAACACCGGCTAAGTGAGCCGCCATACCAGCTGCTGCGATAAACACTTGTGAACCTTTAGCTTCTGCTTCTTTCATATATTCTTTTGTACGAGTAGGGCTTCTATGTGCAGAAGAAATGATCAGCTCGTAATGTACGCCAAATGCCTCGAAGGTATCTGAACATGACTTCATAACATCATAATCACTTTTTGAACCCATAATAATTGAAACAAATTTCATTTTTTCCCTTAAAACAGCTTTTGAAAAAAGCTTGATATATAGTTTCATAAGTATAGCATTTCTTCTGCAAGAATTACTTGTACTCAATTTACTGAAAAAAGTTACGTCAACTTACTTTACTGAAGAAATATCGTTTCACTACCGCCACGGCTTATTTTCTAAAGAAGTGGTGTAAGCTTACTTTGGTGGAGCCTGGTTGATATCATCTCCTGCGGGGATTCTAAAAAAAGTATACTTTGGAAAGATAGCCGGGAGTTTAATAGGATTTACATTCCCACTGTGTACAGCTTCCCATATTTTATTGTTTTGTGCTTCGAGTTTTTTAAAGGTCAGATAAGGGACCCCGTCTTCTATAACAATGCTACCGTATTCATTATCTACTTCTTCTATCTTTTCATCTACGGGTATCATAATCTCTAGTTTATCACCAGGTTTTGTCGTAAACTTACATAGGTAAAACTCACCTGTTTCTGTTGCCATTCCTGTAACCTGGTGCGTTCCCATCTGCATAGTAAAGTCTAGACTTTGTCCATCATGTTTTTCAAAAGGACGATTAATTAAATAAGCATCCGTAAATCCACGATTCTGCATAGACTCAAGCTCATTTTGATAACGCTGCGGTACATAAGTTTCATCATAATAATCATCGATTGCCATACGATAAGCCTTGGCTGTTGTTGCTGCGTAGTAAGATGTCTTTGTTCTACCCTCAATCTTTACAGAATCAACACAACCCGAATCCAAGATCTCTTTCATATGTGAAGCAAGGTTAAGATCTTTGGAGTTCATGATGTAAGTACCGATTCCCGGATCTTCTTCTAATCTAAACAAGGTTCCTGTATCTGGATTTGCCGCATACATCTCATAAGGGAAACGACAATCATTCGCACAAGAACCACGGTTTGGAACACGTCCGCTTTGTAGCGTCGAAATAAGACAACGGCCTGAGTAAGCAAAACACATAGAACCGTGAACAAAGACTTCAAGCTCTAAATTAGGAATCTCTTTTTTGATCTCCTGCAGGTCTTTTAAAGATATCTCACGTGCAGTAATAATACGTTTTGCACCCATATCATGATAGATCTGAGCATCTAAGACATTCATAACATTGGCTTGAGTAGAAAGATGTAGGTCAATATCTGGAGCAATCTCATGCGCTAGCTTAAGCACACCCGGTGTCGCTACGATGATAGCATCAGGACCAAGTGCGGCAATATCTGCAATATGTTTTTTAAGAAGATTTATCTGAGAATTAAAAGGAAAACCGTTGATGGTAGTATATACCTTCTTCCCTCTAGCATGGGCATAGTCAATGCCTTCTTTAAAACTTTCCATAGTAAACTCTTTACCAGAGCGAATACGTAAAGAAAAATGTGACACACCACCATATACAGCGTCTGCACCAAAGTCCAGCGCGATTTTTAGTTTTTCAAGGTTTCCAGCAGGAGAGAGAAGTTCAACTTTATTCATAATTATTTTCTTTTCAATTTCACCTAAAACATTGCTGAGCAATCATTTTGGCTTGTTTTAAAATATTTTCCGAATTTTAGCAAACTTCCTTATTGAAGAGGTTTAAAAATAAAACTTACTTTATTAACGTCTGGTTTATTTTTCAAACGAAGCGAGTAAGGCTTCTATATCATCTGAAGAAACGACCTCTTCTGTTGCGCTGTCTCCCGGAAGATGACGTGCTGATGCCACACGCTTAGAATCATCAATACTTCCGGCAAAGAGTTGATTCATGTATGATGAAAGTGCACGCATAACATTGATAACACGCTCGATTTTCTGTCTATGTATATCTTGATACTGCATAATATCCATAACGTTCATAATTGAATCACCATGGTCTTGTAAGGATTGAATATGTGTTTCAATCGTCTCTTTTGAGGTTTCATTTTTTTCTAACTGTACTTTAAATGCCTCAACATCAGGAAATTTTTCACTTAAGGTTTTAAAAAGTTCTATATTGCTCTCAAAGGTCTCAACAGCCCCTGCCAGAGTCCCCTCTGCTTCAAGAAGCTCATCTCCAATCTTTTCAATATGATCAAAGATTTCAGAGGCTTTTTCTTCACTTTCTTTAGTTACATCATCAAGCTGGTGTACAACCTTGTTGTCCGATGTTGGAGGGGGCGGTGGCCAGTTATGTGTTGCTGAAACCTTATACTCTTCTGCTGAGGGTTCAGCAGAAGCATTCTCTGCATCAGCTTTTTCTTCTTGGGCAGGTGTTTCGTCTTCAGCTATTTCATCTAAATCAACATCGCCACCCATCAGGGCGTCTAGTTCTTCTTGAGTCATAAAGTTTCTCCAATAAATTATCAATAATATTAATTGCTTTACTAGATTATAGGCAAGTTAATATATAATTACTTTTAAATATTCACTCTAGTGAGAAATACATGTCAAAACCTATTAAAGTCGACTTACATAATCATACCGTTCTTTGTAACCATGCCGAGGGTGAACTCAGCTTATATATTGAAGCTGCTATTGCCTCAGGTATAGACAAATATGGTGTTTCAGACCACGCTCCAATGGATTTTGATCCAAAATACCGAATGTCTTTTGAGCAAATGCATGAGTATCAAGAGATGGTCAGAAGTGTCCAGAAAAAGTATAAAGATAAAATTGATGTTCTTTTTGCTTATGAGGTGGACTATTTACCCGGGCATATGGACAAAAGAGTTTTGGATGCGGATGTTGATTATCTTATCGGTTCAGCACACTTTATTGATAAGTGGGGTTTTGACAACCCTGAGTTTATTGGAAAATATGAAGGTGCTGACATTGACACTATTTGGAAAGAGTATTTTGACCTTATAAAAGATATGGCTGAAACAGGCTATTTTGATATTGTGGGACACCTAGACCTCATCAAGGTCTTTAAATACATGCCAAAAGAAAATGTTGTAGACATAGCTGAAGAAGCCCTTCAAACCATTAAAAAAGCTGATATGGTAATGGAGCTTAATGTGGCAGGATATAGAAAACCCTGCGCTGAGCCTTATCCATCAAAATCACTACTTCAAAGGGCTTTTGAACTGAATATTCCTATCACCTTTAGCTCAGATGCACACAAACCTGAACAAGTGGGTCTGTTTAGAGATAAAGTTGAGGCCTTAGCTAAAGAGATTGGTTATACCCAGTGTGCTTATTTTAAAAATCGCCAACGTTTTATGGTTGATTTTTAATGCCAAGGTCCTTCTTTCTTGCTCTACTTACAATCTCCATCTTTTTTTCAGCCTGTCAAACAAAACAAGCTTCTCTAAGCCATAGTATTCAAAAAAACTGTGAATATTACTCTCTTAAAAGCGCCCAATGTAAAGACATAGAGCAGATGGTTAATCAATTAGAACCTTATAAGGTCATCTTTATCGGAGACCATCATAGTGAAGATAGTTTACATCAAAAAACAGCCGAGCTCATTATGGCACTATCGCTCTCAGGAACTAAGGTAAAACTTGCCAATGAGTGGTTTTATCCAAGCGATAACCAAACCTTGCATGAGTATGTTTCAAAAGACATCAACGAAACAGAGTTTATAGAAAAAATCCAATGGAAGAAGCGGCTCAAGTATTATAAATTTGACTCTTTTAGACCCATGTACCAAGCCATTCAAAAAACCTATGGAAAACTTTATGGCATAAACCTATCCAAAGAAGAACGCAAAAAAATATCAGATCAAAACATCTCTGCTATGAATGAGGATGAACGTAGGTTTAATACTAACCTAGACATTAATGTTAGCGCGCATAAAAATATGCTCAAGCCATTTTTCTCACATTGCCATGCACCCAAACCCAAAGAGACTTTACAAGAGTGTACTGAGCGTATGTATAAGGTACAAGTGGCTTGGGATTCAAAAATGGCCTTGGAGTCATATAAGCTCTCCAAAGGTTTACAAGAAAACGAGAAACTTATTGTTTTTGCAGGTGCTTTGCATATACAAAATGACCTAGGTATCCCTCTGCGTTTTGCACGACTTTCCAATCTCCCCTATGTAAGTATCATTCCAGCAGAACAGACGATACAGCACATAAAACATGGCCTCGCAGACTTTCTCATGTTTTACAAAGAAAAAAATATTTCTAAAGATTGATTTTATAACCATATGAAACACCAAGTTCGAATGATTAATTTTTAATCAAAAGCCATCTTTAATTTTTAAACAACTTGGCTATACTTCTTGCAATTAAAATTTCAGGAGACAACCCTATGGGAAAATTCGTAAATAGCACAGAAGAATTCTTTAAATACTGTGAAGAAAATGATGTTCAATTCGTTGACCTTCGTTTTACTGACATTAAGGGTGCATGGCACCACCTATCTTACCGTATGTCTGCGGTAAATGATACAAACCTTACAAATGGTTTCCCATTTGATGGTTCATCAATCGAAGCATGGCAACCAATCAACCAATCAGACATGCTTCTTAAAGCAGATGCAACAACTGCATTCTTAGATCCATTTACTGCTGATCCAACTATTATCGTTTTCTGTGATGTTTATGACATCTACAAAGAACAAGCCTATGAAAGATGTCCACGTTCAATCGCCAAAAATGCACTTAAACATGCTGAAGCTATCGGTGTTGCTGATGCTGCATACTTTGGTCCTGAAAATGAATTCTTTATCTTTGACGATGTTAAATTTGTTGACAACATCAATGAAGCAGGTTACCGCGTTGATACTGAAGAAGGTGAGTGGAATTCAAACACTACTTACGAAGATATGTACAACACAGGTCACCGTCCAGGAACTAAGGGTGGTTACTTCCCAGTTCAGCCTACAGATTCAATGGTAGACCTTCGTGCTGAGATGATGCTTGTTCTTGAGCAAGTTGGTCTTGAAGTTATTCTTGGTCACCACGAAGTTGCACAGGGTCAAGGTGAGATCGGTATCGTTTATTCTGATATCATCGGTGCTGCTGATAATGTTCAAAAATACAAATACGTATGTAAGATGATCGCACACCTTAACGGTAAGACGTGTACATTCATGCCTAAGCCACTTTACGGTGACAACGGAAATGGTATGCACGTTCACCAATCACTTTGGAAAAACGGTAAAAACCTTTTCTATAACGAAGGTGCTTATGGTAACCTTTCTGAAATGGCGATCAACTACGCGGGTGGTATCTTTAAACACTCTCACGCAGTTGCAGCATTTACAAATGCATCAACAAACTCATACAAGCGTCTTATCCCAGGTTTCGAAGCACCAAGTATCCTTACTTACTCTTCACAAAACCGTTCTGCTGCTTGTCGTATCCCTTGGGGTGCAGGTGAAGGCGCAACGCGTATCGAAATGCGTTTCCCAGATTCTACTGCTAACCCATACCTGGCATTCGCAGTTATGATGATGGCTGGTCTTGACGGTATTAAGCACAAGACTACGCCGGTTGGTCCAATGGATGAAGATCTTTTCGAACTAACTCTAGATGAGATCCGTGAGAAAAACATTCCACAAATGCCTCATACGCTACGTTCAGCTCTTGAGGGTCTTATCGCTGATAACGAATTCCTTAAGCCTGTATTTACAGATGAGTTTATCCAAGCTTACCAAGCTTACAAATTTGATCGTGACGTTTTCCCAGATGAAGGTCGTCCAACTGCTTACGAGTTCAAAACTACGTACCAGTGCTAGAACTAAAAAGAAAGCAAAAGCTTTCTTTTTACCCTTCAATTACTCTCATTTCACATCACCTCAACTTTCGACTTCACATGAAACTTTTTATAAAAAAATTTTGTTATAATTAGCCATAATGATAAACAACCCATTTTCTAAAACTGAACCCACTATCAAACGACGTAAAAATCCAGAAGGTGAATACGCTAACTTAAACACCCCAGAACTACTTCAAGCCGTCAGAAAAAGTGCCCATTCCCCCCACAGAGCTGACCTCGACTTACTTCTTGATGTCTTTTTAAAACGCTATGATAAACGTCAGTCAGAACTTGAGACTAGCAGGGAAGAATTAGACTCACTTAACCGTCATCTTGAAAACCGCATAGAAGAAGAGATAAGCATACGAGAAGCCAACCATAAGATGTATGAACAACAAGCAAAGATGGCTGCCATGGGTGAGATGATGGATGCCGCCGCACATCAATGGAAACAACCCTTGAATGCACTCTCTTTAATGAGTGATATGCTTAAAAGTGATTTTGAAGATGGTGATGTTGACCAAGCCTACATAGACGAGGTTACCGAAGGCATACAGTCTCAAATCTCACATATGGTGACAACACTGAGTGAGTTCAGAACCTTTTTTAGGCCCAATAAAGAAGCAAAAAGCTTTGGTATCAAACGCTCACTTCAATCCGTTTTACTCTTAGTAAATGATGAGTTTATTAAAAACAATATCAATATCCACATCAAAAGTGACAAAGAGATACTTATACATGGTATTGAAAACGAATTTAAGCACCTTGTTTTAAATCTGATCAATAACGCGAAAGATGCCTTTAACGAAAGAGAGCTTTCTCAAAGAGATATTTACATCACCTTCTATAAAGAAGACAACCATATCAATCTGGAGATTGAAGACAATGCCGGTGGTATTCCCGAGAGTGTTATACATGATATCTTTAAACCTGAGGTGACAACTAAAGGAGAAGGTGAAGGAACAGGGATTGGGCTGTATATGAGTATGCAAATAGCGCACAAGCTAAATGGAAGTCTATCTGTAACGAATACTGAAAATGGAGCAAGATTTTTACTTGAGATCCTGCTGCAGAATTAAGAGTGACTCTAAAGAGCCTCTTTCTTCGCCTTATGTAATTTGGCATAGACCGCTAAGAGTTTTTGATGATTGGCAAAGCCATCTAAACTCAAACCGGGACTGTGCAGTCCATGAAAAATATCTTTTTTATTGACAATATCAACACAGTTTTGTAAAACATCTTCACCATACATCAAGACCAAAGACTTCACATAGTCTTTGAAGTCTTTATCATCATCCAGTTTTATCTCTAACATAGCTGCAAGACAGCGGTGATGTAAAGTCTTTTCATCATCAAGTACATCCATATGCAGGGACCAGATGTTCCACTCTTTTGCCGATTCACTATCACCAAGGGCTAAATACAACATAGCCTTTAATTCACCTATTCTTAACTTAGCCCAAGGAGTATCAGGATCAGGAATAACCCCAATGAACTCTGCCACAAGGTTCATATCATTAAAAGAGCCATCATCTAATTCTTCAAGCAGTTCTCGCCACGCATTTTCATCTAAATTTTTCAGGTTTAGTATTGCTTCTCTTAAGAAGGCTCCTTCGTTGTTATTACTCCACTGCAAGTCATCAATCGGATAGATATCTGACATTCCCGGTACTAAGATGCGGCAGGTATACACACCTAAGTGCTCATAATCTGCTATATAGATCTCAAAACCTTTTTCATGTATAAGCTCACTTAAGTACTCTAGTTCACTCTGCGTATCGCTGTCATGATTCCAGTGTACAAAAGGGTAGTCACTCTCTTGCTTGAAAAACTCATAAGAGATGAGTCCTGTTGAGTTGATAAAATGCGCCTCTAGGTTTATAGGATCACTGACCTCATCTTTATTAAACGACGGGGCATGAAAGTCATCTAACATATCTAGACTTCGACCTTGTAGCAGTTCAGTAACGGTTCTCTCCAAGGCAACTTCAAAACAAGGGTGGGCCCCAAAAGAAGCAAGGACAGAACCGTCTTTTGGATTAATTAATGTAACTGAGACAACAGGATAAATCCCGCCAAGACTTGCATCACATACACGTAAATGAAAACCGTGTTCTTCTAGTTTTGAAATAGACTCATGTATCTGCGGAAACTGCTGCAGTACTTCTTCAGGAATCAAAGGAAGACAGATACCCTCAGCAATAACTTTATTTTTCACATACCTCTCAAAGATCTCAGACAAGGCTTGAACCCGTCCTTCAGCCTGAGTATTTCCGGCAGCCATACCATTGCTCACAAAGATATTTCCAATGAAGTTAACCGGAAAGTAAATTGTCTCTTCATCACGTTGCCTGATAAAAGGCAAGGCACAAATGCCTCTTTCCCCAGCTCCAGAGTTTGTATCAAAGATCTCTGAGGGTTCAAGGTCTTCACCGGGGTCAAAATATTCCCATAGCTCTGGGTCTAGAAGTCCCTCAGGCATCTCCTCATCATCATGCTCAAACCATTTTTCATTAGGATAATGCACAAATTCATCTTCCCCAAACTTTTCACCCAAATAATAATCCGCAAAAAAGTAATTACAGGAAAGTCTCTCAAAGTACTCACCCAAAGCAGAAGCTTCACAGGCCTTTTGAGAAGCACCTTTTCCATTAGTAAACATCATTCTATAATCACTATCATGCACATGCAAAGAGTACACATACGGAACCGGATTTAAAACAGAGGCTTCTTCTACATTAATTCCAACAGCACTTAGTTTTTCTTTCATTGTCTCAATCGTAGACTCTAAGTCCCTGTCTTTTCCCTTTATAAATGTCTTTTCCATCCCTAACCTGCTCTCATACTTAAAATTTCATTGACGTCTATATTTTCTTCGTATCTCACAAAGTCTATCTCTTTTGTCTGACGCGTGTGGTGGGTCATTCTATCAGCTAACTCATTTCCTTCTAAACCGTTATGGGCTTTGATATGTGAAAGTGAGATTTTTGAGCTTATACTGTTATACAGACGGTAAGACTTTTGAATGATCTCAAGGTTTTTGATCTCACCGCCTTTTTTCTTCCATCCGTTCTTTTCCCATCCCTTAGCCCACGTCTTTATACAGTTTATAGAGTACATAGAGTCACACTTAATCTCTACCTTATTACCTTGAGCAGACTCTTTTTGTGCAATTAACAAAGATTCATACAAGGCATTAAGTTCAGCCGTATTGTTTGTTCCCATAGACTCATACAAGCCATACCAAAGCTCACTTATCTGCCCTGCCCTGTAGACGGCTACACCTGAACCTGAAGCACCTGGGTTAGGTGAACATCCACCATCACAATAGATTATCACATCCCCTATCTTTGGTATGATCTCTTCAACGACCTCAGTCGTTTCATTACTAGCCTTTATTTCACCAACCGTCACTACTTCCTTACGAAACTTCTGTAAGGCCTTATAGTTTTTAATAATCTTGTCTTGATTTGTCTTAGCGGTGATGCCCTTAAGCAAAACAAAGAGTTCTGCCCTGGCATCCGAAATACTTTTACCAAGAGCTATTTCAAACCACAACTCCTTTTTATCAAGAGTAATATCTAGTAAAATAAGTTGATTATCACTAATATCTGAAGGGTTATCTACACCTAGTGCTAAAAAGGTTTCTGTGATGGTTTGCATAAGGCTCTTTTTTATTTAATTAGGAAATTGTAGCATTAAAGCTAAATAAAAAAATAAAAAAAGCAAAAATAAAAGATGAAAACACAAAATACTCTGGCTACAATTACTTAATTATTTTAAAGGCAATGTATGTATGAACCAATTAATGCCCTAGGTGGTCCTCTTGAACCATGTAGTATAGACCCAAAAACAGGATTTTATAGAGATGGCTCATGTAATTGTGGTCCAGACAATCCGGGGGTTCATGCTGTATGTATCTACGCAACTGAAGAGTTTTTAGAGTATTCAAAACAAGCAGGAAATGATATCTCAACCCCCATGCCTCAATATAACTTTCCCGGGGTAAAACCTGGTCAGTCTTGGTGCCTTTCAGGACCTAGGTTTGTTCAAGCTGTTAAAGATGGGATGGCACCTCATATTTTTATCCACTCAACACATAAGGCAATGCTCCAGCTTATCGACTTAGAAACTTTAAAAAAGTACGCCTTAGACCTTTAGCCAATATATTTTATATCTCTGTAACTCCTTTTGTGGAACAATAGTTCCATTATCTTAAGGAGTAAATCATGGATCTTTTTGCACCTATAAAAATCGGAAATATCACCTTAAAAAACAGAATAATCATGGCCCCTATGACACGATGTAGAAGTGTTCAAGAAAATACACCCAATGACCTGATGGCAGTATATTATGGACAAAGAGCTTCTGCCGGATTGATTATTTCAGAAGCTACTCAGATCTCGACTATGGGCATTGGTTATCCTTGTACTCCCGGTATCCATACAGATGCACAAGTTGAGGGATGGAAAAAGATCACAAAAGCCGTACATGAAAATGAGGGAAAGATTTTTTTACAACTCTGGCATGTAGGAAGAATATCTCATTCCAGTTATCATGATGGGAAGATTTCGGTTGCCCCTTCCGCTATCAAACCTTCGGGTGAAGTATTTACTTTTGATGGTATGCAATCATATGAAACACCTAGAGCACTAACTAATAACGAGATACCTGAGATTATCAAAGAGTATGTACAAGGTGCTAAAAATGCTATTAAAGCCGGTTTTGACGGGGTGGAAATACATGCTGCCAATGGTTACCTTCTTGATCAGTTTTTGCGCGATGGAACCAATATAAGAGAAGATGAATATGGAGGAAATATCGAGAATAGAAGTCGTTTTCTTTTTGAAGTCATACAGGCTATTAGCGCTGAAATCGGTGCAGATAAGACAGGACTCAGACTTTCTCCAAGTGGCACCTTTAATGATATGACTGATTCTAATCCAAAAGAGCATTTTTCTTATGTCTGTAAAAGATTAAATGATTTTAATCTTGCCTATCTTCATATTATAGATGCGCTAGAGGGTGATATCAGACATGGGGCCAATGTTGTAAAGCTCTCTATCTTAAGAGATGTATACAAAGGTGTCCTTATTACAAATGGGGCCTACGACAAAAAAAGAGGCGAAGAAACCGTTAAAAATTCACAAGCAAATGCGGTAGCCTTCGGAGCACTTTTTATCTCCAATCCCGATCTTCCTGAGCGTTTTAACACAGATGCAGCTCTTAATGAAGCAGACCCTGAGACCTTTTATACCCAAGATGAAAAAGGTTATACAGACTATCCAAGCCTATAAAGGGGGTCTGTCAATCCTCATCACTCCACTTATTCTCTGCATGAGAATAATCACAATATGGCTTGTTTTCAGAATGTCCGCATCTGCATAGTGTACATTTTATCCCTGAAAAGTTTGTTGGAGTATAAAATCCGACCACATTAATACCTTCAACATTATAAGGTCCATCTTTTATGACAGATATCTTTGGATTCATCCCTAATTCTGTACTTGTTTCTCCTTGTACTTGAAACGATAAAGCGCCTGAAGGACAACGCCTGATTGTCTTAACAATCTTTTCTCTTTTATCTTCATCAGGAAAAATCCAATCTTTACTGTTTCCAGACTTAAAAACAGAAGGAAGACCGTTTACACATTCTGCAGCTCCTGCACATATAGAACGGTTAAAATCAACTCTTATCTCTTTGCCTTCATAGCTCTGCAATATCTCCTTAGAGATATCACGTTCACTGAGAAAGCCTGCTTTAGTATGTGTGCCATCACAAAAAGGCTTGTTTTTCGACTTTCCGCAGCGACAGAGATACGCCGGATTTTTTGTCTCTAGCTTTTCTCCATCTTTCATCATGAGAACATCCGAACAATCTAACTCGAGGGGTCCATTTTCAAATCCAATTATTTTACAACTCATAGCTATTCCTTTTTTCAATAAAACTTTCTGCTTGAATCTAACACTTTTGACATCCAAAGATGAAGTAGCTTACCCTCACGAGCTTTATAAGACTTGAACATTATTCCTACCCAGAGACTTTGCCTTATACAAGGCCTTATCTGCACGTATAAAAATACTGTCACTGCTTTCATCTTCTAAGTAGCCTGTCACTCCAAAACTACACGTCACCCTCAGAGAATCTAAAAACTGTGTCTTGTCTATCAGAGCTCGAATATGTTCTGCCTTTTCTTTAGCCTCACCTACAGATACATTTGGCAAAATTATTATAAACTCTTCCCCTCCCCATCGTGCAAGCGTATCACTTTCTCTAAGGTTTTCACGCAAGATATTTGCTATGGCACAAAGTATATCATCTCCTACTTTATGCCCATGATCATCATTTAAGAGTTTAAACTCATCTATATCCAGTAAGACGATACAGAGTGGATGTGAATACCGTTTTGCTCGTTTAATCTCTGTTAAAAACATCTCTTCAAACATACGTCGATTATAAACCTCCGTTAAGACATCATAAGCGGCATTATGTTCTGCTAGCTTGACTTCTTTAGCCAACTGTTCGTTAAGAGACTCTAACTCTTTGGTACGCTTTTGCACCAAAGATTCAAGTGTCGCATTGTCAGTAAGAAGGAGTTCATTTTGTTTAAGTAGCTTATCTTGGGCTTTTTTTGTCTCATCTATGTTAGTATGTGCACCTATCATACGTGTCAGCTTTCCATCTTTGTCACGTTCGACGATTTTTCCAGAATCCTCTATCCAGAGATACTCACCATCTTGTTTTAGACATCGATATTTAATCTTATATACGTCAATCTCACCCTTTGTGTAGGCCTCAAAATGCTTCATCACATCAGCATAATCATCAGGATGGATAACATTTTCCCAAGTGAACACCGTATTGTTCAAAACATCAATATCATATCCAAGCATACGGTACCATCCAGGGCTTCGTTGAACATGTCCTGTCTCAACATCCCAATCCCAAATACCATCTGAAACAATATCAACGATATAGTTTAATGTGTCTTCCGCTTCTTTTAAGGATTTATGAGAATAAGATTGCTTCATTTTCACTCCAATATAGCTACAAGTATATCTAAAATGCCATCTTTATAATATAATGTTATAAATAATAAATGAGACAGCATGAGCATAGAAAAATCAAACGAATTTTTTGAAAGTATTTACAAGCAAAGCCGAGGAGATGAAGAAAAAGTTCCTTGGGCTGAGATGAGAACCAATATCTATTTAGAAGAGTATTTGGAAAACCATCTTGCCCAAGGAAAAGCCATCGTCATCGGCTGTGGTTTAGGAAATGATGCTGTTGCCATGGATGAAGCGGGCTTTGATGTGACCGCTATTGATATTTCCAAGACAGCTATAGCTTGGTGTAAAGACAAATATGATTACACAGACGTCGACTTTAGGATTCAAGATATATTTGAGCTCCCAGAAGATATGTTAGGGCAGTATGACTTTATTTTTGAGTCACGCACGGTTCAATCCCTGCCATTAGTGTATAGAGATAAGATCATTGGTGCGATATCTTCTTTACTCGCTCCAAGAGGTAAACTTCTTGCTATTGCCAATGGGAAAAATAAGGGAGAAAAGCATAATGGTCCGCCTTGGCCGCTGGAAAGAAATGAGCTTAGGCTTTTTGAAAACTATGAACTGAATGAGTTGGAGTTTAGTATCTTTGCTGAAGAGACTGAGCTTTCATCATTAAAATTTCGCGCTCTTTACCAACGCCCATAAAAATGCTACTATTTCGGTAATATAATTCAAAGGAAACAAAATGTCATACGAACTAAAACACAACGAAAACGAATGTAAATACGAGTACCATATTGATGGGCACACAGCTTATATCACTTATGATGATCAAGATGGGAACATGCATCTGACACACACTATTGTTCCTGAAGAACTTGCAGGAAAGGGTCTTGCTAAAATGCTTCTTGAAGATGTGTTAGAACAGATCAAGAAAGCAGATAAAAAAGCCGTTGCAAAATGTTCATATATTGTTAAATACCAAGAGAAAAACCCTGAAAAAAGCGATATTTTTGCCTAAGAACTTCGCCACATTTCCGACAACATTCAAAGCGTCCTAAGACTTAGCGCTTAGGGTGCATAACAAAAGCCCATCCCTAAATCCTCAGTGTTCAGCTTAGTCTTTATACTAAGCTTATCTAGAAAGACAGTCTCCTTTATTACATCTGCATAACGTAAAATTAACAATTAATTACATATACTTACTTATACAAAGGAAGATTATGTCAAAAAGCATACTACTTTTAGAAGATGATAGGCTCCTGGCTGAAACACTTTATGAGATGTTGGAAGAGAGTGCTTATAGTGTTGACTTAGCCACCACGGGCGATGAGGCCGCTGAACTAAGTTATGCCAACAGCTATGATCTATACATCTTTGACATTAATGTACCTGATATTGACGGCTTTGAACTTTTAGAAGCCTTGCGTGAAGCAAAAGACCATACCCCTACTATTTTTATGAGTGCCTTGGTGGATATCAAAAATATTTCAAAGGGCTTTGAATTAGGAGCCCAAGACTATTTAAAAAAACCATTTTTTCCTGAAGAACTTTTAATTCGTGTCAAGGCAAAACTGCCTCTGGAAACAGACCTTTTTATCTCAGGAGATTTCACCTTTGATGAAAAAAATGATGCCTTCACTTATAAGGGAGAACGTCTCTCTTTGGGAAGCTCTCAACAAGCTCTGTTTAAGAGCTTATACTCAAACAGAGGAAGGGTTGTGGATAAGGAAATCCTGCTAGAATGTTTGGAAAACCCTTCTTCAACAGCCCTTAGAGTAGCCATTAACAAACTCAAACAGACCACGGGTTTAGCCATCGAAAACCTAAGAGGTGTAGGTTATGTCCTTGAAAAAAGTTGAATATGAATCTTTAGGCAAAAGCTTTGCCCTCTTTTTCCTCTCTTTAACATTTTTAATGGGCCTCATCTTATATAACAACTACCTCTTAGATAAAGATGATCTTGATAAAAATCTCTTTACACAGATGCGCTTATGTAGTTTTGATTTAAAATGTAAGCAGTTTGAATTTGACTTCGTTCAAGCAGGTGACAAAGAACCATACACCCTTTATCAAGACGAAAAAGGGGCCTTTGCTCTATTTACTATCCCTAAGGACTCAAATTATCTCTTAAAACTTATCTACCCTGCACAAGACTATAAGAACAGACAAACAAGTATTTTAGATCAACATCTATATAAGTTTTTACTCTCTCTACTTGTTTTAGCACTTGTCTCAATATTTTTCTCTTGGTATGCACTAAGACCGCTTCGCCAAGCGCTTAACCTTAGTGATGAGTTTATCAAAGATATTTTGCATGACTTCAATACACCTCTGTCCAGTCTAAGGCTTAACGGTTCTCTCTTGAGTAAGGAGCTACCTGATAATAAAAAGATTGGAAGAATAGCACAGGCTGTTCAAACGATATTAGACCTTCAAGACAATCTAAGAAGTTATATAGATGAAAGTCCTCTGCAAAATGAGGTGATAGATTTAAAAAAACTTCTTCAAGAGCGCATACAGTACTTTAGTGATAACTATCCAGACCTTACTTTTACAGCAGAACTCAATACTATGCAGGTTAAAGCTAATGCGGATGCGCTTACTCGAATACTAGACAACCTCATCTCAAATGCCTGTAAATATAACCATAAAAACGGGAATGTTGAGCTTAGCTTAGATGCCTCACACAACACACTAAGTATTAAAGATACAGGTAGAGGTATTAAGGAGCCTAAAAAGATATTTGAACGGTTTTATAAGGAACATGACCGTGGTCTTGGGATAGGTTTGCATATCGTTAAAAAACTGTGTCAAGCCCTTAAAATACCTATAGATGTTCAATCCGAATTAGGCCTTGGATCAACATTTACTCTAGGTTTAAAAGACATACAACAAGATTACTAACACTTAGCTAACACAATGATGGCATAGTTCTCTTATCAAACATAATATAAAGGTACAAAGATGAAATCATTCAAAACACATTTAGCAGTTGCTATCTTCTTAGGGGCACTAACACAAGTTGGTGCCAATGAAGCTGTTGACGCTCAGATACAAGCCATTAAAGATGCTGACCCTCAAGAGCGTAGAGAGCTTATCAATGAGCTTAAGCAAGAGATTGCACAGATGAACAAAGACGAACAGTCAGAAGCTGTTATTCAGATGCGTCTTCAACTTAAGGCTATGAATCAAGAAAAAGTGATGACGGCTGAGAAGACTCAGACTAAAAAACAGGTACAATATCAATACAAAGAGAAACAAGAGAGTGAGTCTGAAGAACAGAACAAAGAAAAAGAACAAAAACACATTCAGACTATGCAACAGACTCAGCAGATGCAACAGATGGAAAACATGAACCAACAACAAGGTGCTACTCAGTTCGCTCAAGAGATGATGCCGTCCAATACAGCAAATCAAACATTCGGACAAAGAGGTCAACAGTAAAAAGAACTCGGTTTAACCGAGTTTAATTAGGGAGATGTGTGCGTATATTTATATTATCAGTGTTACTTCTATCTAACTTATTTGCTTATAATGATGCAGACTTTGATGGGGTGGATGACAATGTTGATATCTGTCCGAACACCCCTATTCTGGATATTGTTAATATTGATGGTTGCAGCTTTGAAGTCTTAGGCTCAGATCATCATTTTGATATTGTCGTTGGTGCGAGCTATTCGCAGCTTGATTATGTAACGAACGAACAGGCAGACACTTATACCACTTCTCTTCAGGCAGATTATTTTTATAAAAATCTTTCACTTCAGGCATCGAGTTCTTATTACAGATCTTCAAGCGAGACAACCAACAACAGTGGTCTTAATGATTCTATACTAGCCGCATATTATCTCTTTCGTCTAAGTGATGACTTTAACCTTCGACTTGGAGCAGGCGTAATATTACCCACCTATGATACTGACTTCAACAATAATAATACAGACTATTTAAGTGCTATCAATGCAAACTATTCTATCGACAAGGTCTCGTTGTTTGCCGGTTATAACTACACTATCGTCAATGATGATGATGTTGCAGATGTAGTCAGCTACCAAAACCGTAGTGCCTATAGCATAGGAGTCGGTTATCATCTTAGCCCAAAACATTACCTCAGTACTTCGTACTATCAAGCTCAGAGTGTTTATAAAAATGTTGATGACATAAAAAATGTCTCTATTTACAATTTTTACAGCATAGACACACATTGGTTTGCCACCCTTACCTATGCCTATGGACTAAGTGATTCCACTAGTAATCACTTCGCTTCTGTACGCCTTGGTTACTACTTTTAAAGTAATATCTACTCCTAAAGTTGAAGTGGGTTTCCTCTGTTAACTTATTTTTCATATCTACCTCCTATATATGTCGTCATTTATACTATCACTTTGCTATAATTCCAACATCAATACACATATATATGTCCCTATTGAAATTCGAGTTTACTGCAAGTAAAAACTTGCAAGATTTTTTAAGGATCCTTAATGAAGGAATTTGTACAGAAATATCGTCCTTATCCACAGGTCGATTTACCTAATAGAGAGTGGCCAAACAAGACTATAGACAAAGCACCGATATGGTGTAGCGTAGACCTGCGCGATGGTAATCAAGCATTGATTACACCTATGAACATGGACCAAAAACTCGAACTGTACAAACTCTTAATCAAACTTGGTTTCAAAAATATAGAAGTAGGTTTTCCATCAGCATCAAAGGTCGAATTTGACTTTTTACGTCGTTTAGTTGATGATAATCTTATCCCAGACGATGTAACCGTTCAAGTACTTGTTCAAGCAAGAGAACATTTAATAGCCAAAACCTTTGAGTCACTTAAAGGTGTTAAACATGCTATTGTTCACTTATATAATTCAACCTCAGTGGCCCAAAGAAAGATCGTTTTTCAAAAAAGCCAGGAAGAAATTATAGCCCTTGCACTTGAAGGCGTTGAATTGGTTAAGAAGTATGAAGCTGAGCATGACGGAAAAATCTCTTTAGAATACTCACCAGAGTCTTTTACGGGTACTGAGTTAGAGTTTGCTGCAAAGATTTGTAATGCTGTGACTTCGGCTTGGGGTATTTGTGATGAGCGTAAAGTTATAATTAACCTTCCTGCAACTGTTGAGATGGCAACACCAAACGTGTATGCGGACCAAATCGAGTGGATGGGCCGACATCTTGATAGCAGAGAGAATGTTTTGATCTCTACGCATACACATAATGACAGAGGGACTTCTGTTGCTGCAACAGAACTTGCTCTTCTAGCAGGTGCAGACAGAGTCGAAGGTACTCTTTTAAGTAATGGAGAGCGTACCGGCAATGTTGATATCATTACCCTTGCTCTAAACATGTATACCCAAGGACTAGACCCTGAACTCGACTTCTCAGATATCACAACAGTTTTAGATGTTGTAGAGCGCTGTACAGATATGAAGACACATGAACGTCATCCCTATGTCGGTGAACTTGTCTACACAGCTTTTTCAGGTTCGCATCAAGATGCTATCAATAAGGGTCTTGCTTATCAACGTACTAAAGAAGGTGCCTTTTGGGAAGTTCCATACCTTCCAATTGACCCGGATGATCTGGGTCGTAATTATGAGGGTATTATCCGTATCAATTCTCAGTCAGGAAAGGGAGGTATTGCCTTCTTACTTGAAGAGAATTACGGGTATTCTCTTCCTAAAAAGATGCATCCAGAGATTGGAAAGATCGTTCAAGACGTAACCGATGTTCAAGGAAGAGAACTGGAACTTGAAGAGATATACCTTATCTTTAAAAAGACCTATTTTGAGCCTGAGGCACATGTCGAACTAGTGAACTTCAGCGCGCAGACAAACAAAGACAACTCAGTAAGCTGTGAGCTTGTTTATAAGTTAAATGGTAAAGAGATAAGCTCTGAAGGAAGTGGAAACGGGCCTATTGATGCTTGTAAACATGCCATTGAAAAAGAGTATCCAAACAAGTTTATTTTAACAGATTATTCTCAGCATACTCATGGAGAAAAATCTTCGGCTGAGTCTATCTCATACATTCAAGTTGAGACAGAAAATGCAGAGACCTTTTATGGGGTTGGAGCAGATACAAATATCTCTATCGCCTCAGTTAAAGCAATCTTCTCAGCGCTTAACCGTGCCTATACCGCTTAAGAGGCATATCTTATAATTGAAAAAGTTATATAAAAGATAGCCTTAATTGCTGAAGGAAGAGAAGTTCATGTTTATTTAGTAAAGTAGCTTCAAACAAATAAGCTGAAACTACTTCTAGAAGTTAGCTGCTTAGTCCGCAGGAGTTTGATCAACAAGTTGTACCTGTTGGTCTTTTAAATACCCTGGATGATAATATCCATAAGGAATACTACCTACAAAACGACCATTGGCTTGCTTGGCATAGGTTGTATAATCTGCTGCGGCTGTGTTAATAGCTGTAGCAACGGCATTTGCGATTAATCCAGCAAGTCCTCCACCGGAGTTACCACCACCACTTAGATCAACAACAACCGTCCCATTATATTTCCATAAAACTTGAGACGAGCGCGTTGACTTAATCTCAGCATCAATCGATACAGTCAGGTTTGATGCAAGCACCATATATGACGTGTCCCATTTCTTAATCTTCGTAAAAAGAACAGCATCCGCACCAAAGTACTCATAAAATTTATTTAACGGCATGTCGTATAATAACTCTGAATCATATATACCCTGCTGCTTTAAAACGTCAGATGTCAATTCATAAGGAAAAACATAAAAACCGTGAAAAGCCAAAGGCACTTCAATAGTAGTCGCATAATAATCTTTTGCATCAGCTGCTGTACTTTCGTTAATTGGAGGCATCACTAATAGAGATCTTGGTTTTTCATTATACATACCAGGAAACGCTTCAGCCTTTGTAACCATTTTTGGCGTACAACCAGTCAGAACAACAAATGCCGAAACGGAAATAATTAAATATTTTAAAAATGTTTTCATGAGTTACCTTTACTCTCTTTCATAAGTTCTGCTTTTTTAATTAACTTTTCCATAAATACAGTTGACTCAGGATATAGTTTTTTTTCTGCCTCAAAATAAAAAATCGCTTTGTCTGTACTATTTATCTTTAAATAAAGGTAACCTAGGTTTGCGTTAACTCCGGGAGGAATGCGAATAGCTTGAGCATTAGACAGTTCAATAGACTCTTCTAAAGTTGTTTTCCATCTTTCTGTTGCTTGGGCATCACCATTTTGCTTTAGATTATAAAAGCTTTCCGAATAACCTGCATATTCGTACATTGGTTTTTTGCCAGCACACCCACTCATAAGAAGTGCTGCTACAGCCAACATGGTCATTAATATTTTTTTCATTATTTATACCCTTGTTTATGGAACGTTAATTTCTCTTGCTTGACCATCACCAAGCAAAAGGTTTCTTTTTACAACAACCTTACCGTCTTGTATAACAACAATCAAATGTTTACCTGGAGACACTTTGTACTGCTCGTTCACGCCAAGCTTTTTAACCGTAAAGTGGGTATCCTTACCTACACGCACTTCAGCGCCTTTCGCATTACCTGTAAAGTACAGATAAGCAACACGCTCACTTGAAGTCACACCTTCTTTATATCCACAGCCCGTCATCAAGGTAAAAATCGACAAGAGTATAATTAAACTTATGCTTTTAATATTCATTATTTTAATCCTTATTTTTTCTCTTGTACATACAAGTTTTCATATTTTTTTGTTTTGATGTAGCTGTCCAAGTTTCCATCTACCATACTACACATAGAAACTTCTGAATCTGGAGTATCACCAACGCTCATCAAGACTTCTATACTTGCTAGTTTTTTACCCGGTAAAGTAATCATCATGTTTGTTTGAGGGTTCTTAATCTTTTTACCCTTTTTCATAACATCAAATACAGAGCCAACTTTAATGTTTTGAGACTTTCCGCCCGATATAATGAAATTACCATCTTCATAACCTAAGATATACGACTTCCATGGTTTATCTAACATGTTTTCAATTATATTGGAAGCAAGGTTAGTAATCGCCGCATCCAAGACCTTATCATTTAAAGAGGCGTCATAACCTGCTTTAGCACCAACGCCAAATGTAGCAGCCGCCTCAGAGAACGCCTCTCCTTTTCCTTCTTCTGAATAGATTATTTGTCCTGTTGTTACATCAATAACACGAATATGTACTTTTGCATTTGCAATTTGTTTTTTATTGCGAGAAAAGATTCCAACATCACTTACTTCTTTACGTCCAAACTCTGTGATTGAACCCACAATGATATAGTCTGCAGCATTCTTTAAGTTACTTGAACCACCAATTTTAAGCTCTTTTTGAATCTGTTCTAAATCAGCACGTTCAAGCATAATAAACTTTCCAGTCTCAAATAACTTAGCTGATAAGATATCCATTGCTTGTTTACCAATACGGTTATTGTTTTCGTCTATAAAAAAACTTTGTCCATAAGTAGTCTCATTTGTAAAACGACCAATGGCGACCTTTCTTTTTAAAGATTTGGTATCTACTACCGAAGGGCTAAGTGTTTTACTTACATTTGAGGATTTTGATTGTGTGTCATGCTCAGTCTTATGATCTATCGTTGCACATCCAGATATCACTGAAAGTACTGCTATAGAAACTAACAGTTGTCTTAACTCCATATTGAACCTTACTTTTAAAATTATTCAATGATAGCAAGTTAAATATAAAACAACATTAATAATCAAAAACTAAGAGCAATTGCGAGTTCAAGGTATGTTTCAGAATTATCAAAAAACCTTTGTCTTGAATCATATCTCTCATATACAAGTCCTGCTGACAAGAGTAAGTCATCTTGAACAAAAGCTACACCGGCCCTTGCTCCATAAGAGTCTAGATCATCAAAATTTCTGCCAAACCTATCGCTTCCACTGATTAAGATTCGTCTGTACAAAACACCTGCATAAGGACGAACTGTTTCACTTGCCTCAACAAAGTAAGTAGACTCAAGCGTTATCTTGTCAATATCAGGGTTCCCGCCAAGCCATGTCTCATATCCAAGGCCGACTGACAAGGAGTCAACAATAAAGTAATTTCCACTCACACCGACAATAGTATAATCTTCATTACCAATAGAAGCCGAGCCCAGTTTAATTCCTATAGACTTGCTTCCTTGAGAAAACATATCTGCCTGCACCAAAGAACTTAGAACGAGTAAGAAGAGGAGCACTTTTTTAATGTTAAACATTTTTCACCCTTTATTTTAAATTGAGAAACTAATCGAGATAAGAACTTCAGCATATCCTGTCACACACTTCTGTGTACCTGAACAAGATGAAAGCCTCTCTTCACTCCAGCCCAAGGCAATACTTGCCCGTTCAGAGCTAAATGACAAGCCTGCTCTATATCCATATACATCTGAGTCATACACAGACTCAATGAACACACGTCTGTATATTCCACCTATATAAGGACGTATTGGTTCACTTAAGGGGATAAAATACGTTGTGCTAAGACCTATTTTTTCTAATCTTGGCTCTTCGCTGCTCATCCAACTTTCATATTCAACGCCTATACCCAGACCATCAAATATAAAATAATTAATGTTTATACCCCCCACATCATAATCCTTACCTAGTGCATTCCCCCTACTATACTTTGCACCTAAAGAGATAGTGTTTTGCTCAAAAATCTCTGCCTTAGCAAAGGTACACAAGACTAGAAAAACAATTACTATTCTAAAAGTTCTTAGCATTTACAAGCCCTGATGTAAAATTGGTGTGGATAAATCAATATTATGATGCAATGAAGCATTATACACCTCTGCATTTAAAAGATTAGGTGTTTTTAAAAGGTAGCTACGCACGGTTCGTGTCACCTTAGTATTGGGGAGTCCATCTACATAATAAAACAGGTCATATTCCAAGGCATAATCCCCTGTCTCGTTAAGATACCACTCAAAAGGTATTTTCTCATTTATCTTAATATCTTCATCATTAATAGCATTTTCATTGGCCTCTGCAAACATTTCATTTACTCGTTTTTTGAACTCTTCAAAATCCTCTTTGGAAGGATATCCTATCTTATACGAAAGCTTCATTCTAAGCCCATCTGTAGAAGCTTTTTTACTTAAATTATCTATTCTAGCATCCACTAACTTTGAGTTTTTTATCAGGGTTCTATGGTTGTTTCGGACATCAAGTAAAATGGTATAGATCAAGGTCACCTTGTTGATGATGTATTCATCTTTCTCATTAGAAAACTGTATAACATCACCATCTTCAAGCATCTTAGAGTTGAGTATCACCATCCCAAAAAACATATCTGGCGCCCATATTTGATTGGTCAGAGCCAAAAAAGCCGCAGCAATTCCAAAGATACCAGTAGTCTGAAGCAAAGAGTCAAAGTCCCAGATATCAATAATAATATATAAGGAGACAACGGAAATAATAACAAGTACAATAAGGTCAACTAAACGGCTGTTATAGGTATCAATATAAGATATTTTCTCATCAAACTTCTTTACAATACCAAACTTTTTTCTACTGAGGTAAGACAGAAAGCTAAACAAGAATACACCCATATAAATCGTCACAAGCATCAAAGCCATACGAGAAAAGGTGTTTTGATAGTCTTTGTGAAAGATAATGAGTACAAAATCAAGAACATGAAAAAAGAGAAACAGAAGATTAAGCGATCTAAAAAGAAGTAATTCTAGGTCTTTGTCAGATCTATTTTTAAAAAGAGAGACAATGGGTTTTGAAAAAAGAAGTAAAAAAAGATTAACAATAAGAACAAGGAGGTGAAGTCCCAATTCTGTACTTGAAAAAGGGAGTGCAGCTAAAAACTCATTCAAAATATCTCCTTAAACTTTCATAGGCTAAAAATCTTTTAGAACAGCAACTCTTCATCCGCATCTTGAGTATTTTGCACCTGAGGCGGTTTTGAAATATCTGTAAAAAACTCTTTTTGGTTTCCTACATAAGAGCTTATCATACCCTCGGGTTCTTCAAATTTCCGTTTTGTCTCTGGGTGTGATTTTAGTATCTGTCTATAAAAAGAAGCAAAAGCAGGCGCTGCAGTACGTCCACCCTGCTCCCCTTTGAACATCGGAGTATTATCATCATTTCCATACCAGATAACCGTCTGAATATCAGGAGAGAATCCACAAAACCAAGCATCGATACCCTTATTGGTTGTACCGGTCTTACCCGCAAGTTCAATGCCCCAGACCTTCGCTCTTCGGCCCGAACCTTTTTTAATAACATCTTTCATCACATCTATCATGATAAAGGCTTGTTGTGGTGTGGTCTGGACTTCAGACTCATTTTCATACCTTACCTCTTCACCAAAGGTGTTTTCTACACTGCGTATCAGAATAGGTTTTATTTCTGTCCCATAATTAGAAAGCACCGTATAGTAGTATGAAAATTCTAAAGGAGAAACCGTGATAGAGCCAAGGGCTAAAGAGAGATCAGGCGGAAGATTTTTAATATGGAACTTGTCAAGTTCACGTCTTACCGTTGTTAAACCAATGTCAGTAACCATATTAATTGTCGCAAGATTTCTTGAATGCACTAAGGCCTCACGTAACGAGATAAAACCCTTATAATCTTTTCCATAATTTTTAGGCTTCCACTTCTTCTCTTCACCGTCTAACTCATAATCATAGGTCCTAGCGATATCCACAAGCTGAGAAGCCCCCGAATAACCAAGGTCAACGGCTACTTGATAGATAAGTGGTTTAAAGGCCGAACCCGGTTGACGTTTACCCTGGGTCGCGCGGTTGTACTGAGACTTTTTATAATCTACCCCACCCACTAAGGCTAAGATATCACCGGTTTTAGGCTCTAGGGACACCATAGCCCCATCAAGTTTGTCCATCAGGGTTTGATTAAAATCTTCAGACTCTTGAGCACGTTTTATACTCTCATCATATCCCTCTTTAAGGGCAATTCTTGCGGCTTCTTGCATACGAATATCAATGGTCGTATGAATCTTATATCCACCCCCACGTATATCTTTGAATTCTGATCTCAACTGACGCATTACCTCGTCAACGATATAAGGTGCTCTGTTTTGTGTTAGGGTGTCATCAAAGACCTCAGGTGTCTCTTTTAAGGCTGTAGCATAAGAAGTATCATCTATCCAACCAATGGCGTGCATACGTGAAACAACACGATTTCCTCTGCCCATAGCTTGTTCATAATGGCGCGTTGGCGAGTAATATGATGGAGCCTTGGGAAGGCCCACTAAAACAGCTATCTCTTTTAAACTCAGATCATCAAGGTCCTTGTGAAAATAACCCTGAGCTGCTGTTTTAATCCCATAATATCCATGCCCGTAATAGATCTGATTGAGATATCTTTCTAAGATTTCTTCCTTAGTCAATTCTGTCTCGATCTTTAAAGCAAAAAGAAGTTCTTTAAACTTACGTGAGAACTTTTTTTCACGTGTAAGCAGGGTGTTTTTAACAAGCTGTTGCGTTATGGTAGAGGCACCTTCAACAAGTTTTCTAGCCTTTACATCTTTAATGATGGCACGCATAATCGCGTCTATATTTACCCCGGGATGTTCAAAAAACATGGTATCTTCAATGGCGAGTAAAGCTTCAATTATTTGAGGAGGTATATCTTCAAAATGCACAAAATATCTATGTTCTTTATTGAAGATATTAGCGATCTTATCGCCATTTCTATCATATATCTCTGTTGTTAAAGTAGGATGATAATCTATTAAAGAGTTCACCTCATACTTGATCTGGTTGTAGTAATACACCACATACCCAACACCTGCAAGACTCAGCACTGTAAAAAGTATAAAAACATTTTTAAAACTAAACACTCTTTTGATCATATTCTAAATTCCCGATTAGAAAAGTTTGAAGATATCAACACCTTGGTGTACTCTTCTTTAGGTTGATTGAGTACCTTCGACAAGGCACCATACTCAACTACTTTTCCATTTTTTATAACACATATATCTTCACACAAATCTGAGGCTGACTTCATATCATGGGTGACAAACAACATCTTAAAACCCATCTTCTTCTGCAAGTCTTTTAAAAGCTCGATAATCACTTCCCTGTTTTTAGGATCAAGCGCGGTTGTCGGCTCGTCTAAAAGTAAAAGCCTTGGGTCTGAACTTAGAGCCATCGCAATAATCACACGTTGTAACTGTCCACCTGAAAGTTCAGGAGGAAAACGTTTGGAAAGTTCGTAGTCTAGACCCACCTTTTCAAATAACTCCCTCATCTTTGCATCACTGGCAAAAAACTGCTTAGATATCTTTGTCAAAGGCGAAAGCGCTGTAAAAGGGTTCTGCGGCACAAAGGCAAGGGTCTTTCCATTAGACAGTTCAAAAGGTGACTCAAATTCAAGCTGTATCTTCATACCATCAGGCAACATCCCAAGAAGAGCCTTTAAAGAGAGACTTTTCCCCGATCCGCTCTGCCCTACAAGTGCCAAAGAAGTGTTGATATCAAAAGCAATATCCACAAGGGTGTCATTCTGATAAGAAATATGCAGTTTTTTTATTTTCACTAAACTCTCTATACGTATAAGTTAATGTATTTTAGCTTATTTTACTTTTTATAAGATTACAGACCGTTAACAAGTCCTTTTTACTCACACCCAAACGTGCTATAAACCTGATGATAGCAGAGTCTACCGTAGGTTGACGAATTGCTCCAACTAGATAGTTTTGCTCCATAAGCTCAGCTTGAATTTCCATCACTTTTCTATTATCAGCTATGTCTATGGGAACTATCAAGCCATCTACTTTTATGCCTAAGACATCCTTGACTATCTCTTGATAGGCTTTGATCTCATTTGAAAGTTCTTGAGAATGTTTTAAAATATACTCTAAAGAGACATGACCTAAAGCAGTATCAAAAAGTGAAGGTGCTGTGGCATATATAATAGGCTTAGCCCTGTTTATAAGATATTCTATAATGTGTGAAGAGGCTAAGATATAGGCACCAAAACTACCATAAGCCTTACCCAATGTGCCCATCTTAATATAGTTTTCCTTGACAGGAAGGTTATAGTAATCAAGTATCCCCATTAAGCTTTTGCCAATGACACCCGAGGAGTGCGCCTCATCCAAGATAAGAAGAGCTTCGTACTTATTTGCCAAATGAATGATATCTATGTTCAAGAGGTCAGCATCCATGGAGTAAATACCTTCAACGGCAATGATCTTGCGCTTGGCCTTTGAATTTTTTAAAAGCTCTTCTAACTCATTTGCATCATTATGTTTGAAGTAGGTGGTCTGAGCATCATTTAACTTCGTAGACATCACCCCACTCGCATGATATTTCTCATCCATAAAGAGCTCGTCACCCTTCCTTAGCAAAGTTTCTATCATTGCCACATTGGCAGAAAACCCCGAACCAAGAACAACTCCGTCTTCAAAGCCATTAGCTTCACACAGAGCCTTCTCAAAATCCGCATGAATAGGGTGATATCCATTGACCAACATGGAAGCTTTTGAGGAGTGGGCTTCATAAGCCGAGACTCTTTTATAGGCCTCATCCATCAACTCTTTTTTATGTGAAAGGCCTAGATAATCATTTGATGCAAGGTCAATGAGATTTTCATTAAACAGTTTACGCTCTCTATAGCGTCCTGAGCGTTTTAGTGCGGCTAACTCTTTTTCGTAATACATCTAATCTTTTTTTGCTATCTTTGCTTTGTTATTTACAATATCTATGACTTCAACCTTGTCACCATCTTTATACTCACTCAAGTCGTCATCACTTTGCCAAAAGGTTCCACCCATCTTTATCATGCCATTATCTATAGTACCTGTTCCGGTTTGATGGATTTTCTCTTCGGTGTCATCTTGGGTCTTGTTAATCATCTTCATAGACCACTTTCTGAGTGCAAAAACAAGAATAAGCCCAATACTGACTGCCGTTGCTAATTGCGCCACACCATTGTCAAACACTCCAAAATAACTTAGACCTGCAACCACTACAAAGCCAAAGCCTAACCAGACAAAAAAGAAAGAAAATACCAGAGCTTCAAGTCCTATCATCAAGATACCTGCCGCTAATAGGTATGACCAGTCAATGACTTCCATTAAACTTCTTCTTTCTTTTTACCTAACATTGAAGTTAAGATTGAAAGTGAACCGATAAATTCTGTCGCTTCATAAGGTACGATCACCTTATCATTTGACTCATTTCTTGCCATCTCATTAAAAGCAGAGATTCTGTCTTTTGCTAGTAAGAACTCTGCGGCTTCAGGATTAGCTGCCATTGCTTGATTGATTAACATCATCCCCTTAGCCTGACCCTCGGCTGTGGCCTCTTGCTCATATTTTGAGGCATCTGCCATTCTCTCAATTGCTTCAGCTTCCAAAAAGGCTTTTTGTCTCTGCCCTTCTGCTTCACGAATTGTTGCTTCTTTGTTCGCTGTTGCGGTTAGTTCAATGGCACGTTTTTCGCGCTCTGCCTTCATCTCAAGATTCATCGCTTCTTCAATCTCACTAGGCACAGAGATGTCTCTTAACTCAACACGCATGGTCTTTATTCCCCATTTTTGTGAAGCATCATCCAGTGCTATTAAGATAGATCTATTGAGTGTATCTCTTGAAGAAAGAGTTTCATCAAGAGCCAATTGACCAATCTCTGCACGCAAAGATGTTGTTGCCAAGTTGGCAATAGCGCGTTTAAAATTAACTACCCCATAAGCTGCCATCTTGGCATTTTCAACCTGGATAAATACAAGGCCATCCACAGAAATATTTACATTATCTCTGGTAATGACCGACTGTTGAGGGATATCAATAATCTGTTCTTGTTTGGTAACTTGCATAGCAACGGAATCGATAATAGGAATAATCACATGAAAACCACCTTCTAAGGTAGAGTTGTACTTTCCTAATCTCTCAATAACATAAGAGTGAGCTTGAGGAACAATCTTAATTCCCTTGATAACAATGATTAAAACAGCAACAACAATTGCGATACTAACAGCAGAAACAGCTTCCATAAAGATCCTTAGATTAAATTACAGTTATTATAACCAATTATATCCATGGTAAAAGTTTTTCTACACTCAGGCCCATCGCGCAGGATTCATAGCCCTTGACTTCTTTGATATAAGGTTTGCAAAAACCTTCAACCATACAGCCGCCGGCCTTGCCCTGCCATTCACCTGATTGTAAATACCTCTCCAGGTCGTCCTTTTCAAATTCTGAAAAGATATAGTCTGTTGTGGAGATATCTATCAACTCCATCTCCTTAGACTTATAAATCATGCAAGAGATAATAGAGGTAATATTTCCGCTTTGTGTTAAAAGAATCTTTCTAGCATCATCTATATTTTTTGCCTTACGTAAGATCTCGCCTTGTGAAGTCACAACCGTATCTGCACATAAAAGAGGGAGTTCATGATAGTCATAAGTTTTTAATGCAGCTTGAAACTTGCCAACGGTAGCTTGATAAACAAAGTTTTTTGGGGAGTTTGCTTGTATTTGCTCTTCATCAAAATCGACAGGAGACTGAATAAAGTCTACACCTGCATTTGACAATAAAAGTGCCCGACTCTCAGACTGAGAGCAGAGTCTAATAGCTTGCTTTTTCATTTGGCAATTATACCAAATTATAAAGACTTAGTAGGCGTGGCGAAGAACAACACCCATCATGATTTCTACCGTACCTAAGATAATATTAACTGGCATTAAGTAGTTATAGATAATCTCAAGGGCTTCTTTACAACGTTTGCACTCTCCAACATTTGAACATGTGTTAAAACTTTTAGAAGCCTTCCAGTTAATCCATGCCATAAGGCCCATATTCATCACCATAACTGTCCAGATACCGCCTTTGGTATGCACCATTTTAAGAAGGTCAACGGCAGACTGATCAAGAATAAAACCATCAGCATCATATGCATTATCGTTAAAGCTCAGCGCCATAATGACTGAGGTAATAAAAAGAATCACAATAAAAGGTGTCATCATCTTAAAAAAACGTGTGTAACGCTTGGTCTCAAAGATAAACTCTTCAGGCTGCGTTAAAGACTTAAGAGGCTTAACACGACCGTATCTGGCAGATACCATACTACCTACCCAGATAACAGCTGAAAACACATGTAAAAAAACAATTTGGTTTGTAAAGTTTGTCATTAAAAAGTAGATAGTATCACTCATTAAGGTTTCCTTGTAAATATATTTAAAGATATTAACCAAGTCAGACTTAATCTTGTATTATAAGTTTTTATTCTGTACAGATAGTGTTAGAAATGTGATATTAATACAGTACGAGAATTTGTTTTTATTATAAAAAAGATAAACATAGCACCAATATAGGCACTATACTCAATAAGTTTTATTAATGTGAGTAACGAAGAACAACACCTAAGTAAATAGCGCCTATTCCCATTAAAATATTTAAAGGCACAAGATACTTACCAATAAGTCCAAGTTTTTTCTGAGCATCTCGAAGGTTGTCCTCTGCAATCAGTTTTTGTGCCTTCGAGCGAAGAAACATCATCACGCCAAGGTTTCCAGCCATTAACATCCAGATAACTTCTTTTAAGTGTACAAGATTATACATATACATAGCCGTATCATCAATTACATTTCCATTAGCATCGACTGCCGCATTTCTAAAATCCCAACCTACTGCCATAAGAACTGCTGTGATGATTAAAATAATCACAAAAGGAATCACAATATAAAAAAGACGTTTAAGGGCATGGGCTATACGCTGTAAACGCATACGAGGGTCTTCTATCCCTACAAAAGATTGATGTGCGGCAAAACGCATTGCCACCATTCCACCAACCCAGATAACCGCTGAAATAACATGTAAAAATACAATAAGTTCTGTGTTTGCCCAAAAAAGGTCAGTCATGCCTTGTTTCATTATGATAACTCCACTTTGATATATTCTAAAGAAGCTTTTTTAGCTTCTTCAAGTTTAGAAGGGTCTTTCCCGCCTGCTTGTGCAAAGTCAGGGCGACCGCCACCGCCGCCCCCAAGGATTGGAGCGATTTTCTTAATCCAATCACCTGCTTTAGCATCTGCTTCTTTCACACCAGCCGCGATCATGACCTTGTCGCCTTTGACTTGAAATAACATCGCGCATAAAGAGTCATTTTCATTTTTAAGTTCATCGATTCTAGTTTTGACATCACCTGATTTGATCTCTTCAACGATAACAGTGACTCCGTTAATAGATTCAGAACCCAGGTCTTCTTTAGAAGCGGACATTGCCTCTTGCACTTCAGTCTTAAGTGCCTTGACCTGCTCTTTTAACTTGTTCACACCAAGAAGAACATCTCTGTTTTTCACCTCTTCTTCTACTTGAAGTAAGGTATGTCTTTGTTCTTTGAAAAGGTTATAGGCTGCATTTCCACATACGGCTTCGATACGACGAACACCCGCAGATACACCTGATTCTTTAGTGATTACAAAGGTTCCAATAACGGCTGTATTACTAATATGCGTTCCACCACAAAGCTCAACACTCGCATCACCAAAACTTACTACACGAACCTTATCCCCATATTTTTCACCAAACTGTGCTTTTGCACCTGAGTTTTTCGCTTCATCAATGCTCATCTCTTTGGTCTGGCCTTCAATTCCGCGTAGGATCTGATAGTTCACCTGCTCTTCAACTTCAGCTATCTCTGCATCACTCATTGCCTTAGGATGAGAGAAGTCAAAACGAAGACGTCTCGCGTCATTTGAAGAACCTGCTTGAGAAATATGATCGCCCAGGATGTCATAAAGGGCTGCGTGTAAAAGGTGTGTTGCCGAGTGATGTTTCTCAACTTCTAAACGGTTAATATCTACCACGGCTTTAACTGAATCATTCGTAGAAATCGTCTCTTTAACTTCAACATGAGAAAGATTAAGATCAAAGAACTTTCTAGTATCTGTTACCCTTGCACGGTTGTCAATTTGACCAATATCACCAACCTGTCCACCTGATTCTGCGTAAAAAGGCGTACGGTCTAAAAGTACCCATCCTTTTTGATTTGAGTGGAGTTCATCAACGATTTTAAAGTCTTCACTTAAAAGTGCTTGTATTTTTGCCTCATTGGCTGTTGATTCATAGCCTGTAAACTCATTCTTACCAAATTTTTCAAGAAGTGCTTTGAAGTCTCCTTCATTTGCTGCGTCACCGGAACCTTTCCAAGCCGCTTTTGCACGCGTTCTCTGCTCTAACATCAACTCATCAAACTTGCGCGAGTCAAGTCTAAGGTTTTCGCCTTTTAGCATATCTTCTGTAAGGTCTAATGGAAAACCGAAGGTGTCATACAATTTAAAAGCGACTTCGCCTGAGAAAACCTCTTGCGTGTTTTTCAATTCAGCATTAAAAAGTTCAATCCCTGAAGCAATTGTTTTAAAAAAACGTTCTTCTTCAAGTTGAACCTGCGTTTTAACTGTTTCTGCCTTAGTCACAAGGTAAGGATAAACTGCTTTCATCTGCTCTACCAAAGTATCAACAATCTTGTACATAAAGGCCTCACGCAGACCAAGAAGATAACCATGGCGAACAGCACGTCTTAAAATACGACGAAGAACATAACCACGTCCCTCGTTCGAGAAGTTAATATCTTGAGCCAGTAAGAAAACAGCTGTCCGGATATGATCTGCGATAACACGATATGAAGCACCTGTTTTGTATTCATATGTCTTGCCAGTAAACTCTTCAACCTTGTTAATCATAGGCATAAACATAGATGAATCGTAGTTGGAAAGTTTGCCTTCCTTAATCGCGATAACACGTTCAAGACCCATACCCGTATCAATAGAAGGCTTAGCAAGAGGAATTCTCTCTCCCCCTTTTACTTTCACTTCGTACTGCATAAACACAAGATTCCAGATCTCTAAAAATCTATCACCTTCGCCGCCCATCTTATCTTCTGGACCGTTGAAGTTCTCTTCACCTTGGTCATAAAAGATTTCAGAACATGGACCACATGGACCTGTGTCCCCCATTGACCAAAAGTTATCCGCATCACCAAGGCGCATAATACGCTCGGGCAAAATGTGTTTTTTCCACATCTCTTCGGCTTCATCATCAGAATCATGTACCGTAACCCAAAGCTTATCTACGTCAAGTTTAAGTTCTGTAGTAATGAACTCCCAGGCATAGGCAATAGCCTCTTCTTTGAAGTAATCTCCAAAAGAGAAGTTACCAAGCATCTCAAAAAATGTGTGATGACGCGCAGTGTGTCCAACATTTTCTAAGTCATTATGCTTGCCGCCTGCACGTAGACAAGTCTGACATGAGGTTGCACGTGGGTTTTGCGGTCTTGGGATCTCACCTGTAAAAATTGATTTAAAAGGTACCATACCTGCATTGTTAAAAAGTAGTGTAGCGTCATCTGGAACGAGAGGAGCAGAAGCTACTTGGGCATGCCCTTTTGATTCAAAATAATCTAAAAACGCTTTACGAACGTCCATTTTTGTTTCCTATAGATAATATTTTACTCCTTTAAAAAGCAAAACTATTTGCTTTTTATTCACAGGAGGTATCCTTGCAAAGACTCATATCAGAGTCTTCCTATTAAAAAGTACGCGATTATAGCTAAGAAGGAGTAAAAGTTAGTTTAGGCTTGGCGTTTTTGAAAGCTTTCAAGATAAACAGTTCTTAACTCTGAAAGTACTTGAGGGATGATATACATGAACTCAACCAAGGCGACATTAGCGACTCTGTCCATTTTTCCGGTTTTAGCGCTGGTCTTCATCATTTGTGAAAGTTTATAAAGCTGATTTTTGTTGTTTGCACATTTTTCACACATGTAAGCTGTCTCACACAAACCTTCATCAAACACTTTATAAGTTTCATGCAAGGCAAAGCTTATCCTTTCAATCTCTGTAGCATCAAGCTCATGTTCAAAATCAAATTCACTAAGAAGTACTCCCAGATCCATAAAATTATCTTGAACCTGTTTAAAAATATCTTTCATCTTATACCCCGAAGTTTCTATATTATTTTACGATTGTATAAGGTTTGTGTTAATTCTTTGTTAAAAAGCAATATTTGTAAATCTTATTACACACTAAATGAGATATAAAGATTAAATAGGGGTTGACTTGACTTTAACAAAAGGTACTTTATCCCTAAGTCTAGTTTTTCTTTCGTTTATGAAGATAGCTATACATTGCAATGATCAGAGCCACTAAAGCTAAAGAAACATATACCAGCTCATGCAAATACTCTTTAATAAGACCTTCATTTTCACCTAAGAAGTAGCCCAAAAAGACTAAAACTGTCGACCAGGAAGCAGCCCCCAAGAAGGTGTATATAGAAAAAAGAAGAAATGACATCTTAGACAGACCTGCCGGAATAGAGATCAACTGTCTAATCCCTGGAATAAGACGTCCTGTAAATGTTGACACAGCCCCATGTTTTCTAAAAAATGTCTCCATCTTGTCCAGAGTCTCAGGTTTCATAAACAAATAATGCCCGTAAGCATATAAAAACTTACGTCCCAAACTCATCGCCAAAAGGTAATTTATCCAGGCCCCTAACATAGAACCACTAAAGCCTGCAAGTAAAACAAAGACTAAGCTCATCTCACCCTTATGGGCTAAATACCCCGCAGGTATCATAACAATCTCCGAAGGAAAAGGAATAAAACTACTCTCAATAGCCATCATGATGAATATTCCTAAATATCCCCAGTCTCCTACCGTACTGATAATTATATTTGTCAATTCCCCTAGCACTTCTCAACCTCTTGAATGATTTTCTCAGCCCCGTTTGGGCTTATTAATGTCTTTAACTTTTCACTTGCTGCTTGCATATCTGTCTCTAACAGCTCACATAATAAACTATACACATCCTCTTCCTGACGTGCTATCCAAGACGCCTTTTTTTCCACAAGAAAAGAAGCATTATAAAATTGATGATCACCTGCCGCGTACGGATAAGGAATATATAAAGCCGGCAAAGTAGATGCAGATAGTTCCCATAGGGTGGAAGCTCCTGAACGACTGACTGCAAAATCACTCTTTTGCATTAAAACATCAAGATCAGGCCTAAAGGCAAAGACTTCAGCTTTTATACCCAAGTCTTCATACTTTTTTTCTACCTTGTCTATCTCAAGTTTTCCAGCTTGATGGATAATACGAATATTTTTCTTTTTTAAAACAGGAGCGATCTTAAGTGCCAGTTCATTAATAAACCTTGCCCCTTGTGAACCACCCAAAAAGATAATGGTCTGTATCTTTGAGCGCGTGCGAGAGAGTTCAAAAAAGCTCTGTCTTACAGGATAGTCTGTAATGATGGACTCTTCTTCATAAGAACTAAAAAAGCCTTTTGCACAAGGTCTCAAAAGTCTATTTAAACGTCCTATAGCGGCATTTTGTTCATGTATGAAATAGGGCTTTCGTAAAATAATAGCTGCAAAAGAAGCAGGAGCAGCCGAAAAGCCACCTACGGATATAACCGCCTGTGCATTTTTAACAATGAAAAGTGCTTTAACCGTAGCCTTAAGTGTTAATAGCAAAGAAGCGATTTTAGCTAAGCCTCTTTTATTAACCACACCCGAAGTCTTTAAAAAATGTGTCTGTTTAAAGACTTCATCTTCCTTGAACCACTGCATATCTTGTCCTGAACTTGAACCGACAAAAGTACATTCATGTCCAGCCTTTATAGCCGCATCTCTAAGACTCTTGGCAATAGCAAGGTGACCGCCTGTACCTCCACCTGTTATAACAAGTCTCACGCCTTCCTCATCTTTTTAGAAATCATCAGTACCATCCCCATGGAAATACTTGCGGCAAGCATGGATGAACCTCCATAAGAGAGAAAAGGAACCGAAATACCCTTGATCGGTGTTAACCCGCTAATCCCGTAAGCATTCATCAAAAAGGCAAAGGCGAATAAAAGACCAATTCCTACAGAGAAAAGATAAAAGATCTGATTGTCACTTCTGTTGGCAATTTTAAAGATACGCTGCAGAATTACGATGACGATAAGGGTCACAAAAAGCACCCCAAGAAAACCAAACTCTTCGGCCAGACCTGCTAAAACAAAATCCGTATGTACCTCAGATAAAAAGCCAAGTTTAAAGGTACCATTAGCCAGACCTGTCCCAAAAAATCCACCATTATGAATGGCATTTAAAGAGTGCCCTATTTGATAAGGTTCTTCTCGTACGGTGATACGCAACTGTTCAGATATCGACTCAGGAAACAGACTTAGCACAAATCCCTGAACAGAAGCCCACCAAGACTTAATACGAACAATACGGTGCTCTGCCGTGGCAATAAAAAAGATAAAAGATACAAAGGCCAAAGAGATCAAGGAGAGGAAAAACTTAAAAGAAGAGCCTGCAAAAAATAGTAAAAAAGCAAGGGTCAGCCCTAAGACAACGACTTGTCCCAGATCATTTTGCATAAAAGCGATCAAGAACATTATGATAATAAAGACAAAGGCATAAGGCATAAAACGCGCGAACTCATCTCGAAGACGAAGTTCACTATGATGATCATTGAGTTTACGGGTAAAAGACCAGGCTAAAAAGTAAACAAAGCCAACTTTGAAAAACTCAACCGGAGCTAATGAAAAACCAAAGACCTTAATCCAACGCTTAGCTCCCCCAACCTCACTCACTAAAAAGCTTGGCAAGAAGGGCATAAGTATCATTAAAAACATACCAAAGAAGAAAAGACTTAGACCTAAGGGATGAAGTACCTTATCTGCGTCAGCCTGCGAAAGCCCCCACATAACGAGTATCGATACAAGGGCAAAAAGAGCCTGTCTCATAGCAAAATGAAAGGGATTATAATCAAATAAAATAACGATGTATGACGAAAGTGAATATGAGAGTACTATCCCTATGGTAATCAGCATTACTATGGATAAAAAAAGTGCTCTGTCTGTCATTTTTACTTGGCCTTGTAGAATTGCCGTTATTCTATCTAGCAATGCCAAAGTTTATAATTAAAAATGATTACAATAGCTATCTAAAAGAAAAATATTTTTATTTCAGAAAATATTTCACATATAAGGTATGGTTTTTGCTTGTCATCAAGCTAAAGTAGCGTGCGGCTTTGCCTGAAACTTTTTTGTTTCACAAAAAACCGCTATTTCACTAGTTTTACAAAGAAACTTTTCATTACGTGAAACCGCCATACGGCTAGTTTTGGAATGAACTTTGCTTATAAAAAACATATCTAAAGGATTAGAGATGGGAATTCAGTTATCTAGAGCACATGACCTAATGAGTAAAGCCCTTGACTACCGCGCTGCGCGTCAAGACTTGATCGCAGGAAACATTGCTAATGAAGACACTCCTTTTTACCGTCCAAGAGACATCAGTTTTGCAGGAAAGCTTCAAGCTGAAGCAAAAAAGATTTTTAATGAACCTCAAGCTCCTACGCTTGAACTAGCACAGACCAGTGGTGCTCATTTCAAATCTGCTAACGAGATAAACAGTGATCAGGCGCAGCTTTTTTATAGAGATGGGCATCTAGCTCGTAATGATGGAAACAGCGTTGATCTTGATGTTGAGACAACAGAGATGACAAAAAACTCGATGATGTTCCAAGGTCTAACAGCGGCCTTGAAAAAAGAAGCGATGATTTTTAAAGCAGTCATTCAAGCTTCTGAGCGAACTCAGTAAAGTTAATTAAAAAAGGAATCACGGATGAGCCAATTTTTAAATAGTTTTGATATTAGTGGATACGGTCTATCAGCACAAAGAGCAAGGGTAAATGTCATCTCTTCTAACATTGCCAATGCACAAACAACGCGTACTGAAGAGGGTGGTCCTTATCGTCGGAGAGAAGTGATGTTTAAGGCCATGGACTTTAATAAGATTTTAAATGACAGACTTTTAGAAAACACAAGTGATGCAGGTTATTCTGACCCACTGAGTGAGGGCGACTTAAACAAAAAGGTGAATCCGCCGATTATGTCTGTAGTTGTTGACAAGATCATACGTGATGATAAAGAGCCTATGATGAAGTTTGAGCCAGGTCATCCTGATGCAAATGCAGAAGGATATGTAGCCTATCCAAACATAAATCCCGTTATAGAAATGGCAGATTTGATCGAGGCAACTCGTTCATACCAAGCTAATGTAGCAGCATTTCAAAGTGTAAAAACTATGGCCCAATCAGCTATGAGTATTTTACAAGCGTAAAAAAACAAGGTATAATTAAACTATGAATGATTTAAATAAAGTTTCCGGCCTTTCAACTGCTGACTTACTAGGTAAAGCCAATGGCACATCTAGTACTACAGGTGAAGGTTTTGCTAATGCTCTTAAAAAGTCGTTAAACGATGTAAATGAGATGCAAGAAGCCGGAGAAAAAGCAATGAGCGATTTAGCAACGGGACAGGTAAAAGACTTGCACCAAGCTGCTCTTGCAATCGACAAAGCAGAAATCAGTATGAAACTCATGCTAGAAGTAAGAAACAAAGCCCTTAACGCCTACAAAGAGATTTCTCGTACACAACTATAAGATGGTAGCTTAGCTACTATCTCTCCCCCTGAGATTCTTTCTATTTTTTTCTAAAGAGATATCACTTCACGACCACCACTGTTTATTTTGGTAGCCGTTAAAAACACATAGTCTTTACCCGTAAGCGTCACTCTAAACTTCTTCTGTTGTAAATACTTCTTACAATACATCACATCCGAATACAACATTCCCATCTCAGAGTAAGCATAATTTGGAACCTTTGCACCATATATCATCTCTCCCCCCATCCATCTGCAGTTTGGAAAACCTAAGATGATAGCACCCCCTTCATTTAGATAGTTCTGTACTAAAGACATAAAAAACAGTTTAAAGTCTATATTCGGGCTTTGAAAGGTTCCTATAGAGATGATAAGATCGAACTTTCCTAACTCAAGCTCATCTAGTCTGTTAATATCATGTTCAATAAAGGTTACATTCTTTTCAAGGAACTTCTTTTGAGCATATTCTATGGCCGAAGCGGAATAATCTATTCCTGTTAGGTCTATATTTGCATACTGCTCTTGCTCTAAGAGTGCTTTTATAAGCTCAAACTCATCCCCACTGTTTACACCAAGGTCTAAGACCCTGTTTCTATTTTGAATCTTTACATTTTTTAAGGCATGTTTATACGGTAGTAAAAAGGCGGGTTCTTCATTTTTATGTATCTGAAAAAAAGAGGATTCTGTCCCATACTTTTCAACACCTGAGTCACTTTTATGAAAAGATTCATCCAGATTTAGTTTTTCAAAACAAAGAGAAACCATAGACTCATTTATTATCTTTGGTGTCATCATACGACAAAACAGAAGTTCAGCTAGATCAGTCCAAGCCTTATAACCTCTATATACATATAACTTTCCTTGAATATCTATCTCTTTTCCAGCATAAACACCTTGAAGACAGTCTGGATTCAACACTTCAAATGAGACTTTATCCTGTTTTTCCAAGGCTTCTTGTAAATTGCTCAAAACATAAAGCATGGACTCGTTTGTAAACCTCATTATTGAAATTCAGCCTTAGAAGGAAAATCTTTCATAGTCTCTTTTACAACTTTGTGGATGTAAGCAGTACGCTCAGATGGATTATCATGTGACTTCAAAATATCAGTTGCTATCCCTCTCCACACTATCTTATTATCCCTGGGATTAAGTGCGTCAATGATAAGCGTTCCTTTTGTGTAATTATAAGTACGCGTAGTTGACATCATATACCCTCCATACCTATATCCTCTATATCCTACCATCGTATAATCTGTATCTATATCTGTTTTACTTTCCACATTAGTATGAAAAACAAAGATTAGATCAGCCGAGTCTTTTGACTTTTTCACATAGGCTTTAGTCTCTAGATCAAGACCTAAAGCTTCTATAAGCCTGTCATTAAACAGTGTATCTTCACCTTCTCTATTGTGATGGACTACGGCAAAACTCTTTTGCGAAGAGAAGTTAAACTCTGGGTCATAATCAACATTAATCTTTAATGATGAACATCCTAAAAATACTAATAAAATTAAAACTGTGACAAATATTTTTTTCATTTGATTATCCTTCTACTTTTATAAGATTCTACTATATTTTGGGGTACAATTGCAGAAAGAAATAAAAAAACATATGAATAATCGAAGTAAATCTAAAAAAATATTAGTACTCTTTCTCTTTCTTATCATAGGTTTCTTGATTTTTTTAAGTGCTCAACTCTATACTGTTATACACGACAGACACTCTCCTTCGCAATTTACTTCAAATGAGACACGGGCTGAACGTGGAGAGATCATCTCTGCAGATGGTTTTCATATTGCAACGACCCAACAACTTTTTAAAGCTGTTGTCAACACAAGAAATATTGACCCCGATAAAAAAGAACTTTTTATCAAATTGTTTTCTATCTACTCAGGAATCAGTGAAAAACAGATCAACAAGAAACTAAATTCCCGCAAAGGAAGTGTCGTTTTATCTTATCATATTGATCCTCAGGCTGCTCAATACCTCAAGTCCTTAGCTTATAGACTCCGTCGGATGAAGGTCTTTGTCGAATATATCCGCCCCAATGGAAGAAGTATCCTTCACGGTCTAAGCGTACTGCCAAGTGGGGAAAAACGACGTTATCCTTATCAAGACCTTCTTACCCCTATCGTTGGTTATATCCACAAGGTTGAGGATAATGCCTATACCCGTGTTCGTGGAGTAAAAGGTATAGAAAAGAGTTTTGATAACGTGCTTCATGCCCAAGAGGATGGGAAGCAATACGGCTTGCGTGATGTCAACAACTACATGATTTTAAATAAGAAGTCTTATACCAAGGCTGATGTAAATGGCTTAAATGTTCAGCTTAGTATCCCAGTCACCCTGCAAAAACGTGTAGAACAGAGCCTTTCAAAAATGAAAGAAAAGCTTGATGCAGATGAGATTATGGCTGTCGTTATGGAGTCATCTACAGGTAAGATTATATCTATGGCAAGTTCAAACCGTTTCAAACCAAACCACATCAAACGCTCCGACTACCCTTCCTTAAATGCAAACGTTGTTGAGTACAGTTTTGAGCCGGGTTCTGTCTTAAAACCTATTATCTTCTCTTTACTACTTGAAGAAAAACTCATCAATCCTTATGACTTAGTCAATGGACATAATGGACGTTTTAAAATGGGGCGCAAGGTGATCACGGATGAGCATAAGTTTCAATGGCTAAGTGCTGAAAATGTAATCGTACACTCTTCAAATATCGGTATAGCCCAGCTTGCACAAAAACTTCCTGCTCTAGAGTATTATCAAGGCTTAATAGACTTTGGATTTGCCCAAAAGTCTGGTATACAACTGCCTTATGAAAAACAAGGAAGTGTACCAGCCATCAACCAACTAAAAAGCGAGATTTATAAGGCTACAGCTTCCTATGGATATGGTCTAAATGTCAATGTTATACAGATGCTCAAGGCTTATAATATCTTTAACAATCGCGGACGTATCCTTCAACCCTACTTTGTTGAAAACCTCATAGACATGCATGGGAATGTCCGTAGTCTAAAACCAGAAGGTTCGACTCAAATCGTCTCTACAGCTACTGCGAAGAGGATGAAAAAGATCTTAATAAAGACTGTTCAAGAAGGTACAGGAGTCAATACCATCATACCGGGCCTAGAGATAGGTGGCAAGACGGGAACAGCTCATATTGCCGAAAAAGGTCGATATGTAAACAAGTACAACACCTCATTTTTTGGTTTTGCTAATGATAAAAAGAGTGCGTACACCATTGGTGTCACCGTTGTGCAACCTAGGGCAAACCACTTTGCTTCTTTAACTGCTGTGCCAGTCTATAAACAGGTCGTAGATCTACTTGTTGAGTTTGACTATCTTATCCCAAGTAAGTAAGTATCTCTTAAGCCCATTTTTTATTAATAAGATAGACCGAGAACAAAGAGACAAATCCCCCAATTACGATATGCAGTTTTATATTCTCACCTAAAACCACATAACTGACCGCCAGAGCAAACACCGGGACTAAAAACATAAAAGAGCTGGCCTTGGACGATCCAAGCTTTCTTGAGGCTACAAAATAGATTGTTGTCGCTACCGTTTGACCCAAGACACCCAGATACAGCAAGGCAAGCCAAAAACTCTCATCCTGTCTAAAGACCATATTAATATCTTCAAACAGCGTCACTATGAATAAGATAAAAGTAGCAAAGCCTGCTATAAAAAAGCTATAGTGTATGGCATGTATATGGCTATGTGAATGTTGCGCTAAAAGTGTCACCCCGGCCCATGTCATAGCACAAAGAATGAAGTAAAACTCGCCCCCATTAAAAAAGCCGTTAAGATCTTGTATATTTAGCATTATTGCCCCACCGATCAAGCCTATGAACAGTCCTATATACTGTAGCTTGTGATAACTGGTCTTAAGGACTAAAAGAGTTAACATAAAAGTAAAGATCGGGCTTAGCACGGTTATAATCACACCTCCGCTTCCCGCAGTTGAACGCTCAACTCCTAAATAAGCAAAGATCATAAATAATACGTTTAAAACAGCACTTCCTATAATATAAGGAGCACTTTTTCTAGGTAGATGTAGCGGTTTTTTAATATAAAAAAGCATGGGAATAAAAGCAAGAAACATGATCAAAAATCGCCAAAAACTCAGTATCTCAACAGGAACAGATTCAGTCAGTATCTTCAAAGCCGTCCAACCGCCACCCCACAAAAACATGGCAAAGACAAGAAGAAGGGTAAACCTCAAAATGTACAGACAGAGACAGGAAGTGTCATCTTAAAAACAGCACCCTCATCAGAATTATAAGCTTCTAACAGACCTTTTTGATGATCTTCTACAATGGTCTTACTCATATACAGACCCAAGCCCGTACCATTTTTTGTCTTGGTTGAAAAGTATGGGTCAAAAATATGCTTTATGACCTTCTCATCTATCCCGCCAGCATTATCACCAATCTCAATAACGACATTGTTTTTATCCGTATACTCTTTTATAAAGATTTTTGGGGCTTTGATCTCTTTTTCGCTTAACTGATCACAGGCGTTATTTAAAATATTGAGAAGCACTTGTACCAATTCATTATGATATAGAGCAAGACAAAGGTCGATTTTTTCTTCATAAATGAGCTCGACGCCCTTCTCTATGCGATGATCCAAGAGCTTAATCGCCTCTTCTACCAACTTATGGACAGAAGTGTTTTCAATACCCTTAGTCGGTTTGAAAAAGTCTCTGAAGTCATCTACTGTATGTGATAGATGCTGTATCTGCTTGGAAATATTTTCCATCTTTATTTCAAGCTGCTCTTCATCCATGCTCTCAAGACGTATGTCCATACAAACACTTGTTGTTATAGCTGAAATCGTAGCCAGAGGCTGACGCCATTGATGCGCGATCATAGAGATCATTTCTCCCATTGCAGCGTGACGAGACTGAGCGATCAGTTGCTCTTGCTGCTGCATTACAAGCTTTTTATCCGTAATATCTTGAGAAATACAGACATATCCTATATGTTCACCCGTAAAAGCGTACTCTGGATTTATATGCATATCAAGCCAATAAAAGTTCTCTCTGGCATCTAAGTTTTTTACTTCACCATAATACACTTTCTCACTTTTCAAGTCTGTCCATATATCCTTTAGGGCCTGTAAAGGTGTAGAAGCATCAAACAAAAGGGTAAAAGGTTTAGAAATAAAATGGTATTTTTCATATCCACTTAATTTACAATAAGCCAAAGAGACATTTGTAATAAGTCCATTTAAATCAATATGTACCGTAATCACATGTTTGTTAATAATGTCAAGATGTTGTTGTATGGACTGCGTCTTATTTTGACTCTCAACCAAGGCATCCGAAATACGTTTCTCTAGTCCATTATTAAAGGCTTCAAGCTCCTCTGCACTATCTTTTAAGGCACTGTTGTCACGCATCATAGTGGCGTTATCCGCATCATTTTTTTGCCTAAAGGCATTAAATATCACTGAAACTGTAATAAAGGCAATACTAATAAGTAAAAGCTCTTCTAATGAATAATATATACCTTCCTGACCATAATAGGCATATCCAAAAAAGTAAGAAGCTAAAATAGTACCCAGCCAGAAAAGCCCTAAAAGACTTCCCTCCAATAAAAAAGCACAGGCAAAAAAGATGGGTGCCCAGATCACCTTTGTCGGATCATCTCCTGCTAAAAAGAAAACAAGGGTGATAGTTATATACAAAGAGGGAATAAAAAGATGACTGGCTAACTTAAAAAACTTTTTATCATGACGTAACATAAGGGCAAGCATAAAACTTGTTATTGAAAAAAGCATATCACTGTAAAAAAGAATTAAACTTATATCCTTATGCAAGTAGGCAATAAAAGGCGAAAAAAATATCGCCAGAGAAAGCATGATATTAAAAAAACGAAACTGAAAGGCTAAGAGTTTTTCATCCTCATTAAAAGAGTGTCCACTGTGTAAATAGTCTTTTATAAGTTCAGTCATTGGCTGCTTTCTGACGTTTTAGGACAATACTGAGTTTTATACTAATAAAAATAAACCATAGCGCATATACCCCATAAGCATATACACTCCACTCCAGTGGATTTGTATCCCAATTAAAAAGACTAAGAAGAAGCCACATCATTAGAGCTTCCATCAGAAAAAAGGCAAAAGGAACAAGGTGCGAAGGACGCCGTCTTCTCTTTTCCATAAAATTTCGCTGCATTTGTACATAAGTCCTTTGAACTTTTTATCAAACACTACATTTTAACAGTAGAATTTGGCATAGACCTTAAAAAACTCGTTTATGCATAAGTTTAAGCTATGAAACGCGCTTTATTCTGTCGGTAACAACCAAGAAGGTTCATGTACATCCCAAGGCCTGCCTTGTAGGACATGATAGGGTTTATAACGGCTTTTATACTCTAAGCTCTGACAACCTTTGACATAATAACCAAGATATATCCAAGACAATTCACTCTCTTGTGCAATCTTAATCTGCTGAAGCATAGAAAAGGTACCCAAAGACTGTTTGTCAAAGTCGGGGTCATAATAAAAATAGATAGATGATATGCCATTTGGTAAGATATCAATGAGATCAACACCAACAAGCCTGTTTTTTATGAAATATAAGACTTCGTAACCAAACTCTTCGTGCCCATAAACAAAAGAGGCATAATAATGCTTTGGGTCTGTTCTTTCATGCTTCCAGTTTCGCTTATCTTTCATATGAGAGTGATACTTTTCAAAAAGCTCAAGATGCGTCGAGCTCAATTGTGGTCTTTGTATCACAATCTCTGTCTCTTCATTTTTTCGTAAGATTCTCCGTTCAGACTTGGAAAACTCATAGTTTTTTACATCTATTTTAAAACTTTCACAGGCCGTACATTTAGCACATGCAGGCCGAAAAAACATATGTCCAAAACGTCTCCAACCTCTTTCTATTAAGGCTTCACAATGCGCAGAAGAACACTTTTGTATTATCTTATACTGAGTTGTCTGCTTCTCATTCTCTAAATAAGAGCAGCTGTCTTCACTAACAAATTCGCGTAAAAGTCTATTCATAAGGTCAATATTATCCTATACTTAGTGCTGTAATAGGAGGTTCTATCTCTTTATACACTTTAATTTTTATCTTTTTACACAAGGGTGGTAAATATACTTCTATCAAGTCTAGATGGTACTTTAAAAGAAGATGCATCTCTAAGGCCATCGTATTTTTCCATATACCTCTAAGCAGAACATTGTCGTCTTTATGAAAGACCTTATACTCTAAACAACCCTCTTCTTTATGACTCTGAGCTATTGTATTATATGCATGTAGTATCACCTCATCAACTCTATCTTTCTTCGCTTTTACACGAATATCCAGATGTACTTGTTCAGGTGTATATAAAACTGCTTGCATTGTCTCCCTTTAAAAAATTATTCTAAGCAAATAATCATAAAACAATGGTAAAATGAATACTCTATCTATTAAAATAAGGTTAGTACTTGAAAATAGCAATAGTCGACGACTCTTCTTCTGTGCGAATGATGATAAACATCTGCTTGGATGAGTTAGGCGTAAAAAGTGAAGACATTTATGAATTTTCTTCAGCCGCCTTGGCCCTTGAGGACTTTAAAACAAACTTTTATGATCTTATCTTTTGTGATCTGCATATGCCTGAGATGAACGGTGATGCCTTAGTTGAAGAGATTTTCAAGTATATTTCACACCTAAGGTCTTCACGAATCGTTATGATATCAGGTGAAGAAGATCCAAATTACAAAACAAGACTCAAAGAACTAAACGTTCACCAATTTATCAAAAAACCTATTCAACCAAGCTCTTTTAACCATCATGTAAGACCTTTTATCGCAAAAGTCTTACGTGAACAAAAAACCTAGTAATCAGAACTTCTCTTCCATATACTCTTCGAAGTCTTTCATGATCTGGGGAAAACTTTTTAACATATAATGGTCATCTTCATAACGCTTAACAAAGGCATCGGCAAAGTGTAAAGATGAGACCCCTGGATCAATAATCTTATCATTGTCTCCCAACGCAACAAAGCAGTTCATCGGATGTTTAAGACTGTTTAAATTACTCGTATACGTAAGGTACATATTTGCCGCATGCAGTATAACTTTTTTCTTTTCAGGATTTATTTCTGCTTCAAGAAATTTTTTAGCTTCCATGGCAGGCTGATATACAGGATTAATAAGAAGACAATCTTTTTTAAACTTCGACGCTAAATAATAAGCATAAAACCCACCCAAAGAAGCGCCAATTATAATCGTATCATTAGAAGCTGTACGAAGCGTATCCTCACACAATATCATACACTCAAGCGGATCAAGTGGAAGGTCAGGAATAAGAAGACGGTTCTCAGGACAAAGGCTACGTAACATCTGCGGTTTAGCACCCTTAGAAGATGAGTCATAACCATGAAGATATAAAATCGATCGATTATTAAAATGTGCCATAAACTACCCTGAAAACTTGCAACTCTTAATGTGTGCTCTGTGAGATTAACACACCTTCTATTAATTTGTCTATATCCCCATCTAAAATAGCTGCTACATTCGAAAAAGGCTCATTTGAACGTGTGTCTTTTACTTGCTGATAAGGTTGCATCACGTAAGAGCGGATCTGATGCCCCCAACCTATCTCTGACTTCTCAACTCCGTCTTTCTCTGCCTTTTGCTTTTCCATCTCAAGTTCATACAACCTAGACTTTAACATCTTCATTGCTGTTGCCTTGTTCTTATGCTGTGACCTGTCATTTTGACACTGAACGACAACATTGGTCTCTATGTGCGTGATACGAATGGCAGACTCTGTTTTATTAACATGCTGTCCTCCCGCTCCTGAAGCACGGTAGGTATCAATACGGATATCCTTGTCTTCAATCTCAATATCAATATCATCATCCAACTCAGGTGAGACCATCACCGATGAAAAAGAGGTATGACGCTTGGCGTTTGAGTCAAAAGGAGAGATACGCACCAAACGGTGAATCCCATTTTCAACCTTCAAATAACCATAAGCATTTTCACCCTTAATCAGTAAAGAAGCATCTTTAATCCCTGCCTCTTCCCCATTTTGATAATCAAGTATCTCTGTCTTAAACCCATGTCTCTCCGCCCAACGCGAGTACATTCTAAAAAGCATATGCGCCCAATCTTGTGACTCTGTTCCACCCGCACCGGGGTGTACGGTCAAGATAGCTGAGTTAGCGTCATGTTCACCTGAGAGCATCACTTCAACTTCCATCTTTTTTACACCCTCATTAAGCTCATCTGCCTCAGAAAAAAGTGTCTCAATCGTCTCATCATCTTTCTCTTCTTTTGCCATCTCATATAGTTCACTGGCATCCGCTAAAATAGCCGAGGCTTCTTGAAATTTTGTTAATTTTCGCTCAAGTTGGGTCTTCTCTTTTTGTACTGTTGCTGCTCTAGCTGCATCATTCCAAAAGTCTTGCGCATTTTCAAGTTCACTAATCTCTTCAAGCTGTGTAGCAATCTCATCAGGTTTAACGATATTACTAATGTTCTGCATTTTTGTATCTAAAGTTTTTAAAAGTTCACCGTATTCGTAATGATCCATTATTTTCTATCCATAATTTATTATATAATTGCATCATTATAATAGATTAGGGCTTAAAAGCAATAAATTGCGTGAGCCTTCTTCTGAAGAAAACTCAGTGTTAGCGAAACTAAATGGGCTTTACTAAAGAAACTTTTCATTTTATGAAAACGCTTTCGCTAGTTTTGCTTATTTGGCATTAAATTAACAATTAAGGCTTAAAAAGATGAAGATAGTTCAAACTCCCCGTGAGCTCCAAGAACTTTTAAAAAATGAAACACGTACTATTGGATTTGTACCCACTATGGGAGCCCTTCATCATGGCCACCTTAGCCTTATCGAAAAGTCGGTCAAAGAAAATAAACTCAACATCGTCTCTATCTTTGTCAATCCAACACAGTTTCTTGAAGGTGAAGACCTGGACAAATACCCATCTAAGTTTGAAGCCGATGAGAAGATCTGTACACTTGCTGGAGTTGATATACTTTTTTATCCTAAAAAAGAAGATATGTATGAAGAAGATGAAATAAAAATCACTGCTCCCAACGTAAGAGGTTTCGTTCTAGAAGGTCATGTAAGACCAGGACACTTTGACGGCGTTCTTACAGTAGTCATGAAACTAATAAATATCGTTTCACCTACAAAGGCCTACTTCGGTAAAAAAGATGCCCAACAACTAACTTTAATTACGCAAATGGTGAAAAACTTCTGTATGAAAGTAGAGATAGTCCCCTTAGAGACTGTAAGAGAAGACGATGGACTTGCTATGAGTTCAAGAAATGTATACCTGGATAAAACACAAAGAAAAGAGGCCCTGAAAATATCCTCATCTTTAAAAAAAGCAACCCAACTCGTAATGAAAAACACCCTTGAAGTAAAAGTAATACAAAAAGAGATGGCAAAGGTACTAGAGCCCTTAGAGGTAGAATACATATCCATCGTCTCACGAGCCTTTATCCCTCAGGAAAAGATTGTTATTGGAGACAGTATCATCTTGGTTGCTGCTAAACTAGGTACAACTAGGTTAATTGATAATCTTTGGATCTAGCTATCCCCAAAAAAGTCAGTTCCTTATTTTATATATTTCATAGATTATAGATTATAGATTTGACTCCAGTGTAGTGGAAGAGTTTAACCACAGCCTAATAGAAAATATTGAAATAAATGAAGTAGGTGAAAACGAAGCTATTGAGAAATGCTTAAAAGAGCATAAGCAACTTAGTTATATGTTATTTAAGTTAGTTTATATAGTAAGTAAAGTGTGATTGTTTTTGTAGTGGTGGAGAACCAGAGATTCGAACTCTGGGAAGGTTTGACCCTTCGCCGGATTTCAAATCCGGTGCATTCGACCAACTCTGCCAATTCTCCATATAGGGTCGTACTATTATTATTAACATTGGAGGCGCCACCCAGATTTGAACTGGGGATAGAAGCTTTGCAGGCTCCGGCCTTACCACTTGGCGATGGCGCCATCCGTCAGTAAATCAATATTTGTTTACAATGGTGCCCAGGGCCGGACTTGAACCGGCACAGTATTGCTACCGGGGGATTTTAAGTCCCCTGCGTCTACCGATTTCGCCACCTGGGCATTTATTAACAATAGTCAAGATTAAAAATAATCTTCAGTCTTATCAAATAAGTGGAGCGGGAAACGAGGTTCGAACTCGCGACCCCGACCTTGGCAAGGTCGTGCTCTACCGCTGAGCTATTCCCGCACTCTTTGTTTGGACGGGAATTTTAGCAAAACAATTCTTAAATGTAAAGTAATTGTACTCTAAATAATCTAAATTTGTGTAATTTTCTTCTTCTTTTTTTCTTTCACGCCTTTTTGCAATCTTAATTCGGTACTCAAATGCCGAAACTTTGCTATAATCACGTAACTATATATATAACAAGGATTTTTATGCGTAGTGATACAATTAAACGCGGATTTGACAAAACTCCTCACCGTTCTCTTTTAAGAGCAACGGGATTAAAAGACGAAGACTTTGATAAACCATTTATCGGTGTGGCAAACAGCCATATTGACATTATTCCAGGACATTTCTTTTTACAAGAATATGGTCGTATTGTAAAAGAAGCCATCCGTGAAGCAGGTGGTGTACCTTTTGAGTTTAACACTATCGGTGTTGATGATGGTATCGCTATGGGTCACGAGGGAATGTTGTATTCACTTCCTTCACGTGAACTTATTGCAGATTCAATTGAAACAGTAATGGAAGCACACCAACTTGATGCAATGATCTGTATCCCTAACTGTGACAAGATTGTTCCAGGTATGTTAATGGGTGCTCTTCGAGTTAATGTGCCTACTATCTTTATCTCAGGTGGACCTATGAAAGCTGGTGCTAAGGCTGATGGCACACCAATTGACCTTGCTACGGCATTTGAAGCGGTTGGTCAACACTCTGAAGGTAAGATGACGGATGAAGAGCTTTACGAGATCGAATGTGAAGCTTGTCCAAGTGGTGGTTCATGTTCAGGTATGTTTACAGCAAACTCTATGAACACACTGTGTGAAGCTATGGGTGTTGCACTTCCAGGGAATGGAACGGTTTTAGCGATGACACCTGAACGTATTGAGATGGTAAAAGTAGCCGCTAAACGTATTGTTGAAATGGCAAAAAGCGAAGATCCTAAATGGAAGATGCGTAATATCTTAAACAAAGATGCTATCAACAATGCCTTTGTAATTGATATGGCTATGGGTGGTTCTTCAAACACTGTACTTCACCTTCTTGCTATTGCTAAAGAAGCAGAAGTAGAATTTGACATTACCGACATCAATAGCATTGGTAAAGAGGTTTCTCATATCGCCAAGATATCACCTTCTCTTTCAACTGTACATATGGAAGATGTAAACCGTGCGGGTGGTGTTAATGCAGTAATGAAAGAAGTAAGTAAAAGAAGTGGTTCTGTGTTTAAAACAGATGTACTTACTGTTACAGGTGAAACACTTGCTGAGCGTATCAAAGATGCGGATATCAAAGATACTGACATCATCCATACCAATGAAAATGCCTTCTCGCCTGTTGGTGGTTTATCAATCCTTTTTGGTAACCTTGCAGAAGAAGGTGCGGTTGTTAAGACAGCGGGTATCACACCAAATATGCGTCAGTTCAAAGGAACGGCTGTATGTTTTGACTCTCAGCAAGCGGCTATTGCTGGTATCATGGGACATAAGGTAAAAGCGGGTGACGTAGTCGTTATTCGTTATGAAGGGCCAAAGGGTGGACCGGGTATGCAAGAGATGCTTGCACCTACTTCACTTATCATGGGAATGGGTCTTGGTGAGAGTGTTGCACTTATCACAGATGGCCGTTTCTCTGGGGCTACACGTGGAGCTTCTATCGGCCACGTTTCTCCTGAAGCTGCTGAAGGCGGTATGATTGGACTGATTCATGATGGAGATGAGATTGAACTAGATGTTGACACGCATTTACTTCAACTTAACGTTGATGCAGAAGAGCTTGAACGTCGTCGTCTTCACTTCACTCCGGTGAAGAAAGATATTAAATCTAAGTGGCTTAAGCGTTACAGCCTACTTGTTTCAAATGCATCTCATGGTGCTGTACTAAAGACTGAGCTTTAAGCTCGGGCTTTCTACGCTTTTAAAAACTTCTACTCAATTACCTTAGCTGGTATTCCAACTACTTTTACGTTTGACTTAATATTATTAACAACACAGGCCCCCGCCCCTACTATTGTATTTTCACCGATAGAAACATCCTGAATAATATTTGCTCCAATACCAATATGTGAGAATCTAGAGACATTTACGTTTCCTGCCAAAGCAGCCTTGGGTGAGATATGAACAAACTCACCAATGATACAATCATGTTCGATCACTGCGGCTGTATTGATAATACAACCCAAAGATATTTTAGCATCCGCATTAATCACAGCATTTGGCATGACAACTGTACCTTCTTCTAATTTAGCATTTTGACTTATAATGGCTGAAGGATGTGCAATCGAAGGTAAAGAAAAGCCTTTTGATTTTAAAGAGTTAAAAAGCTTTTGACGGGCATGGTTATCTCCTACTCCAAGAAGAACAGGAACTTCATAATAAAACTCATAAAAATTTAAAAAGCTCAAAGCCTCTTTTTTTGGATCATCGTCTATCCACAAAATCTCTGTAAAACCTTTTGCCTTGGCTATGTCTTCAAGAACCTTTCCATGCCCGCTTTTTCCATATATAGCGATTGTATTAGTTGTGTCCATTAAACTTCTCGCATGTCACATGTTCATTAGATGAAATATCTTTACGCATAAACACCTTTTGTATTGTCATTGCTACAATTTTCATATCTAACATAAAACTTATATGTTTAGTATACCAAACATCGTATTCAAACTTTTCTTTCCATGAAATAGTATTTCGTCCATTGACTTGAGCCCATCCACTTATACCTGGCTTCACCTTATGACGCTTTTTCTGTTCTTCATTATAAATATCAAGATACTCAATCAAAAGTGGTCTGGGTCCTATAAAACTCATTTCCCCTTTGAGCACATTGAATAGTTGAGGAAGTTCGTCAAGACTCAGTGCACGAACTATCTTGCCTAAACCTTTTAGACGTTTTTCATCACTTAGTAGCTCACCCTTTTCATCTCTACTTTCTTCCATAGTGCGAAACTTATAAATGGTAAATATTTTTTCATCTTGGCCAGGGCGTTCTTGGGTAAAAAACAGAGGTCTGCCCATCTTAATATAGATCAATATAGAGACAGTTATCGCCAACGGAGACAGGAGTAGTAAAAGAATTACAGCACCTATAAAATCCATAAATGGTTTTATATAAGATGCATACATAAGCTTATTTCTTTACCCTGTAGACTTTTGCATATGGAGATTTTTCTACCAGTTCAAAAAGATTTTTATCATAATTTTCCAAGAAAAACATCTGTATGTAAGCTGAGTTGTACATCTCTTTATCTAATATGAGGACACTATTATAGTCCTTGAGAACTACTATTGTCAAAGAGGCATCCGCATGTACATTTTGCCTAGTACGTCTTAGACTTCCGTCTTGTTGGAAGCCTGCTGTTACCATTTGATATATAGGAACGCTATCCCTACCAACCATTAACATTCCCGTGCTTTGGTTAAAGCTCACACCTCTGCCAAAATTGATTTTTTCTTTTTCTTGGGTCATGCTAGATGATTTAAAGAAAAATGGTGTTCCCAGTGTTTTACCTGTTTCAAGGTCGATATTGGAAAACACTTTAACCGTAGGAAAAATATCTACCATTCTATACGGTAAATATAAATACACATCTCGTGTCGCCTTAGGAATAGACATCGTATCGGCTTGTAACTCTTCAAAAAATCCTTCTACATTCACCTGATCTTCTTGATTGTTTTTGAAAAGTGTATCCGCTACGTTTTTATAATTTGAAGCAACATACGTCTCTACTGCTATACGAGAAAGCCCTGCTACTTCTTTTTGCGAAGTTGCACTCAATATTTTTGAAACGATATAGTTGTCATGATGGTGCTTTCCTCCATCTATAAGTGTATTCTTGTGCGTATAAAACCATAAAGGATAACCATAATCCCACCAGGCAACAATATAATCCTTATCACTCCCTATATGCTTGAGCTTATCAAGAAGTTCAACTTCTTGCTTATGAAAGACAGTAGGTACCTTATACTCCACAATATGCTTAATGTTTGGAAAAACAAGAACCCCAACGAGTGAAACGATAAATATATAACGAAGGCGTATAGCAGAAATATACGAAGATAGAAAGTATACAAAGAACACTGCTCCCATAGCCGCAATAGGAACAGCATAAACAGTAAAACGAAGCCCACCCCATAAAGAAAACACACCAACCCCAATTAAAGGAAGGGCTATAAGAAACTGCTTATGGCGTAGCACTAGCAGTATGTACCCCCCAAGTGACATTAAAAGGCCTAGGGTTGAACCACTGATTCTATTGGCCATAGTGCTAAAGGGTATCTGTCCTGCTTCTCTAACCGTTTGAATTACTTGATAAAAATGTAACCCACTTTGCTCTGTCCCACGACTGACATAAATAAACAACTTAGAATATATCAAGTTAAAAACATTGGCATTAATCATAAAAAATAAAAAAAACATACCGGCAATGGCTATCCATATTTTTAAGTCTAGTTTTTTCAAACGATACGCAAAAATGATCATGAAAACCAGAACAATTTTGATTAATATAGAAATAGGAGAAAGTGCTAATGCTATCACCGCGATACTCATATAAGTGATAGTGTCATTTTTATATTGAATGAGGGCATAAACCATATAGATTGCATACATTCCGTAAATTAAAGAGAGCCCCTGAGGGTAAAAAAACGGGTAAACACTTATAAAGATAAAGGCAAGAATAATATTTGAAGATCTGTGCTGAACAAGAAGAGAAATAAAAGAGTAAGCCACAAACATCTGAAACAGTACCGCAAACATATCTGAGTCATAATATCCCACCATCGTACGGTTGTAATAAGACCAGACAATAGAACCTAACAATGCTGACAACAAACCAAATACCTGTAAATTAAAAAGTCTTGAGATTAAAATAATAGGAATAACGACAAGACTTGAAATGAAAGCAGGCATAAATAAAATAACACTTTCCAAAGATACAGGTAGTATCTTTACAAAAAGGGCACTGGCATAAATAACACCTGGGTAAGAATTTAATGAGGCCAGCACTTGTGGGTTGTTTGAGTGTGTGCCAAACAAAACATTTTCTAAGGCTGAGGCAAAATAATACCCATCATTAGTATTAATCATTAACTGATTATTCCAATAAAAGTCTGCATTTCCTTGAAATTGGTACACCCAGATCATACGTATTAAAATACTAAAAGTATAGGCGATGGCTATAAAAATCAATGAATACTTTAAGCTATTAAATGACTTTTCATCTTCTACCTGTTTTGCTAGATGTGTGAGGTACTTTATGATAAAATCAAAAAACCTAAAAAGAGCGTTCTCTTTTAATTTGTCCCATATTCCATGTTCAATCTTATTTAAAATATCCACTTATCTCTCTTTTTTTGAAACATTATACACTAAAGAAGACAAACAGCTTTCCAATTTATCTACTAGCACAGGTATGCTAAAGTGCTTGGATACATAATGGAGACCATTTTCTCCAAACCCATCTAGTGTTTTCCTGTCCATCTGGCGCAGTTTATGTATAGCACTAATGATTTCTTGTTTGCTTCCAGCTTGTATGCTGATACCTGCATTCGCTTCTTTTATCGGGTTGTTTTTAGCGTTTGAAGCGAATAAGACTGGTTTTTCAGAAGCAAGATAGTCAAACAACTTATTCGAACTGATACCAAATTTAAAAACAGGCGAATCAGCCAAAGGAAAAAACAAGAGGTCTGAGCCTTTCATCATGGAAATAGCCTCTTCTTTTGGAAGTGCTCCATACAGATGAACGTTAGCCGTTTTTATCTTTTCCAATTCTTCTAACATCACCCCGTTACCAATAATATGAAACTCTACATTGTCATCTTTAAGGCTACTTGCAGCTTGTACCAAGATATCAAGCTGATTTGCCTGTCCTAAAGAACCCGCATAGCTGACATTAAATTTATTGTTATTATACATATACGCTTGTATATTTTTACTTCTTGAAATATCTACCCCATTGGAAATCCAAACAATATCTTCTTTTTTAATTCCAAATTTTTGTATATGCTCATAGGCATAAGGCAGATTAGTAATAATTTTATCAGATTTTTTGTATAAAAACTTTTCTAAAGCATGTAACAGAAGAATAAAAGGATGCCATTTAAAAACACCCATATCTATCAGTGTTTGCGGCCAAATATCACGTACCTCCATTACAAAAGGAATCTTCTGCTTTTTGGCCACCTTATAAGCTGCGTAAACTGCAAATAGATGTACCGAAGAACCGATTATGACATCTGGTTTATCAGGTGTTTTATTCGCGATTTTTTGAACCTTGTACATATACTCAAGCATATTCCATACACGGCCTATACCATTTCCTCTGTATGGCCGTGTTTTAATCCAAATAAAATTTATACCATCAATCTCTTCAAAAAGATAAGGCTCGTCTGTATACACCTTAAGTTCTTTGTACTGTGAATAATGAAAACTGGAGGCAAATATACTAACCTTGTATCCACGTTTTACAAGCTCTTTAGCAAAATCATAATGCCGTGTTCCACCTGACATACTTGGTGTTAGGGCATGATGATTAAAGATCCATATATGTTTCATTATTTTGTTGGGTTATCTTCAAAAGAGAGTATAGCATTCATGATTTCTTGACTGGCTTTACCTTGTCCATACAGGTCAATCGCGTAGTCTTTGTTAAACACATGGTTTTCATAAGCGTTAATAATTTTAGAAGTTTCTGCCCCCACTAACACATTAAAATTATGTTCGACCAGCTCTATCCACTCTGTTTCATCCCTGAGGGTCAAACAAGGTTTTTTAAAAAAGAAAGCCTCTTTTTGCAGACCTCCACTATCCGTCATAATCAGGGAAGAGTTTTTAATCAGCCATACCATTTGTAAGTAACCCACAGGCTCAATCACTATAATATTAGGATGAAGTTTAAAGCTAGCAGGTAACAAAGAAGCGGTTCTTGGATGTAATGGTAAAACAATTTGCTTGTCTTTTGCAATGCTATTCAAGGCAGTAAATATAGCATTCAATCTTTGTGGGTTGTCTGTATTCTCAGCACGGTGAATTGTAGATAAGATAAAACCACTTTCCATGTTCTGTGAAGGTTTCTCTGCCAGGTCAGCATAAAATATAGCCCCATCTTGCATAACATCACCATTTTTTACAATGTGATTTTCCAGTTGAGCATATCCCTCATTCATTAAATTATCCACAGCACTTTGAGTTGGACAAAAAAGTAGAGAGCTCACTCTATCTGTAAGTATACGGTTCACCTCTTCAGGCATCTTCATATTAAAGCTTCTTAGCCCTGCTTCAACATGGGCTATCTTAATATGTAGTTTTGAAGCAGCAATTGCACCGGCTAATGTTGAGTTTGTATCTCCATACACAAGTACCCAATCAGGCTTCTCTTTGATTAAGACTTCTTCAATGCGCTCTAACATCTGACCTGTCATCGCACCATGTCCTAAACCGTTAATATTTAGATTGTAATGCGGTTTTGGGATTTTCATCTCGTCAAAAAATATATCACTCATATTGGCATCAAAATGTTGTCCTGTGTGGACTATCACTTCTTCTACATCTGTATGTTTTGCTATTTCTCGACTAAGGCTTCCGGCTTTAATAAACTGAGGACGTGCACCAAGGATGGTTACTATTTTAATCATTTTCATTCAATTCTTTACAAAATTTTATATAATTGCTATCCGCATTATAACTTTTTTCCCAGGTAGTTCTTGCCACACACTTTTTAGAAAACAGTTCATCCTTGTTTCGTATACAATCACTTAGACCTGAAGCAATCTGTTCTAAGGAACTGTCATGCTTTAATAAAATACCATTGTCATTATTTACAATTTCACTTATGCCGCCATTATCAATTGCAAATACCGGGATACCACAATTAAAAGCCTCCATAAAAGTCACAGGAAGCCCTTCTGACCTACTAACATTAACAAAAAGGTCAATATCATGGGTTTTGTAATACTCAAAAATATCCTTATTTGACATACCCCCCAGGAAGTTCATTTTCAAATTTTCTGATGACATACTAAACGCAAGTCCTTCAAGAACTTTTTGCTCTTTCCCTGAGCCTATATGTACCCACTTTATATTTATTTCTAAATTATTCTTCGCCACTATAGACAATGCTTTTATTAACATATCAATACGCTTAACAGGACTTATATGAGAGCAACTCACTATACAGAATTCACTAGGTTCTCTGCTCATCAAGGTACTGATATTTTGCTCCTGTGTTCCTAGTCTTGATACCTTTAGCTTGTTTTCATTCACTTGATAATGTCTTTGTAGGTACTCTTTACCATGTTCTGATATGGTGAAAACTTTCTTTATCTTTGATAATATCAAAGGCCTTAACGGTAAATAGTTTTTATTGACTTCTAAATAAAGGTCACTTCCATGAACCCTTGTATAAAAACTAATCTCGTGAGCATATTTATCATATAAATAACATCCAAAGACTGAACCGTTAAACCAATATGAATAAAAAATATACTCATGATCATAATAATTCTTCAAGTGTTTATAAAGACTTCTTCCCTTTCCTATAAAGGAAAACAACTTACTTAGTCGGGCTAAAGACAGAAGGACAAAAGGATGCTTTGCTAGTTCTTTGTACAGATATTTACTAAAAAGACTACTCATAAAAAAATGCAGATTGGAGTTTTTCTCTGCAAAGACAGTGTCTACACTGACATTAGCAGGCACTCCACGTGCTTCTTTACTTATATAGGCCGGGATGACAATAACTTTTTTAAAATGTTGTGATAGATATTTAATTTCGGTTTCTAAAAATTGCTCTTTGGTACCATACGGATAAGAAACAGTAAAGATAATAATATCTTTCATATAAACCTACCAAAAAAAGAGAGTCTAGCCTTCTCTTTTATGCTAACATCGAGATGGTTTTTCGAAAAACGTCTTGCTTCTTTTCGCACCTCTTCATCTTGATATACTTTATTGACAAAGTCTCGTATCTCCGATATAGCATCAAGAACATTAGTTTCATTGTTTGGCAACTGAAGAGAAAAACTATTTTCACCTTTGAAGTCTGTATCCTCATACGCATATATAATGGGCAAGCCTTGGGCTAAATACTGTCTTGTTTTTAAAGGACTGGCTTCTTTCATCTGTTTCTTATACAGAGCCAAAGTACTAAGACCAATGTTAAATTTAGCCACAAGTTTATTTGCATCCTCTGTACAAAGATAGCCGTAATAGAAAAGATTTTGTGTATTAACACCGTGAAAGCCTATGATATGAAAATCAAATTCAGGTAAAGTATTTGCCATCTTAACAACGTTATCTACTCCATGCCAACTTTGATTGGGTGAACCAATAAAGACTAATGCTGGTCTCAAGTTAGGCTGAGACACTTCAAAGTAAAAAGCATCACATTCAATTCCATTGGCAATAACAATTGTTGGTTTCTTATATCCTAAAAACTTTTTTTCTAATTCATGGCTAACACAAACAAAACCATCGACTTTAGATAGAAAAAGATGACGGAAAGCTCTATTGTATAAAGACAACAGTATTGAAGAATGCTTGTATTCAGCTGTATCATCTGAATTTATCTCAACTATTTGTGGCCGGTTTTTCAATGCTCTTTTCATGCAAGGAGAATAAAGTCTGTAGCGCATGTAAACAATATCAAAATCACAATCTTTCAAAACACTTTTTAGTACCCATGAGCTATAAACAAGATGTATAAATATCTTCCAACCCGCTCTTTCAGTAGTGATTTTGGCAGGAGAAAGCCTTTGTTTGTCAGCTGAAAAAAAAGATAAGGATTCTAGCGATACAATACTAACTTCATGCCCTGACGCCAACCACTGTTTTGCCTGCATGCTAATCTTTTGACTAACACCACTTTCATTATCTAAGTCTTGGTCTGATAAATATAGTATCTTCATCTGAAAACTTTCTTTCATGCTATATTTTCTAAATTGATTTCGGCTTAAAGTTCATTTAGATTGTCTTTAGTCAAAAACTAATGTGTTATTTAAAACTTTATATTTTTGTCCATCATAAGCATCAATTGCAACACCTTCAACAAACTCCAAGGTATTTCCAGACTTTCCTACCCAGCCTATCTGTTTTGCAGGGACACCTACCATCAGAGCATAAGGCTTAACATCCTTATTAACAACCGCACCTGAGCCGATAAGTGCATACTCACCTATCTCTACTCCACAGACTACCGTGACATTCGCACCGATAGAACAGCCTTTTTTTAAAAGTGTCTTTTTAAACTCTTCTTTTCTCACTATAAAGGCTCTGGGGTTTATAACATTGGTAAAGACCATAGAAGGCCCAAGAAAAACATCATCTTCCACTTCAACACCCTCATATACCGAGATGTTGTTTTGCACCTTTACTCCATTTCCTATCTTAACCTTAGGACCCACCACGCAGTTCTGACCAAAAGAACAATTTGAACCTATGTCAGAGCCAGACAGTATATGTGAAAAATGCCAAATCTTTGTGTTATCACCTATCTTAACACCTTCATCAACAAAAGAGCTGTCATGTACAAAATACGGTGGTTTTTCTTCACTTATCTCTCGCTTGCCTGTAGCCTTAAAGCTTTCGCGTCGTTTTTTCCATGAATCTTTGTTGATATACTTGCTGTCGTCCATTATATGGCCTTGTAAAATAGGTATGTAAAGGTTTTGTAATTAAGAGTTATTATATATGGATAGAATTAATATGGGGTAAAAAGGTGGAGAGTTTTTTAAAGAAGAATGAGAGCCGAAGCTCTCACAATGTTATAAAGCGGCCTTAGCTGCTGTTACAACTGCAGAGAATGCTGCAGCATCGTTCATTGCCATATCAGCAAGGATTTTACGGTCAAGCTCGATACCAGCTTTTTTCAATCCATTGATGAATACAGAATAAGACAGGTCATTTAAGCGACAAGCTGCATTGATACGGATAATCCATAATTTACGGAATTCACGTTTCTTTTGCTTACGGTCACGGTATGCGTATGCCATACTGTGTTCGATTTGTTCCTTTGCTTTACGGAAGTGTTTTCTACGTCCGCTAAAGAAACCTTTGGCTTGTTTTAATACTTTTTTATGTCTTTTGCGTCTTACGACACCAGTTTTTACTCTTGGCATTTTTTTCCTTTTCTTTACCCGAACATACTTTTAAATGATTGGGGTGCTGATTTTCACAGACTTGCCCGTTTTATTCAAACGGAGAATTAAATCATACTAGTTCTTGAAAACTAGTTGATCATCGCTTTGATGTTTTTCACGTCAGAAGCAGCAACAACTTTTGGGCTGTTTTGCTCACGACGAATTCCAGCATCTTGTTTAGTAAGAATATGGCTTCTAAACGCAGTTCCGCGCTTGATCTGACCATTTTTCTTAACTTTAAAGCGCTTTACAGCAGCTTTTACAGATTTCATTTTTGGCATCGATTTGACCTTTCTAAATAGTTTACTCTACACCTAAGTGTAAAATGAGTTTGAAATTATACCTAAATTTTACTATATTTAAAAGCATCCAACATACATCATGTTTCTACACTACTTTTTATAATTAAAAAGAGAGAACGTACTTAAAATAATAACTGTCCCCTAGATCTCCAAATTCGCTTCCGCTTGAACCGTGTTGAAGCATTGCACTCAAGACAAAAGAATTGAAATCATTAAGAGTATAGCTCAGTGATGGCGAAATAAAACGCGAATTATGTTCATTAAAGCTTTCTATATAAATAAGTGAAGCATCTAAAAAGATATTAAAACTGTAGTTTAGTGTCCCTGCAAGATAAAACTTTGAGAAGTGAAGGTTTGAAACTATCTCGGAATCAAGGTTTAAAAAAATCTCATTATAATCAAAAGACTTCGAGCTATAAAGCGCTTCTGTCACAAGAGTCAATCCATTTTCAAAACCATAGTCCGCTCCGATTATGCCTTGAAAAAACTCTCTATTTTCCTCTTGGATCAGGGACTTCCTAAGCTTACTCTTTATGAAAGCACCTTCTGATCTAAGTTCGATACCTGTATCAGCCAAGTTTCCTTCTAGTTCATAGGCCAACATTTTTGTATCATCTGAACTGACCATATCAACAGCGACATCACTAAATTTTAAAAAGCTTTTATATCTTGCTGCATATTTAAAACTCTTATCTTTTTTTTGAGAAGTGACCACTGTTAGTTTTGATGTTTCATTTAGATGTCTTGTATAATTAATTGCTGCCACACCAAAGACCTCATCAGGTTCTAAAGCATAGATATTCTTTGGATTAAAAATATCGCTCGGTGTCCAAATTCGTCCGACTCCCATTGTTATCTTCTGTAAGCCAACGACAATCCGATTGTCATTATCTTCATATCCTCCGTACAGTCTATACAGTTTTGCATAGACCTCACCTTCATAGTAGTTATTAAAGGATGTTTGAGTTTCAAACGGGGTGTCTGACTCCTGTCCTTTTACAAAGCTATATGCAGTGGAGTTGATATAATTGTGTCCCAAATAATTTACTGCATCAGCTATAATGGTACTAAAATAGTTCTCATTTATATAGTCACCTTGAAAACGCAGCCTATTATAGTTGTACAAAAACTCCTTATCTTCTGTGGGCAGAACAGAGGACAGAGAGCTTGTGATATTTGTATTGTTGATACTATAGTCAAACTCAGCATATGCCGTATATAACAAGAGGTGAAAAAAAAGAAAAATCCTTTTAATCATCAACAATCGCACCATCATTGAGTTTTATAACACGTCTTACGCTTTCCAATACATACTCATCATGCGAGGCAAATAAAATACTGACACCCTCTTTCTCATTCAGCTCTTTCATCATATCCATCAAGGCTTTTGAGTTTTGAGAATCTAGATTGGCCGTAGGCTCATCTGCTAAGATTATCTTAGGCTTTGCAGCTACTGCGCGGGCTACGGCGACTCTTTGCTGCTGTCCGCCACTGAGTGCATTGGGGAGGGATTTTAATTTTTTGTCGATCTCCAACATTGTCGAAATTTCTAACACTCTTTGTCTAATCTCTTCATCACCAAAGCCACGTAGCCGCATGACAAAACCTATGTTCTCTTCAACGTTCAAGACAGGCACAAGATTATAAGCCTGAAAGACAAAGCCCATATCATTGAGTCTTATACGGGTTCTCTCATCCTCATCTAGCGAACCTATCTCTTTTTCACCCAGATATATTTCTCCACTGTCTATACTGTCAAGTGCCCCTATGGCATTAAGAAGCGTTGTCTTGCCACACCCTGACGGACCACTTAACAATGAAAACTCACCCTCTTCTATAGTTAGATCAATATCACGAAGAGCATGAACCTCTCTTGGTTCATCTTTGTAAAAATACTTGTTTACATTTTTCAGTCTTATCATTTTTCAGCCTTGATCACTTCGATTGGGTTTAGTTTTTTGATCTTTCTAAGGGGTATCAGTATGCTTAGACACGAGGCAGCGATAATAGCCCAAAAAGTAGAAGTAAAATATGACACTTTGATCGTACCTGTTATCACTGCCTCATAACCCCACATCTCTAAAGCATCAGAAAAAGAACTCAGATCCAGTCCATAATCTCTTAAGTATATCAAGAGAACAGTCCCCAAAATAGCCCCGCCAAGATATCCAAGCAGACCGACAAAGATGGCTTCCATAAATATCTGAAGTCTTATATATTTGTACTGCATCCCAATACCAAGGACAATACCAAATTCTCGTATTCTGTCTAAAATAGAGACATACATAACACCCAATATTCCGATAAAGACCACACTCATTACAATAAAAAAAGTGATTGAGTTAAATATGACCATCATGTCTTGCATCTGTTGTATCATGGGTTGCAACTCTAAAAAACTCTTTACATCAAGGTTTGGATAGTTGGTCTTTAAGGTATCATAAATTTGAGTGCCCTCCCCCATAACAGCTATCTGCGTTACTTCATCCGACGTCGTACCTAAAAACTTATGCACGTGTTTAATATCTACAAATAGCGCATTGTTATCAAGCGAGATGTTTGTTGTCTGCACAATACCTCTAATCCTCAGTGCTATAGAATTGATCTCGCCTGAACTGTCTTGAGTAGAAAAGACAAGCTTAGAACCTATACGTACTTTCAGTGTCTTTGCCAGTTCTAGTCCGATGATAGCTCCGCGTTTTTTTAGATTGTTCTCACCCTCTTTTAAAAACTCACTAAACTTCCCAAAATGTTCTTCTTCATCTAAGTCAATTCCGTAAATAGAAGCAAATGATGATTTTCTCGCTGTTGAGATCAGGCCATCTGCTTTTATTCTAAGTATTACGCCTTTAACGCCTTGTACTTTCTCGATCTCTGCTTTGATAGCATCCGCATCTTTTATCCTGTATTTTAGGTCTTTCTCTATTCTGTACTCTTTTGCATAAAGACTGATATCCCCGCTGTCACTTCTTTTATTCTTCTCTATCATGTTCTTGAGCATTCCGTCATATAGACCTTGAAGGCCTAACATCATGCTCATACTCACCGCAATCATTAAAATGACGAGAAGTGTACGTGCAGGTCTTAAAAATGAGTTTTTCCAGGCCATCTTAAGTATTAGTCTATACATGTCTTGTCGCCTCTATGGGTCTGAATGAATTGATGTAGAAGTAGGGGTAGATGACACTTAAAAAGTTTAGCAGGTAGATCACGCCAATATTCCAAGACACAGTAAACAGATTAAAATCAAAAGGTATTTCATCTGAGACGATTCCATAATCCTTGTACATCTCAGCTATTCCTTCTATGACAACAGGATTGATACTATAGTAATAACAGATAGATGTAGCTATAGGTCCGGCGAAAGCAACTGCCAAAGTAGAGAGTATAAGTATCTCATAAACAAGAAGTAAAAATATATTTGCCTTACGCAAACCAATACATCGCAGGACTCCAAACTCTTTTATACGCGAGCTTACATTGATAAACCCGTAGATCATGATGACAAAAAAGATGACTACTAAAAACAGGGACAAAGAGATATAACCAAATACATTATCTACTTCCATGGCCTCAACCATACTCTTCATCAAAGTCTTCCATGTTAGTGACTCTAAGTCCTCATCATCCAAAGCTTTAATAATATCTCTGTTCACCCTGTCTACATCGTCCAGGTCTTTTACTTTAATCGTTATATATGAAGCCTTGTTGTCAGCATACATCAATTCATCAAAATACGATCTGCTGACAAAGGAAGCGCTTGAATCAAATTCAAATGAACCTGTCTTAAATGTCCCGCATAACTTAAAGATATCAGCAGCAAAGGAATCATCACTCGCCCCTCCGACAAAGCTCACCTCTTCGCCCAGTTCAAGTTTTAGTTTTTGTACCAATTCGGAGCCCATATAGAGACAGTTTCCTGAGCCTTCATTTAAAAACTCACCTTCTCTGAGTGCTAAAGCTATAGAACTTAAAACTTTTTCTTTTTCAGGTTCTATTCCTGCTATCATAGATGCCGCTGAGTACTCTTTACTTGAAAGAAGTCCATAGGTCTCATATCTTGCAGCAAAATCCTCAATACCTTCAATATTTGAGAGTCTGTCAGTAATTGCTTTGACATCACGGATAAGGTACTCGTTTCCGCCGACATCACGATAGCCTTTATGATAGACCTCAATCGCTCCTGTATAGACTTTTAGCGAGTTTTCGAGCATTGACTTGTGGGAGCCATCCTGCCAAGATATAAAGACCACAAAAAGCATGGTAGATATAAAGGTCAAGATAAATGTCGTAATTGAACGCCCTCTATAAAAGAAGATATTCTTCAGAGCAAAATCAAACATCACTTACCCTCATCTTGAGAACCTTTTCAAAGCGCTCTTTTTAAAGTACTGCGCAGAGATATCCTTGTCGTATACAACCTCTTCTAAGATAATTTCAGTGAACCTGTTCTTCTTATCACTTGCCTGGACTCTCCAGTACATAGGAAGATAATATTCACCAAACTTTTTTACCTTATCGTATAGAAAAAACCTGACTTCTTGACCCTCTTCGTCATAAAACATATCTTTATTTGAAGTATAGGTCTGCGTGTCGATATTAGAAACAACCTTTCCCCATACTACGGCTGCATCCTCTTTGGGGATAAGCTCTATCGTGACTACATTGCCTTCTCTTTTGATTATCCTTGCATCATAATCTTCTACGATCGAGCTCTGTTTTACGACATCATCATTGGTTATATCACTCCCCATCCAGTTTTGAAGCATCATGGATGGTGGGATCTTTATTACCCTCTCGATTTTTGGCACATATTGCCACATCTGATTGTCAAGGCTTAAGAAAGTGATACCCTTGTCTTTGGGTGGATACAAAACTTTTACAAAGCTTTTTTTACTTCCCTGTGACCAGTTCTCCATCTTCATGATTCTTTCATGTCCCAAAGCAACGACTTTCATACTTAGTCTCATGTAGATATTTTTACCGCGGATATTATTATCCACCTTTTGCATGATCTCACTTGCCTCATCAGCATACAGAAGTGTAGAGATTATAAGAATATAAAGTATCTTTTTCATGCTTTTGCCTCTAAAATTTAAGGTATCTAGAAACAGTATACTAAAATACAGGTTGATGAATATTAAAGAATAGAAAAGTTATTTGATCTTTAGATGGAAGGTTTAGAGTAGAGGTAGAAAGCTATTGCTTTCTAAAAGGGCTTACTTAGCACCCTCTTTTTTGTTTGGAAGAACTAGCATATTGTAGTATCTACCTTCTAGACGTGGAGACTTATCCATAACACCCAGGTCTTCTACCATTGGCCAAACGCGTAGAAGAACTTCACGTGCAGCTTCTGGGTGAGCCATTTCACGTCCTCTTAGGAATACGCGAAATTTTACGTGTTTACCAGCTTCAAGGAACTCTCTTGAGTGTTTCACCTTGTAAGAGATGTCGTTATCCGCAATTTTAACCGAAAGTTTGATCTCTTTTACTTCGATCTTCACTTGGTTTTTACGTTGCTCTTTTTTCTTTTTTTCTTCTTGGTACTTGAACTTACCATAATCCATAATCTTTGCAACGGGTGGTTTAGCATCAGGTGAGATTAAAACGATATCCAGTCCTAGTGCTTCTGCCTTAGCTTTTGCTTCATCTGTTGAAACTACACCTAGTGCTTCTCCGCCGTCTACTACACAGCGTACTTCTGGAACGCGAATATCATCGTTCATTATGGTTTGGTTTTTTTTGTTCAAAAATTTACCTCGTTAATTTTGGTTTGTATCATACTTAAGAATTCAGCCTCACTTGCGTTTGACTGTTCTCGTGTTCTTCTGTCACGAATCGCAACTGTTTTATTGGTAACTTCTTCGTCACCTAAAACAATGATCATCGGGACACGCCCTTTTTCTGCCGTTCTAATACGTTTATTAAGACTTTCATTTTTATCAAAAATCTCAGAATCTGCGCCCAGATCTATAAGTTTATCCGCTAATTCTTTCGCATAAGCGTTGTGCGTTTCTGCGATAGGAACGATAGCAACCTGCGTTGGAGCGATAAACATTGGGAATTCACCCGCATAATGTTCTGTCAATATACCAATAAAACGCTCAAAAGAACCTAAAATTGCTCTATGAATCATAACAGGTTGAATTTTTTCATTATCTCCACCGTTATATTCAAGTCCAAAACGCGCAGGAAGGTTGTTGTCAAGTTGGATAGTTCCACACTGCCATTCACGTCCAATAGCATCGGTAATTTTAATATCTATTTTAGGTCCGTAGAATGCTCCACCACCTTCATCAATCTCATATTCTAAATTATTGGCTTCCATAGCGTTTTTAAGTGCTTGTTCTGATTTTTCCCAAACTTCCGCGTCACCCACAGCTTTTTCAGGTTTGGTAGAAACCATCATTTTGTACTCGAAATCAAACGCTTTCATAAGCTTGTCAACAAAATCAACCACTTCAATGATCTGCTCTTCAATCTGGTCTACTGTACAGAAGATATGTGCATCATCTTGCGTAAACTCACGAACACGAAAAAGTCCGTGAAGTGCACCTGTCATCTCGTGACGGTGAACGACACCGTATTCAAAATATTTAAGAGGAAGGTCTCTGTATGAACGCAGGTCATCTTCATATACCTTGATATGACCAACACAGTTCATTGGCTTCACACCAAACTCTACATCATCAATACTTGTGAAATACATGTTTTCACCATAGTTTTGATAATGTCCAGACACTTTCCAAAGGTCAGCACGTAGCATCTCAGGACCACGTACAGGCTCATAACCACGTTTACGGTGTGCTTTAAAAAGTAAAGACTCTAGTCTTGCACGTAAACGTCCACCGGCTGGAAGCCAGATAGGAAAACCTGCACCCACTTCTTCACGGAAAGTGAAAAGCTTCATCTCATTACCGATTTTACGGTGATCACGTTTCTCAGCTTCTGCAAGCATTGTCATATGGTTTTTCAAAGACTCTTTATCCGCAAATGCTATTCCGTATATACGCGTTAGCATCTCGTTTTTAGAGTCACCACCAAGATAAGCACCTGCCAGTTTTAACAGTTTGAAAAAACGTATATGTTTGGTTGACGGAAGATGGGGACCACGACACAAGTCTTCAAATTCACCTTGCTTGTAAATCGAAACAGTATCACTTGGAATACGTTCCATTACAGCAAGCTTTAGATGATCATCTGCAAATTTTTCTTTTGCCTCATCCATAGATATTTCATATTTTTCAATTTCGTGTTTTTTCTTGGCAAAGAAAAGCATCTGCTTTTCAATCTTCTTTAAATCACCTTCACCTATCTCAGAATCAACTTTAAAATCGTAGTAAAACCCTTCTTTAACAATTGGTCCTACGTAAAACTTAGCTTCTGGGTACAGTGATTTAATCGCTTGTGCCATTAGGTGTGCGGTTGAGTGACGAAGTACATCTAAAGCGTCTTCAGAGTTGTCAAGCTCAATGCCTTCACCCTCAATACCTAGTTCTTTAGCTGTTTGTAAATCATAAACTTCGTCATTATGTCTAATCGCAATTGCGTCCATATCTATCCTATATCTTACTTATTGTAAGAAAAATTATTCTAAAAATTTCGTGATTTTATCTAAACTTTGCTTTATAGTGCATGAAGTATTTTATTTACCCACTTTACCTTACAGTTTGTTAGTATTTATATCTATCTGCTTAATCCTCATTTTTATAAATCAGAAAAGAGTTCTTAGAAGACTTCTTGACCGCATACATAGCATCATCAGCATGACTTATCAATGCATCCATCTCTTGTGCATGTTCAGGGAAAAAACTAATCCCTATACTAGCTCCTAACGAAGAGGAGGAAATAAACTCATAATCGCGATTGACCTCATCAATAATCCGTTGTGCTATATTTTCCACATGTTTGATATCCGTGACCCTTCTAATGACAAGAGCAAATTCATCACCGCCAATACGAGCAACAATATCCCCTTCTCGCATAAGCTGCAGAATTCGTTTTCCCACACTGTTTAAGACTTCATCACCTTTAGCATGTCCGTACTCATCATTTATAGCTTTAAAGCCATCCAAATCAATAAACAGCAGTGCTAAACGCTCATCATAACGTTTCGCATATGCAAGCATCTGCTGTAAATTGTCTTGTAAATAGAACCTGTTAGGTAACCCGGTAAGTGCATCATGTGTAGCAAAATATTCTAGTTTCTCATTAGCCTCATAAAGCTCTTGTGTTCGGCGAAGGGCTTCTTGTTCTTTTCGTAAACGGGCATATGAGCTTTTTTCCTTTTCTGTAATAAAATACTTAATCAAATAAAATATACCCGTCAGTCCAGCTGATATATTCAGTAAAAAGAAAACCTTGACTGCCACCTGCGGCATAGGTGTCGTATGGTTTTCAACCAGACTCTTGTCAATCAGTATAGAAAATACCAACAAGGCCATAAAAGCATAAAACCAGTAAGAAGGTTTTGAGCCTCTTTCATAAGTCAAAGCAGCGACAGGTGCGAAAAATGCCCAAATAAAGACACAACTGCCCAAAGTAAAACCACCCAAAGACCACATTAAAATAAAAGGTAAAAGAAGTACAAGAACCATTTGTACGTGTTGAAGAAGAACAATATCTTTTGTCTTTTTTAAATGCCATAAATGAAACATAGAAATAACCGAATAAGAAAGAGGAATCGAAGCAGGGATATACTGACCAAAAAAGATATATAAAACTCCCCAAACAATAGCAAGTGAACCAATAATAAGCGGAACTAGTGTCAACGACACTTTCTTTAAGCGCAAATACTCACTATCGTTTTCTTCTACACCTATATTTATAGCAGCGTCAACATACTTCTTAAGTAGAGTCATCATCTTAATTTTCACCTTAAAAATAAGTATAACATAAAACCTGACTACTCAATAAGGTCTTCTAAATTTTATTTTTTTCTACAGGCTTCAACGTATTCTAATACTTAGTTTGGGTACTTTTATTTATAGGTTCAGCAAAAACGGCACTGACTACTTAAAGCCAACAGCATTTCTACCAGACTCCTTCACATTATATAGACACCTATCTGCCTGGGCAATAATAGTCTCAAGACTTTCGTCTTTGCCTATAGCCACCCCAAAAGAGGCTGTCAATGAAAATTCCAATATCGTTTTTTCAATGACAACAGGGCTCTTTTCAATAAGTTTTCTCAATCGTTCAGCAAAATCAACCAATGCCGTCAGACTACTTTTTGGTACAAGTACCAAAAATTCTTCACCTCCCCAACGACATGCCACATCTGACTCTCTTGCACTTTGGTGTATTAGTTCAGACACATGTTTAAGTGCTTTATCTCCTGATTCATGACCATAATTGTCATTAACATGCTTGAAGTGATCAATATCAATCATAATAATTCCCATCATATGATTGTCTCTTTTTGCCTGGGCCTGCATATGTGAGACGACTGAATAAAAGTAGTTCCTGTTGTACAGTTGTGTTAAGAAATCTGTAGTACCCATCTTCTCAAGTTTTTTGATCAACTTTTGATTCTCATTATAAAGGCGTGACTGATCAAGAGAACTGTTTAAACGCGTTATAAACTCTTCATTGGAAAAAGGCTTACTGACATAATCATTTGCACCCAATTTTAACATCTGAGAGATTATAGAGCCTTTCTGTGATGCTGATAAAGACAAAATTGGCAACTCATTTTTATCATACCTATGGCGGATGTAACGAACAAGGTCAGATCCACTCATTTTTGGCATATCTACATCAGTAATTAAAAGGTCTACTTTAAAGCCTTTGTTAAGGATACATTCATGAGCGTTCTGACCATTCTCAAATTCAACATAAGAAAAATTTTGCTGTATCAAAACGTCAATCATCTTTAACCTTACTAGCCTTGAGTCATCACATATCGCAATCACGGTCTGTTCATTTTCTTGTAAACGTCTAATGGACTTAATTAAATAATTGATAGTAGTTTTTTCATCTGTTTTGTATAGATAGTCTACAATAGGCAAAGAAACCAATTTAGAACGTTGAAGTTCATCTTCTGAAGCTGTGATAATAAAAATCTTATTTTTCTTACGGATCAAAGCCCCTATGAAGTTTCCACTACTGTCAGGTAAGTAAATATCCACTATTATCAAATCATAAGAGTTTGTGTCAAGAAGGCGCATCGCTTCTGTCTCAGTCGTAGCAACATCACATTTCAGATCAAGTGCATGACTCAACTTATCAACAATATATTGTTGCAAAGCTACAGAATCCTCAATTATTAGTATACGTTGAATACTAGTACAATGCTTACTCTGAACAATAATATCACTACACAAAGATGCGTCTATTGGACTCAAACAGTCTCTCCTATATTTTTTTGAAATTATAGTTTATATTGCTTGAATATTGATCTTTTCATAGGATGTACTTGCAGGAGTTAACACAGGATTAATTTAAAGGATTTATATCATAAAGTTGATGTTATTGAGGGGTTAGGAAAGTCTTTTTACCATTGATAATTCAGATAATTTAAAATGGTGCTCAATACTAGATTCGAACTAGTGACCACTTCCATGTCATGGAAACACTCTACCACTGAGTTAATCGAGCTTTTTAAAGAATGAGAGTTTACCTAAAGTCTTTTTAGTTTTTGTTTAAAGCAAGGTGTTAGGGACTAAGATAATTTTTTTTAGTTTTTTTAAATGTTAAATATGTTAAAAATAGAACAAAGGATATCATATGAACAAAGATATAAAATCATTTTTTCTTTTGACATCGTCCGCTTTCGTACTTTTATTTATTTTTTCATCTTTATTTGCTTATAGCTTTTTCAATCTTTCCCGCCACCTTAGTTTTGATGAAAAGTCTCAACTTTTCATGGGCTGGGCGGGTGTCTTTGGATTGCTCCTGCTTCTTTTATATCTTTTAGCCAAAAAGTTTTTATTTCCTATCTTAGAGATCAATGGCATTGTAAGTGCACAAAAAGAGGGAAAAGATTATCTTGATGAGTTTACTTACTTCAATGATGAAATCTCTTTTATAAGTGAACATATTTTAGATCTTAGAAAAGAGCTGGATGAAGATACAGATAGTTTGGAAAGCCTTTCACTTACTGATCCTCTTACCGGTATTAACAATAGACGTTACTTTGTTGAGTTTGGCGAAAAGATATTCAGGCTATCAAAGCGAAACAAAGAGCCTTTATCTTTAATCATGTTTGATATTGACCATCTTAGTTCACTTAACACTAAATATGGTAAAAAGTCTGGAGACAGAGTTCTCTCTATTTTAACGGAAGTTGTTGAAGAACATATCAGAAAAAGTGATATTTTTTCTCGGTATGCTGACGATATCTTTGTCATCCTACTTCCTCAGACGGATGAAGAAAGTCTACAAGTCGTTGTGAAAAAGATACAATCTACCTTTAATACACCTGACTTTAAAAATAAGGCTGATGCTTACTTTACGATTACTATGGGAACGTCTTCTCTAAAGCAGGAAGATGTACTTTTACGCAATCTTACTCAGCGTGCCGACCTTGCCTTACATCAGGCAAAAAAACAGAGAGAAGACACTTAGGCTGGAGAATAGTCTACTTAAGGACTTTTTCTAAGATACCGTTACTCAGAATATACCAGGCCAGCCCTATGATTACGGCAGTAAAACCCAGCATTATTTTACCTACTTGTACACGTGTTTCATTGCAATTACTTCTACATGCCTGATCATCTTTGTTGCACTTGTCATTCATACTACACACTCTTTTTTCAAATTATATTAACATTTTGCAAAATTAACATTAATACTATTTTCTTTAATATATAATCATCTAAAACTTAAAGGCAACTACTTAGAATGTTCAGTAATCCTAAGATTGGCGACAGTGTTACAGATGACAGTATCATGTTCTGTGAACTCTCTGATAATATTCAGCAACGCCTCTTATCTTTTGCCGGTGTTTCTCATCCAAGCGACAAGTTTTGGGATGTACTTCCTGTAGCTTACATCTATCAAAACAAGACACATATGACTCAAGATGAAATTAACGACGAGGCACTTCTTCAACTAGGAGTTATCTAAACTACATATTCAGTTATGTCGGTTTGCGTAGTAAATGTTTCTCTAAAATAAAGCCCATATGACTCAAGATGAGTTAAACGATGAGGCTCTGTTACAACTTGGTGTTATTTAAACTTCTTTCCGCTTTTTCTCTCACTTAAGAATTCTTTTCTGTTTTGTATGCTTTAATATAATGTTCTTATATATTAAACTTCATTTAATTCAAAGGAATACCAAATGGCTCAAACGCCTAAACAGACATGTTATCTTCTCGACACTTCCGTTATCCTTGATGATCCACTTCATATCCTCCGACTTAATGACAATAATGAAAATGCTGTTTTAATCACTGACATCGTTTTAGCTGAGCTAAACAATAAAAAAGATGATATTCGTGGCGATGCTGGCTTTAGAGCTAGAGAGTTTTTCCGTTTTGCCGACAATGAACAGGGACGTACTATTGATTTTTCTGAGCTTCCTGAATGTCTTCAGTCTTGTGCAGATGAGGGCCTTAAAAGCCGTGGGGATAAATACTATCGTTTATCTGTAAACTTTCCTAATGCAAATTTAAACGATAATCAGGTGGGTGAAGACATCCCTCTTTATATCATCTATAGAAAGTCTTATGACATTGCGAAGTCCTACAGACAAGAATATGGGCTGAATGATGCGAAAATCGGTGAAATAGCCGAAGACTACAATCTCACCCTTCTTACCAATGACATCTCTTTTAAGATTGCTTCAGAGGTTCAAGGTATAGAAACCCAAAGTATACGCAATGCTCAAGTTGAGCGTCCAGATGACATAGAGTTTTCATATACCTATCACTACCAAGGGGATGAACCCAGTATAGAAGATTCAGAAAAACATCTTAACTTTGAGCAGATAAGCTTTATTCAAGAAGCGGGAGATGATGGTTCTCAGATCTATGAGACAGGAATTCAGAAATATGCCCTTATGAATAATCACCAATTAGAATGGTGTGACTTTGATAAGCGTTTTGGTGAGTTTTATGATGACAACTTGGTACGCCCTATCAACTTGGAACAAAAGTTTTATTTTACCATGCTCACGCATCCACAAAACTACATCACCGTTGTTTCAGGCTCAACAGGATCAGGTAAGACACTTGTTGCACTGCAAGCTGGTTTAGAGCTTTTTCAAGAGGGCATTGTTGAAGGTATTGTCTATGCAAGAAACACTGTAACAGCGAATGACCAACAATCAGAACTGGGTTTTAGAAAAGGAGATGAAGGACAAAAACTGGGTTACTTTATGTACCCGCTTTACTCTGCCATCAACTTTACCATTGAGCATATGACAAAACGCTCTATTGATTCTCAAGTAGAATACACCGGTAACATCAACTCAATGAAACAAGAAACAGCAACTGAGTCTTTTATGGTTAATCATAACATTGAAGTTATGGATATTGCCCACCTTCGTGGAACAACCATTTCTAAGAAGTTTGTTATTATCGATGAGGCACAAAACCTTACAGCTGCAACGCTCAAGCTTATTGGGACAAGAATGGGTGATGACACCCGTTTAGTAGTTATGGGGGATCCAAACCAGATCGACCATCCTTTTTTATCAAAACGTAGAAATGCACTCGTCGCCCTGCTTCAAAAAGCTAAAACAGAAAACTATATAGCCGGAGTTCAACTGCGACATACGATACGTAGTGAAATTGCAAATTGGTTTGATAAAAACTTTTAAGAAGAAATATTAAAGAGGTAAAAAAGCGTGGCTTACTGCGCGTGAGTCCTCCCTTGAGGAGAACTTGGCATTAGCAAAGAGAAAGGAGTTTTTGCTCCTTTTCGTATCATTAAATTGGTAGTACACGAATCTTTTGAGAAAGTTTCTCTTTTAGAGCTGCTTCAATCGCATAAAGTGTACCTGTTGAAGATGATGAACAGCTGCTACATGCACCCAAGTAACGGATATATACGTCGATATTTTCTTCAGTAGACTTAACATCGATAACTTCCATATCTCCGCCATCCATTACTAGAAATTGACGAATGTTTTCATCAACTACTGCGTCAATAGCCTTGATCTTTTGAACAAGAGTCATTGTCTCAAAGTCACCCTTTGAACCAGCGTCAGCAGCCGCTTTCATCTTCTCTTCGTCCATCTCTTTTCTTGTATCAACAAGGATGTCTTCTAGATAATATTCTCTATCTTCGTGACCACCTGGCTTAATACATGATTTACAGAAACCGCCAGCCTTGGTATAGTCAGTGATCTGCTCAACTGTAGTTAAGTCATTTAGCTTGATAACTTCTTGAAGTGTATCAAGAGAAACACGAGCACATTCACAAACAATGATTTCAGTTTCAAATGTTGCTTCATCAACACCAAGATACATACCTGCTGCTTTTTTGATAACGTCATAGGCCATTACCGAACAGTGCATTTTTTGAGGTGGAACAGCTGGAGTGTCAGCATCATCACGAAGAGCAAACTCAACGTCAATATTTGTAATCTTAACAGCTTCTTGAACTGTTTTACCAATACAAAGCTCTGTCATTACATCTGAAGATGCGATAGCAGTACCACAACCAAAAGATTTGAACTTAGAGTTAACAATCTTGTCATCTTTTGGATCAACTTCCCAATATAAACGTACTGCGTCACCACAGCTCTCTGCACCGAAGTCAGCTACGATTAGTTTCGTACCATGTGCTTCTACTTCTTCTGGAAAGATTTCACCCTGGTGTTGAGGGTTATTCATTAATGTTGTTACTTTATTTGAGTACGCGTCCCATAGAGACTCGCCTAATATATCTGTTTTTGCCATAATATTCTCCTTTTCTAATTTCTAATTTTTAGTGGTGGTGAAGTTCGCATTCACGAACCTCTCCACCTTCAGTCGGTTGCACTTTAGCATATGAGCTAGAGATAGCACGTAAACGGTGAACACCTTCTGTAAAAGTCTTGATTGCAAAATCAACCTCTTCATCTGTTGTAAAACGGCTAAGGCTTAGACGCATACCAGTGTGAGCAAGTTCATTGTCAGCACCGATTGCAAGCATAACTGTATTACCTTCAAGATCTTCAGATGCACAAGCAGAACCTGTTGATGCACCGATCATTGCGTTGTTAAGGTCCCAAAGCATACCTTCACCCTCAACACCTCTTACCGAGATAAGGATAGTGTTTGGTGTACGGTTGGCTCTATCACCAACAACAAATACATCTTCTAGTTTAAGAAGTGCATCTTCAATTTTATTACGCTTAGCAGAGATGTCAGCAATTTTCTTAGCCATATCTGTAGTTGCGATTTCAAGAGCCATACCCATACCGATAATACCTGGTACATTCAGTGTTCCTGAACGACGACCACCCATTTGGTCTCCACCATGTAAAAGAGGAGTCAATTTACGTGAGTTTTTGATGTATAAAGCACCAACACCTTTTGGTCCATGAAACTTATGTGCAGAAAAAGACATAAAGGCGATGTCCATGTCAGCTACATTAACAGGAATCTTACCAACAGCTTGAACTGCGTCAGTATGTAAAAGAACACCTTTTTCTTTACAAACTTCAGAGATCTCTTTGATTGGGAAGATCATACCAGTTTCATTATTTGCCCACATTACAGAAACAAGTGCTGTTCTGTCTGTGATGAAAGACTTAACCGTATGCGCTTCAACAATACCTTGTTCATTTACTGGAAGATACGTTACTTTAACACCACAGTGCTCTTCTAGGTACTTACAAGTAGCTAGAATAGATGGGTGCTCAATCTCAGTTGTAACAATATGGTTTTTATCACCATGTTGCATCATATCAGACCAGATTGATTTGATTACCCAGTTGTTTGACTCAGTTGCACATGAAGTAAAAACTATATCGTCATTATCAGTTGCACCAATACCCGCATAAACTTGATCAATCGCTTTTCTAAGCGCTGGGTGAGTTTTAGTCCCGAATTTATGAAGTGAGTTTGGATTTCCAAACATCTCTACCATATAAGGTAGCATAGCCTCTAGAACCTTTGGGTCCATTTGAGTTGTTGCGTTGTTATCTAAATAAGCTTGCATATATTTCCTTTATAATGAGTATCTAATTACTAAAGAAACTTTTCATTTTCGTGAAACCGTTTCGGCTAGTTTTGATAATAATACTCATAATTTTTAATTAAGACAATTTTTGTCCTCTTTCGATAACGACATAATAATAGGTATTTGTTAAGTTTATGCTTAAGATTATTTTTTAGAAAGCTTAAGCTAAGAAATTTTTTAGTTAAGTATTCATTAATATGGTAAGGGTTTGTATGCTTTCATCATAGTCAGATACATAAGAAGAACCTTGGGAAATAAACTCTTCCATCTTTTCTTTTTTAGAAATTGCCTCATCAAGTTCGGCATCATTCCCAGCTGTATAAGCTCCAATTCGTATCAATACTTCATTTTCTTTTAATAATGTATATAAACGTCTAAACTTCCTTGCCGCTTCAAAATGCTCAGGCGAGATAATATCGTTCATTATCCTTGAAGCGGAATTAAGTATATGTATAGGTGGATAGATGCCAAAGTCTGTCAACTCTCTGGACAAAACAATATGTCCATCTAAAATAGAACGAGACTGATCAGCAATGGGGTCATTCATATCATCGCCTTCAACCAAGATAGTAAAAAAAGCAGTAATTGAACCTTTCCCTTCTTCTTTACCTGCTCTTTCCATTAACTGAGGAAGCAGAGACAGTGAAGATGGTGGATAACCCTTTGAGGTAGGTGGTTCCCCCAGAGCCAGTCCAATCTCACGCTGAGCCATGGCAAAACGTGTAACAGAATCCATCATAAAAAGTACATCTTGCTTTTGATCTTTAAAAAACTCCGCTACCGACATGGCTGAAAAGGCCCCATATTTACGCATTAAAGGAGAATCATCTGAGGTTGCGACAATGATAACCGTATTTGTCAGATCTCCCCCAAGGTTTTTCTCTATAAACTCAGGAACTTCTCTACCACGTTCACCAATAAGCGCTACAACTTTTACAGGGGCTTCGGAACCTCTGACTATCATTCCCATAAGCGTTGATTTTCCTACACCAGAGCCTGCAAAGATACCCAGCTTCTGACCCTTACCACACGATAAAAGTGTATCCACTGTTTTAACGCCAACAGAGAACTTCTCATCAATCATACCTCTAGCCATAGCAGCAATAGGGGCCTTAATAATAGGTGACTGAGCAGAACAATAAAGTGGACCTTTTCCATCTATAGGATTCATAAAGGGGTCAACCACCCGGCCTAAGAGTTCAGGCCCTACATCTATCTTCATCCCGTTTTGTTTTAAAAAAACTTCGTCACCTATACAATAACCCTCAATAAAAGAGAAAGGACTAATAGCGAAGCCCCCCTCTTTTAGCTCTGTTACCATGCCCATTGTATTCATACCTGTATCTTTAGAGATCATGCAGACCGTATCACCAATACTTACCTTAAGCCCTTTAGCAAGGACCATAGTGGAATTTATTTCTGTGATGGTTCCAAAGGTGGGTGAAAGGTTTTTACCTTTGATCTTATCTCTTAGGGCATTTAGAGGCATAAGCTTTTAGTACCTATTCCCCACAGGAGCATTGATAAGGCTGAAAAATTCAGCTCTTGTCTTTTCATCTGTTTTAAACAGTCCTCTAAGCGCAGAAGAAGTCGTTGTAGAGTTAATCTTCTCAACACCACGCATCTCCATACACATATGGCGCGCTTGAATCACAACGGCTACGCCCTTAGGCCTAATCGTATCCATAATGGCCTGAGCAATCTGTTCTGTAAGTTGTTCTTGAATCTGCATACGTCTGGAGAAAACATCCACAACTCTAGGAATCTTAGAAAGTCCAACAACTTTTCCATTAGGAATATAAGCTACATGAGCACGTCCAATAATAGGAAGAAGGTGATGCTCACACGTTGAGTAAAGCTCTATATCTTTTATTAAGACCATCTCATCATTTGAAGAGCTAAACAGTGCGGAGTTTAATATCTCATTTGGGTCTTCTTTATAACCCCCATACATAAAGTCATAAGCCTTTCTAACACGTTGCGGTGTTTTTAGAAGTCCTTCACGACTTGGGTCTTCACCCACAGACTCCATCATTGTTTTTACAGCGTTTTCAAAAGCTTCATTATTTGTATCAGACACGTTTAGACCTTCTATTTTATTAGTCATAGAATACCATTTCTTCCCTTGCAATTATCTATATATATAAATAAAAGGAAATTTTAGATAAAATTTCGCAAAATTTATTCTGCCTAGTATAATTCGAAAATACTAGCCAAGACACAAGAAAAGGGATTCAATGGAATTCAAAACAAAAAAAATTGACGGCGCTAATGCTGAAATCACTGCTACTTTAGCTCAATCAGATATTGATGCTAATGTTGAAAAGATCGCTAAGCAACTTGCTAAGACAACTAACGTTCCTGGTTTTCGTAAGGGTAAGGTTCCTGTAACTGCTGTTAAAAAGCAATACGGTGAAAAGCTGACTCAAGATGCTGAGTCTGAAGCACTTCGTGACCTTCTTGATGCTGGTCTAAAAGATATGGGTGTTGAAAATGATGCACTTATTGGTGAACCACAAATCACTAAGTTTGACAAGGCTGATGCTAAAATCGAAGTTGCTGTAACTATCGCACTTCGTCCAGAAATCAAGCTAGATGGTTATGCTGATATCGCGCCTGAAACTAAAAAGCCAAAAGTTGCGGCTAAAGCTGTAACAGATCGTATTCAAGAGTTAGCACAATCTCAAGCTGATTTTATTGATGTTAAAGAAGACAGAGCACTTGTAGACGGGGATACTGCCAACCTTAACTTTGAAGGTTCTATTGATGGCGAGTTATTTGAAGGTGGAGCGGCTGAGGAGTTCGCATTAACTTTAGGTTCTAACCAGTTCATCCCAGGTTTTGAAGATCAGGTTGTTGGCATGAAAAAAGGCGAAGAAAAAGTTATTAAGGTAACTTTCCCTGAGAACTACGGTGGTGAGAAGCTTGCTGGTAAAGATGCTGAATTCAAAGTAAAGATCAACTCTATCCAAGAAAAAGCAAAAGTTCGTATGGACGCTGCACTGGCTAAGAAAATGATGCCTGGTGATGAAGAAGCTTCTATGGATAAACTTAAAGAGCAAGTTAAAGAGCAAATTGAAAAAGAAGAATTATCTAAACTTTATAATGAAGAGTTAAAGCCGTCTTTATTAGAAGCATTTGTTAAAAAATTCAACTTTGATCTTCCAAGTTTTGTTGTAGAACAAGAGATGGATATGGCACTTAACAAAAAAGCGCAAACTATGAGTGAAGATGAGATCAATGAACTTAAAGACAACCAAGATAAGGTAACTGAGTTACGTGAAACATTCAGAGAAGACGCTGCCAAGTCTGTAAAAGCAACATTTATCATTGACGCTTTAGCTAAGGCTGAAGGTATTTCAGTTGAAGAAAATGAAGTAATGCAAACTATCTATTTTGAAGCAATGCAAACAGGTCAAGATCCTGCAGCTGTTTATGAGAACTACAAAAAATCTGGTTACCTTCCAGCAATTCAAATGGCAATGGTAGAAGATAAAGTACTTACTAAGTTAATCGACGCTAAGTTAAAATAAGTTTCGTCCACAAACAGAACAATTCTTAAAGATTAATCCTTTTTGGCACCCATATCCCTTATGGGTGTTGTGCTTTAAAAAATGATTAGCTACAATACTCCCAATAAATATTTTTGAAATTACAACCGCAAGGAACACACTTGAGTTATATCCCTTATGTTATAGAAAAAACTGGCCGTGGTGAAAGATCATATGATATCTTTTCACGTCTTCTAAAAGACCGTATCGTCATGTTAAGTGGTGAAGTAAATGATCAATCTGCTTCAACTATTGTTGCACAGCTTCTTTTTTTAGAAGCAGAAGATCCAGAAAAAGATATCTACTTTTATATTAACTCACCAGGTGGGGTAATTACAGCAGGTATGTCGATTTATGACACAATGAATTACATAAAACCTGATGTTTCGACGATATGTATAGGACAAGCTGCTTCAATGGGTGCTTTTTTACTGAGTTCAGGTGCAAAAGGAAAGCGTTATTCACTTCCTAATTCACGTATCATGATTCACCAACCTTCAGGTGGTGCTCAGGGTCAATCAACTGACATTCAGATTCAGGCCAAAGAGATTCAGCGTATGAAAGATGACTTAAATGCTATTCTTGCTGATAACACGGGTCAGAAAATTGCAAAAATTGCAGAAGATACAGAGCGTGATAACTTCATGTCTGCCGAAGAGTCTAAAAAATACGGTATGATAGATGAAGTAATTTCAAAAAACTCTAAAAAATAAAAGACCTCTCCTTAGTATGGTGAGAAAATGTATAAATAAAGGAACACTAAATGGCAGGTAATCTTCGAAAACGACGTGATATTTCTGCTGTTCCTTCAGATACAGAAGTACCCTCTTTTGGTGGGAGTGAATCATCAGCAGGACTGAGTGAGCCTACAAGTGATTTAGAGATGTATTCAAAAGAAGTCTTGTCGCAACTTATACATGACAACCTTCCACCCACACCGAACAACTTTACTCTGTATTTTGACAGACTTTTAGAAGACAAGTCCGAGTCGCTGCGAAAACAGATCAACTCTGTTTTGGAGTTCGAGGACAACAGTGATGATGAAAAGACTATTGAATTAGAAAAAAGCCTGAAGTCAGGTTTCACCTCTATTAAGTCTGTTTTACAAGTAACAGCCAATGTCTATAAGAATATTGCTTTAATGGAAAAAATTCTTGTCAAACGTCGAGCCGAATTAGGAAGCAGTTCTGACAGTACAGGTGTCTTATCCACTATCACTTCTTTGGATCAAGATGTTGGTAAGCTCAATAATATCTTGAAAAAACAAGTCAATCATATGAAAGACCTGTACCAAGATACGGCGACTATTGTTAAAAATGTAGAAAATGAAACGATTTACGACAATCAGTTTGGTATCTATAACAAACGTTATCTTCTAAACAAACTTGAGCAAGAAAAGAACCTTATTGAAGAGTTTAAGCACACTTCTTCTCTTATAACCATTGAGCTTTCAAAAGAGATAGAAGAGAGCATTAGCAATCAAAAAGCACTTCTACTTATGACCCGTACAATTGCCAGACTTTTAATGAAAACCTCACGTCGCAGTGATGTAGTTGCGCATTATGGAGATGGTGTTTTTGCAATGGTCCTTAAGCATACAGATATTGCAAATGCCCAACGTGCAAGTGAACGTTTATGTGACCTTGTATCCACTAGTAATTTTTTCTTAGCCGAAAAAGAGATACAACTAAAGATATCTATTGGTATCGCAAATATCAGCCCTGAACGTTCAGTTGAAGAGACCCTTGTATGCGGTCTTAATGCAATGGAATACGCTTATGGCAACGATGATGAAGATTATGCAGTCTGTACCAAAGATCAAGAAAACCCAGAAAACCAATAAAGAAGTAGAGCCAAATATAAAATGAAACTCCCCGTTGTAATATATCCCGATAAACGCTTAAAACTCATCTCACAAACCGTTGAAGATTTTAATACAGACCTGCATACCTTCTTAGATGATATGTATGACACTATGATAGAAAGTAATGGTATTGGTCTTGCTGCGATTCAGGTGGCAAAAGCAGAGCGTATTTTACTTTTATGTATACCTGATGAAGAGGGTGAACAAGATAAAAATGATCTTCTTGAAATTATCAACCCCCAAATAAGTAATGTAGAAGGGACCATTGTCTATCAAGAAGGCTGCTTATCTGTTCCCAGTTTTTATGAAGATATAGAACGACATGAAAAACTCACCCTTGATTACCAAGACCGTCATGGAAAACAGATGCGTCTTGAAGCAGAAGGTCTTTTATCTGTTGCCATTCAACATGAGATAGATCACTTGGACGGAAAACTCTTTATTGAAAAACTTCCGTACGGACGTAGAAAAAAGTTTGAAAAAGAGTATAAAAAGCTGCAAAAGGCTAAAAAGAGTAAAGACGCTTAAAGAGAAGAGTTTTGTTTAAAGCTATGTTGAGAAGCCTATCCCACGATGGGACAAAGCACTCATTTTAATCCGAATGTGTTACCTGATATAAGTCCACTGCCGAAGCAACCAAAACTATACAAGCTATCACACTACCTACTATAAGATGCATTTCATTCATCTTGACTCCTTGTGTTTAACATTTTTACATGTCATTATTTTGTGCATTTTAAAACACTCACAAGCAAACCGGTAGCCCCCAGATATATTTGGATAAAAGACAGCACAAGTTTAACATATAATGTTATTTTTAGTTCTTAAATAATATATTTTGCTTGTATTGCCCTGCTTGACGATGTTCCCTTAAAATATAACTTAAAAATATAGTACTTTTAGCACTTGAAACTTAAATAACATAAATAATTCTTATACTCTGTTATAAATTTTATATATTTTTCTTACACTTAGAGCATGAAAAAAGTATACTCAGGATCCTTTGAAGGAATCCATGCAAAAACCGTTAGTGTAGAGACAAGTTTTTCAAAAGGACTACCCTCTTTTTCTATTGTCGGCTTGGGAAATGCCTCTATTCAAGAGTCAAAAGAACGTATAAAATCTGCCCTGTGTGCAAATGAGTATACCTTTCCTCCCATGCGCGTGGTTATAAACCTTTCTCCTTCTGATCTAAAAAAAGAGGGAAGCCATTTTGATCTTTGTGGAGCTTTACTAATCGCCTTGCAAAAAGAGAAGGTTGATTTTGAAGACTTTTATATCTTTGGTGAACTTGGTCTTGACGGAGAGGTAAAAGAGACCTCTTCACTTTTTGCACTTATACTCTCGCTTTCTCAGTCGGGAAAAATGAGCAAGGCAATAGTCCCAAGTTCAGCCTTAGAAAAACTCTCTGCTATTCCTAATACAGAGTTTTATGGTGTTCAAAACCTTCAAGAGTGTATCAACTTCTTCACTCTAGAACAAACCAATACCCCTGCACTTTGTAAAGAGTTTGATTATCCCTTTATACACAATTCAGATAGCAAACTCTTTTACCAAGATCAGTACCCCCTAGATTTTAAAGAGATCAAGGGTCAAGAACAGGCGAAACGTGCAGCCTTGATATCTGCTGCGGGTATGCATAATCTACTCTTAGAGGGCTCTCCTGGATGTGGTAAGAGTATGATTGCTAAGCGACTTCTGTATATACTCCCACCCCTTCACATGCATGAGATCCTGGAAAATGCAAAACTTGATGCCCTTGAAGGCCTTGAACCCGAGTTCTTGCCACTTCGTCCCTTTAGACATCCTCACCACACTTCAACCCCTGCAAGTATCTTTGGAGGAGGCTGTCATTTCCAATAAACTATGCAATTTTTCCATTGACTGTGCTATTGATTCAAAACCTTAAATAAATTACATATATAGAGTTTTAAAAAAAATTTCTTATTAGATCATTCAAAATGGCCCTTGACAAGTTCATTTAATTTAAATGTGAAATAGAAGTTTATCTTGAAAATAAAAAACCAAATCCTGTACGATTTTGATGCTGATTATAATCCATTAAGCTGGAACCATACCCATTAAACAGCTTTATGTACCAGAAGGTATTTTCCGAACTCCCAATAGGATATGACCATTCGACTTCGATGGAACCTTTATTATCACTCATATCAAGATTATTTTGCCATGTTAAATCAAATTGTTGTTTACCGGACAAATAACTTACTTGTACATGGCCATAACCAAGATAGGAAGTAATATCTGCATTGTCACTCCCTGCATCAGCATAATAAGCACGCACAGTAGATAAAAAGTTTTCATATTGAAAAATGACATCTGCATAATACATGTTCCATTCTCTTGAAAGTGGTTTTCCTAATCCGTTAGATTCATGAAGAAGACCTAGTTTCACTGCTTTTATTCCATAAGAGAGAGCCGTTTCATTCTGTACAGGTAAAGTCAACCATGCCTCTGGTCGGTAGTTTGTTTCACGAAAAGGTGATGACTGTGCGTAAAACTGCCACCAGACTTCCTGTGTATAACCAAACGAAATAATTTCATTAAATCCGAAAAAGTTGTAACTTAAATCTTTTTTGAGACTTATTTGAAACTCTGTTTCAATATTTTTATTATACTCCTCGTAGCCGGGGAACTCTATAGGGTCTCTTTTTTCATAATTCACTGTCGTATATGCGATTGGAATAAGATAAGTTTTTTCATACGGGAGCATACCAAAGTTACTTAGTATCTTAGATGTAAGTGTTTTTCGCTCGTCCATTCCCTTTGGCATATCCAAATGTCTAAAGAAAAACTGTTTCATATCCCCATCAATATCAGGGTCAATATGATAGATGTATGCATCAGTTTCATGTATATCGGTCTTATTATCAATTTTCGGTATGGAGGCTATAGAGGCCTGCTTATACCAATAAGCCGCTTTTGTCATGTTCCGATCAACATTGACACCTTCTTCATAGAGTTTTCCAAGTTGATATTGCGCGGTAAAGTCACCTTTTTTTGCAGCATTTTCAAGTTGTGTTATGGATAGGCCTTCCGCCATAGTTAAAATACTAAGGTAGACAAGCAAAAGCATAGGTTTAATCATAAATATCCTTTTTTAACTAAATCATTAAGGTCTTGATATGATTCAGAAGTAAGATGTATTTCTAGATAATCGATATATGGGATGACGGCTTCGGTTAGAAGAATGCTCAGAGTTTGAACACTTGCGGATTGTATATCATACCATACATCATATGCGATATCCGAAAATGCTGTAACAATGTCCGGATCAAAATGTTTTCCCGCTTCCGATCGTATTGTCTGTATTGCATATTCAAAAGACCATGACTCTTTATAGGGGCGATTTGAGACGAGTGCATCAAAGACATCTGCAACGGCAAATATACGTGCGATCAATGGTATATCCATGCCTTTAAGACCTTTTGGATAACCAGACCCGTCAAACTTTTCATGATGGGCTTCAATGACAGGAAGAGCGTCTTGCAACCATGTTGTTTTCCCGATAAGTGAGACCCCAAGTCCAACATGTGTTTTCATAGTTTCGAACTCATCATTTTTCAGTTGTGCTGACTTCAATAAGATAGAATCTGATATACCTATTTTTCCAATATCATGTAAGAAGGAGCCTTTAATCAACGAGATAATCTGCGAAGACTCAAGCCCCATTTTCTCTGCTAATCGCAAGCTAAAATAAGTCACACGGTAATTATGCCCCTGTGTATCGCTGTCACGCATTGCAACAGCATTTCCGAGGATAATGAGCATGTTGACGTTATTCTGTAGCATTAGCCGTTTATCCCATTTAAGCTTCTTATATTGAGTATATATGATCGGAAAAATGGCCGTCGTTACTAATATGATTGTAATCAGCAAGATAGCAAAGGCAGTTTCCATTCCCTCGTGTAGCTGTAAAACCTGTTCGGGTTTTAAAGGGCTGATAATCTTAAGGTAAATAGGCTGTTGCCCGACATTTTCAAGTGCATGAATATACAGCAGTACAAACTCACCGCTTTGCACGGGAAGCATAAGGTAATTGATCTCCTGAGACCCCCGTAAAGAGAGCCTATCAAAGGCTGTTTCAACTTGCTTAGGATATGTATGTTTTTGAAAATCAAGTATGATTTTGCTGTCTGAAGTAAATAAACGGGCCTTGGTCAATGCACTACTTTCAAAATACTGTTCAGCATGTTTAAAAAAGTTCGTATCGAGCTTACCGGATGCAAGTGCCACAAGATCAAATTTTTTTTCGTAGCCAATTCTCTCTTTAAGGATCAGCTGTTTAATTTCTTTGGCGTGCTGATACTGAAAATGCCAATAGACTAATCCTAGCCCCAACAGTGTGACCAATACTTGTATCAGGAGAAGACGGAAGAAGAAGCTAAAGAAAGTATTAGACTTTAGCTGAAGTAATGACAGATGGTGCTTTTCTCTCATCTTTAAATCCATGCTTATAGATCTAATTCAGATGTTTTCTGAACAGTAGATAGGAGAGATAAAAATTGACGCAACCTATAATAAGAATGGCGATTAAGTTTGGCCAGATGATGTCGATCCCGGCGCCTCTATATAAAATTGCCTGTGCCATCTCGACGAAATGACTTGTAGGTGCAAACTTCATAATGTATTGAAGCATGTCCGGCATACTTTCAAACGGCGTCACGCTTCCTGAGAGTATTTGTAGAGGCAGAACCGTCAGAATGAAGATAAGGCCGAGCTGTGGCATCGTACGGGCAATTGTTCCCATAAGGATACCCAGCGAGGTTGTTGAAAAAAGGAGTAGTAAGGAGCCGAAAAGAAAGAGTGGGATCGAGCCTGCGATTGGAATGCTCAATATTATCTCGACAACAACATACAGGGAAAATGCAACAGATATTAAGATAACAAACGCGGTCGACCATATTTTTGATAGCATAATCTCTGCGGCATTTAAGGGCATGACCAGAAGGTGCTCAAGCGTACCGTGCTCACGTTCACGTATCAGTGCCGCACCGGAAAGTATGATCGAGATCATGGCTATATTGTTAATGATTTCCATGATACTTCCGAACCAGCTGCTTGTCAGATTCGGATTGTATTTGAAACGGGTTACAAGTCCGATGGGCATAGTCTGCCCGGTCGGTTTGTCCTGTACAAACGTGGAAATCGTATCCGTAAGCATGTGCTGAATGTACCCGGCACCGATGCCCGCCTGCGTCATCCTTGTGGCATCGATGTTGACCTGGAGCTCGGGTTGCCTAGATGCAAGCACGTCTTTTTCAAAATCGGGCGGGATCGTCACGACGAAGGTATAGACTCCGGCATCCATGCCCGCATCCATTTCGGCGGCGCTTATGAGTGTAGGAGGTTTAAAACGGGGTTTGTAAAAAGCACTTGCCAGCCGGCCGGAGAGTGCGGAACGATCCTGATCGACAAATGCAATCGATGCATTGTGAATCTCCATGGACGTAGCAGTGGCACCGATGTAGATACCGAATGAAAAGGAGTATATGATCAGAAACATCATCACTTTGTCCCGCCAAAGGGTCCTTAACTCTTTGGTGCCGAGCCAATAGATGTTGCTCAGATGTTTCATCTCTTACGCCTCCTGCTTTTTGAGCGATAGTATGCTCAATAAGGTGATGACCAGTACGGATACGGCGAGTGCGAAAAAGTCCATGGACAATCCGCTGAAATCTACAGCTTTGCTGAACACGCCACGGGAAATATTGATGAAGTATGTCGCCGGAAAGATCGTACCGATGATGGCACCTACACCTTCGAGCGAGGAGACCGGGTCCTTGATACCTGAAAAATTGATCGTCGGCAGGAGCGTTAAGATAGCGGTTCCGGCAAGTGCGGCCATCTGTGTTTTTGCGAATGCCGACATGAACAGTCCAATACCTGTTGTGAAAATCACGTAGAGCAATGCTCCAAACGTCAATGTGACAAGACTCCCTTTTATCGGAACATTAAAGACAAGGACTGCCAGTATGATCAAACCGAAAAAACCGATCATACTGATAACGATGTAGGGGAGTTGTTTTCCGATAAGGAACTCGATAGGTCTGACGGGAGTAGCGTAAAAATTGGTGATGGAGCCGAGTTCTTTTTCCCTGACGACACTCAGTGCCATCAATATTGATGGAATGAAGATAAGCAGCATCGGGATGACTGCGGGCACCATAGCGTAGATACTTTTAAAATCCTGGTTATAACGGTAGCGCATTTCAATGTTTGCCGGTACCGATGTCAGCGTATATCCGAGCGCTTCCGTGAAACGTTGCTGCAAGTAGGCGTAATGCATACCGGTAACATATCCGCGTATCGTCTCCGCCCGAAAAGGCATGCTTCCGTCAATCCAGATGCTTATGTCAGTCGGATTGCCCCGCATCAGATCACGTCCGAACCCAGGAGGGATTTCCAGGGCTACGTTAAACTCTCCGTTTTTCATTCTATTGTCAAGGTCAGCCACAGAATGGATCGGTGGCTGTTCCCTAAAATAGTGGGATCCGGCAATATTTTGGACATACTGGCGACTTTGGGGACTCTGGTCTCTATCTAGAACGGAAAACTTTAGATCTTCGACATCCATTGTAATCCCGTAGCCCATAATAAACATGAGTATGGCTGTTCCAAGCAGTGCGAATGTCAGTCGAATAGGATCGCGAATAAGTTCAAGCGATTCACGGTAACTGTATCCGAACAATCTTTGCAGACTGAAACTGCCGTTTTCCGACTGGGAAGATTGATCGGCAGAAAGGATACGGCTATCATCGATGGCATTCATCTCAGGAACTGGCGACACTTCTTCGAGGTAGTCGATAAAAGTATTCTCCAAAGTCTGCTTGCCACGTGATTTTATAAGCATTTCCGGCGTATCACTGGCTAAGACTTTTCCCTGATGCATCAAAGAGATGCGGTCACACCGTTCTCCTTCATTCATGAAGTGGGTGGAAATAAAGATTGTGACGCCGTCATTTCGAGACAGGTCAATCAGAAGCTCCCAGAAGCTATCTCTGGAAACAGGGTCGACGCCCGAAGTCGGTTCATCGAGAATGAGCATCTCCGGTTCATGAATGACGGCGACGGCAAGAGAAAGACGTTGGCGGATACCCAGCGGCAGATCTGCTGCATAAGCATCCTTATAAGACGTGAGGTTGAACTTGACAAGTAACGCTTCAAATCTCTCTTTCACGCGTGTTTCGGGAATATGGAAGAGCCGTGCGTGCAGGTATATATTTTGTCTAACGGTGAGCTCGGAGTAGAGCGAAAAAGCCTGTGTCATATAGCCGACGCGCTTTCTTGTCTCGATGTCATGGACATCGGTCTCTTTCCCAAAAAGTACGGCTTTACCATACGTCGGCTGCAAAAGGCCAGTCAGCATCTTCATCGTCGTCGTCTTACCGCAGCCGTTTGAACCTAGAAAGCCGAATATTTCGCCACGTTTTATTTTAAAACTGACATGGTCGACAGCTGTGAAATCACCGAACTTCATGGTAAGGCTGTCTGCTTCGATCGCGAAACCGTCTTCGTTGATTAATTGGGGTGTCATCGCAAGCATTTTGTGCTCGCGGCGTTTTTCTACCGGGAGCAGCTGTATAAATGCCTCATCTATATTGTCAGTTTTTGTCTGGAAAAGCAGTTGCTCCGGTGTGCCCGAAGCCAGAATCCGGCCTTCATCCATCGCAATGAGAAAGTCGAAAGCCGCTGCTTCTTCCATGTAAGCGGTTGCGATCAACACGCTCATACCTTCCCTGCGTTTTCGCATACGGTCGACAAGTTCCCAGAACTGTCGCCGTGAAAGCGGGTCCACACCGGTCGTCGGCTCATCGAGAATAAGAAGGTCCGGATCATGGATCAGAGCGCAACAAAGCCCGAGTTTCTGTTTCATCCCGCCGGAAAGCTTTCCGGCAGCTCTGTCCCGAAAGGGTGCTAGTGCGGTGCTTTCTAGCAGTTCATCTATTCTGCTGATACGTTCTTCTTGTCCGAGTCCAAACAGGCGTCCGAAAAAATCGATATTTTCAAACACGGACAAGGAGGCATAAAGGTTTTTTCCAAGTCCTTGCGGCATGTATGCAATACGCGGGCAGACATGATCACGAAAACGTCTTTCGCGTATATTTCCATTGAATACCGAAATCTCTCCTTCTTGGATTTTTCGGACTCCGGAGATTAGTGCCAGAAGGCTTGATTTTCCTACACCGTCGGGCCCGATAAATCCCACCGTGGAACCGGAGGGTATATCGATGCAAACATTATCGAGTGACATGGTGTTGCCATAGCGGTGCGAAACGTTTTTCAGACTGGCAATATTATCCATCGTGGGTTACTTTATCTCTTTAAGGCGGTTTTCGGGCAGTTTGTTCAGGTCTTCAGGCCAAACTTCTGATGCATCGATAGGAACGTAAGCGACTCCCGGCAGGCCAGTTTTTACCTTATGAAGATTCTCTTTAAGGACATTGCTGTCTATCTTTACTTTGACACGAAACATCAGTTTCTCTCGTTCACTCTGCGTTTCGATCTCTTTTGGTGTAAACTGGGCCTGGGGTGAGACATAAGTGACATGTGCTGGAATGGCGATATCAGGGAGTGCATCGAGTATGATCCGAGCTTCGCTCCCGATATCGACGAGTCCGGCTTGAGATGTCGGAAGGAAAATGGTCATATAGGTATCCAGCAGATCAAGTAGTACCAAAACATTCCCGCCGCTGCCGATCATCTCACCGGGTTCGGCCAATCTATAGAGTACTCTGGCATCGACCGGTGCATAGAGATTGCTGTCGTCGATATTGACTTTGATTGTTTCAATCTGGGCTTTGGCCGCATCAATGGCAGCCCCCGCACTTATCACCTGCGATTTTGCTGCCAAGAGGGCTGCCTGAGCACTTTGCATGGCTGTTTCATGTTGCTGCAGCTGTACCAGCGAGATGTTTTTGTTGACATACAGTGTTTTGGAACGCTCAAGGTTTTTGGCAGCAAGAGAGAGTTCGCTTTGCCGTTGCGTTACAATCGCCGTTGCGTACCTTTTTTGCTGGACCGCCTGTGCAACCTGTGCTTCAGCCTGTTTTAGTCTTGCCTGCAGTTCGTTAGTATCAAGTTTGGCAAGAAGCTGGCCCTTTTTGACCATATCACCTTCATGTACAGCGACTTCAGCAAGCCTCCCCGGAAATTTTGCAGCGATATTCACCTGGGTTGATTCGATTCTGCCATTGCCGGATGCAAAGCCGGCATACAAGTCTTTCATGTTTAGATTGGCCATCACAAAGTACGCGATGACAACTGCAGCGATCAGTAGGGCGCCGTATAAGGGAGTCTTGTAGTTATACTTGTTCATTGTGATGCCTTTATAGGTTCTGGGGATGTGTCACTGCCCGATTTTATCCGTGATGTCAGCCGGTTTATCAGTGATGTCTGTTCGGGCTCATCCATGAAAAAATCAAATTGTCCAATATCCCTTTGCAGGTACATCAGGTCGATAAAAAACCTGTAGACGGCATTGGCCGATGTCTGTTCTGCCAGTATATTGGCATTTTGTGCAACAAGAAGGTCTGTCATCGGACGTGTTCCTTCTGCATAATTTTCACGGACAAGTTTGAAGCTTTTGTTTGCCGCGTCAGCCGCATTACGGGAGAGTTCGATCGAAGGATAGCTTGCACGTATAGCATGAAGATCCTGTCGTATCTGCTGTTCGATAACATGTTGCTGTTCCTCTCTGGAGACTTTCAACTGTTTCAGACCGAGTTGTGAACGTGATACACGTGCACCTTTGGCTCCTCCTTCAAAAAGGGGTAGTGAGAGAACGATGCCTGCCTGCCAATTGGTCTGGTCTTCAAGATTGAATCCTGCCAAAGGGATGCGCTGTTCGTCAAACACACGAGAAAGTTCGCTGGTGAGCGCGATATCAGGTACCAAGTACGCCAGCTTGTCAGATTTAAGCTGTCGTGTTTGTGCCGAGATACGGCTGTCGAAAAGAGAGATCTCCGGTGCTGACTTAAACCCTTCTTCGACAAAAAAGTCATTGACCATCCTATACTCTTTTTCATTAGAGATCAAAGTCAGCAACGGTTTGTTATTAATGAGAAGGCCGGGATCTTCCAGCGTCGCCGGAATGGTTTTGATACGTTGCGCGATAGGGCGATTTAAGATAAGGTTGAGTGCGTCTTGAGTTTTTTCGACGGCAGCTTTGGCCTCAAGCAGACGTTGATAGGAGGTAGCGATTCTGCTCTCCCAGTGGTAGACGTCGGACATATCCGATATACCCGCATCGACACGGCCTTTGGAAAACTCCATATTGGCCTGCGTAAGTTTCAGGTTCTCCTGTTCGATTGTCAGATGGGTCTGTGCGATCAAAATATTGAGGAACTGTATCGTCGCACGCTCGACAATATCAAGTTCGAGCGTGCGTTGCTGCGCTTGGGCAGCTGATTTCATTTTTTTCTGTATCTCCAGGGCGGCGAGCGCCTTTTCTGAGAAAAGGAGTTGTTGCAATCTAATGGCCCCTGATGAACTTTTTTCGGCATAGAAACCGTTTTCGACATATACATTATCGCTATTTTGTTGAATGTATGACAAATTACCGCTAATCTGGGGAAATAGAACGGAACGAACTTCTTTGATCTTTGCATCTTCGGACTTTACGGCCAACTCGCCTACAATGATATGAAGATTTCTTTGCACTGCCAGTTTCGCGACATCGCGTAACGAAAGCGGATTATCAACCGCTTTGTCATTACCGCCGAGAATTCTGGCACGACTAAGTACCTCAAACGACGGATAGATTCCAATGGCATTTGTAGTGGAAAGATTGATGCTTAATCGGCGTTTTTCTTCGAACAGAACAGGCAGAGTTTCCGGTCTTTCACCCTGTATAAACGATTGTATATTTAATGCCGTCTGTCTGATACGCCGCGATATGTTATCGCTGGAGTAGGAGGACATCATGATGCCGTCGTCAACCGTGATATCATGTGCGAACGCGTAACTCGGAATACGGTTTTCTATTAGATATTTGATCAAAGATGTTTTGACATCTGCCTCTAAATTGGGAAGAGGTGTTAGCATAACTGCCTTAGTGTCAGTAGGTATGGCTTCTAAAAAATTTTTGTTCTGGGATGCAAGGACAACTGTATTGAGCTGTATGCCTTTTTTGGCTGCTTGAGCTTGCATGCTTTCACTCACTTTTGTAAACAAGGGCGAGAACTTGCTGTCAGTCAGCAAGGTTACCTTGCTAAAGTTTGTTACACTAAGAAAGTCGTTTAGTGCATCACCAAGGGAAGGTCCAAATGCAAGATAATTAAAATTCGATCTGCCGCTGCTCTTTTTCATCTCCATGGCATAGTTTTGCAGATGCAAAAGGTAAGGCGCAAATGTGGGTTTTTTAAGGTTTTTATATTTAAAAGACTCCTGTGCTGAAACGAGTCCAAGAACAAGGACGATATCAGTCCCTGGGTCATTCTGCAGCTTTTGAAGAGCTTCTTTTGCCCTTGATGCCGACCAGTCAGTATTGATACGCTTGGAAAAATGTATTGTAAATGCTCCGAGCATCATGCTCTTGAGCTCTTCAGAGAGTTGTTCCTGCATCTGAATATATGGAAGATCTTCAGAATCCACTATTGTCACCACGTTGATGATAGGAAGTATTGATGCATTACAGAGCGGCGTAACCATCAATAAATATAGCAGGGAAAGAATCATTTTTTTCATGGAAGTTCTCTTTCGTAATATTTTCTAAGCCATGCGTCAAGCGGGTACATAAGGCGGTAAATAGCCGGAACGACCAAGAGTGTCAGGATCGTTGAGCTGATCAGACCGCCAATAACGGCTATCGCCATCGGTGCATTGCTTTCGTGGCCGGCTCCGGTTCCGAATGCAAGAGGAAGCATCGCGAAAATCATTGCAAACGTGGTCATCAAAATAGGACGCAGTCTTTTTTCACCTGCTTCCAGCAAAGCATCATTAACAGGCGTACCCATTTTAACTGCCTTATTGGCAAAGTCTACGACCAGTACAGCGTTTTTCCCGACCATACCCATCAGTAGAATAATACCAATCATGACAAAGATGCTGAAAGGCTGTCCTGTAATATACAGTGCAAGAATAACACCGGTAAAACTTAACGGTAGAGCGATCATGATGATAAAGGGTTGAATCAGTGATTCATACAGTGCGGCCAAGATCAAATAGATAAGGATTACGGCGAGAGAGACCGTAAATGCGAATGCTTCAAGTGTTTCTTGCATCCTTTCGATGTCTCCAGTATAGCGGTAGTGATACGTATCAGGAAGAAGCGTCTGCATGGCCGTGTCGATGACACTTACGATCTCATTAAGGGGAGCATCATAGAGATTCGATGTAATAAGTATCTTGCGCTCACGGTCAAAACGATTGATCGATGCTGCGCCCTCTGTCAATTCAAATTCAATCAGCCCTTCTAGCGATACGAATTTTCCTTCGCCTGTTTTCAACTGTACTTTTTTTATATCATCAATTACACCACGGTATTCGTCGGATAGACGGAAGGTAATATCAAACTGTCGTCCCTCCTCTTCAAAATTTGAAATAGCCGTATCACTGGAATAGGCAGCCCCAAGTACTTGGGATATCTGTTCTGCAGTAATACCCATGCGTTGAGCACTTTCGCGATTAATGGAGATACGTACTTCCGGTTTACCCGGTTCAAAGTCTGTATCAATATCAATCGAGCCTTTGGTTTGATTCAGCAATGCAATCAAATCGGTTGCAATCGATTCAAGTTGGACAAGATCATGTCCAGTAAGAACCACCTGAATCGGTGCATTGCTCTCACCGGTATCCATCGGTGGAACATCTTCAACGCTGATAGTAAGATTGCTGTAGCGGGCAAAAGTTTGTCGGTATTCATTAATAATCGCTTCAAGTCCTTCAGTGCGTTCTATGACTGGTACAAGTTTACAATACAGCATCGCTTTATGTGCTTCTTCTGCAGTGGTGTAACCTACTGTTAAAACGACATCGACAATCCTTTCATCCTTTTCAAGTGCCTTGACAAGCGGTTCCATCTTTCGTTTCATCTCTTCTAGGTTAATACCTATAGGCCCTTTCACCATGACCCTCATCTCACTCATATCTTCCATTGGAACAAATGTGCCGCCGACTTTACCCGCAAGGACTCCACTCGCGATGAGAATACCTACTGCAAACGCAACTGTTAGCCATTTGAAACGAATCAGTGGTGCTAAGAGCGCACGGTATCCGGTATCCAGTTTGATAAACATCGGTTCAGTCATATGCCAAAAACGGTTCTCTTTTGCATTAAGAATCCGTGCACTGACGGAGGGAATGAACATGACGGCGATGAAGAAGGAGATCACAACACCCGATGCTACGGTCATCGCAAACGAGTTAAAGAACTTTCCGACAATACCACCCATGAAAGCGACGGGAATGAACACGGCCAGCAGCATCGCCGAAATAGCCAATATTGAGAAGGCAATTTCTTTGACTCCCTCAAAAGAAGCATGAAAAGGAGTGTCTCCATTTTCAAGCTTTTTGGAGATATTCTCGATAACAACAATGGCGTCGTCTATAAAAATTCCAATAGCTAAGGTTAACCCGATTAGCGTTAGGCGGTTGAGATCATAACCTAGCCAGTCAATAACGGCAAAGGTACCAATGATCGATGTGGGAATTGCCAGTGCCGATATGAAGGTGGCAGTTGTATTCCTGAGAAAGATAAAAACAATTAAAACAGCGAGAAGAGCGCCGAAGATTAGATCGAATTTAACGTTGTCGATATTTACCATGATCTTTTCCGACTGGTCTTCGACGAGTATAAGTTCGACGTCATTTCCTGCTATGCTCAGCAAATCCGGCATCGCTGTTTTAACGCCCTTGATGACGTCGAGCGTGTTAGTGCCGGAGATTTTCTGTACCTGCAGCAATATTCCTTCTTTGCCATTTACGGAAGAGAAGCTTTTGACATCTTCTAGTCCATCCTCCACACGTGCAATATCTTTAAGTCTAACGCCTGGTCTGATTGTAACCTCTTGTAGCGCTTCGACACTTTGTGCATCGCCGCGGGCCTTGATAATCAGTTCGCTCGTTTTACCAATCAGTTTCCCGCCTCCAGAACGTACATTCTCCTGTGTAACGATCTGTTGAAGTTCACTGGCGGAAATATTGTATTTATTAAGCATAAATGGATTGGCAAAGATCCGAATCTCTCGGTTTCGATAACCTACGATCTTTACTTGTGCAACATCACGAATGCGCTGCAGTCTTGGCTTAAGTTTCTCATCAGCCATGCGCATCAAAAATTTCGCGTCACCTGTTTTTGTCGCGGCAAATACTTTGATAGCCGAGGCTCCTGCTGCATTGACCTTCTGCACTACAGGGCTTTCGATGGCGCGATCAAGATTGATACTTCCGATTTTGTCACGCACGTCGTTGGCCGCCTGTTCGATATCCTTACTTAATTCAAACTGGACGGTGACGACACTGATGCCTTCGTAGCTTGTCGATAGCAGCTTGTCGATTCCGTCGATTCCGGAAACCGCTTCTTCAATCTTATCGGTGACCTTAGATTCAACGGTCTCCGGATCTGCCCCGTGATAGGCTGTTTGTATCGTGATAATCGGGAAATCGATATTCGGGAAGAGTGCAATTGGCATGGCACGAAAAGACATAACGCCGAAGACGATGAGTGATAATACTATCATTAGGATCGTAATCGGTCGATTAATAGCAAAACGATACATTATTCGACCTCAATAGTGCCCTCACCAAAGAGTCCGGGCATGAACGATTTGGTGTAGAGCTCGGCAAATGCTTTGCGAGTCTTGGCATCAACAGTAGGATAAACTTTTGATATCTTTCCGTGAAATAATTTATCGTTTCCGTCAACCCTGTAAGAAACAGGAGAACCGACTTTGATCTTCTGCCAATATTTTTCGTCAAAACTAAACACGAGCTTGACTTCTGGGGCACTGACAAGGGTGATCACCGGCTCAATCATGGCACCGCTTACGCCATCGCCGAGTTCTTTATGCCGTTTTGCGATGACACCACTGAAGGGGGCCCTTAAGATACTCTTCTCAAACAGTGCTTTCTTGTAAGCAAGGTTCGCTTTTGAAGCATTTAGAGAGGCGATGCTCTTTTCATAGGCCAGCAGATATTGCTCAAACTGGTCATCATCAATGACATCTTTGACTTTCAGATAACGCTCATATGTCTTCTCCGCAAAACGGTGGTTTACATCGGCGAGTTCAAGATCGGCTTTGGCAAGATCAATCGCGAGCTTCAAGTCATCATTATCTAGAGTGAGCAGGATATCCCCCTCTTTCACGCGGTCGCCGATATCTACATAGACATGATTAATGACTCCTGTTGTCGTCAAAGTCAGATCTGAGTGCTGTTTCGCCTCAACGTCAAAAGTCGTATAGACCTGTTGGGCGCAGAGAAGTGTGGCACTAAGTAAGAATAGAAGAATTGTGTTTTTCATTTTAGGTACTCCTTGATATCAAGTCCTGCATAATAATAGTATTGGGCATATGCCAGCTGTAGTTTATTTTTTGCCGTGTTGAATTGTGCCTGTGCATCACTTTTCTGATAAAGTGCGTCAAGGTATTTTACATAATCGACGACATTGACATGATATTTTTTTTCAATGGTTTGAAATGTTTTTTCGGAGGCGCTGAGTGCAAGTTCTGCAGCCCGTATCAATACCTTTGAACGCTCGATCGCTTTTTTTGCGAGAGCAATATTGGCTTCTGAAAGTTTGTTCTCATATGCAATCTGACTGTCAAGAGCCATTTTTTCTGCTATCACCGACTCTTTTTCTTTGGATGCCATAGAAAAGTCTAGAATATTCATGTTCAGCATCAGCATCAAGCGGTTTTGTTGGTCTACTCGATCGATTGGAAATGCGGTAGGTTCGTCATCATAGCTGTAAAAACTATAAGTGTCTTGTATGGTCAAAGTTGGAAGATTAGAAGAAGTACGCTGGGCTGCGCTATAGCCAAGGGCAGTCGACTGATAACGCAGTGATCGAATCGAATCCAGTTCCTCAGGCTCTATCAGCTGTGGAACAATTAATTCACAATACGCTAATGATTCTACTGCAACATCCGTTAATGTGTAGAGTTTTGCTTTGATCTCATCCGCACCGTAACGAAGCTGCTCGATTTCGTAGTCGGCATTGGCCAGAGCGGCATTGATTCGCTCAACATCCTCTTGTGTAACGATTCGTGCATCAAAAAAGCGTTTCTTCCGCTCAAGTTCCTGCTGAAGAAGTTTTTTATTCTGTTGCTGCGCTTCGATATCACCCTGAAGGTTTAGGAGCTGATAATAGTATTGTGTGATTTGGAGTGAAAGAGTTTTTTTGTAGCCTATAAGATCAGATTGTGTTGCATAAATACGCTCCTGAAGCTCATCGAGCAAATTTTCCCGTTTAAATCCATCAAAGATCACAGCAGTGGCTTTGGCAGAGGCTGTATAAGTTTTCCCAACATCAATACTTCCTGTTTCATCAACAAATGTAGCACTACCCCCAAGGTCAACTTGTGGCAAGTAGGACGATTGTACAGCTTCTCGACTGAATTTTACTGACCGCATTTTTTGCTGATACACATGAATCAATTCATTTTGATGGGCCGCTTCAATCAAAGTTGAAAGTCCTTCTGCTGCATTTAACAATGCTGTCAGCATCACAATCAGGAATACTTTTTTCATCATCGCTCCTTGACGATCAAAAGAAAGCTTTCAATGAGTTCATCGGTTCTTTCTATAAGATCCCCATCTGTATGAATCCAGTGTTGAATCATACCGATGCTAAGACCATCGAACAAAAATGTCATATCAATCGCACTTCTTTTTGTCTTGATACTTTGTGAAAGCGGCGTCATGATATTATCGGTTATATAGATATACAATTTCATCATGGAATCGTCGTGATCAGCAGACACATTGATGAAAAATAATGGATCATTGATGACAACCTCACGCAGTGCATTTTTATGAGTAACAAACGCACCAAACTTTATGTGGGCCAATGCTTTTAGCTTTTCAACAGGATCGGCATACCTATTAGTTTCTTCTTCAATGATACTCAGATAATGTTCAATCTGACTAATGATATAGTTGTTATAAAGATTTTCTTTTGAGCCAAAAAGTGTGTAAATAGTACCTACGGACACTCCGACATTAGTAGCAAGGTCCACGATTTTCATATTTTCATAACCGTCGGCTATAAACAACTTTGCTGCCTCTTCTAATATCAGTTCTCTTTTCATTACTTGTATTTTCTTTTTAATAGTCATTCATATTCCTCTGTATATATTCAAATTATACATCTTAATTCTTTAATATGAATTAAGTTCATAAATAAAACTTAATTCATATTTATAGAGTATTCTAATTAGAAGTTTTGTTTTTACAAAATAATGTTTGAATCGCTTTATTGCGCGTATTAATTATTATCATACTGCACAAAAATTAGATTCACTACATACTGCGATTACTGGAGCGCTTGAAGTAACGTCTAATGAGTTATAGTAAACTAAAGCATTTATTTTATACACTAATAATCTATAAAACATTTTAAAAAGGCACTTGCAGTTGAGACTATATGTTCAGGATCCAGATACAAATGAAAAAATTTTTATTGATAAAGTTGCACAAGATAAAAAAAGTCTAGTAAATATGCTTGGCTCCACTGAGATAAGAGTAAGTAACAAAAAATTTTCAATCAATGACGTAAAAGCCACTGCAAATGAAAATACGGCCACTACTATGGCGTTAGGTGGTGTAGTTGGAATCTTGGGTGGTGTACCAGGTGTAATATTGGGTAGCGCTATTGGGGGATTAATTGGGAAGAGTTCTGATGATGAAGACAAGTTAAAAGCAAACATATTTAACAAGAGCAGCATATGAATTTAAAATTATTAACTGCTTTTATTTTTTTAATTGCATTTTCTGTAATGTATATAAGCTATCAAACTGAAATAAAAATACTCTTACGACAAGCACTAGAATGGAAACATTTAAATATGTCACTATGGCTATTTATTATTTCAAGCTTCAGTGTTCATTATCTATCTGTAAGCAAAATTGCAAATTATGAGAACAGTATTATATTTAAACATTTCGGCGTATTTGCGGATAGTGCCTTTGCAGCGATAACCTATGGATTGGCTGCTACAACTTCGGCTTCAATCTTAAAAGGAGTCTATGTACAAGAATGGTTTGAAGATAAAATTTACTTTAACAACTTTAATGATATAGATATATACTCAATGCTTGTTGTATGTGTATTTTTATTCGGGTACTCATTGTGGGCATGCATAAGTTCTCTAAAGAATGCTATTTTAATCGGAACTTCAACTTCAGCGGAAGCATTTAGAGAATAATATCATACAAGAAAGTCCTGTCCTTGAACCCATTAAATTGTATTAGCAACTGAATGAGAGGCATCCAATAAAACTATGGAATATAGTAAGTACTTTAAAAGTTGATGTACTAACTATTTATGGCTTCGCTCAATAGAAGCTGAAGAGTTGTGTGTTGTCATCTTAGATAAATTATTTAATAAATATTCTTTTCCTAATAAAAAAACACCTATTATCGCAATCACTCCAATTAATATAACAATCATCCGAGGATAATCTCCATCAAAAAGTGCCTCTAGCAATTCTTCTATTAGTCTAAACTTTTTTCTTCTTGCCAAAACATTTCCTTATTTAAAGACAATTATCACACAACATAAATGATGTTCAGCCGAAACATTCATCAAAAGCATGTGATTTACAATCATTATTGAAATTTAAATAATATTGTATAATCTTTTAACAAATAATACTACAAGGACCATGATGGGTTTACGGTTTAGAAAAAGTATGAAAATCATGCCGGGTGTTAGAGTCAATCTGAGTGCCAGTGGAGTAAGCACGACTCTTGGGGCAAGAGGTGCTTCCGTCTCAATTGGCGAACGAGGAGTATACGCGAATACTGGAATACCAGGAACTGGTTTATCTTTCAGAGAAAGGCTTGATAAATCAAACAAGAGGATTAGCTCAAAAACAGCATCCAGAGATGTTGTATTTTCTGAAGTATCACTTAGTCTAAATGATAACGGTACAATACAATATATAGACACTGATACCGGCTCAGAACTCAATCGTTCAGATGTCACCTACTTTTGGAATAACTACTCGGGCATAATCAGTAAGTGGCTTCAAGAAAGAATAAATGAAATCAATGATGATGAAGAGATATCAAACATACACTATACTATGTCCAGACCATCAAGCACATCACCTAAATTTCGCCCCATTGAATACTCTATAGAAGCGCCCGTTGAACCAGCAATACCTTCTGTTCCTCCTCTCTCATGGCTCAGCAAGTTGCTATTTAAAAAGAGAGTAATTGCACATAAGCAACAAATAGAAAAGCTTGATACGGAATATCTTTATGCGATGAGACAATGGACCACCGATATGGAAGACTGGACAAAAGGTTATGAACAGCATAAAAAAACCCAAGAAGATGTAGAGAGAAACTTTAACAACCTGATCCGCTCAGACCTCTCTTTCATGGAAACGCATTTAGAATCAGTGTTAGATACCATGTCCTGGCCAAGAGAAACTCTTATATCTTATGAAATATCAGAGGACATGACCAAGCTGTGTCTAGATGTAGATTTGCCTGAAATCGAGGACCTCCCCATGCGCGTAGCTTCTTTGGCTTCTACCGGCAAAAAAGCCAATATCAAAAACAAGACACAAAAACAACAAAGACTAGATTATGCACGACATGTTCACGGAATAGCTCTTAAACTATCTGCCACTGCATTATCTGAACTTCCAAGTTTAAACAATGTACTTATTTCTGGATACTCGCAACGCCTTAACGAAGCTATTGGGAAAATACAAGATGATTATCTATTTAGTATTCTTTTTACAAGAGACAGTATAGAAGAGCTTAATTTTGAGCATCCAGAACATATTAATCCAATCGAAGCTGTTGAAAATTTTGAGCACATTAGAAAAATGACTACAACAGGAGCTTTTAAAGCTATTGTCCCTTTAGGGAAAACTGGGGAGTGAGATGAATCTATTTTCTGTGACACCGAGTTCCATCGTCAAAAAGTCAATCCTGATAATTTTCACGTTATTAATAGTATCCAAATCTATAATGGCTGCCGAGCTATCTGATTACGTGGATACTTCCAAATGTGATCAGATCATAGATAAACAGCTATACCAAATCTGCTACTCGTACAAATATAAAGGTGCTTTGTCTGGATGGGTCATGCTTGATGGGGTTTTGGTTGGCAAAGGGAATATCAAAAAGCGCCCACGGTTTTACAATGAGAAAACAATCTCCATGAAGTACAGAACAAAATACAAAGACTACACCGGCTATGGCGAACAATGGAATAGAGGGCACTTTATTGTTGCAGATGCGGATTTTGATTATGATGCTAAAGCACTGAATAAAGCCTATACTATGGCCAATATCCAGCCCCAAAGCGCAAATTTAAATCAAAGGACCTGGATAAAAGTAGAGAGGTACGGAAGATCGCTTGCAGCAAAACTAGGGTATATCAACTCAATCTCCATAGCAAATTACAATGGTGCACATCAAACTGTTGGGAATAACATCGTCATTCCAACGGGTTTTTATCGCATCTATTATAATAATGATGTCAGCTTTGAAAAATGCTTCTACTATGAGAACAATCTGAACATAGATATTGATAGAGACAAGCTGAAGGATCATGAGATCAACTGTAAATCTGCCAAGCTTTAAATATACCTTGAATAGTTGTTATATACTACAAGGCAGTCAATCTAGGCATCTACATAGGAGTTAAATATGAAAGCGAGATTTCTAAAAAGTACCAATAGCTACCTTTACGAAAAGTATAAAGGCCTGCTTGGGGACCTCTGGATCAGCAGGGGTATGGCATTCATAAGCAAAGACCAGCGCGATGAACATAGCTTTAGAACGAGTTTGATCGATACCATTAGCAACATAGAGCTTCTCATGCTCCTTATTAAAAAGTCAAAACCTGCTTGCTTTGACTGACCCAGTCTGCTAAGACCTGCATAGTCGATGAAACCTTATCATTAAAGTAGGGTTCATTTTTATATAGCCCACAACGAGCATTACAAGTGCCACATACTTGCAGTGCTACACCGCTTTCGTACATCTTTTTCAGCATCAAGACCAGATCATGGTCATAGCTGTCAGGTTTGAGGGTTTTCTCTCTTGCAAGATCAACCGCATCATTCATTAAAAAGATATTGACACCCTCTCCGTTTTTATGTAGCGTAGAAGCTAAACGTAAAGCATTCCATGTTACATCAGACCCGTCATAAGGCTGATGGTTGAATATAATCGTAATCATACTTTACTCTTCTGTAAGTTTAGTCACACCTAAACCTGTCTCAATAGGATAACCCGCTTTTGCCCATCCTTTTAGACCGTCTTTAAGATTAGTGGCATTTTTATAACCAAGGTTTCTAAGTGTTTGTGCTGCTAAAGCACCACGACTACCGCCGCGACAATAAGTGATAATGACTGCGTCTTTATTCTTAATATCATTGAGGACTTCAAACTCTAAGTTTCCACGTGTGATAGCAAACATATCATCCCAATATATTTGCCCTTCAGCTCTCTGTTCACTTTCACGTACATCTAAGATAATGACATTTTGCTCATTATCCAACATCTTTTTAAGTTCCTGCGGTGTAATTTCACCCGCTTCTTTTTTTGCTTTATTAAGCAAAAGATCTGTCTCAGGGTGTCCTGCGAAAACAGGTGTCGATGTTAATAGCAAAGCAAAGCTTGCACAACTTAATAACAATTTTCTCATCTTGATTCCTTTAAATTTATTTACCATACAGGGATGTATGCATAACCTTCATTCTGTTTGTCTATTAATCCCATTGTAGAGCTTGGAACAAGTTTTACAATGGGATATATGTCTTTTTCTGTCAATTTTGCTTTTCTCATATTAGCTTCACACATGAGAAATTCAACTCCATACATATCTGCAGCAGAGGCAATACGCTTTTTTAGATCATTATTTACTTTTACTAATCCAAGCTGATCCTTATAGGGTGAATGTGCAAGATCTTTAACAAAAAACTTGTATGCGTCTCCGTGAATGACTACAACTGCATTGAATTCTTGTAGATTTCCTTCATAGTATGCTGTGTATCTAGCAACTCCACTTAAAATTCTTTGTTCAAAGGTCTTTAAATCTCCAGTTGTAAGATCAAAAACAACTTTTTTTGTTACTCCTTCTTCACTGTTTTCAACATCTCCTGCAAATAGTGATGTTCCTGTCACAAATGCTACTATTGCTAATAAACTAATAATTGTATTTTTCATTATGTCTTTTCCTTATTTTATTTCATGCATTAATGATTTTAATGTTTTAAACAGCTCACTTGTCTGTCTATACAGTTCAGTATTATCTTTTAGTGTATCGAGCATCATTTCCATATTCTGAGTAGATATAGTCACCTGTCTAGCCTCCTCATATACAGCGACTCTACAGGGCATAAAAGGAGCAAAACTTGGTTCATCTGTTAAGACAAGAGCAGCAACTTTAGCTTGACACACTTCATAGATATAAACCTTTCTCTCAATAGGGAAGCCCTTAGACTCAACAACTTCATGGTAAACATAATCATGCAAAAGAGCAAACTTATATCTCTCACAGGCAGCTTCAACCTTCTCAACGACCTTTGATATATCTTTGCCGCTATATACCTTGTAGGTCATCATCTCAAACAGTTTCTCTTTACTCATAAAGAGTTTCATCAATATCTTCATCATTTGTGATCCTTAATAGATATGCTATTTGCATTATTAGGCATTTAACTAAATACTTAAGCGTATGGTATAATCATTTAATTATTTTGTCAAGGAAACTCAATGTTGGATATGCAGCAAAAAATCAAAATCTTTAAGGCACTTGGGAACGAAACCCGGTTTTTGATTTTTAAAAATGTTTTTACAGGCGGCTATACCTGTTCAATTGATAAAAAAGATCCAAAAGTAAAAGTAAGCCCTCATGCTACATGCGTCAGCACTATTGCAGAACATTTTGAGTTTTCCCTACCTACGATCTCCAAGCATCTGCAACTGCTGCGTGAAGCCGATATCGTTAAAATGGAAAAAAAGGGCAATAAGATCTATATTGAACCCAATATAGAGACAATACGCGAACTTGGTGGATGTTTCACTACTCTGGTAGACAACTTTGAGAAGAATAGAGAACTCTTTTTTGACGAGGTCGTTTTAGCCTAAACGGCTGTCGAAATATACAGTCAAGTCCTTTACTTTGGAGCGTGTAAATGAAAAAGATTATTTTAAAATCTATTATCATATGTCCAAAGTGTGGACATACCGAAACAGAAGTAATGCCTACGGATACGTGTCAATGGTTTTACGAATGTAAAGGATGTGGTGTAATACTTCGTCCTAAAGAAGGTAATTGCTGTGTCTATTGCTCATACGGTTCAGTTCCGTGCCCTTCAATTCAGGCAAAAATAGAGTGTTGTGCAGACGGTATAAAGGCACATAAATAATTTTCATATAGAGAAGCTTACTTTATAGCACACCCAACTAACGGTGGTAGAGATGAAAGTTCTTTATTGACTTCTTTAGCCCAACATTCCAAAATAGCATCTGGAGTCTCTGCTAATGAATAAATAACCCATTTGCCTTTTTGTACAGAAGTTAAGATCCCTGCTTCACGCATCTGTTTTAAATGACGAGAGACAAGTGGTTGGGAGAGTTCTAAAGTATCACAAATCTCACATACACAAAGTTCTTTATCTCGCAAACTCAAGGCTAGAATCTTTAAGCGATTTATATCACTAAAAATTTTTGCCAACTCAACTAGTCTTTCCATTTAATCTCTTTTAAAGTAATGTTATATAACAATTCAGTTATATAACATTTAAGTTATATGATTATAGCATAAAGGGAAAGTATTATGAAAAAAGGTTTAATAAGTTTATTATTTATAGCAAGTTCACTCTTTGCTATAAGCGGTGAGGACGTGTATACGCAACATTGCGCATCGTGTCATACAAAAGATATGATGATGGATATGGGTGGGATGATGCAGTGGCGTGAAAAAATGCAAAGCGCGACAAAAGAAGAAAGACAAACAATGCGTCAGAAGATGATGGGAGAGATGGAAAGCAGTGATATGAAAGCACCAGCAATGCCAATGATTTCTATGCGTATCAAGCATATGACGGATTCAAAAGAAGAATTTGTCGCTTTTGTGAAAGATTATATACAAAATCCAAGTAAAGAAAAGGGTTACTGTATGCCTATGGCTTATAAACGTTTTGGTGTGATGCCTGCTGTTGGAAAAGGCATGAGTGAAAAAGAGCGTGAGCTTGTTTCACAATGGCTATATGACAACTTTGAAGGTTCATGGAAGGACTCTATGGGAGGCATGATGTGTGAAAATAAAAATATGATGAACGGATCAGGAAAATGTGGCGGACAGGGTCATAATAGCATGCGATGCGGTTCAGGGAAGTGTGGAAGTAACTAAATATGGAATTCTTCTCTCTTTTTATCAATGCTCTAGTTGACCTAAGTAATGCAATGGCTCCTTATATTTTATTTGGATTGCTCTTTGCGGGTATCTTGCATGAGTTAGTGCCTGAAACTTTAGTGACAAAGCATTTAGGAAGAGAGAACATCTTTTCAGTGATCAAAGCGACACTTTTCGGCATACCTCTTCCTGTATGTTCATGTGGAGTCATCCCCTTGGCTACAAGCATTAAAAAAAGCGGAGCAAGCAAGGGTGCCACCTTGTCTTTTCTCATCTCTACTCCTATCACAGGAGTAGATTCAATCATGGCAACTTACGGGATGTTTGGATGGGTATTTACACTTTATCGTGTTTTTACATCGATGATTATTGCTATGATCGCCGGTATTATGACAAACCTTCTTGATAAAAAAGCTCAGCCTGGACAAGAAGAAGTAAAACAAATGTTTTCTACAGCGGGAGCAGAACAAACAACGTTGCAAGGCATGAATGCTTTATCAGCAACACCTATCGAAGAAGTTGTGAGTTGTTGTTCGGCGGGCTCATCATGCGATAGCGGAAGTAAGTCAAATTTTTCGATAAACAAGGCCCTTAAATACGCTTTTGTGACCCTTCTTGGTGATATTGCTAAACCACTTTTTTTGGGCTTAATAATCGGTGCTTTGATTAGCGTGGCCATTCCACAGAATCTAAGCGATATTTTAATTGCGTATTCATGGATTTCGTATCTGATAATTATTGCTATTGCTGTGCCAATGTATGTCTGTGCAACGGCTTCACTTCCAATCGCTGCAGCTTTAATGATCTCAGGGGTAAGTGCAGGTGCAGCTTTTGTCTTTTTAAGTGCTGGTCCCGCTACAAACACCGTGACAATTGGTGTTGTAAAGAAGATGCTCGGATCTCGTTCACTGTATATCTATCTGGGTAGTATTATCATCGGAAGTATGCTTTTTGGTATGGGTCTGGATTATATTTTTGATATTGCAAATATAAGTCCACAATCATTAGTTCATATGGATGAAAATGTAGGTTTCATATCTGTTACTAGCAGTTTGGTTTTATGGGGATTTGTCTTGTACTTTTTACTCAAGCCATATATTAAAAAAGAAAACTCAAGCTGTTTCTCGAATACACTTTCTCCAAATAGGATACAATAGAGTTATGAAAATAAAAAGCATTATTACATTGGCACTGCTGTTCGCGATGAGTTTTTCTGTCGTACATGAGTATGCCTTTGCTTTTTATGATGAAGACCGTTGCAGTGTAGTAGAATATGTCAATGAACTTCAAGCACCAAGCTCTCATGGTGATATCTGCGATGTACATTTTGGGTATCACGCAACTTATATCTTATCATCTCAATATCTACACCAGTTTAGCATGGTAAAAGATGGCTTGTTCTCTAATTTAAATGAGGCCTTCATCTCACACAACCCATCTGAACTTTATAAACCACCCACCGTATAATCCTTTTTTAAACACCCTATAAAATCAACATCATATCACGGCTCTATGTCTGAAGATAACTAAGATTATTTCGCATGCCGTATTATTAAAGGATTACCATGAAAAGCATGCTTTTATTATGCATCCCTTTTATTGTTTTTGCTACCGGTCAGACATTAACCGTAAGAGAACATATGTCAATCCACAACTCAAACAATAGGCCATCTGTCAAATTGCAAAAAAAGAGAGAGATGCATCGATTACACAAGATTGATGAGCAGGATGCTGCAAGAATTACAAAAGAAGAGACATCTGAAGAAAGTCAATCTATTAAATTGACACATAGTGGGATGTGTCTTATATTTAAAGTGCGTACGGCCAACTATCTATTGACCATAAACGCATTAGATGGAACCATAATAAAAAAAGAGAAGAAATAAGGATTAAAAATGATTTATAAAACACACACCCAATGGCCATTAGATGCCGTTAAACTACAACTCGTAGAAAAAGCAAATAAAGTTGGTTTCGGTATCTTGGGTTCATATGAATTTAAAAAGATTTTAACAGAGAAGGGGTTTGCTATAGAACAGGATATTACAGTGTATGAACTTTGTAATCCTGTTGGTGCGCAAGAAGCCTTAAACATTGTGCCGGATATATCGGTATATCTACCTTGTAGGTTGTCTATATACGAAGAAAATGGTGTAACAACCTTAGCGACCATTGGCATCGAAGATATATTGCAAACCGTTGAAGTGGATGAAGTATTTAAAAAGCATATGAATGAGATTTTTAAAAACATTCGTGCTCTTATGAATGCTTGGTAGGCCTTCATGATATTTTTTAAGGAGTTAAAATGAATAAACTTTTAATAAGTATGATTTTACTAACAACAGCTGCTTTTGCAGAGGATTTTGAGCATTTTTTAGACAAAGCTATTAAACAGAGCCCGTACTTGAAGGCCGTGGCTTTTGGAGTCGATCAGGCAAAAGAAGAAGGTGCCCTGCTCACACGCTATGAAAACCCGTCTTTAGCATTGGAATATTCACGCTTTGAACCTAATACAGGTGATAGTGATAATGGTTTTAGAGCTAACTACACACAGCCTATTCGCCTCTGGGGCGTCGGGGATGATAAAGAGCGTTTATCCGAAGCTACATTGCAAAGTGCCAACGCTAATCTTGAACAAAAAAGAGCAAGATTCATTCGTGATATTTCTCTTTTTTATACACGCTATTCACAGCA
>Ga0316206_1000117_pt1 | contig 161168 bp, 152 predicted proteins | sample 6monthpyrite_MG_FD_204942 | JGI IMG/M metagenome (GOLD analysis project Ga0316206, IMG submission 204942) | Microbial mat bacterial communities from mineral coupon in-situ incubated in ocean water Damariscotta River, Maine, United States -... | ecosystem: Environmental > Aquatic > Marine >... | reverse complement strand
CAGCTGAATGGGGCGGTGCAGTGTCTAAAAACCCTTACCTTTCTTTCAAATTCGGTGCAGGTAAAGCCGGGGATACTATCGGTATCGCCTGGACAGACAACACCGGTGCGAAAGATTCTGTTGAAACTAAAGTTAAATAGATTATTCAGTTTAAAATTCTTTGCTCCGTCTGATTTTTTCAATCAGACAACCAATACAAAAAAAGCGACGCTAGCAATAGTTTCGCTTTTTTTTCGTATTATTTAAATTAACGTAATATTGCTCACTAGTAAAAGGGCACGCTTTAATACTTGCTATGCAGATGGAAGGCGTGAAATATTTTAGACAAGCCTTATCAAACCAATTCTGTATTTAATATTCAATTATTTCCACTTAAATAGCAGCAACTAATAATCCTGACGACTATCATTCAATTCAATTACTTGAAATAATACCCGTTCTTGCTTTTCTTTATACTTGTATACATGCAGATTAACCACAACCACGCAGATTACTCACCTATGCAACAACTCAAAACACTTGAAATTAATGTAGAAAATCCTCGCTATTGTGTTATATGGCTACACGGTTTAGGTGCCGACGGGCATGACTTTGAACCTATCGTTGCTGAACTCAACTTTAAGAATAAAAACAAAACGCGTTTTGTTTTTCCACATGCACCCTCCATTCCGGTAACCATTAATAATGGCATGGTCATGCCGGCATGGTATGACATTGTGGCGCCACGCATTGATGCAAAACAGGATGAAAAAGGTATTCGGTATTCGTCTAAGCAAATTATTCAATTGATTGAACTTGAAATGGCCAACGGTATTGAAAGCAAAAACATATTATTGGCGGGCTTTTCACAAGGTGGTGCGATTGTATTGCATACCGGTTTACGCTTTAACAAATCTCTAGCCGGAATAATGGCATTGTCAACTTACTTGCCGCTGGATACACATGTTTCAAACGAAGTAAATAATGCTAACAAAAAAATACCGATATTCTATGCACATGGATCAAATGATCCTGTCGTACCTATAACACTCGCTGAAATGTCTAAAGACTTTCTAACCAACCTGAGTTACAAGGTTGATTGGCATCTCTACTCAATGGAGCATAGTGTAATACCACAAGAAATTGATGATATTAGTGATTGGCTGGAGAAAACTTTAGTAAATTAATTATTTGATTTTTTTGCTAAAACAAAAAAAGCGCTATTGGGTATTATCTTTTCAGTAATATTTCGTCTTATAACCTTTGAAAATATATTTTGATTCAGTTTTGCTTTGCGTGAATTTGAAGTATAAACAACGTCAAATCCAGTTAACGTTAACATGTTGGCAATCGATTTCTTGTCATAGTAAAAAACGTGATGGTCAGCATCATAATACTTGCCAATTTTATCTTTACGAAAGCCAAGCTTTTCCATAAAAAATTTAATACGGTGCGATAAAGAATGTATATTCGGTACTGCAACCAGAAATAGGCCATCATCTTTAATGATGTTATGAACTAACTTAAGCGCTTTAATGGGATTTTTCAAATGTTCAACCACTTGATTTGCATAAACCAAATCAAATCTTTGATTATTCCAGTCTATAGCTTCAAATGAGCCGCAAAGATAGTTGAAATTAAACTTAGACCCTATCGCTTTCGCTACTTCGCAGTCAACGTCATAGCCAGTAACATCCCAGCCTCGTTGCATACCAACATTACTATGTTCACCATTGCCGCATCCGTAATCAAGCATTCTACCTGTGCGACCTAAATGTTTTTCACAAAGTTTTAAATAATCATTTGCTGTAAAATGTTGTTCGTCAACGACTTTCTGGGAATATTCATCAGCTGTATAGTTGTTGTAGTATTCATTTAAATATGAATCCGAATACACAGGATTCATAAACTGAACCTTGCAACTTCTACATAATGATATTTTATTACCATTAAAATCTCGATGATATTCCTGAATATCTTTTGATTCACACACCCGACATTGTGTGTATGCAGGCTCATGCTTTGAAAACATACGGGGGGTGATCCTTAAATTTTTATATTAACAAGTGATTATAATAAACTATTTTATGGCTTAATAGTATCTCAATCGTCATTCACCCGGAATGCAGATTCCCTTAGAATGCATTACTCAAGCGTATCCAATACCAGACTTAAATAATGCTCTATTTCTTTTTTATACTTCAAAAAGTGAAAGGTTTGCAAATACTTCATATCCATACCAAGTAGACTCTTTGATAAGTCTATATCGGTAATATAAACAGGATACTTCGCTCCGTTACGACGCTTGCTAAGTAGGTAAGTAACCACTTCATTATATATTTTCTCGCCATATTCTAATGTCGAGAATTCTCTACCTTCACAATAAATAGTAAAAACAACTACTCCATCGATTTTGTCGCCAATGACTTGCAAGCTGACATATTTAGAAGGGGGTACATAGTTGTTTACAGAGTGCCGTTCTAGATGCGAACCTTCAGAGCCGGAATGTTCAATTTTGTAAAACTCTACTAATTCCGATACCCCTTGCTTGCCATCGGTCATATTCAAAAAGTTCATTCGTTTATTCACGGCAGTAAAAAATTGATGAAGGTGTTTCACCAAACTATACGTATCATAAAAATCTTCTTCCTGATGAAATAGAGAGCCATACTCGTCCAATACATAAATCGACACCTTCGCTCCATGCACACGATAAAAACACTGCACCACACCCGCCTGGTTGACACTATAAATTATTGGTAAATCAGAATCTTTATCCGCTTCTATATCAAATTCGGTTAAATAAAATTTTGTTCGTGGAGAAGATAAATGATCAATTAATCGTTCTAATGATCCTGCTGCATAAATATTCAAATTATCATCTTCGACCTGAAGCAAGTAATAATCCCACTGGATACCTAATACATATTGTTTGGCAACATCCGTCGGCTGGGTATAAAAAAATGCTATCACTTCTTCAAACACATTCTCAATCCGCAAAGCAATCGAGGGCCCTCGATAAGACGAATGACTGTGTGCATTAATCCTTGGAGGGCGCTGTCCTTTCGAAGGTGGAGCCCACTGCAAATAATCTCTCAGACAATTCATTAAGCCTTTAACCCCAAAATAGCGAAAGGTTAATACTTCTTGCCAACTGGTAACGATCACTTGCTCGATTCTTAGGGCTAAATTTTCCCACATTCCACCGAAGCGTAATGCATCCGTTCGATTACTGGTAAGTTGCTGACCTTTTTTCGAATATTCTGCAAATGGATCGACACCCAGGTTTATATAAGTACCGACTGCGGCTATTTTTGCCGGATGGCTAAAATCAGTAAAGGATGCATTATTTAAATGTTCATCCGGATAAAGTTTTACCATAGTCTGAATAGTTTGCAGGATCTCACGTTCGGATAAATCGCTCTTATCTGCATACAATGCAATAATCGTATTTTTATTGAGTAACTTGTTAAAAAAGCACCAGGTAATCAATTCGATTAAATCATAGGTGCGTTTAACCGGAGAGCGTACGGCAATCTCTTTTTCATCAACAATACCACTGAATATCATCCATGATTCAGTATCATCGTCACCAAAAAACTGGTGAATGGATAAATGGCTTTCATACAAGTCATCCGTTATCCCTTGATGAATGATGTCTATCTTGCCGGCCTTACGTTCAAAGGCAGCATAGAGTTTTCGACCCAAAACGTTGACATCAGTCTGGTTTATTAAGTTATTATCCAGACTCGATTCACGTGCAAAATCTGCTAAAAATTGATAACTACGTGTAAACTCATCGATTAAACAGGCACGTTCTTCAATAACATGATTAACATTCCATTCATTTCGACTATCGAATAAGACTAGCTTTCCACTAGGCCATCCCCATTGTTTAACTTTATTAATGAGAACTTCGATGCGCCAGTCATTTTTCGAGCCGCCTTTATTTGCATCACTAAGCGCAATTCCAACTTTAAAATAAAAACTCCGCTGCACAAGATCTAACCGGTTTTGTTCCCCTTGCTGTATAAGAAAAGCCTCAACTTTATCTAACATCATTAAATACGGATCAAGCTTGTTTATATCAATATTGTCTTCATACACTGCTCGTTTAAAACGCAATGCTAACATCTCTATCTGTGGAAACTCTGCTGCATAAGCCTGCATCAAAAGTATTTTAAGGATGGATTTGTACGGTGAATTAATGCCTTTATATAGCAACCATAAACTTGCACCATAGAATTCTTCTGCAGGGATGTGGCTTAAGCCACCAAAATCAATATGCTCATTCGCGTGAATAAAACGTTGGCGTTGAAAGGTTTCGACAAGCTCGTCATATTGTTCTTCTTTTTCGGGTGGAACCAACCACCATGACGGATAACGCCCGGCGATCAGCAGACTTGTTCTATAAAATTCTTCTAATAATAAATAATGCAGTGCACTGCCTGAACTTTCTGAACTTAATTTTCCAATTTCACCCCGTTTAAATTTAACCGGGTCGACAAGGTATATATTTGCCTCAATACCTAAATCTCTGGCCCAATCTTCAATACCTTTTGCCTTTACTTGTAATTCATCGACCTGCCCGGAACTTAAACTGTGTTCGTGGCACAGCCAGATATCAAAATCGCTTTCTTTCGAGTAGGCAATACTGCCGCTGCTACCCATCAGATATATCGCGAGAATCTCAAATTTACGATAGGCTCTTTTTTTAAATTCAAAACTCCGAAAGAATCTTTTCAGAGTATTAATAGACGTTGAACTGATACTGTAATTGGGTATACCGGCTGGTGTCGCCTTGCTCACATAGCCAGGTAAGATTGGATGATTCACATGAAACAGAACCGGCAGAATTTCAATGAACTGGCGCTGACTTTGACGCATATCAGCATTGCTACGTTTTAAGCGTTGAGCATTCAGATTCTCAAATCGCTTTTTTATATCTTTATAATGATTGTCATCATTTAATTCTGGAGTTATTCGACTACTTCGCATACCAATCTATATCGGCCAAACTTTGTGAGACTTCAGTCATATTTTCCGCAAATTAATATCTAAGTAGCTGATAATATTATAGTAAATATTACACTTAATTTTATTTTTTACTTTAGTAAATAATTTTGGGGCCGATATAATATTTTACAGCCTAAAATAACAATCTATTAGCCAAATAATGGCCTGAACGCTCAAAGGATGAAGGGGATTATGTTAGAACAACTTGATAAAGAAACACTTCAGCACATTATCGAAACATCACCAATCGGTATCTTTTTAACCGATAATAGCGGCACAGTCACCTGGTACAATCCAACTCTTGCACACCTCCTGGATGAGCAACTTAATCAATTTAAGGGGCAATCAGCCCAATCTATTTCCGAAAACTTAAAACCGTTATTTTCAGATCAGGGTATTGTACGTATTCAAAACCCGAATGCAGACAATAAACATTTTATTTGCACCAAACAAGCGTTGGATGAAAAGATAACCGTTCATTTTGTACATGACGCCAGTACTATGCATCAACTCTTTACAGAAAAAGAAGAACTTAAGTCCATTATTGATGATATGAAAGCTATCGATAACTTAACCGGTATGCCGAACAAACAAGCCATACTCAATGCGCTTGAACCCCAGGTATCGCGCAGCCGCCGTTATGGCAATGTGTTATCACTCATTATTGTACAACTAACAAATCTACAAGAATTACAAAACCAAATTGGTGAAGTACAAATATGTGATTTAGTGATTGCCTGCTCGCATATGTTAAATGATCAAGTTCGTTGGGCGGATATGATTGGTCATACAGATGACAATGAATTTTTACTCATTCTGCCAGAAACATCTGAGGAGGATACTTTTAAACTAAAAGAAATATTGAACGAACGTTTTGCAACCATTCAAGTAGGCGACATGGCTGAAAAAAATCTAAAATTGGCAACAGATTTTGGTGTCGCGCAATGGCGTAAGGGAATGGATGTACCTGCCTTTATAGAAACCGCACGTGAAACGCTGGATGATGTCCCGGAAAAAGTGACTGCCTAAATAACTCTTAAGCCTCTGCGAATATGGAAGTTACAAAGCAGAGCAATAAAAACCATCTAACCTGGTTACTCGAAATTGAACCGGCATTTCCTCATGAAGGAGAGCAATTCAGTATGGCGCGAGTATATACCCTATACTCATTTATAATCCCTAGGCAGCTCTATTCTAAATGTAGAGCCTACACCTTCTTCTGATTCCATTATTAACTTACCGTTATGAAGCTCAATAAACGCCTTGGCAATTGTTAAACCGAGCCCCGTGCTTGAGGAAGTATTTTTTGGTTGTTGATTTGTCGTTGTATATTTATCGAATAGTGTGGCATGCATTTCCTGGGGTATGCCTTGGCCATGATCCGTCACTGCAATTGAAAAAAGATGCTCCGTTTGCTCTAACTTTATCTCAATATTGTCATTTTCTTTTCCATACTTGATTGCATTCGAAATTAAATTTTGAAGACATTGTTTGATTTTCTGCTTATCTATATTAATAATAAAATTAATTTTGCGATTTACGATTAAATTTAGTTTAGTGTTAAATTTAATCGCATAGCTTTCAATTTCAGCTATTGATTCTTCCAGGATAGAAAGTAGGTCTTCATTATCTTTAGTCAACTTCATTGCCCCAGAAGTCAACTTATCATAATCAAGCATCTCATTTATTATATTTAATAATTGACCACTGCTGTTGATCGATATATCAACAAACTTTTTTACATTATCTGTAATTTCACCCAACTTACCATTGCTAATTAAAACAAGTGAACCACGAATTGCTGTAAGTGGCGTTCTGAGCTCATGATTCATCATTGATAAATAATCATTTTTTTGCTGTTGTGCAAATTTACGTCGCAGCTCAGCCTGGGTTAAAAAGTACAGGCTGGCCAGAATAATAATTGTAAAACTCAATAAAACCCATAGCATCTGGCTTAAAATATTTTTATGTAAATCTAAAAAAAGTTCAGGAGAATACATATCCACCGCATGCCATTGAGTATGGGCAATAGGTGATTGACTGGAAATTCGACTTCGTTCTTCATCGCTTAATCGATAGTCTTCACGCGGTATATTTATTCGTGCACCTACATCAACAACTTCAATAAGAATACTATCGGTTATTTTCGCAAGGATAGTCTGATGTTTAGGTGCTTGAGATGCCTGTATAAATTGACTTAGTAAATCAGCATCAAAACTAATAAATAATATACCTTTAACTGTTCCGTAATCAAAACGAGTCATCGTATCAAAATGATATTGGTTATAGTTGGGGTGTATGTGCGGCCTGTACTCTGAGCCTTTCGAAAATGAAATTATATCATTTAAACAAACCTCACCAATATCCCCATCCATACCAAGATAATACGGTTTCCCAGACAGATTAGTTATAGTGAATGAAAAATAATTTGGAAAAAACTCTCTGACTTTATTTGCCAGAATTTCGTAATACTGTTCGTTGTTTGGATTATTAATAAGCCGCGTTATGCTTTTTTCATTATATTTAGAAAATAATGCTACAAGTCTGTTCCTCTCAGAAATAAAATGACTCACCTGGTTAGATAGTTCTATTGTTGTTGTGGTTGATAGTGTGTTTTGGTATTTTCTCAGATCTTCCATACGCAATGTACCAATCCATATTAAAAATACAATAAACATGATAGATATTACTGCATAGGAAATATAGTAACTTCTTAGTGTTTTGTTTTTCATATTAAATCTAGTGATAACTCAGTTACAAACCTAACCAGGTGCGTCAAACACCTCGTAGAATTTATGTATATCATGCCTGTACAGACAATTATAGGCTATATTTTTGCTCGCATTTACTCTCGCAAAATATACTTACACTAAAGGACGGGGTTACTAAGCTCATTGAATATGGAAACAACGTTTAATAGATGCAATTAAAACCGGACAAAGTGAGTAGACTCCCAGTATAGTCTGTCAAGGTAACCAATGTGAGTTTGGTAAATGACTAACATTCATACTCACCACAGGAAAAAAGTCAAAAGCAAAAAAAGCTGTTACCATTAAAAGTGAATATAGTGTGTCCTCAACTGCTCTTACAAAAGAAATGATGGACTTGAAAAATGCCGAATCTTAATACTCGTTAGAAAAAAGCAAGCACGTGCAATCAATTACAGAATTTTTTCCTTTTTGGATCACCATATTATCCGGGATAAACTTTATTTAAATGCCTCAGCTAAGCGTTCACGTAATACTCTCACTGCCAACTTAACCTGCCGAGGCGCAGTGCCACCAATGTGGTCTCTTGCAGCCACCGAACCTTCAACGGTTAACACCTCAAAAACATCGTCGTTAATTGCAGTGCTAAAAGATTTTAGTTCTTCCAGTTTTAACTCGGACAAATCCTTACCTTGTTCAACACCCATACGTACTGCTTTACCGACGACTTCGTGTGCGTCTCTAAACGCTACCCCGTTACGTACCAGGTAGTCGGCCAGATCAGTTGCGGTAGAAAAACCTTTGCTCGCAGCGCTATACATCGCTTCTTTGTTTACCTTAATATGCGGCAACATATCGGCATAAATTTTCAAGCTTCCTTTTAAGTTATCAATCGTATCAAACAAGGGCTCTTTATCTTCCTGATTATCTTTATTGTAAGCCAGTGGCTGGCTCTTCATTAAGGTCAGCATATTCATTAAGTGCCCGTATACCCGGCCGGTTTTACCGCGCACCAGTTCAGGCACATCCGGATTTTTCTTTTGCGGCATAATACTGGAGCCGGTGCAAAAACTATCTGACAATTCAATAAAATTAACCAGCGATGAACTCCATAACACCAACTCTTCTGCTATCCGTGACATATGCATCATCGTAATCGATGCGGCGGAAATAAATTCAATCACAAAGTCACGATCACTCACGGCGTCTAATGAATTGGCCGCCGGCTTATCGAAGCCTAATTTTTCCGCGGTAAAGTTTCGGTCTATCGGATAGGTTGTTCCCGCCAATGCCGCAGCACCCAGTGGCATAACATTCACCCGCTTTCGGCAATCGGCCAGTCGCTCCGCATCGCGTATAAACATTTCAGCCCAGGCTAAAACATGGTGACCAAAGGTTACCGGTTGGGCGATTTGTAAATGGGTAAAACCCGGCATGATGGTATCAGCCTCGGCTTCGGCTTTATCGACCATGCCGTTTAACAGCCGGGTTAATTCTACACTGATGTTGTCTATTTCTTCCCTTAGGTATAAACGCACATCTGTGGCGACCTGATCGTTACGTGAGCGGCCGGTATGTAACTTCTTGCCCACCTCACCAATTTTATCGGTTAAGGCCGACTCGATATTCATATGCACATCTTCCAGACTAACCGACCAGGCGAACTTACCCTGACTAATATCGACTTCTATCGCCTTTAAACCATCGATAATCTGCTCTGCTTCAGCAGCTGTTAATACACCCACATATGCCAACATTTGTGCATGTGCAATCGAACCCTGTATATCCTGGCGATACATCCGCTGATCAAACCCCACCGACGCAGTGAATGCTTCAACAAAAGCGTCGGTTGGTTCAGTGAATCGACCTGCCCAGGGCTTGATAGCACTGGCTTGAGCTAAATTTGCCTGCAATAAATCTGATTCTGATTGGTCGGGTAATTTTTTGTCGCTCATGATGGGGCCTTATCTATAAATTTCCGAAATTATATCATGAAATATTCAGAATCATCTCCCCCGTCATACCCGCGCACGTATACATCGACGTATATGGTAGAACGACACAGGCCGCCGAAGAGGTAGAAAGTATATTGAGATAATTTACACCTCTGGATTCCCGCCTGCACTGGAAAGACGTTTTCTATTTAGTATTAGAATTATGCAGAAACTATATCTTGTAATTTAGCATGCCAACGCAAGACGAAACCCCTTTTGTTTAGTACACTTTAACGAATGTTCCAACTCAAAAGCAGACTCATCCGCAACAACGAAGAATCGGTATTCCTCCCCGATCTTTGCACTATTCGTCTGGTCTTTGTTGTCATTTTATTAGCCGAGTTACTCGCCTTTATTTTAGTCATTAACCCTAACCGCAACTTATCCATAAACTGGCTGCAACTCAGTCTGGTCTCGCTGTTCATTCAATGGTGTGCGCTAACCAGTAGTGCAGTGCTTTGTGTGCTGCGTAAAACCCTTGGCAAATTTACCGATGGCTTTGCCGGTTTTTTAAGCTACAGCATTATTCTGTTTATTATTTATATTATCAGCGAACTCACTTATTACGCTCTTGCCATACCGGCCTGGGAATACATTAATCAATCTCGAACAAGCTTCATCGTTCATAATTTATTAATCGGTGCACTCATCAGTGGTCCGGTGTTGCGTTACTTTTACATCCAGCATCAATGGGAACTCAAAGTTATTGCCGAATCCAAAGCACGCTTTGCAGCATTACAGGCGCGTATCCATCCCCATTTCCTGTTTAACAGTCTTAATACCATTGCCAGCTTAACCCGCAGCAAACCCGAACTCGCGGAAACTGCGGTTGAAAATTTATCCGATCTGTTTCGAATCAGTCTGCGCGATAATGAAACACCGCACACCCTTAAAGAAGAGTGCACTTTATGCCGTCGTTATATTGAAATAGAATCTTTACGCCTGGGAGACCGTATCTCGGTGAACTGGAATATTACCGGGCTACCCGATGATGCATTACTGCCTCCCCTCACCTTGCAACCCTTACTTGAAAATGCGATTTATCATGGCATCGAGCAATTAACCGAAGGTGGCACCATTTCAGTTGAAGGCGAGTTAACAAAAAACAAATTACTCCAGAAACAAATTTCCATTGTTATCACCAATCCAATACCAAGGCATCACCAACAGCATGGCAACCAAATGGCGTTAGACAATATTCAACAACGCTTGCAGAGTTTTTATAACAATAAAGCACAGCTAGAAACACAGCAAAGTAACGATACCTTTACTCTAACCTTAAGCTTCCCGTATATTACCCGCTATGAAGATCCTGATCGCCGATGACGAACCGCTCGCACGCGAGCGGCTCACCAGCCTCTGTAATGAGTTAACTAACGTTGAAGTTGTTGGCGAAGCTAGCAATGGCAAACAGGTGTTGGATCTCATTCCCGAGCTACTACCCGACATCATCTTGCTCGACATTCGTATGCCGGGTATGGACGGCCTGGAAGCCGCGCACCATATCTCAAAACTCGAGACACCGCCCGCGGTTATATTCACTACCGCCTATGATCAATATGCACTCAGCGCCTTCGACAATCATGCCGTCGGTTATCTTTTAAAACCAATTAAAAAAGATCAGTTACTTGACTGCTTAAATGCCGCGAGTCGGATAAGTCGCGCGCAAATGCAAGCCATACAAGAACAAACACCAACACAACAAACTCCCCATTACATAAGCGCGAGAGTAAAAGGCAACATCCAGCTCATCCCGCTCGACGCGATTCGCTATTTTCAAGCCGATCAAAAGTACGTCACTGTCGGTTTTGTGGAAAATAACGATTCACGCGAAGTGCTCATAGAAGAATCACTAAAGTCTCTAGAGCAAACATTACAAAATGTATTTACCCGTATCCACCGTAACGCCTTAATTGCTGAACAGTTCATTACCGGTTTAGAAAAAGATATAGAAGGTGCACATTGGTTATGTCTGCAAGGCATGGAAAATAAAATGGAAGTAAGCCGGAGACACTTAGCAGAAGTAAGACAAATAATTAAAGACAAGACACTTTAACTTATATTTTATTTGTTCAGTACCCATTCATACTTAGTATGATTAACTTCAAACTTATTTTCACATTTATTATTTAAACCTAAACTCAGGGTGACATTATGAGGTTAACCAAATGGATATTCGGCATCATTACGATTTTTGGAACATTTTCACTCACAGCGCATGCTGGAAGTCTTAATTGTAAAGGAGGTTTTGCAGAAACGGGTGACTCGAAAGGCAGCGTGTTATTTAAATGTGGCGAGCCTATGTTGAAAGACTCTTTTTTAAAGCATGCTCAAAAAGTCATAAGTTCATCTAACAACAAATCTAAAAGAATAGTGCATCCTGTAACACAATGCGAATCCATAGATGAATGGACATATAACCCGGGAAGTGGTCAATTTCTTACAACCCTGCAATTTGAGCGTGGTGTATTAGTATCAATAAAATACGGTGCCCGCATACCCTAGAATAGCCTAAAGCAAAGCCGACAAAAAATTGTCGGCTTTTGAGTTTTACAAACACTAAGATGCTATAAGAATGTTTTTCAGGTCGTTTGCCTGCTTGTTATAAACGTCGCTAATGAATACTTACCATCTCCTAAACCCATTTGAACGACTGCAATCATTACAAGCAACAATGGGTATTCCCAACCACCGCCGGCGTTACTAAAGAGCCAACCATTCGCCCAATGCACCCAGGTTGCACCCATCAACACGGGGACGACCAGTGCCGAAAAGAGTCGAGTTTTAAACCCCAGGATCAAGCCAATACCTGCAATCACTTCGACGCTAAAGACGATATAAGCAAACATTCCCGGTAGACCAATGGAAGCAAAAAATGCCGCTGTGCCAGGCAAGGTAAACACCACCAATTTCAAATACAGGCTATGTGCTAATAGCACTATGCCTAAGGCCATTCTTAAAACAAATGCTGCAAAATCAGGTTTGAGTATCATATTCATGGTTTTTCTCCATTTCTTAAGTTGTGTCCATTATGCTTATTGCATTATTAAGATACTATTGGCAATATATGCAATTCTATATTGCACAAATGCAATACAAGGCGCCTCATGGATTGGAACTCACTAAAAATCTTCCTCGCAATTGCAGATAGCGGCTCTTTATCGGCTGCGGCTCAAAACCTTGAAATCAACCACTCTACTGTTTTTCGGCGCTTGCGCACCTTTGAAAATGAAATAGGTGGACGACTGTTTGAGCGTATAAATAATACTTACGAACTCACAACCATGGGCCAGGAGTTACTTATACACGCTCTTGCTATCTCCGAATCAGTCCACACTATGGAGCGACATATTGTTGGTAAAGATATTCAACCTAAAGGCGTTGTTAAAATTACCGCGCCCAACAACATTGCGTATCGCTATTTATCGCGCTACTTAACGGAGTTTCACTTTCTTTATCCTGAAATCCGAATTGAATTACTCGCCAGCAATCTTGAATTTAATATGAATACGCGCCAGGCGGATATTGCGGTTCGCGCAACGTCTTCTCCGCCTGAACATTTAGTTGGCCGACAAGTGCGAACGATTCACTGGAGTGTTTATGCAAGTCCAGCTTATAAATCCGATTCTGACTTACCGCAAAACCTGAATGAATTACACAACCATGCTTTAATTGGCTCTAGCGGTGCATTAAATAATCAACCCGGATTCCTCTGGCTAGAAAAAAATTTTTCAACGCAAATTATTACCCGCTGCGATGATTTAGTAACAATGTCGTATTTCGCCGAAGCAGGTCATGGCCTGGCCATTTTACCCGATGATCAACAACGTCCACAGTTAACAAAATTATTTACCTTTGAACCGGCACAAACCAGTAACTTGTGGTTATTAACCCATCCTGATTTACGCAATGTGGAACGCATTAAAATTGTAATGAAATATTTAACCACTGCTTTTGCAGATGAAAAGAATATTTAATACCTATAGAATATATATCCAAACAAACTTGAAAATATTTATGGCAGTAAGATTTTAAAATGTACAAGGGGTACTCCAGACAATGCAAGATTCAGTCGCTCGTTTTCCAGTTGGGTTTGAAAAAATACTTGCTGCAACTAAAAAAACCAAATTTGAGCAAACATCTGATCCCATGCTAGGTTCACTGCTATCGACTCTCTGTGCATCAAAACCCAATGGATACTTCCTTGAGCTGGGTTCGGGTAGCGGCTTATCTGCCGCCTGGTTACTGCATGGAATGGATGCAAACTCATCTCTAACAAGCATCGACAACGACGACAAGCTTGTATCTATCGCCAAAGAATACTTAGGTGATGATCCGCGGGTCAGTTTTATTGTCGGTGCCGGCGAAGACTTAATTTTAAATACCCCGGTGAATTCGATTGATTTTATCTTTGCCGATACCTGGCCAGGTAAATACAACCACCTGCAAGAAACATTATTATTACTAAAAGTTGGCGGGATCTATTTAATTGACGATATGCTTGCGCAAGACAATTGGCCTGAGGGACATACCGAAAAGGCCGCTCATCTGATTCAATACCTTGAAAGTCGAGAAGACTTTTTACTTACTAAAATGGCATGGTCAACGGGAATCGTCATTGGCACTAAAAAATATTAGTCGCAATAGTGCTGCCAATAAACAATGAATTTTCATTATATTACTTAGCCAGCCATTAGCTCTTAATTTATTTATTCAAAAAACTAGTTGTTCCGGCTTGGGCAACGAATCTGTTGCCCCTACTACTAAAACGCCTGAATCCGTAAACGGGATAGCCAGTACATCAGTTTTATTATCGCGTACAGCATAACTTCCAGTTTTTGATATGGCTTTACGCACGACTGGATTGCGAAAAAAAACAGCCTCACTAACCTGATACTGAAAAATAATATTATGGCCACTGCGTAGCGCAAATACTTGTGCCGGCGCGCCAGCAATCCTGGTTTCCCAACTCGAGAGTAACTGAGCATTTGGCCAGCTTAGCGGAGCTTTAATTATTGCTTTGTTAGTCGTATCACTAGCGGGTAAAACCTTACTTTCCATCTCATAATATTCTGCTAAGGCATCCTGGATCATCGGAATTGAACGAGTACTGGCATTATTAAAATGTGGTTCAATAATGATAATGGCTAGTAACAATGCCACACCCCAGCCACTCGCACCGACCAGGGAAGCCAATCTAAAATTTAATACTCTGCTTTTTAAAAAAGTAATTGTGGAAGATAACCAAAATGGCAACGTTACTGATGGCACTTTCTCTACTGCTGCACTTTCCAATGCTGTATCGATTTTTTGATGAGCAGAACCGGGCAGTCTTGCACCAGGCATTGATTCGAGGCAATGGCTTAACGCCTGTTGCCGCTGCAGGTCGTTACGACAGGCCTTGCAGCCAATTAAATGCGCTTCAACAAGTGTAGTTTGCTCATCGTCCAGTTCATTATCGACGTACCCGGCTAACAAATCCTGTAAGGTTTCGTGTAACTCAATCCGCTCTGTTGTATTCATATCAAATGGCATATTCATTTGCCTGCTCCGCTGTCATTATTATGAATTATTTTCACATTGTTGTTACAACCTGGTGCAGCTTGATCTTTGCTTTGAGATTTAATCAGTGAACTCGCTAAAATGCGTCTACCGCGTGACAATCGACTCATGACGGTGCCTTTGGCTATATCGAGAATAAACGCCACTTCGTTATATGAAAGACCCTCGATATCTCGCAACACCACAACACGCCTAAATTCTTCCGGAAGATTCTCAATGGAATCGGCTAACTGGACACTCTGTTGCTGTTGTAACATCTTTTCAAAGGGGCCCGGCGCCGAGCAAGGATGGGATAACAATTCCTTGTCATCAACAGTTATAACCGGTGCAAGCTGATGACGACGCTTTTCTTTGCGTCTATCGTCGGCAATTACATGATCCAATATTTTAAGCAGCCACGCATAAATGGCAACTCCTTCGGCTAACTGACTGAAATCTTTCCAGGCTCGCAATAACGTTTCCTGTACCCAATCCTCAGCCAGTTGTCGGGTTATGGTTTGGCGTAATGCTACACCATACAAGCGATCGCGCCAGGGATGGGTTAATTGCGCAAAACGTTTTTGTTTATCTATAAAAGTCATTTTGATTTCATACTAGTCATTATTTTCTACTCAGTTAAAGGCGTTACCAGATTCCATTTTATTCCCCAAAAAGAAAAATATTTATTTATTCAAAATCGCGGAATATATTCCTGAGTGGCCACGCCTTGATAATGGACAAAAGTATTTAATTTAAATTTACTAATAACATTATCAGGAAAATAATATGAACAATAAAATAATAGGTTACTGTTTACTTTCAGTAGTCAGCGCCTCTTTTACCCTTACAGCCTATGCCGATGGCAACATAGCAACAGGAAAATCTAAATCCGGAACCTGTGCTGGCTGTCATGGCGCGAATGGCATCGGGCTCAGTGATGAATTCCCGAATCTTGCCGGCCAAAAACAAGCTTACCTTGTTAAACAACTGAATGCCTTTAAAAACAATTCCCGTACAGACCCGACTATGAGGGCGATGGCGGCCTCACTAAGTGACAATGATGTTCTTGATCTAGCCGCTTATTATGCCAGCTTAACACCTGTATCAACACAGCAAGCTGTATTGAGCACTACAGCCACTTCTAAAGCAAGCAAACGCGAGTTTCCAAAACCTGTTTTTATCTCAATGAAAGGCAGTGGCACCGTTGAAGCCTTTCCAAGTGAAAGAGTTTGGCCAGGCGGGCCAAACATGCTGTATACCGCGGTAACGCCTGATGAAAAAATGGTGCTTTCAACCAGCCCTTCATCTAATAGTTTATTTGTCTTTGATTCAGCGAACGGCAAACAATTAGCGATTATTCCGGTGGGTAAAGCACCTAAAGGCGTTAAAGTTACCCCTAATGGACAATTCGCCTATGTGAGTAATCAGGGCTCTGCCGATGTAAGTGTGGTGAGCCTTAAAAGTTTAAAGGTTGTTGATACCATAAAGGTAAAAGAAGGTCCGCATAACGCCCGCTTTACTCGCGATGGAAAACTGGCGTACGTAACCTTGCAAGGTGGCGCCGGCATTGCCGTCATTGATACGTCTAAACGTAAAATGGTTCGGGTTATTCCGGTTCCCGGCATTACCGGTCCACATAACCTGGATCTTTCTGCTGATGAAAAGACCGCATATGTACGTGATTTTGTTCACCACGTTGCGGTGCTTGATCTGAAAAGCGGCGATGTAAAAAAAGTGATAACTGTCGGTAACGGTCATGGCGGCATTGATGTATCACCTAATGGTCGCTATGTTGCTACGGCCGCTATTGGTGCAGATTTTATTTCTATTATTAACCCTAAAACACTTACAGCAAAACACATCAAAGTCGGGAATGGCCCGCATGGCATTAGAGCGAGCGCAGACAGCCGCTGGATTTATGTGACAATTACAAAAGATAATCTGATCGCCATAATCGATACTAACACCATGCAGGTTACAAAAAAAATCGCGGTAGGCCAGTTTCCTTTCTGGATTGCGGTGAATAATAATCCTTAAATTAGACTATTGTGTCAAACTGAAGGGGCAATACGAAATTTTATTATTGCCCCTCAATGGATACAATCCGTAGTACAACAAAATGGGGATGACTGTTATAGATAGCTTAGCCGGATGGGTATTTCACTTAATAATAAACACGTATTCAAAACCATAACTTTTTTCATCTGCTATCCGCAGCGCACCTGTTTGAATATTATTTTTATAGGCACTAAGTGCAAAATGATAAGTACCCGGAGGTAATTTAATACTGACGCTACTTTCTTTGGTCTTCACTTCCATATGCCTACTTAGTCGAGTGTGAGTTTTACCCTTATTAACCTTGCTGATTAAATAACTATAGACAGTAGAGTTTGCCAATGGCTTCCATTTAAACCGCATAGGACTGACATACTTTTGTAGTTCTTTTGTCTCAAAAAGATAGTTGTTATTTATTGGCTCTAGAAGATAAATAAGGCTAACCATATCTACATCAACACTGACTACTTCGGTTTTGTTTTTTATTTTAAAACTTTGCACACCATATAACTCTCCTGGTTTGGCGGCCATTCTTTTTAACTTCCAGGGATATTCCAGATTCACAGTTACCAAATACTCTCCTGGTGACAAGCCATTAATCGAGTATTGCCCTGTATAGGCATCGTATTTAGAGTTGAAAGAACCAATCCATTTTCCTGTGATTTTATCCTTTACCGAGAACCGTGGCATTTCTATCCGTAATTTTTTTGCAACCTTATTATAAAAAACCAGCCGCCCCTGTATTGATGGTATTATATTTTCTTTGCTGGGCGGTTCGACCCAGCTTCTGATTTTTTCTTTAAGCTCGGATTTATTTTTTGTGGTGGAGGCAGTGCTCCGGAGGTAGATTAATTCTGTTTTGGTGTTAATAAGAATGGAATAGTTTTTTATTTTCCCTTTGATACTAAAGGAAATTTTTTCTCCCTTCGGGTCGTAATCAAGGTTTATACTTTTAATTAATTGAAAATATTGAGTAGAACCTGGCACCACCAGCGTTCCATCTTTTAAAAACAGCATAACAGGCTCTATATCTTTGTATGAAATATTACCCGCTAATGTATCTGAAAACGAAAACTCCAACCGGGCTGGCTTATCACCGGTGCGTGTCAATACGGCCCCATGTTTCGCAACCTCAAATTCTTCTAACGAAAGTTTAAATGGATAAAGCCAAAGGCTAATATGATTCTTTTCATTTTTATTTGTCACCTGAGCAACGACATCCTTAATTTGAATATCGCCTTCGTAGCCATTAATAAATCCCTGGCTGAATTTTGTAGAACCTGAAACATTATCCTCGGAGCGATAATAACTAATCGAAGCCCCACCTTTTGCGCAAGGTGTGTCAGTAAAAATTAATTTTTTATTTTCATCTTTGCAGCGAAATATCTCTGCATTAACAGTACCGCCAAGGAAAAACAAAAGGAATAGTGGTGTTAGTATTTTTTGCATCATCTAATATGTTACCGTCCTAAAAATTGATATATCGCGATAACCAAACATTATTCAGGAGGCCAGCAACTCATTACCCTACCTGCCTATTAATGCACCAGCCAGATATGAACCTACCCTATCCACAGCCATTTAAAAAGTAATTAAACCAAATACTTGTGGTTCAGCCCTCTTTTCCTACGTAAGGCTCAATACTTAAGCTAAGATCCGCTTATAATCCCAGATTCAATTTTGATATCCGATTTAGTCAAGATCAAGTAAACTATGCCTTATGGACAATGATAAAGAACAATCGCTTCAGCACCCCATTTGGCCGGCCGTTATCCAGTACTCGGGAGATGCAGAATTACTCTACATTAACAGTCTGGCACAGTGGAATAACGATGCCAGCTTACATTCCTTTAACTATGACGACGCAGATTGCCTAATCGATTCTGCAGGCAATACCTTTAGCTTAACCAGAAAGGTCAATAACCTTGCTCAGCCTGAATTACTGAATAATCCAAAGCCACTTAAAGAAATTTTAGGTCTTGTTAAAGGCCACGCATCGCAATTGGGCTCTTGTTGTGTATCTAAATTATACGCACCGTCAATAAGGGAAGCATTTAAAATCGTTCAGTCTTTAACTGAGACGTAAGTGAATACTATTTCTACTCCGGAATTTATTTCTTTGTAAAATTGTCACAGCATACAGTTATAACACCATAATTTTTTTACACTACAGGCTCTTATTATAAACATGAATCAAATCAGCATAGCTCAAGGTGACTTTACCCTTAACCGTTTTCCCTTACGTAAAAATGAAACTCTGCAAGCATGGGATGCTGCCGACGAATATCTCTTGCAGCATTTATGTGAAGAAATCAGCAATGGTACCCGGGTATTAATTATTAATGATAACTTCGGCGCGCTAACCGTTGCTTTGCATTCATTTAACCCCACTGTACAGACAGATTCCTATTTATCGTATCAAGGCATACTGGAAAATCTTGCCACGAATAATCTTGATAGCGGCAACATAACTTTGCTCAATAGCATGGAACCGTTTGAAGGTATTTTTGACATTGTTATTATTAAAGCTCCCAGGAGCAATACCTATCTGGAAGATATTCTTTGTAAGATACAACCCCACATCACGCCTAAAACCAGAATCATTTCTTCAGCAATGGCGAGAAACATTCACACCAACACCCTTAAAATATTCGAAAATCTTCTCGGTGAAACAACTACTTCGTTAGCCAGAAAAAAAGCGCGTTTAATATTTTCTTCTTTTACTAAAGATAAAATAACCGAAGCGCCTGCTCCGAAGTGTTTTGTTTTAGACATTGATAATACTGAATTGAATATCTGTAATCTGGCGAATGTCTTTTCACGGGAAAAACTGGATATCGGTACACGTTTTTTTTTAGAAAACCTGCCTCATTCCGAATCGAATAAAACAATTATCGACTTAGGCTGTGGTAATGGTGTTTTAGGTATCGTAGCTGCAAGGCAACACCCTGATGCGAAACTTATTTTTACAGATGAATCGTATATGGCTATTGCTTCGGCCAAACTAAACTTTGCAGCGGCCTTCAATGATAAGCGCGAGGCGGCGTTTTTTACCAGCGATTGCCTGGAAGACATTGAACCCGACAGCATTGATTTAATTTTATGTAACCCCCCCTTTCATCAAAACACAGTTGAAGGCGATCATGTCGCCTGGCAAATGTTTAATGAAGCCCATACTGCTTTAAAGAAAGACGGCCAGTTCTGGATTGTTGGTAACCATCATTTAGCGTATCACGCCAAACTTAAAACAATTTTTGGTGGTTACAAAGTCGTAGCCAGTAACAAGAAATTTGCGATTATGTTTAGCCGGAAGACTTAGTAAAAAGTCTTTTTTAGACTAAAAAATCGTTACATTTTTAGTTCAAGCCCTGCCATTACCATAAAAAACCGCAGGTATAACTTGATTATTTATCTGTGAATACAAAGTCTCGTGGCTCTGATTACTAGTAACGTACTCAGGTTAAAAATAACCTGCCTTCAAACAACGATATGCAATTAATACTCACATTATCATCCTGTTTTATTCAGATCAAAGAACTTTAACCAGATCCTTTGACGCTTAAATAGTTGCTCATAATGCTATTACAAAATTTATCTCACTCTCTTAAAAATTAAACCTTACTTATGTAAGGTTATTATTTTAAAAAAATATAATTCGCATTAGGATTTCAACGAAAATTATTTTTTTACTGCTACACTTATTGACGTAGATGCATATAAATAAAATTAATATGGTGTAAAAAATTCCAACATTATTTTAATACTAAAGAACGTTAGAAGTTTACACACAACAAAAGATACCATTTATATGTACTTCAAAAGCCGTAATCCCATCTCCGCGATGCATTACAGTTTCAATAATTATATCTGGATTAAACTATTAAATGAGCTGTAGTATTTTTGACTCCAATCTGAGATACACATTCAATTGCTGGCAATATATCCAAAATGTAAGTCACTAATAATTTATTGATAGCAAGCAATAATTAATCGCAACAAAATTTAGATTTTTAGCCGTTATTGTCGTTTGTTTTAAATATTTTAAAAATGTACAGGAGCGTTATTGTGAAAAGAACAGGCTTTTATCATGTTGTATTAAAGCACACTTTACTGGGATTATTGATATTTAACTTATCAGCAACTTTATCCTTCGCATCGGAGCAGTCGTATTCTTTATTTGAATCAGGCCAGGTTCGACCGTTAGCACTATCACCACAAAAAGATAAACTATATGTGGTCAATACTCCAGACGGCACTCTTGAAGTTTTTAATGTCACGCCACAAGGTTTACAATTTCAATTATCTATTCCGGTGGGTATGGAGCCTGTCGCTGTAGCACTACCGAATCCTTCTGAAGCCTGGGTGGTAAACCACTTATCCGATAGTGTCAGTATTATCAGTCTCGAAGCGGGACAAGAACGCGTTATAAAAACACTACTAGTGGGTGACGAGCCAAGAGATATTGTCTTTGCCGGAAAGAATAGAGAACGAGCCTTTATCACCACTGCTCATCGGGGCCAAAATGTACCTTATGACCCTCAATTTGCAACACCTGGTATCGGCCGAGCAGATGTATGGGTTTTTGACCGTGAAAATTTAGGCTCGTCCTTACAGGGTGAGCCGCTTACCATTATCAATTTATTTACAGATACGCCACGCGCACTTGCGGTATCGACCGATGGTAAACGAGTCTATGCCGCCGGTTTCAAAACAGGCACCCAAACCACAACGGTATGGCATAGTCTGGTCACTGCAAAGGGCGGCGCACCTGCGCCGGTAACTAATTCGGTGTTAGAAGCACAACCTGAATCCGGTTTAATCGTTAAACATAATGGCACTAACTGGGTTGATGAAATTGGACGTACCTGGGATGAACATGTCAAGTTTTCTCTGCCCGATAAAGATGTGTTTGTTGTGGATGCAAAAGCCAATCCACCTGCATTAATGAGGGCGAATAAACAATCCATCAGTAATGTTGGCTCTGTATTGTTTAATATGATCGTTAACCCTGTTAACAAAAAAGTCTATGTCACTAACCTTGATTCAAATAATGAAAAACGCTTTGAGGGACATGGGACTTTTGCCGGCCAGACCGTGCGAGGCCAATTTGTCAAAAACCGAATTTCGATAATTGACAAACGTGATGTTAAACACCGACACTTGAATAAACACATCAATTACAGTGAATGTTGTGCCGCGCTTCCCAATACAGAAAATCAATTAAGTATATCCACTCCAACCGGTATGGCAATAACAGGTGATGGTAAAACATTATATGTCGCCGCATTTGGTTCACAGAAAATAGGCATTTATGATACCAAACAACTTGAAGAAGATACTTTCATGCCGTCACTCGATAATCAAATCAGTGTCTCCGGTGGTGGGCCCAGCGGCCTGACTCTGGATGAAGCCAATAAACGTTTATATGTGTTAACTCGGTTCGACAATTCAATTTCAGTAATCGACACCACTACAAAAACGGAAATCAACCATATAGCCATGCACAATCCCGAACCTGAAAGCATCAGACTGGGGCGCCCGTTTTTATACGATGCATCGTATACCTCAAGTCGTGGCGATTCCTCCTGTGCAAGCTGCCATATTTTTGGAGACATGGATCAGCTCGCCTGGGATCTGGGTGACCCGGATGCAAGCAGCACTCCGATGCCAGGTTTATTTCGAAACACCGCTGATTCACTCGGCGTAAATATCAAACATGAATTCGCGCCCATGAAAGGCCCAATGACAACACAAAGCCTACGCGGTATGGCAAACCATGGACCAATGCACTGGCGTGGTGATCGTACCAATGCCGGTATTGGCAACAACATCCAACCCAATGGCGGCCAATTCGATGAGCAATTTGCTTTCAAACAATTTAACTCTGCATTTGTAGGATTGGTCGGCAGAGATAAACCACTGACAAGTCCTGAAATGGAAGCCTTTACCCGCTTTGCTCTGCAAATCATGTATCCACCAAACCCCGTGCGTAATCTGGATAACTCACTAACACCCGCACAACAAGAAGCATTTGAGCGATTCACCGGCCCTAAATCAGATACCGGTTTTGGCTGCGCGGAATGCCATACCCTGGATCGATTAGCCAATTCAGAATTCGGTGTTGCCAAACCCGGCTTTTTTGGTACGAATGGTTTTTATTCACTGACACGCCTGTCCAAGCAGGGATTAAAAGTACCGCACCTGCGCAATGTGTATCAAAAAATCGGAATGTTTGGTTTTCCAAATATACCACAGCTTATTCCGGACGTACCGGGCGAGCCCAACCAGCATCTGGGTGATCAGATACGCGGCTTCGGCTTACAACATGATGGCAGCCGCGGCACGGTTTTTCTCCAGCAAAGTGGCAAAGGATTTATCTTCCGCCCACCTGGACAAAATGGTCCGAATGATCCCGGCAATCCAGGCGGCTATGATCCCGATAGAACGACAGGTGATGTACAACGCAAGAATATGGAACAACTCATGTTAGCATTCGACACAAATTTCTATCCTGTTGTCGGGCAACAAATAACGTTAAATGCCAGTAACGCAAGCACAGTCGCTGCTCGGATAGACTTGCTCATTCAACAGGCAGACTTACAACGCTGTGATTTAGTTGCAAGACAGAATGTGAATAACGGTTACTTTTATGTCGGTGCAGGTAACTTCAGATCAAGCGTTGCCAGTGCCCCGACTATTACCGACATAAACCTGCGTGCACTCGCATCACAAACCAATAATGATATTACCTATACCTGTGTACCACCCGGTTCAGGTGTTCGAGTTGCGATTGATAGAGATGAGGATGGCACACTTAATCTGGATGAAATAGTCGCGGGCACAGACCCGGCTGATGCTTCCAGTAAGCCTTAAATATTAAAATGTTTTTACATTATATCTTGTCTAATTCCGATTTTGTCTGGCTCCGGTTTAATCTGGCTACAGATTCAGAGTTAGGCAAGCATATATAAATAAAAAACTATCAAAATTTTTATTAACAAAAGGATATCTAATGAAAATGTCTTCCGTTAATCACAGCTATCAATTTTATTTGTTATGTACTGTGCTCTATATTTTGTTTGGTACATCAACTGTGTTAGCACAAACAAAGCTAACGCTTAACTCCGGTACTGCCGAGCCATTTATAACGGCTGATGGCGGGGGCTATTATGGCGAACTTGTAAAAGAAATTTTTTCCCGGCTCAATATTGATGCCAAGGTAATACGTTTACCTTCCAGCCGCTCAATTCTTAACGCAAACCGGGGAATAGATGCAGGAGTAGTTGCACGCACCAAAGGTATAGATAAAAAATACACAAACCTGATTAGAGTTCCCAGCGCTATCGTAACATTTAAGTTTGTTGCTTATAGTCTTGATAAAAAAATTCAAGTGAAGGACTGGAACAGCTTTAAACCTTATTCCGTTGGAATAATTAGAGGCTGGCGAATTTATGAGAAAAATCTAGTCGAAACCAAACTATTAACCAAAGTTACAGGACCGGAGCAATTATTTAAATTGCTGCTTAATAAACGCAGCGACCTGATCCTGTTTGAATACTATCGCGGAAGCTGGTGGAATAAACATTTGCAAGCACAGGCACATTTAATCGGCTCTCCTATTGCAGAAAAGGAAATGTTTCTATATATGCATAAAAAACATGCCGCGTTAGTTCCGGAAATAACCCTGGTACTGGAGGAGCTTAAAAAGGATGGAACTTTTCAACAAATCAAAAATAAATACTTAATCAAAGCACTTCAATAAATACGTTACGGGTAGTTTTAAACAATGTCTAAAGCCGTTAAACGCAGTCGAACTGCTAATAGATTAATTCTTTATATTATTTTATTCAGCTCAATAATCACACTATTTATTACATCAGCACAACTGTATCTTGAATATCGAGACAGTATGAATTTTTTAAATAAAAGTATTGTCAATATTAAAACAGGTTACCGGCAAGGAATTACCAATGCAGTTTGGCTTGATGACAAAATACAATTAACCGCAATTATAAAAGGAATTAAAGCACTACCTGATATTGAGTATGTTGAAGTCAAAGTAAATGATGAAATCTATGCCTCCAGCGGCCAACGCGTAACAACAAGTGCTGTAAGCCACACTTTTACGTTGCAGCATGAGCATGATAACAAACTCATTACGATTGGTGAGACCTTGGTTGAGGCCAATTTATCAGGAATATATCAGCACATATTCAAACGTGCATGGGTTTTACTGGGATCAAATGCCTTTAAAACTTTTCTTGTAGCGCTGTTTATGTATTTCCTGTTTGATCGACTCGTATTTCGAAGATTAAATCAGGTTTCAGATTTTGTGCGAAATCACGATGTCTATAACCTGAACAATCGAATTAACATTAAAACAATTGGGAAGCATGGTAGCCCTGATGAAATCAACGAGATTGCCAGTGCGCTAAATGAAATGCAGGAGCATCTGTCAACCTCATTTAAAGAATTATTACGGCTAAAAACAACACTGGATTTTTCCTTAGATGGCTTTGTAATGTTTTATCCGGAGAACTATAAATTTTTCTATGCCAATACGGGTGCCGTTAAACTATTTGGTTATAGTATTAAAGAACTAATGAATATGACACCCACCGATATTTGTCCTGATTTTAACAAAATCCATTTTACCAGACTCATCAGACAGGCAGTTGATGATACTCATCACGCTCTCCATATTGAAACCACTATCACGCATAAACAAGGAAGTTTAATACCAGTAAAGCTTACCCTTCAATATTTGGATCCTGAAAATGAAGAGCCACGCTTTATCCTTATCGCTCGCGATATTACGAAAGATAAAAAAGATGAAATGATGTTATTAGCCTCATTAGAAGATGCAAAAACTGCAAGTGAGACAAAATCGAAATTTTTGATGTCGATGAGCCATGAATTACGCACGCCGCTTAATGCAATTCTTGGTTTTTCACAATTACTGGAACTTGACGCAGGTACTTTAACAGTAACCCAGAACGAATCTGTCAAAGATATCCTTAAAGGTGGCCAACATTTATTAAGGCTCATAGAGGATATACTGGACTTATCCAGAATAGAATCTAATAATATTATCCTATCACTTGAGATGGTAGATCCGGTTAGCCTGCTGGATGAGTGTGTTAGAAGTATTTCTCCCCTAGCGACGATGAAGGCTATTCACTTAGAGAATAAAATTACTGCCAAAGTGCTTCCAGAAATAAGTATTGATCAGACCCGGTTTAAACAAATTTTGTTAAATCTGTTAAGTAACGCAATAAAGTATAATGATATAGGTGGCTCAGTCGCCCTGGTGTGCGAATTACCGGAAAATAATATTATTCGCTTTAAAATTATTGATACCGGATATGGTATTAAAGAATCAGAACAGATGAATGTATTTACACCGTTTAACCGACTTGGTCATGAAGCAGGGCTGATAGAGGGAACCGGCATTGGTCTTAACATAACAAAGAGACTGGTTGAATTGATGAATGGAGAAATTAACTTTGAAAGTCGAGCTGGTGAAGGGTCAAGTTTCTGGGTTGATTTTTATTACAAAAAAAATAATGACCCTTCAGCTCAGGAACGAGTCTAGTATTGAAATCAAGTGCTCGTTAATCCAATAAAATTTAAGATTGTTTCAATTAACTGCCATACCGTTACTACAGAAACTCAACGTATGATGACTAGTAAATTAATTATTAACCGCAACACGATGAATATAATTATAGGCTTTGTCAATTGCATCATCTAACTCACCACTATAATAATACTCATTCACTAAACCGACAATACGGTGATGTGACTTGCCATAAGAATCAAATACAATAACGGTTGGGGTTAAGTAAGCACGATAAAAGGTTGCCAGCTCATCGCTAGGAATGTTTTTACCATCAAAGTTTCGCACGTCAGCATAACTATCTATTTTCACTTCGCGCAGCAGGACTTTGTTTTCGTAATCACCGCTGATTAACATCGGTTTTAAATAATCATCGCGTACGATATTGCAATACACACAACCTTGTTGAGAGAACATAACGACCAGTGGTACGCCTTTTTGTCGGGCAAGCTGTGCATCCTCATAGAGGTTAGTACTAATCTGGACTTTGGCTGTTTTATAAGTCAGCTTCGTTTGTGCTGATACAAAACCGACACACAATAAAGTCAGTAACATTGTCGTGAGTAACTGTTTGAAGCCTTGATTAAACACACTAACTCCTAAATTTTTATACCACTTTAATGAAAAATACGATTCTGCTTTACGTCACAAGATATCAATCAAAAGTCGCAATTCTCTTACTTAATCCATACAATACACATTTGTAAAGTTAGTGTATATCAACTCGGTTCAGTTCCCTTATTAAATTTAGGCCGAACCGGCTTCCAAGAAATTAACTAAAAAGACTATTTAATGACCAATATTATACGGATCGCAACGCGCAAAAGCCAACTAGCCCTCTGGCAAGCCAACTATGTCTCGGCTCAGCTAAAGAAATTCCACCCTGGTATAGAGGTCGAATTAATCACCATGACCACCCAGGGCGATAAGATACTCGATACGCCTTTAGCAAAAGTAGGCGGTAAAGGCTTATTTGTCAAAGAGTTAGAAACAGGCTTATTGGAAGGCTCAGCCGACATTGCCGTGCATTCAATGAAAGACGTACCGGTAGAGCTTCCCGACGGCCTGCACCTGGCAACCATTTGCCCGCGAGAAGATCCGCGTGATGCCTTTGTTTCCAACACGTTCAAATCATTTGAAGAGCTTCCACAAGGCGCAACAGTGGGAACGTCGAGCCTGCGCCGCCAGTGCCAGTTAAGCGCATTGCGTCCTGATATAAAAATCAAAGACTTACGTGGGAATGTGAACACCCGCCTAGCTAAATTAGATAGTGGCGAATACGATGCTATTATTCTTGCCAGCGCTGGCCTTATACGTCTTGAAATGGCCGAACGTATTAGCGAATACATTGAACCCCATATTTGCTTACCAGCGATTGGCCAGGGCGCGGTCGGCATTGAATGCCGTCTGGATGACACGCGGATCCATGAGTTACTGCAACCATTGCACGACCATAAATCGGCCATTCGTGTCGCAGCCGAGCGTTCTTTAAATCACCGCCTCAACGGTGGCTGCCAGGTACCGATTGCCGGCTTTGCCGAACTCACTAAAGATACCTTATTTATGCGCGCTCTGGTGGGCGAACCGGATGGGTCACGAATCATCACTGCCGACATCGCTGGTAAACCCGAAGATGCCGAAGAACTCGGTATGGTGCTAGCAGACGATCTGCTTACGCGCGGTGCAGGTGAAATCCTGGAACGCCTATACAATGCGAATGAATGAAGTAAGTACTGACTAAGTATTGCAAGACTAATCGAAAGTTAAAGAAATATTCGACCAATGAGTCAACACAAGCCTCTGCCACTGACGAATAAACACATTATGGTGACGCGCCCTGCGCACCAGGCCGCCCAATTAATAGACTTACTTGAGCGCGCCGGGGCGACAATATATTGCCAGCCCCTCATCGAAATAATTGCAATTAACGAACCCACGACTGCAATTGGGCAGGCTAAAGCATTACCCCAAACCGACATCGCTATTTTTATTAGCCAAAATGCGGTGACCCATGGCATGCACCTCATCCAGCAGCATGGTGGTCTGCCGGCGAGTGTAAAACTCGCTACGGTCGGTTTAGGCAGCGCTACATTATTAGAGCAGCTCGCCCAACGTGCAGTCGATATAATACCGCTTCACGAGTACAACAGCGAAGGGTTACTGGCGCATCCAGAGTTACTCAATGTTGCCAATAAAACCATCACTATTTTCCGTGGTATCGGCGGGCGTAATATTCTCGCCGATACCCTGCGTAAACGTGGTGCGAAGGTTGAATATGCCGAAGTGTATCAACGCCATTGCCCGAAAATAGATTTAAAGCGACTTGAAGCACTTTGGCAAACCCAACCCATTGACACTATATGTATAACCAGTGGCGAAGGCATTGAAAATTTAATCACAAATATTTCACAAAATAACGCGCCAAAACAATTACGCACCGATATACTTAATACCCGGTTAGTTATCGTTAACCAACGCCTGGAACCGCTTGTAGAAAAATATGGCTTTACTAAAGCACCCATTATTACCGACAATGTCAGTGATACCGCCATTGTTGATGCTATTCTTAAAAGCATAAACCTGCATACATAAAACACCAAGGAATGTTCACTTTGAGCACTACAGACAAACAAGAAATCGCAGCAGAAGAAGCCAGACCCACTGATGACGAAGCGAAGCCTGCTAAGACAGCAAAGTCGCCTAAGAAACCCAAACAGGCCAGGGGTGGCTATGCTTTTAGCATTTTTAATCTGCTGTTATCTATCGTCATTATTTGTAGCATTGGATTCCTCGGCTATAAGGGCTGGCTTCTAATTGAAGAACAAAAAAACCTGACTCAAAACCAGCAGCAACAATTAGTAAAAGTACTTGCTACTCAAGACCAGGTTTCTAGTGAAGTGCAAAAACAGCTACAGCAAAATACTCTGGCTCAAAACACAGAACTTACTACACTTAAAGAAACCATTTCCGCATTCCTGAAACAAAGTCAACACACCCGCCGCGATTGGCTTATTGCAGAAGCCGAATATTTAATCAAGTTGGCCAATCACCGTTTAGTATTAGCACGTGATGTTGCTACCGGCATTCAGGCATTACAAGCAGCAGATGACCGATTGCTGGAGGTAGGTGATCCTAAATTTATTCCGTTACGTAAAGCCCTTGCCATTGATATTCAAAAACTTAATACCGTACCAATATTAGATCTGGTTGGGATTTCTTTGAAATTAAATGCTCTACAACAACAAGTTGAAACGCTGCCGTTAATAACCCCCGACCCGAAAACTATCCAACAGCGTAACAACACCCAGTCAAACGTGGCTAAAGCCAATAGCTGGCAACAACTACCAAATGCTATCTGGCAGGATTTACTTAAGTTGGTTCATATACAACACCATGACGAAACCATTAAACCCCTGTTACTTCCCGAACAACGTTTCTTTTTACTACAAAATTTAAAACTACAACTCGAGCAGGCACGCCTGGCACTATTAAATGATCACCCGATTATTTATAAAGATCGTATTCAACAAGCACAACATTGGATCGGGCTATATTTTGATAAACAAAAAGCCACTACTCAAACAGTAGACGCAGCATTAACCAAGCTGGCCGAAACAAACATTACTCAGGATCTGCCCGATATTTCAGATAGTCTTTCGAACTTGCAATTGTTACACACTGACAATACTATTTTAATAAAGCCAGTTCCAGTTGAGAAAAAATCTGTCGCAAAATTGAAAAAAACGCCAAAGAAAGAAAAAAGTGCCAAGACTTTTTCAGAGAATAAAAAAATAATCGAAACAACAACTGAAATCAGTAAGCCTGCAGTTGAAAAAGCAAGGCAGCAAATTGATACTGCCATTGATGCTCCGCTAGAAACACCGGTAACGAAGAACTAAGTATGAAAACACTATTTATTTTTTTAATTATTCTTGCGCTTGCAGCGTTTCTGGGTGTTGTCGCCTATCAGGATAATGGCTATGTATTAATAGGTCGTGGTCACACAACTATTGAAATGTCACTCGCGTTGTTTATTGTTTTACAAATAAGTCTGTATATATTAATTTCTTTCACTCTGAGATTTATTAAAAACACATGGTTATTACCTGTTTTTTTTAAGCAACACCACAACCAGTCTAAAGCACGTAAAGCACTTAAAACTTCCAGACAAGGCCTCATTGCGCTTGCCCAAGGGCAATGGAAAGTAGCTGAGAAAGCACTCCTTAAAAACGTAGACAATAGCGAAACACCTTTACTTAATTACTTATCCGCTGCGCGTGCTGCACAAAAATTAAACGAACCTGAACGCCGCGACCATTACCTCTCCATGGCACATCAAAGTATGCCCGATGCAGATTTTGCTGTAGAGCTCACGCAGGCCGAGCTGCAGCTTGCACACGGCCAGCTCGAACAATCACTCGCTACTTTAGTACATTTAAAATCTATTTCCCCAAAACACACTCATGTCATGCACTTGCTTGCACAACTTTACGAAAAATTGTCGAGCTGGAAAGAACTCCAGGCATTACTACCCGAACTTAAAAAACATAAAGTACTCAGACAACCGGAACTGTACCGCTTGCAGCAAGTTGTGTTCAAAAATCTTTTAGAGCATGCATCACAAACGACAGGTTCAGCTAATCAATTAATAGAAACATGGCAAATACTTCCCAAAGATCTTAAAAACGATACTGACCTCATACTTAAATATGCCAACCAATTAATATTATTTAAGCAAAATGAAGTGGCCGAACTCTTATTAAGAACAACAATTAAACATCACTGGGATACCCGCTTTGTTTATCTATATGGTTTAGTAAAAACGACCCAACTACAACAGCAACTTGATTTTGCGGAATCACAAATAAAACAACACAAGCAAAGCCCCATTTTATTATTAACGCTGGGACGTATATGCATAACCCTGGAATTATGGGGCAAAGCTCAGGCATACCTGGAGGCCAGCCTGGGCCTCAAACCGATGGCAGAAACCTATAAAGAACTTGCGATACTCATGGACCATCTCGGCGAGACTGAGCAAGCCAACAATTATTGCCGTAAAGGTTTACTGCTTGCATCCGTGAATTTCTCTTACAATAATTTACCCATTTAGCCTCACTAATTATATGGAGGGTCTTACTGGGCGATAATTTATATTCGCAATTTATAATGAATAATGATTAAGCCTGTCCAATGAAATAAAATTTAATGAAAAGCTTAATTAAATCCGTATCCAATTTTCAATCATTAAACTGTAAAACTTGCAATGTTACTTAAACAGTTATTAAGTGCCGCAGCAATAGCAATGACCTTCATTGCATTTTATCCTTATATCCGCTCAATTTCTCTGAATGTAATAAAACCACATGTGTTTTCATGGGTGATTTGGGGTACAACAACTTTTGTCGTTTTTCTTGCACAGCTTGAAGATAATGCCGGTGTGGGTGCCTGGCCTATAGGTGTCTCAGGTATTATTACTCTGTTTATTGCCTATCTGGCATTTATTAAGAGAACGGATATAACGATAACAAAAACCGACTGGTGGTTTTTCATTGTTGCAATGTCTTCCATTCCATTTTGGTACGTTACTTCTGACCCATTATGGGCGGTTATTATTTTAACCATCGTTGATATCCTTGGCTTTGGACCAACTATCCGAAAAATTCATGCGCAGCCCTATTCAGAGTCATTAATGTTTTTTAGTTTATTTCTAACAAGAAACCTACTCGTTATTGCCGCTCTTGAAAATTATTCACTTACAACCGTATTGTTCCCTGCCGTTATTGCTCTAGCCTGTATGCTATTGAATATCACAATAATGTATCAAAGGTCGGTATTGGCATCAAAAAAATAATAGAACATACAGCCTATATATTTCCCTCACTGAATACTAAAATTTTTTATGTTAATTGTCTGTTTATTCGTGATAGAAATATAGACATTACTCTAACTACAACTAAAATTACTAATAACTACTTGAAGTTCTTAATTAAAACGTGCATCTTATCCAATTGTTTTGTCATAATTAAATTACAGCTTACTAAGGATTTTAAACTAACCAAATAAGAAATTAATACCCAGTGCGTGCTTATAAAAATATTGGAGAAAATAGATATTACAAGAATACAATATATTTGAGGCGACGCAAAATGCTATGCACATAATAATTTTTCAGCAATGCTCCATATTTGATACTAATAGACTATGTCACCTGAACCTAATCACAATAGCTCACAATCGCCTTCACGCATTTCGCCATTAGCGCGGCGTATAGTAATCTATACCATTTCTTTCAGCACTCTCGTCGCCTTGCTCAGTACTGCTATCCAGCTATATATAGACTATCGTAGAGAACTCACTCAAGTTGAGTCTACTTTCCAACAGATAACGCATACTACTTTGCCAACAGTTGCCAGTGCACTTTGGACGGCCAGTAAACAAGAAATACAAATTGCTGTTGAAGGACTATCAAGAATGCCTGATGTACATTATGCTGCAGTCACAGAAAAACATAAACTCTGGGCTGAATCAGGTAGTCAGACTAGTAAAAATGTTTCTACTCGAGTCTTTGACTTAAAATACCTTTACCGAAATCAGCTCGAGAAAATAGGTGAACTCACTGTGGCCGTTGATATGGGGGGCATTTATCAAAGGCTATTGAATAAATTTTGGGTGATTCTCGTAGCCAACGGGATCAAAACATTTATTGTTTCCGGCTTTATGTTGTGGCTCTTTCATTCACTTGTCACACGACATCTACGCCACATTGCCAGGTTTGCCTCCCGCTTAGGTTATAAAAATCTCAATGACAGACTCCAACTTTATCGTAAACCACAGTATACGCCTGATGAGTTTGATCTTGTTTTAAATGGACTTAATCGAATGCAACAAAATTTAAGCTCTACTCTACATGAATTAGAGCATGATATTGCTGAACGTAAGTTAGTTGAAGAGCGACTTAAATTATTCGCCTCAGTTTTTAAGTACAGCCACCAGGGCATTATGGTCACTGATGCTAAAGGTAAAATAACAGACGTGAATCCAGCCTTCTCCCAAATTACAGGATATTTATCTGAAGAAATTATTGGCCAGAATCTACGTGTGCTACGCTCGGAGAGGCAAGATAAAAAGTGGTATACGAGAATGTGGCAAGCACTAACAACAAACGGACATTGGCATGGTGAGATTTGGAATCGGCGAAAAAATGGCGAAACCTATCCTGAACAGGAAGATATCTCTGCAATATATAATGATAAGAATGAAATAATAAACTATGTGGCAATTTTTTCAGATATTAGCCAACAAAAATTTCACGAGGCTGAGTTAGACCGAATCGCACATTATGATCTTCTCACTAATTTGCCGAACCGGCGTTTACTCATTGACCGCCTTGAACAAGCGCTGCCACGTACCCGTCGTGACAACAAGCTACTTGCTATCGCTTATCTGGATCTGGATGGATTTAAGGCAGTTAATGATCGCTATGGCCACGCTGCTGGAGACAAATTGTTGGTCAAAATGAGTCATCGGCTTAAAAATACATTAAGGGGTGAAGATACTCTTGCCAGGCTAGGAGGAGATGAATTTGTTATGCTAATCGGCGATCTCGACCACATAGATTCCTGTGCAAAAAGTCTTAATCGGGCGCTCGCTGCGATAAAAAAGCCGATAATAATCGACGGAATTCAAATGGATATTTCAGGCAGTATAGGTGTAACGTTATACCCACTTGACGATGATTCTGGCGGTACTTTGCTGCGCCACGCTGATCAGGCAATGTATATGGCCAAGCAAGCTGGAAAAAATTGTTTTCACTTATTCGATGCCAATCTGGATCAAGAACAACAGGATTTCATGAGCCAGATACATGACTTTAATAATGCCCTAATCAATAATGAGTTTATTTTTCATCACCAACCTAAAGTAAATTTATTGAGCGGCGAACTCTTAGGTGTTGAGGCACTCATTCGCTGGCAACACCCTGAGCGAGGACTATTGCCACCGGGAGCCTTTCTAGCTGTAATAGATAATCACTCATTAGAAGTAGATCTCGGCAAATGGGTAATTGAATCTGCTTTAATTCAACTTGAAACATGGAATCGTGAAAGTTTTATAACAATCATCAGTGTTAATATCAGTGCTTATCATTTACTTCACCCTTCATTCGTTACTCAATTAGTACAGTTACTCAAAAAATATCCATCGGTAAACGCCAATCAGCTAGAACTTGAAGTACTTGAAACCACAGCAATGGGTGATATTAATCACGCTATTGATGTTATGGCAGAATGTAAAGCATTAGGTCTGCATATATCGCTCGATGATTTTGGCACAGGCTATTCCTCGCTAACTTATTTTAGACGTTTTCCTGTTGATACAATAAAAATTGACCGAAGCTTTATACATGACATGGACATCGATAAAGGTGGCATGGCCATTGTGAAAAGCATCGTTCAACTTGCAGAACTTTTTGAACGTTCATGTATAGCGGAAGGCATCGAAACAAAAGAACAGGCTGAGGCATTAATTAAACTTGGGTGTTCTAACGTTCAAGGCTATTATATTGCCCGACCCATGCCTCCGGGTGAAATTGCTGCCTGGCTAAAGCGTTGGAATACACTTCCCCGTTTCCAGCCACCCAAAGAAGAAAACAACCCATAAATATCCGACAAGAGATCATCACTATAGATTTAATGACCCAAGATACAGATATATTATTAATCTATGACAAGGAATGCCCTGCCTGCAATCTTTACTGCCAATTTATTCGAATTAGAAAAGATATAGGACATCTCAAGCTTATTAATGCACGCGATAAAAGTAAAGTCATGGAAGAAATAACTACACAAGGATTAGATATTGAGCAGGGGATGGTTCTAAAAATTAACGAGCAACTTTATTACGGCCCAGATGCAGTCCATACTTTAGCCTTAATCAGTAGTCGCTCTAGTGTTTTTAACCGCTTCAACTCTTGGGTATTTAAATCAAAAACATTATCTAGATTTATTTACCCCCTGCTTCGGTTCTGCCGGAATCTTCTACTAAAGCTATTACATAAAACTAAAATAAATAATTTAGGATTGAATGGTAATGATAAATTCTAACTCGTTATATTTTATTCTATGATTTTAAATACTCTAAAATTACTCCTGCCGGCACTAATCCCTTCATGGAATTTTTTTGACGTCATCGCGCCGTCACCCCGGATTGAATTTTCTTTACTAAATTCAGATACTGACACACCAACTAAATGGCATGCGTTTCGGCCACGCCCAGCACAACTTTCGTTTCGGACAATGTTAAAACGCATGTTATGGAATCCATTCTGGAATGAAACATTGTTTATGATGAGTTGTGCAGAACGAATTATGAAAAATCCGACTCAATCACACCATAGCGAAACCGAAATATTAAATAGAATAATTAATGAAACATTAAAAACCAAATCTAATAAACCGTCCTCACCTGCAACACATCTTCAATTTCGACTTTTGACAGTACAACGTGATAATGAACAACTTGTAACTGAAATTAATTTTGAGTCAAGGATTCAAGCCTTACCCAAAAAATTATCTACTTCAGGCGACGCATAATGAACTTCGATGATGCGATACGTTTAACTGAAGTTTTATTAGGCTTTGCTTTCGCGCTACAAAGTATCGAACACTTCACTGACTGTGCCAATGAAAAATATTTATTTATAACTCGCTTTATTTTAGCACTCGCTCTTATTTTTGGTTTTTATACCAGCTGGGTATTACTTTTGTTACTGGTCATTGCACTAGCCATTTTACGACGTTTTCAGGGACCTTATAATGGTGGTGCGGATCGGATGAGTCTGCTAATACTGTGTTGTCTGAGCCTGAGTCACTTCCTGCCGGCACGGCACTGGCAGGAAGTCGCCTTTGGCTATCTCGCGCTTCAACTGGTTTTATCGTATTTTATTTCTGGTTGGGTAAAAATAATAAACCCGGATTGGCGTAACGGACGTGCCTTGTGTGATGTATTCCGGTTTTCGGCCTACCCGGTAAGCAAAGCTTTACAACATTGGTCTAAATCTCCACGAGTACTGCTTGTAATGTCATGGAGCGTGATGTTGTTTGAATTATTGTTCCCACTATCACTTCTTTCACAAACCAGTTTAGTTATCGCGCTCGTTATTGCTGCAAGCTTTCATTTTGCAAATGCGTGTCTGTTTGGCTTGAATCGTTTTTTCTGGATTTGGCTAGCGGCTTACCCATCCATTCTGTGGTTTCAAATACGTATAAATTTAGTAAATTAAACTGGAAGTAGACAGCACTTGGGGATTCATTAAGTTTTGAAACTCTGCAAATTATTTGCATTGCGATACTACCGATACCAAACATAGAGGATTAAACGGCTTAAAGTGTGAGCACGATAAAGAAGTAAAACTCATGCCCTAATTAGATCTTTTGTTAATGCCTATAATTTTTTGCTTTGTGCCACATCTATTGCATCGACTACTTCGCTGATATCCGGCGCACTTTTTACCCGAACATAGCCAACAAATACCTGCGGAAAACCATTGATACCCATAGTATTTGCGAGCAATTGTGAATCGTTTTCTTTTTCAACATCAATCTCAACAAAATCGATACCTTGCTCGGCAAACTCTTTGCGAAATTTTTTACAATACGGACACTAGCTGGCACCATACATATAAACAAGAGGACTACCGTCATCATAGAAATGATTTCTAAAATAACGCTTCTCTCGACTGGTCAGATATTTATCACCAAAGGTTTGGGCTAGTATAGAAGCGAGCCTTCCGGGTTGCCATCCACATCAAATGCGCTACTCACTGCAAAGGGTGACTTAAAATAGATATACGTAGCCAGTGCAATGCAAATTATAAGTATTTTTTTCATCTATAATCCTTATTTATCTCTACATCCAACATTAACATTTAAAAATGATTACTAAAAACCAGGTAAACCCCCTGACGATATCCCCCATGCCAGGTCACGTTTACCTTTGCATTACCGCCTGATTTAAAGCTTATACCAACGTAATAACCTTCAGGTTGATCTTCTGTGAAAGAAGCTAAACTATTCGTTGTATTAATCACCTTATGCTCTCCATCAATCGTTGTATAACTTACTCCCGTAAGTATTGATATTGTATTTAACGGTAAAAACACTGCATCAATACTTCCTGAATATTTATACCAGGAAATTTCCGTTGCTTCTTTTGCAGTCGTCTCACCTGAAGTAGCCAGGTAGTCGAAGTTTAAACCAAACCCGAGATTAACAATTTCACTTTCAAAAATATTGCCGCGAAATCCAATGCCCAGTTCATAACCCGAAGTATCATATGCCATGACACTACTATTAGTATTCTGACTCAACTCCACATAGGCAATACTTAACCGCCCTTCTAGCGAAGCAGAAAAATATTGCCACCAGGTTACCTCTACTGTTGATGCCTTAGTGCGATCAACTGTATTGGGAAATTTTAGTTCTAAATCATTGCTTTGAATAACAAGCGATACTTCAGTTACATTAATCCTATCGTACGCGAAGGCATGCGCCGAAAAAAATATCGAAACAGCACTCAGCATTAAACCACTAAGATTAGCCCGGCTAACTTTAAACATAAGGCTTCCTTATACTCTGAAATATATGCTTTAATCTCAATTTTAAGGCTGAAAACATTGCATATCTTCAGCATAGTATAGCGGACCAGAATAGGCCTGTCGTATAAAATGGGTGGATGCGGGTTCACGACCTAACGTGCGATTCATACGATGAGATAACACCAACTGTTTCACTTTTGCTTTCACGGCTATTTTACCTATTACCGTCGGAGGCATGTGCAGGTCACGCGCTATTCCAGTGGCCTCTTCAGGAATAGCATGATGTGCAACGAGCAAGTCTGCCTGCTTTGCCAGAATCTCTAAGCTATTATTATCGTTATTCATATCACCGCTAAAAACTATCGACTTGCCACCAATGTCTATCCGCCAGGCCAATGACGGGATCGGACCATGATGCACTGGCACCGTAGATATATGATAAAAAAAATCGTCTACCACCACATGGGTATCCTTCACCTTTTTCTCATCGGCCTCGACATTATGCGCTAGCAAACGATAACTATCTGAACCATCGAGATAACTACTTAAATATTTATAAGCTCCTGCTGTTCCAAACAGTGCCTGCACATAACGGTCTGCCGATGGCATTAATTGGTTACCGGTCGGGCCATACAAAGGCAAGTCCCGGTTGCGATCAGTAAAGTAACTTGCTTTAACCAGCTCCGCTAAATCATTAACATGGTCAACATGAAAATGACTTAACAATATATAGTCTAAATCATTTATTGATGCACCACTTTGTTCAAAATGCAACAAGCTGCCAGCCCCCAGATCCACCAGAATACGCGCCTTACCATCATGCCAAATAACATACCCACTAGATGCACGCTGATCATCTACCTCGGGACCACCCGAGCCTAACACCTGCAACCATACTCCCTTCTCACCACAGCCGGCATTCGCTAGCAAAGGGGTTTGACTAAACAGACATAGTGACAGCATAATAAATAATTTAAGGGGCATAATGATTATCCTTTTGTGTACTTTCCAGACTACAGAGCTACACTACATTACCCTTAAGTGGTCCAGATCAATACAGCGATGAACACTATAAAGATAACTACAGAATAAATGAGATTGGTAAACGGCTAAGGCGTAATTAACGCATTTCTTAAAGATAGCACTGTTATTTTTTTCTTAGCACTTTATACATTATTCATCCACATCATCAGAATCAACTTGTCCTGACAGTTTACGCCGAATATGTGACCATGAAATACCAACGGTGAGTACATATGAAATCAATAACAAAACAACCCAGCTTATTGCACTAACATTACTCATTCCTAGCCAACCCCAATCAACGAGAAGCCACACAATAACGGCAAAAAAAACAACGGCCAGAATTAAACCCATTAATCCCAATGAACGAAGTGTTGCGCGAATATATATAACCCAACCAATAATCAGGCTAATGCCAGCTAATACTAATAAAGGACTAATACTCGACATATTATTTTGCACCCAATGCGCATAAGAATAGCCACTTGGGTTATACGTTAACATTACAAGCAATAGCGCAAACACAAAACGGATTAAGAAACCTTGAAAGGTTAATGTGTGCATAATATATACTCCCTTGTTTTAATATTTCTATAAAAGTATAAAAGGTTATTTGCGTATAACAACTAGCAAGCCAGCAGCCACACTAAGTACTCCCATGAGCAGCGCTTCATACTTAAAATTGAGCTGAACAACTGAATTCAATCCGTTTAAAACTAACCACGCACCTAAAAAATATGGCCATAACTTCATTTGCATCTCCGTTTGGGGTAGTGTTTTTTTACACACACATCAAAACATTATTTACACACCAAAACAAGCAAGCCTCTAAGTTAGGTCTCTCTCTTTCTTTTAATTTACACTTTTTTAACACTCTAAAACAAAAATTCCCGCTTACGCGGGAATCTCTATTTACAAATCATGCCACTTATTAACTATGCAAATATTAATTACATTCTCTAAACGCAAGCTGCGAACAAGTTTGGCATATATCTTTATCTAAACTATGGTAGATAGCACTAATGGCTTCTCGTTTGGAATCGAAAAAATGGTGATTTCCAACATGGCTGATAAAGCATGTTCTTGCTGCAAATTCATATACTTCTGAATTTAAGTCACAGAAATATAATCCACCACCCAATGCCTTCAAGCGTCGATGTTCTTGTACCAACATTTCTGCACCACTTAAATCTATAAAATTAATGCGTTCGCAGACAATTAGAATATTATAAATATGTTCGTTTTCGGAAATCTGATTAATCCGATTTTGAATATGATTAAGCGAACCAAAATACACAGACATATCTACACGAATGATTTTTAATTGAGGACACTGCTTAACAGGTTTTTTCTGAATATTAATGAGTGCGCGTTTATTTTTGGTTTCATCAAAATCCATACCTAAAGTAGGAATATTGGGTGTTGATGTTTTTGCCAGGAATAAAACCAGTGATAATAACACCCCCATATAAATGGCAAATTCCAGTTCAAGGAACAACGTTGCCAGGAAAGTAACAATTAGAACTGACGACTCAGATTTACTATACTTCAATATATTCTTAATATGTTTAAAGTCTATTAGATTATACGCAACGATAAGAATAACACCGCCCATAGCCGCAACCGGTAAATAAGCTGTTAAAGGCGCAATAAGTAATACAATGAGCATTAACATGACTGCCGCAAAAATTGCCGATACGGGTGTTTTTGCACCAGCCGAATAGTTTATGCCTGAGCGTGTAAATGAGCCGGAACCGGCGTAACTTGAAAAGAAGCTACCAACTATATTCGATAAGCCCTGACCAACAAATTCCTGGCTCGAATTAATGCGTTGATTTGACTGTGCCGCGACAGCACGACTAATCGATACCGCTTCGATTAAACCAAGTAACGCAACAGCAAACGCCTCTGGAGCGAGTTTTGTAAGGGTTGCCATTGAAAAATCCGGTAATGATAATGGTGGTAAGTGCGCTGGAATTTCACCCACTAAACTAATCCCTGCTTCTTGTGTATTAAAGAATAAGGTCAGAACACTGCCAGAGACCAATCCAATTAATAGATTCGGCCATTTAGGAAAATTTATTTTTACCAGTACGGCAATAATTAAAGTAGCAATCGCAATAAAAAATACATGCTCGTTTATGCTGCCTATTTGCGAAAATATATTATTCCATGTATGTAAAAAAGATTCACCACGAGGTACGGTCACCCCGAGTACATGTTTAACCTGACTGGTTACAATTAAAATTGCTGCACCAGCAGTAAAACCAATAACCACGGTATGGGATACAAAATTAACCAAACTACCAAGCCGCGCTAAACCAAATCCAAGTTGATAAACACCCGCGAGAAATGTAACCGTTAACACCAGTGAAATGTATTCAGGCGTACCGGGTACAGCGTAATGACTGACCGTTGAAAACAGCACAATTGAGATTGCGGTTGTAGGCCCCGAGATTAAATGTAATGAAGAACCGAACAGGGCAGCAATAATCGGCGTTATCATTGCGGTGTATAAACCATATTCTGGCGGCAAACCCGCAATGGCAGCAAAGGCCACACCTTGAGGTAGTACGATAACCGCACCGGTAAAGCCGGCGATAAAATCTGCTTTTAGCGTGTCTTTTGTGACTAGACGAAACCAGTTTAAAAATGGAAAAAATCTAGCTAGGTTGGCTAACTGCATACAAAACCTCGGGTATGATTACTAAATTACAGGTTATACTTGGCTCATTTCGCTTCCATACTAGAAAATTGCAGATATAAATTCCTAATCAGAATATATAAAATATCTAATGCAATAATCTAACGGGCGAATTAAAGCCGAAAAGTTCTAATTACTTCAAAGAATGAATAATATAGAGGGCATAAAGCCAAACATTATACGCCTTTCTCCTTGACGAGCAATTGAATCAAACTATAATAACATTCCTAAATGGAATATAAAAACTTACCTGATTTACCCGGACTTGCCGCGCTACGTACCGTGGTTGAGTATGGCGGGGTATCCAAGGCGGCGGCAAAGCTGTTTATTGGTCAACCTGCCGTTACCAAACGTCTGCGCGCACTCGAGTCCTGTTATGGCACCAGCTTGATGGAACGAGTTTCCGGTCGTTTACGTCTAACCGCAGCAGGAAAAAAGGTTTACACCTTTGCTGTGCAAACCCTGGAACGTAACGCCTTACTTATCGAAGATATACAAAGCCTCGCGGAAGGCAGCAATTTACTTCGTTTAGATGTCACCTTTTCTATTGGTGACCATTTTCTTCCTGAGCTGCTGGTTCAATTTAGTGAGCGCTTCCCACAATACAAAATTAATAGCCGGCTAGGTTATTCAAATAGTATCCAAACTCGACTTGTTACCGGGCTTGCTGATTTAGCAATAATGGAAAATGCACCGGACCACCCTGATATATTGGTGCAAAAATGGCTAGAAGATGAATTATGGCTGACCGTTGGCCCACATCACCCTTTAGCACAAGGGAAAGTCGAAAGTATTGAAACCTCTCACCTCCAGCAACTCAGCTATGTATTACGGGAGCGTCTGGCTGCTGTGCGCGAAACTGCAGAAGAGGCTTTGCAAAGTATTGGAATTGGCAACTTAAATATAAAAATGGAAGTGGGTTCTACCGATGCCATCGTTGAAATATTACAACGTGGTGGTCACGCGAGCTTCCTGCCACGTTTTGCGGTTGAAAAGCATGTTGCAAAAGGTGAGTTATTTCATATCCAAATAACCAATCTCATTATTAAGCGCACCCTCTGGATAGCACGAAACCGGTCTAGCCTGGATCACCATGTTGCCGAGTCTTTTATTAGTATCTTACGGGAATACTGACTAGTATTAATGCATTAAGCTTATTTTACAGTCTGGATTTCCGCCATAACAAAAAGGATAGACAATGAATCAATTAAAAAAACGTAAACCGGTTCTTTGGCTACTTATCGATTTCTTCGCCACACTCCTGCTACTTGCCGGCATTTTCAAATATATGGATTTTGAAATACCTTACATTAGCGACTTATCCCGACCTTTTCCTGCAAGTATGCTCATTGCCTTTGGTATTGGCATCACGATTTTCTCGATGCTGTTATTTCTGGTACCCATTATTAAAGCAAAGCACACTGACAATGAAGAGAATGAAACTAACCCTGCAGTTGAACGGACTAAACGCTAGCCAGACCCAGCACTAAAGCTTTACAATTCAAGCATGTATCCCTTAATCACCATGGCTAATCATCATTAATGTATTTACAAAAAACACTGCGTCTATTTACTATTAGTTGGGTTTTAATGCGCCATGGTCTGGATGACTTAATTCTCGCGACACATTTATTTCGGCCACTACGCTATCTTCGGCTTCTCTTGCCCTGGCTCTGGTTTAAACGTGACACAGCCACGCGTGGCGCACGCATTCGCCGTAGCCTGGAAGATTTAGGCCCTATTTTTATAAAGTTTGGCCAAATTTTATCGACCCGCAAAGACTTACTGCCTGAGGATATCGCGGTTGAACTTTGTAAGCTGCAAGATCAAGTCCCACCGTTTGCCGATAGTCTAGCCCTGCAAATTCTAGAACAGACTTACCAACAATCTCCCCACGAAGTTTTTGCCGAGTTTACTCCGACCCCTTTTGCATCGGCCTCTATCGCCCAAGTGCATGCAGCAACCTTACATAGCGGAGAAGATGTTGTAGTTAAAATTTTACGCCCCGGCATTATGCCGGTTATTCAACGCGATGTGGCTATTCTTTACAGCATTGCCCGCAAAATTGAACGCTACTGGTCAATGGGTAAAAAACTACGTCCAGTTGAAATTGTTGCCGAGTATGAAAAAACAATTATCAACGAACTTGATTTAATGCGCGAAGCCGCGAATGCAACCCAACTTAAAAGTAACTTTAAAGATTCAGAATTACTCTACGTACCTGCAGTCCATTGGGAGTATACCCGCAAAAATGTGATGGTGATGGAACGCATTCATGGCATTCCGGTTTCGCAGACCGAAACACTACAATTACACGATATAAATTTTAAACAACTTGCCGAACATGGTGTAGAAATCTTCTTCACCCAGGTATTTCGCGATAGTTTCTTCCATGCCGACATGCATCCCGGTAATATTTTTGTTGCCCCGGGAGATCAAACAGGCGAAAACCAACAAGCTCGCAAATATAATAAGGGGCAATATATCGCGGTTGATTTTGGAATCATGGGAACCCTTACCAAGAACGACCAACGCTATTTAGCCGAAAATTTTTTAGCATTCTTTAATCATAATTATCGCCGCGTTGCTGAACTACACATAAATTCTGGCTGGGTTGGCAGTAATACCCGTATTGAAGAATTTGAAGCTGCTATACGAACCGTGTGTGAACCTATTTTTAACAAACCCTTAAAAGAAATTTCTTTTGCACAGGTGTTAATCGGCTTATTTAATACTGCACGTGAATTTGATATTGAAGTACAACCACAACTGGTACTGCTGCAAAAAACGTTACTAAACATAGAAGGTTTAGGCCGGCAACTCTACCCCGATCTGGATCTTTGGCTCACGGCAAAACCTTTTCTGGAAAACTGGATGCAAGATCAAATGGGTCCTAAAGCGATTTTTAAACAATTAAAAGAAGTCTTTCCAAACTGGCTCGAACAAATGCCGCAACTACCCGGTTTATTTCATAATACGTTAACCCAAATAAAAGAAGGCAGCTTTACTACACAACTATCCAAAGAACAAATGAACGAAATAAAACAAGAAATGCGCAATAATAATCAACGCACTTTTATAGCTATTATCAGTAGTAGTTTACTCATTGGTGCGAGCGTTATTTTTGCTCTCGATGGATTTTCTAAATTTATGGTCGAAGACATCCCCCTTGCAAGCTGGGTTCTCGGCTCACTTGGCATCATCATGCTCATTAATGTTTGGCCAAGTTCAAATGACTAGCTTCGCTCATCTTTATATACACCTTACAACTACTACACAAGATTGCCGCGCTACGCTCGCAATGACAGATTTTCTTCAAGTTATCATTGCACAGAAGTACGACGAAGCAATCTCACCTCTACAACCAATATTATAAATGCCAGAACATAAACCCACCAAATCATCACTCTGGTATGTTTATATTCTAAAATGTGCTGATAACAGCTTATACACGGGCATTACGGTTGATGTTAAGCGTCGAATAGATGAACACAATAATGACAATAAGCTGGCTGCAAAATACACCCGGGTACGTCGACCAGTAAAGCTGGTTTATCAGGAAGAGTTAAAGTCACGTTCTCTCGCAACAAAACGTGAAAGGGAGATTAAAAAATTAAAGCGAATTGAAAAGTTTGCAATGTTTAATTAGCGCTATGCACTTAAAGCCAGGCATGTGGCTTCAAATAATTATCGTATAAATCCGCTTCTTTTGAGCCAGCTTCCGGCTGCCAATTGTAACGCCATTTAACCAAAGGTGGTAATGACATTAAAATAGATTCGGTGCGACCACCGGTTTGTAAACCAAATAATGTACCACGGTCATACACTAAATTATATTCAACGTAGCGACCACGACGGTATAATTGAAAATCACGTTCCTTCTCGCTGTAGAGTTCATTTTTCCGTTGAGTAACAATAGGCCGGTAAGCGGGTACAAAACTATCACCAACGCTTTTCATAAAAGCAAAACTCTGCTCAAAACCCCATTCATTGAGGTCATCAAAAAACAAACCACCCACGCCGCGGGTTTCATCGCGGTGTTTTAAATAAAAATACTCATCACACCATTTCTTATATTTGCTATAAACATCATCACCAAAAGGGTCGCAAGCAGCCTTGGCTGTTTTGTGCCAGTGAACCACGTCTTCTCTTACCGGGTAATAGGGGGTTAAATCAAAACCGCCACCAAACCACCATACCGGTTCGGCATTTTCTTTTTCTGCGATAAAAAACCGGACATTCGCATGCGATGTTGGAATATGTGGATTATGCGGATGAATAACTAACGATACACCAACTGCTTGAAAATCACGACCTTCGAGTTCCGGGCGTGCCGCAGTTGCTGAGGCAGGAAGTTGATTTCCATAGACATGCGAAAAATTGACACCGGCTTGTTCAAACACAGCTCCGTTGGTTAGCACTCGCGTACGCCCACCACCTCCTTGCTCGCGTTGCCATACGTCTTCTATAAATTTTTCTTTCCCATCTTCTTCACTAAGCGCATCACAAATTGTATCTTGTAAGCCAAGTAAGTATTCCTTTACGATTTCTATATTTATTTCTGACATGCGATTCCTATGTACACTTTTTAAATAATTAACGTAACTCAGCTTGAGTGATTACATCATGAATTGGTGTAGGTTTAAATAAATCACCCAGTACACCATCAACAATTTTCGCAACTTGATCGGGCTCTGAAAAATATTGTCTCACACCATGAGCACTCTTTGCCGGTGGCGTACCTTCCAAGTTTGCACTGGTTGAGACAATAGCGCCCTGAAATGCTTCACAAAGCGCGGCAGCAATGGGGTGATTTGTTACCCGCACAGCAATTGATTGATGCTGACCTGTTAATAATGGTGAAATAAAGGATTCTTTGTTAACCGGCCAAACCCAGGTAACGGCACCGGGCCAGGTTTTTTTAGCGCGAGCAGCTGACGTATCATCAATTTCTGCAAGATATGGTATTAATTGTTCAAACCTGGAGGCAATTAGGATAAGTCCTTTCTCCGGGTTACGTTGTTTCAACTGAATTAATTTTTCTAGCGCAGCGGGTTGTTTTGGATCACAGCCTAAGCCATAAACAGATTCAGTCGGATAAGCAATGAGCAATCCTTGTTGCATTGCTTTTACCGCGTCCTGAATATCTTTTTCTAAAGCTGAATCCACTTAAGTTTATTTCAGGCTTTTTTGCACTTCAATATTTTTGTCACGTACTGCCTGCGCATTCGCTTCACGTTCATCAACTAAACGTTGCGCTAAATCATTATCCACCAGGCTTAATATCTGTGCTGCAAGATAGGCGGCATTTTTTGCACCAGCTTTACCAATCGCAACACTGCCGACCGGGATTCCACCGGGCATTTGTACAGTTGATAATAACGCATCAAAACCATTTAACGGACCGCCTTCCATTGGAACGCCAATTACAGGTTTTAAAGTATGCGCAGCAACGGCACCTGCAAGATGTGCGGCTAAACCAGCAGCGGCTATAAATACTTTACAGCCGCGTTTTTCTGCGTCATGAATAATGTTACGTGTGTCATCGGGTGTTCGGTGTGCTGAAGTAATATAAACTTCATATTCCACTTGTAAATTTTTTAGAACATCAATGCTAGCTTGCATTGTCGGCAGGTCTGAATCAGAACCCATTAAAATTGATACAAATTGTTTAGACATAATAAAACTCTTCTTTAAATGTTAATATTGAATTAAAAGATATATAAAAATTTTAGATGTTACTTCAGGAATCTTCTTCAGTTGTTGCGTTTGCTTCATAAGTTGGTCGAATGTCCGCAATATCAGATTCATCAACTGCTTCTACATACTTACAGTCATTTTGCGGACAGGTTTTTTCATGCCCACGGCGTTTAGTTATTTTAAGGGTTAACATAGGCCAGGCACAATCCGGGCAGGCTTGCTTTAGAGGCTCATTCCAAACGGCGTATTTACATTTGGGGTAATCCGCACATGAGTAAAATATTTTACCATTGCGTGATTTACGCATTAACATATTATGTTTATGACATTCTGGGCATTTAATCCCCATGTCTTTGGGTTTTTCTAATGGCTCAATGTGTTTACATTCAGGGTAATTACTACAACCAATAAATTTTCCGTAGCGTCCGGAACGAATAATTAAATCCGAATTGCATTCCGGGCATTTACGATCCTCTATAACTTCGGGTTCTGAATCAGCGTCTTCATTGACATTGCGGGTGTAGTCACATTCGGGATAATTATTACAACCAATAAAACGTCCACGCCTACCCAGGCGAATCGCCATATCACCATCACACTTCGGACATTTTTCTTCTAGTGCTTCATGGGTAACATCTTTTCTGTCAACATTTTTATCCTTATCCACCACAAGTTCTTTAAAAGGTCCCCAGAATTTTTTCATTATAGGGATCCATTTTTTCTCACCGCGTGAAATGGCATCAAGCTCATCTTCCAATTTTGCGGTGAAATCATAATCCACATACTGAGTAAAATGTTCGGTTAGAAACTTATTAACAATACGCCCTACATCGGTTGGGATAAAACGGCGCTTATCCATGGTGACATATTCGCGTGCTTGTAAAGTTGAAATAATCGACGCATAGGTAGAAGGTCGGCCAATACCATGTTCTTCTAATGATTTCACCAATGAGGCCTCTGCATAACGAGGCGGTGGCTCAGTGAAATGCTGTTCGGGTAAAAGTTTTACCAGATTAACAACATCACCTACTTTTAATGGCGGTAAAAGTCGATCTTTATCATCAGCCGGTTTGGCATCATCAACACTTTCCTGATACACCGCCATAAAACCCGGCTTAACTAATTGCGAACCATTGGCGCGAAAAATTGCGCCGGCTTTTTTAGCATCGGTTTCATTACCTGTGTGTAAATCCATGGCTACCGTGTCTAATGTTGCGTGGATCATTTGACATGCAACGGTCCGTTTCCAGATTAAATCATATAAGCGGTATTGGTCTTTTGTTAAATATTTTTTAATTGCATCTGGTTCATAAAAAACGGACGTTGGACGTACTGCTTCATGCGCTTCCTGGGCATTTTTTGCTTTTGTTTTATACGTATGCGGTTCTTTCGGTAAATTTTCCTGACCAAACTTTTCCACAATAAATTTACGAATATCGTCTAAAGCTTCAGTGGCTAAATTTACCGAGTCGGTACGCATATAAGTAATCAAACCAACGGTTTCTCCACCAAGGTCGATACCTTCATAGAGTTGTTGCGCAATGCTCATGGTTTTCTTTGCAGTAAAACCTAACTTGCGTGAACCTTCTTGTTGCAGGGTTGAGGTAATAAACGGCGCACTTGGATTACGTTTTCGTTTTTTCTTATCAACTTTCGCGACAATGAGTTTGCCCTTTGCCGCTTTAGTAATAATATCCTGGGCCTGGTTGGCTTTATCTTCAGTATTGATAGTGAATTGTGATATTTTTTCACCTTCAAGAAAAGTCAGCTTGCCGTTAAATTCTGTCTTATCACTTTCGATAACAGTATCTAATGACCAGTACTCTTTAGGCTCAAAGGCTTCAATCGCAAGCTCACGTTCGACTATCAAGCGTAGCGCAGGACTTTGAACTCGACCGGCGGATAAGCCACGGCGAATCTTTTTCCATAATAAAGGCGAAAGATTAAAACCCACTAAGTAATCTAAGGCGCGCCTTGCTAATTGTGCGTCGACCATGTCGTAGGATAATTCGCGTGGGTTGGCAACCGCTTCGTTGACTGCATTTTTTGTTACTTCATTAAACGCAATACGGCCAACGGTTTTATTTTTTAACAATCCCTGGTCATTTAATAATTCATACAGATGCCAGGATATAGCCTCACCCTCACGATCCGGATCCGTTGCGAGATAGAGATTGTCGGCTTTTTTTAATGCTTTTTTTATCGCATCGACATGCTTCTGGTTTTTTTCCAGAACTTGATACTTCATCGCAAAATCATTTGCGGGATCAACCGCTCCTTCTTTAGGCAAAAGATCGCGGACATGGCCATATGAAGCTAAAACTTCAAAGCCTTTGCCAAGGTATTTTTTGATTGTTTTTGCTTTTGCGGGAGATTCTACAATGACTAAACTATTTGCCATTAGGTCTTTGACTCACTGTTGGTAAACACGTCGATCTGTGTAGGACGATGCTTAATCCTTATTGTTATATTTAAACAAATTGTAGAGCTTAAAATTTTATTGCACGGAAATATTAATGCAACATGCCCGTTGCTTCTTCAAACACAAGCTCTTCCATCCAACTAATTGAACCATCAAAACCTGGCTGGTTAAACAACACCATTAACACAACCCATTTTAGTTGTTCTATATCCGTTTCGTCCGCATCAAGTGCCATAATCCGATCTACGACCATTTCTCGCGTCATATGATCTAAAACGCCGGTCTGCTCCAGGAACATTAAAAATCCACGGCTATTAGTGTCTAATTTATTGCATTCTTCACGTGTATAAATTCGAATCGATTGATCATGATTCAATGACGGGTAATGCCCTTCACCTTGAAAACTGGTTAAGCCTTCTAACCAGTCAAATGCCTGTGATATTTGGCCGAGCTGAAATCCTGCTTCCAGGAGCTCACTGCGTAATGAATCTTCATCGACGTCGAATTCGACATCGTCACTCATATAATTCTCAAACAAATACATTAAAACATCGAATATATTTTGTTTCATTCTAGCCCCTTTAGTCAGATTCCTCATCTGATGTCTCGTCTAATAAATGATACTCAGATATTTTGCAATAATGGCCACCATGCGTTGAGACAATATAACCCTGCAATTCCAATACTAGTAGCATGGAGCAAACGGCGTCTGCCGTCAATCCACATTCCTTAACAACAGTATCGACCGCTGTAGGTTCAAAACCGACATATTTTAAAACAATTTGATACTCAGTATCGAGCTCCTGTATTGTTTCTTGGGTTTGATTGCTATCTCCAACATTGCTACTTAGATTAATTTGGGGGTGACGAGGCAAGATTTCAACCAGTTCTTCATATATATGTTCTGCTGTCTCGACTAATTTTGCACCTTGTCGAATCAAGGAATGACAGCCTCTCGAGAGAGGGTTATGTATCGATCCTGGCAGTGCAAAAACCTCACGACCTTGCTCAAGCGCCTGTTTAGCGGTAATTAACGAGCCACTTCTTAATGCAGCCTCCACCACTAAAACACCCCGGCTCATACCACTTATAATCCGGTTACGTCGTGGAAAATTACCCGGAACCGGTGAGGTTCCAAGTGGGAATTCACTAATAATGAGCCCTTTTTGTGCGATTTGATGCGCTAAGTCCCGATTACGGGCTGGATAAACCCGGTCAATTCCCGTTCCAATTACCGCAATGGTATGCCCGTTTTCAGCCCTTAAGGCACCACGGTGACATGCTGCATCGATCCCTAAGGCCATTCCACTAGTAATCGTCCAGCCCACTTCAGCCAGACTTTTAGCAAATTCCTCTGCCGTTTGCTCCCCCATCGGGGTTGGTGTTCTGCTCCCCACGATTGCTAATTGCTCGGTGGCTAATAAGCTTTGGTCACCTAATATAAACAGCAATGGGGGTGGGTCGGCTATTTCTTTTAGCAAAGGTGGATAGAGCCCATCAGCAATGGTAATCACTGCAGCTTTGTTAGTACTTAACCATTGGCAATCTTTGTCAATCTGCTCCCAATTGGGTGAGAGTAAGCTATCAATGCTTTCTGGCTTAAGTGAGCACTCACTTAATTTTGTTCTACTAGTTTCAAGTATTTTAGCGGGGCCCCCAAAAATGGAAAGCAATTTAAGAAAGGTGACTGCACCAATACCGTGCGCACGATGAACAGCCAACCAGCAGGCATGCTCATTTTGAAGATTTTCTGCCATGATATTCCTCTTGGTACTTCCCTGTACCAAAACTATTAATCGCCCAAAAAAATACTAACGTTATTAGCTGGCCAGGCACTGGAGCCTTAACTCCAAAAACTTCACTTAGGATTTTTCACTACATTTAATGTGTTTAAAGGTCGGGTTGCTTCAAGTATTAACGCATAGCTGACTTTGTCAAAAACCCGAAACACCATGAGTACACCTGCTTTTTCATCCGGTAACTTAACAAAGTTATTGGCTTTGCGGTCACGAACATTTATCCCGCCATGATATATATCGAGTACGTCACCCGGCTCCATACCTTCTCGTTTACCTAATGACAGTACCACTACATTATTTTGGCCAATTTCAGTCACGCCATTTACAACAGCAATAATATAACCTTCCACCTGATTTTTTGGTGCTTTTGGTAGGAAATAAACGGCTTCGCGATCAGTCGACAAAGGAAGTAAATAATCACCATCCAGTATTTCCTGATAAGCGCGCGTCACTGTAAAGGTTGAGGGTTCGCCTACTTTCACTAAGTGGCTTTCACCCAGGTTAAGGGCTTCATAGCCTAGAACTTCTTTAGTATAGGGGTGCTTATAAACGACGCCAGGACGAACAATTTGAAAACCGGTAGCTTTCGGTTCACTTAAGCGACGTACATATATTTTGTGGCCAGGACCAGCAATTAAATGCTGCTCATAAGTTGTTGCTATATAAGGGGCAAGTTCTAATTCATTTTCACCAATCACTCGGTGCGCATATAAAAAAGCGTCAATTGCAGATCGAGGAATCGTTGTAATGGCCTTCTCAAGCCTTGTCACATGAATTTTTGGAGACAATTTAACCGTATCAATGCCTTTAGGTGGAGGTAATACACCGCCAGCACCTTCTAAGGTTAAAAAAGGTTTGCCGTCAACATAATGCAGGACAATGATATCCCCAGGATAAATTAAATGAGGATTGCGGATTTTGGGGTTAATATTCCATACTTCAGGCCACAACCACGGACTTTTTAAGAATTTAGCTGCAATGTCCCATAAAGTATCGCCTTTTTTAACCACATAACGATCTGGATAATCACGTTGAATCGTAATAACTTCCGTTTCTGTTTCTGGCTGCATGGGAGTGGTTGTGACCTCTTCAGCCGGCATAGTCTCTACTTGCTGAACCTCTACAGGCTTTGATTCGACCTGTTTAGGTGGTGAGCTACAGGCGGTTAAACCCCAGATTCCAGTAAATAATAAAATTCCTGTAAGAGATACTCGGCATGCTTTATTCTGTATCATATAATTAACCTTATAGAGGGCAGTTGACACTTTAATTGCTTATTAATTAATTTCTGGTGTTTAATTTTTTCTGGTATTTATTTTCTGACTCTTACTTTTACTTTTTTGGCATCAAATTAATTCTGGCTTGGGCAAAAATAGTGCTTTAAAATTATTCAGTTAATAACTGTTTGGTTAACCTTTAAGTCGTTCATTAATCAGGTTTTCAGCCCGAAAAATTAAAAAAACTAGCCCTTTGAATACCAGTTATCCTAGTAGTATCATAATGTTAGCAGATCTTTCTATAAATGTACTATAAATTTGGCACGAAATTGTATGGCATTACTCAATATTTTAAATTTTCCCGATCCACGTCTTCGCACTAAGGCTAAGCAAGTTGTTGATTTTAATAATGAAATCATTAAGCTCACTAGTGATATGCTGGAAACAATGTATGCAGCTCCAGGCATCGGTTTAGCCGCGACTCAAATAGATGTTCATCAACGTATTATTACCATAGACACTTCAGAAGAAAAAAACCAACCATTGGTTGTCATTAACCCTGAAATTATAGAAAAAGAAGGTGAACAATCAATTGATGAAGGCTGTTTATCTGTCCCGGGAATTTACGAGCCTGTAAAACGCTACGATAAAATTCTGCTAAAAGCCCAGGATAAGCATGGCGAATTTTTTGAACTGGAAGCGCATGATTTACTTTCCGTTTGTATCCAACATGAAATGGATCATCTGGAAGGCAAATTATTTGTCGATTATTTATCTGAAATGAAGCGCACGCGTATTCGTAAAAAATTACTTAAAGCTCAAAAAGAATAACCAGCAGCACAGCTCGACTTCTTTCAACTTATCTTTATTTGAATAAGACCCTAATGCCCAAACTAAAACCTTTAAGAATTATTTTTGCCGGCACACCGGACTTTGCAGCAATTGCTCTAAATACTTTAATTAAGAGTTGTAAAGACAATAATCTTGAAGTTATTGCCGTATACACTCAGCCTGATCGACCGGCTGGCCGTGGTAGACAATTAAAAGCCAGTCCGGTTAAAGAACTTGCACTTCAACATTCTATTGCTGTGTACCAACCCATTAACTTTAAAGAACAAACTGAATTAGACATCTTACAACAGCTCAAACCGGATCTTATGATTGTCGCAGCGTATGGCATCATTCTACCTCTGCAAGTTTTAACCACACCAACACAAGGTTGCATTAATATCCATGCATCACTCTTACCACGTTGGCGTGGCGCAGCCCCGATTCAGCGCGCCATTATTGCTGGCGATACTCAGACCGGCATCACTATCATGCAAATGGATGTAGGTTTAGACACAGGTGACATGATTCTTACAAAAGCTTGTGGCATTGAAGCAACCGACTCCGGAAGCAGTTTACATGACAAGCTCGCCGCACTCGGTGCAGACGCTATGCTGGAAGCGATAAAACTTATTCAAAAAAATGCACTAACCACGACCAAACAAGATAACTCCCTGGCTTGTTATGCTCATAAACTCAACAAAGAAGAAGCTTTAATTAACTGGCAACACAGCGCCGAAGGCATCGCCCGACAAGTTCGAGCCTTTAATAGCTGGCCAGTCGCGCAGACTCATTTTGATGAAAAAATTATTCGTATCTGGCAGGCTCATACCACTGCTAATGACAGTTTGAGTAAGAAAGTTCAGATTATGCCAGGCGAGATTTTGGACATAAACAACAACGGGATTATTGTTGCCTGCGGTCAAGGTTGTATTGAAATTACTGACCTACAACTTTCGGGTGCCAAGCGGATGTCGGTTAAAGCCTTACTCAATGGTAGGCCAGACTTTTTTAATGTTGGGCAATCTTTTTCTTAACAAGGTATTCATCTCACTCTGTCATGCCAAAACTAAAATCAAAACAAACAAAAATAATAAAACCAACCCATGTTACTGCCATTGCGGCAACCGCAACTATCATCAATAACGTTGTTGTCGAAAAAAAATCTTTACCCGACTGCCTGACTGAGTATCAACAACACATCAACCCGAATGATATACCAAAAGTTCAAGCCTATTGTTATAACATTTTACGGCGTTATGAATTTTATCAATTTATTGTTAATTCTTTACTCGATAAAAAACTTAAAAATAAAGATCAGGATATTTATCACTTAATTATGAGTGGCGTAATGCTTCTTAATGAAGGTAATTTACCTGAACATGCCGCAATTAATGAAACCGTTAATGTTACCAAAAAATCAAAAAAAAGCTGGTCCAAAAATTTGGTGAATGCCCTGTTACGCCGCTATCAACGCGAGCAACAAAGTCTTCATTCTACAGCAGATAAAAATCCATCTAGTCTGTATTGTTGCCCCGACTGGTTGTTAAAAAGAATTCAGCAAGCCTATCCTAACTTAACAGATACCAATACAACGCCAACATCACAATGGCAAGCTATTTTAAAAGCTAATTTATGTCATCCACCGATGACCTTGCGGGTTAATCAATTAATCCAAAGCCGTGAAGAATATCTCAAACTACTTGTAGATAATGGGATACCGGCTAGTCAATGTCCGTTAACTCAAAACGGTATTTTATTGGAACACGCAGTCACCGTTGACCAACTTCCCCGCTTTAAAGAAGGCGCAGTCAGCGTCCAGGACAGTGCAGCACAACTATGTGCAGAACGGCTTAAACCAAAAGCCGGCGAGAATATATTAGATGCCTGCGCCGCGCCGGGTGGAAAAACATTGCACCTGTTAGAATCCTGTCCAGGGCTCGGGCATTTAACTGCCATTGATGTTTCAGCTAAACGTCTCGAACGCGTACAGGAAAATATTGAACGACTAGCGCCAGAATTAAAAGCTAAAGTCTCCCTGGTTGCAGCTGATGCCGGCGATACTCAACAATGGTGGGACGCCAGGCCTTTTGACCGAATTTTGCTGGATGCACCGTGTAGCGCTACCGGTGTCATTCGGCGCCACCCGGATATTAAGCGTTTACGCCAGGCAACAGATATTGAGGCACTCGTTGAAACCCAAAAAAATCTTTTGAATAATCTTTGGCCGACCCTCAAGTCGGGTGGAATATTGTTATATGCTACGTGTTCAATTTTACCCGAAGAAAATACTTTACAAATAAAACATTTTTTAAGCTCACATAACGATGCACAGACCCTTGATTTTGACGTATCATTAGGTGAAAACTCTGAATACGGCCAGCAATTACTGCCCACCGTTGAAATGCTTAAAAATATAAAAAATAAGGGGAATAGTGATGGCTTTTTCTATTGCTTACTCCAAAAGAAATAATATCCTGTCTTCCATTGCAGCATTGTGCCAAATTTTTTTACGCTTGAACTTTGTACACCCTAAATCAGCAATACCTGCAAGACTTTGGCACACTGCGCTCTACACAACGATAACCCTTTTCGTTTTTTCTTTTTTTTGTAGCACAAATCTTTTTGCGGCAGATGAACCACGTGGCTTTAGCATCCAGAGCCTCGAAACACTTATGCGTGACCGCGTCTATTTACTCAATGCGAATATTACTTATAACTTTTCAAATGAAGCGGTTGAAGCACTAGAGCATGGCGTGCCGCTACTCATACTTGTTGATATTGAGATTTTAACTCCACGGTGGTGGTGGAAGGATAAAACCATTGCCGATCTGGAACAAGGTTACTTATTGTTGTACCACGCTCTATCTGAAAGTTATGTTGTTCATAATTTAAATAGTGGTACACAGAATAACTTCGTTACGTTACAGCAAGCCTTGAGATTTTTGCGTCATATTAAAGAGCTACCAGTACTCGATGCAAATTTATTGAACCCTGATAAAAGTTACTACTTGCGAGTTCGTACCCATCTTGATATTGAATCTCTACCCGCTCCGATGCGACCGCTCGCATACATATCCAGTGACTGGCAACTCGCAAGTGACTGGTATAAATGGCCGCTTCAAAAATGAAGATCGCAATCAGGACTCTGGCAAAGAAGATTTTCTACCGACTATTTAGTGGCAGTTTTCCGATCATATCTCTTATTATTTTACTTATAGCATCCCTTTATTTAATGAGTGGCGCCACCCATAACTCGGCTCAATTCAGTCAACAATTTTCTTTTCTTCTGGCAATAAACGCCTTAGCCACTATTCTACTTGTCGGCCTGATTTCCAAAAACTTATACACCCTGGTAAAGCAGTATAAAAGCCGTGAGGTTGGTTCGCGCCTTACAGCCAAACTTGTTATTATGTTTGTCATTTTATCGGTAACGCCGGTAAGTATTGTTTATTATTTTTCATTAGATTTTTTACAACGCGGTATCGATAGCTGGTTTGATGTCAGAGTCGAGAATGCCTTAAATGACTCTCTTGAATTAAGTAAAGCATCTCTTGAGTTGCGGATTAAAGGTCTGGTTAAAGACGTTAATTTACAGTCCATTGAATTAACTGAAATAAATGACAGCCTTGCTGCACTAAAACTTAATGAATTACGTATTGATAATGGCGCTTCCGAATTAACATTATTTAACTACTCTGGTCATATCATTGCATCGAGTACTTCGGACATTAAAAAACTTATTCCTCTTCGTCTTGTCGATAAAACCGTAACGAAAGTACGTAAAGGCGAAGCTGATTTCGGTCTCATTCCCTTTACCGAGAATAAAGAAACTATTATTCGAATCCGTATCGCAGTGCCGGTTGCCAGCCCGGACCCGGTTGCAGAAGGTCGTGTATTGCAAGCACTGTATCCTGTTTCAACTCGTATGAATGATCTTGCCAACACTGTCCAAATTGCATTTAGTCAGTACAAAGAATTAACCTATTTGCGAAAACCCCTTAAATACAGTTTTATTCTTACCTTATCCTTAGTATTAATGTTAAGTATTTTAACTGCAATCTGGGCCGCTTTCTTTTATGCACGACATTTAGTTGCTCCGGTGACTAACCTGGTACGAGGTACTCTTGCCGTTGCAAAAGGTGAATACAATACCCGCATTCCGCTTACGAGTAATGATGATCTGGGGCATTTGGTTCGTTCTTTTAATGATATGATGCACCAACTCGCTATGGCACGTGAATCAGCGGAACTGAGTCAAAAGCAACTTGAATCGTCGCATTCTTATCTACAGGGTGTTTTGGAAAATTTAACTTCCGGTGTACTGACTCTGGATATCCATCATAATTTAATTACATCTAATATTACTGCCAGTCAAATTTTTGGAATTGATTTAACCAACTACATTGATAAACAACTTGAGCATATTGTTGATGACTATACCTTTTTATACTTATTTCTGGACTCCATTAAACCCCATCTTGATAGCAATGATAATCAATGGAATGAAGAAGTAACGTTATTCGCTAAAGAAGGCCGTCAAATTATCATGTGTCGCGGAACTACTTTACCGGATGGGGGCTTTGTTATCGTCTTTGATGATATAACCCAATCATTACAGTCTCAACGTAATGCTGCCTGGGGTGAAGTAGCAAGACGGCTGGCACATGAAATTAAAAACCCTCTCACACCCATACAACTCTCGGCAGAAAGATTACGCCATAAATATTTAAAAACCATGTCTGCTGAAGATGCTGACGTCCTGGACAGGTCAACCAATACAATTGTCCAGCAAGTTGAAACATTAAAACAAATGGTAAAAGCTTTTTCCGATTATGCGCGGGTACCCGCTGTCGAATTAAAAACGATTAATTTAAATAAGCTCATCACCGAAGTCCTCGACCTTTATCAAGATACAAATACTAATATTCATATTACAACCCAACTTGATGACTCCATGCCAAATATTGAGGCAGACACGAATCGGATGCGGCAATTACTTATTAATTTAGTGAAGAATGCATTAGAAGCGATGGAAACACAGCCTGATGGCGAACTGGTAATCAGTACTGAATGCGCTAAGCAGGCAGCCTGCCATTATGTTGAGATTAAAATTAGAGATAATGGTCCGGGTATTCCTCAGGATATGTTCAGTTCACTTTTTGAGCCTTATGTTACCAGCAAACCTAAAGGCAGCGGTCTGGGATTAGCTATCGTTAAAAAAATTGTTGAAGAACATGGCGGTGTTTTATGGGCAGAAAATAATACAATACAAGACCAGCAGGTGACACCAGCAAAACACAAACATATTAATCAAGGTGCTACTTTATATATAAGGCTACCGGTTGTTAGCGCAATAAATCACAAATCTTCGAATACAACTACCATTCAACATGACCTAAAGAATAAAGGAAATAACGATGCCGCAGCATGAAATAGCATCCACTACCTCTGAAAAAAAGCAAAAAGGTGTGCCTTATATACTCGTCGTTGATGATGAACCGGATATACGTAACCTTGTCCGGGAAATTCTTGAAGATGAAGGGTATGAGGTTGCCGTTGCTGAAAATGGTTCGGAAGCACGTGACGCGCAACGCGCAAGACGTGCTGATTTGGTCCTTTTAGATATCTGGATGCCAGATGTCGATGGGATTACTTTATTAAAAGAATGGTCGAAAGAAGAGGGCGGCTTGTCTATACCGGTTATCATGATGTCCGGTCATGGTACTGTTGAAACTGCTGTTGAAGCAACACGTCTTGGTGCCTACGATTTTATTGAAAAACCTTTGTCATTGGCCAAACTATTACTGACTATTGAGCATGCACTGGAGGCAGACAAATTATTACGCGAAAATAAAGGTTTGCGAAAAAATAATCCTCTCAATACGGAATTACTCGGTAAAAGTTCTACCATGCAAACCTTTCGTGACAACGTTCAACAAATTGCCGAACACGATACCTGGATACTTCTCAGCGGAGAACCGGGTACTGAACTTGAAATTACTGCTCAATACCTGCATCAACATAGTAGCCGCAAAGAGCGCTCCTTTATTGATGTTAATGTTGCCAGCCTGTCACCAGAAAATGCGGCTAGTGAATTATTTGGCACTGAAGTCGATGGGAAAATCACATACGGTCTACTCGAACAGGCCAGCGGTGGGACACTTTACCTTCATGACATGAGTGATATGGATCTTCAATCACAAGCCAAATTCTTTTCCGCCCTCGAAAAAAAATCATTTGCCCGTATTGGCGGCACTGATGCTGTAGATATTCATGTGCGCATTATTGCAGCAACCCATCGCAATTTACAGAAACTTGTTAACGACGGTCACTTCCGTGAAGATTTATACTATAAGCTCAACGTTGTACCGATTAATGTGCCGCCACTACGCTCGCACTTTGAAGATGTGCCTGAATTACTCAATCACTACATCGACTTTTTTGTCGAGCACGATAATCTACCTTATCGCAAGTTAACCATGGCAGCTCAAAATTCTCTGCGAAATTATTCCTGGCCCGGAAATATTCTAGAGCTTAAAAATCTGGTGCAACGATTGCTCATTGTTGGCTCTGGTTCTGAAATAGACTTGCAGGAAATCAATAAAGCAATTGGCCAAATTAACGATGCAATAATAGTAAGCTCACACACAGACTATGACCTGCCTTTACGCGAGGCGCGCGAACAATTTGAACGCAATTATATTATTCATCAACTAAAATTGGTAAAAGGAAGCGTTGGTAAAGCGGCAATTGCCATTGGCCTGGAACGTACCCATTTATATCGTAAACTTCGATCGTTAGATATTGATCCCAAACATTTGGAATGATTTTTAGTGCGCGTCTCTTTGTACGCGCACTTATGCCTGAGTTTGCAAAGCAAACGCGGCGTCTATCCACCTCCCCATAAACCTCTTACTCCCCCACACTTACAAGTCCAAATGTACGCGCACTTATACCAAAGCTTACAAAGCAAACAAGCCCCACCAAATAATACAAAAGACGCAACTCATTTATTTTTTACCCAATTATAATCAATATAAATCGTTGTAATACTTACATTAACAGCTACAATACACATTCAAATACACAGTCAGTTGTAATTATAAACTATGAAAATTATCATTTTAGGTGCAGGACAGGTTGGCAGTTCATTGGCTGAAAATCTGGTCAGTGAAGATAACGACATTACAATTGTTGATACCAATGCTACACAATTACGCGCACTTCAAGATCGTCTTGATTTACGTACCGTCGTCGGACTCGCATCTCACCCCGATGTTCTACGAAATGCCGGGGCTGAAGATGCCGACATGCTCATTGCTGTTACCGATAGTGATGAAACCAATCTCGTTGCTTGCCAAATTGCTTACACTTTATTCCATACCCCGACTAAAATTGCCCGTATCCGTGAAATGGCTTACTTAAATGAAAGCGCTAAATTATTTACCCAGGATGCTTTCCCTATTGATGTATCCATCAGCCCCGAACAAATTATCACCGATAATATATATCGCTTAATCGAACACCCGGGTTCATTGCAGGTGCTTGACTTTGCCGATGGTCAGGTTCAAATGGTGGGTGTAAAAGCATTTTATGGTGGTCCACTGGTCGGGCGTGAGCTGCGCGCACTCCGTGAACATATTCCAAACGTGGATACCCGGGTTGCAGCTATATATAGACGTGGACATGCCATTATTCCTGAAGGCCATACTGTCATCGAAGCGGATGATGAAGTTTTCTTTATTGCAGCTACAAAAGATATACGCACCGTAATGAGTGAATTACGTCGCCTCGATAATCCATACAAACGAATTATGATTATTGGCGGAGGCAATATCGGCCGCCGTGTTGCCGCCTCACTTGAAAATAATTACCGCGTCACGCTCATCGATCACAATCCGATACGTAGCGAAGAAATTGCCAATCAACTTGATAAGACTCTAGTCATTCTAGGAGACGCCTCCGATCAGGAATTATTACTGGAAGAAGGAATTGATAAAGTCGATGTATTTTGCGCACTGACCAATGACGATGAAGCTAACATTCTCTCTTCTATGCTCGCCAAAAGAATGGGGGCACGAAAAGTAATGACCTTAATCAATCGCGCAGCCTATGTTGATCTCATTCAAAGCGGTGACATTGATATTGCGATATCACCACAACAAGCGACTATCGGTAGCCTGTTAACCCATATCCGTCGTGGTGACGTTGTAAAAGTTCACTCATTACGCCGCGGAGCTGCAGAAGCGATTGAAGCGATTGCACATGGCGAACCCGGCTCATCCAAAGTCGTTGGTAAACATATTGAAGATATTAAGTTACCACCAGGAACAACCATCGGTGCCATTGTTCGCGGCAAGGAAGTTATCATTGCACATCACGATACAGTGATTCAATCGGAAGACCACGTCATACTATTTTTAGTTGATAAAAAGTTTATTCCTGTCGTCGAACGCTTATTCCAGGTAGGTATTACGTTTATTTAATACCTGGATAATTTAAGACATAAACAAATTAAGATAAGTACACCATGCAATTTTTTGCTATACAACGAATAATTGGTTCATTGTTGATGATATTTAGTGTCACTCAACTACCACCTGTTGTTGTTTCTCTCATTTATAATGATGGCGCCATAAATGTCTTTTTAGTGACGTTCCTGGTTACGATTGTAACGGGTCTGCTACTTTGGCTCCCGGTACTTAAGTCACGTAAAGAATTACGCCTGCGCGATGGATTTATTGTTGTGGTGGCCTTCTGGACGGTACTGGGTTTATTTGGCTCGATACCGTTGATACTTTCTGAGCAAGTCACCCTTTCAATTACTGATTCAATATTCGAATCTATTTCCGGCCTGACAACAACCGGAGCAACGGTTATAACGAATATTGAAGCTCTGCCAAAGTCTATTTTATATTATCGCCAACAATTACAATGGTTAGGCGGTATGGGTATTGTTGTTTTAGCCGTGGCTATCATGCCAATGCTGGGCATTGGTGGTATGCAGCTATATCGTGCGGAAACACCCGGGCCGATGAAAGACAGTAAACTCACTCCGCGCTTAACCGAAACCGCAAAAGCACTTTGGTATATTTACTTAACCTTAACGATCCTGTGTGGTTTAGGCTACTGGTTTGCGGGCATGAGTATATTCGATGCCATCGCACACAGTTTTGCAACGGTTTCCATTGGTGGTTTTTCGACACATGATAGCAGCATGGCTTACTTTATCGATAAACCGTTAATTGAAGTCACCGCGATAATTTTTATGTTTATTTCAGGGATTAATTTTGCTTTGCATTTTACATCCTGGCGCAACCGTAGTATTAAAGCCTATTTAAGAGATTCCGAATTTAAAACGTATGTCACCTTAATGTTAGGTGCAATAGTCATATCGACCACTTATCTGTTTTACAAAAATCATTTCCCAACCACCGATCAAACAATTTTAAATAGTATTTTTCAAGTGGTTTCAATTGGTACCACAACCGGTTTTACCACCCAACAATATCATTTATGGCCAGGATTTTTGCCCGTAATGTTATTATTTTTAAGCTTTGTTGGCGGCTGCGCAGGTTCAACCGGTGGCGGAATGAAAGTTATCCGCTTTTTACTTTTATTTAAACAAGGCATGCGGGAAATTATGCGCGTTATTCACCCTAACGCTGTTCTCAGTATTAAAGTCGGGGGTAAACCGTTGCAGCCTCGGGTTATTGAGTCTGTTTGGGGATTCTTCTCGGTTTACGTGGCTACGTTTAGTGTCATGCTTTTAGTATTGATGTTTCTAGGACTCGACCAGGTTACTGCATTTTCAGCCGTGGCGGCCTGCATGAATAATTTAGGACCGGGTTTAAATGAAGTAGGACTTAACTATGCTGGTCTGGATGATAGTGTGAAGTGGATATTATGCTTTGCGATGTTATTAGGCCGTCTGGAAATATTCACCCTGCTGGTATTACTAACTCCAGCATTCTGGAAGCGCTAGTTATAAAAAAGGGCGGGGGGTGGGCCTATTTTATAGAATCACAACCCGCCCCTTTAGCTAAAAGTTTATAGCTTATAAACTACTTAACTGTGAATTAATACGGCTTTCTAAATTTTGAATCCAGCCATTGTAATTTGAATGAATATTTACACCATCATAATCTAATCCGGCACTGTCTTTATAGGTAATGCTATAGTTCTTTTTAGTATACTTAACTTCAATTTTTGCCATATGCGTGCGCACAAACAAAGTTCCGAGAATAACGCCTGGTTTCATCTCTTTCATTCCCCAGCCCAGGCCCTGGCCTGCTGTTATAATAGAATCCCGTACATTCGCAAGAGTGTAGCTTCCTGATGCCATCACAGGCGCACTACTAACATTGCGAATCGGGTTTGAACGACAGCCAACAACAGTTACTAGTAATACGGCCAAAATAACGGTAGAAATTTTCTTAAATGACATGATTTTCTCCTTAAATCCTTAATGTTTTTAATTTTATTTACCTTATAATAACGGCTATTACTTCTATCAACAAGCACTGAAATATTGCGAGTACTGCAACAACACTCAACCATTATTATGACTATTTCTGCCGATATTAACTAAATCGAGACCACTTATGCAATTTGCTATCGTCATTCCAGCGTTTAATGAAGAGAAAACCATTGTCGATATATGCCAACGCGCTTTACAGCAAGCTCAATTCGTTATTCTGATTGACGATGGTTCCAGTGACCGCACATTAGAGCTAATAAATACATTACCTAAGACCAGCGCTGACAATGCCCAATTAATCGTCATCGCTAATGAAACCAATCTGGGCAAGGCTGCCAGCCTGTGGAAAGGCATGCAGTGCGCTGAACAACTCGGCGTGGACGCCGTTATTACTCTAGACGCTGATGGCCAACATTGCCCTGAAGATATTCCACGGTTTATTGCAACCGCTACACAACAACCTAACACCATCATTATTGGTGCCCGTCTCGCGGAAAAAAGCGCCATACCCGCTAAACGTTATTACGCTAATAAAATTGCAAATTTCTGGTTATCCTGGGCAGCCGGCTATGTTATTGATGATAGCCAATCTGGCTTTCGTCTTTACCCCTGTGAGCTCATTCGGAAACTGTCGCCTAATGTGGAGCGCTCAAAAAGTTTTGTATTTGAAAGTGAAATACTAATCGATGCAGCCAAGTTTGAATTTAGAAGTATACCGATTAAAATTGAAGCCATTTATAATGCCGATGCGCGTCCCTCACATTTTCGTGGCGTTACTGACATCGCTTTAATTACCCGTATGGTCGCAGGCTCGTTAGTTAGCCGTGGCCTGTATCCTGTTGGTTTATTCAATGTCACCATCATGCCTCTATTCAAAGGCAAACACAGCAAACAAATTGGTGTGGATGGCATTGCGACGTTTTTGCTTTCCTTTATCATTATTATTCTGACTGCAGGGCTCAGTTATTTATTTTCATTGTTTAAAACTTTTAAAACTGCGAAAAATGCACCCAGCTATATTCCCGAGACAGATATTTTATTAGTTCTTGGGATGCGACTGCACAATGATAATATTAACCCTCTTTATCAGCTACGACTTAATAAGGCGGCCGAATTACTTGCCAGCCAATCAAATTTGAAAGTCATTATACTGGGCGGCCTAACCGGCAATGCTACACTCACCGAAGCGCAAGCAGGAAAAAGCTGCCTGATTCAAAAAGGCATTCAGTCTGACCGAATTCTTACCGAACACCAGTCACGCCATACTCTCGAAAATTTAAAATCAGCTAAAAATCTCATTGAGCAATTGAATGTTCACAACATAGCTTTGCTCACCAATCGGTTTCACTTATACCGCGCCCTCATGTTAGCCAAAGGTTTCAAGTTAACGCCGACACTTTGTGCGGCTGAAAATATGTTCTCGTATAAGTTTATAAATATTTTCCGTATTTTTACCGAGGCATTCTATAACCACTGGTATTACGTCGGAAGAGTTTTTGCATTTGCGACCAGGAACAAAAAAATGATGGATAGAATCAGCTAAAATAATTACTAATACCTGATACTAAAATGGAATAATAACCTGACATAAAGAGCACTTTCGCAGCTAGTTGCTTACACTCCACATGGTTAACCTACATGTTGTCTCAACTTATACTAAGACTGATAGAACCGACAATGTAGGTAAATTTATATTATAGTATTGTCACAGCAACTTTAATCAAATAAGCTTTATTCGCAGACGCCAAATATAATAAATCATTACAAGGGACATGCTATGACAAATTCTACTAAAGATTCTACACCGCATTCACCATTTACCGAACAAATGCTGGATGATTTCCGCCATGGAGGCGATGAACTTGCTGATGAAGTCATTAACGCATTTGCAACCCAATATGACGACTCAATTCAGGAACTGGCTGATAAACTGCAAGACATGATCCGCATGCCAGTAGAAGAAAATATCATGGAAATTATTAACGAGTTTTTTCCAGATGATAAAATAATACGGGCTGCATTAAAAAAATACTTTACCCAGGCTACAAAATCACCTGATTGGGTCGATGCCAAAAAACTGAAATTAGGCTGCCGTGTATTTCAGGATCACCTCTTCACTAGTTTTATGATTTTAGGTTGCGCCAGTTTGCCCATTTGTTATGTGTGTCGCCCTGACGTTAAAGTATTAAGTTTTACCCGACGTTTAATCGATGACGCGCCAAAACGTATTGTCGAAACATCACAAATGGTAACGGATGTATTAAGTACAGGCGGTCTAAAAATAGAGGGCGGTCGCTTAGCCGGCCAGGGAGTACAATCTATTTTAAAAATTCGTTTAATTCATGCGTCTGTCCGCCATTTACTTGTACATAAGCACCAACTCCTGGCTGCGCATGAGCATATCCATGTCGACTCTAAAAATTTCTTGCTGGCTTATGTCCTTGATTCCGAACAGGACCAGTGCCGCTGGTATGGTGATTGCAAACCTGATGCGTGGGATATCAAAGCGGATGGCATTCCTATTAATAAAGAAGCCCTTGCTGAAACCTTATTAACTTTCTCTTTCCTTATTTTACGTGGCTTGAAAAGAATAGGCGTCCACTTAAATGCCAGCCAGCAAGATGCCTACCTGCATTCCTGGAATATTGCAGGCTATATTCTGGGTGTCGATGAAGCATTCCTGAGAGAATTTCACAACTTTGAAAATACCGAAGTAATATACAATCAAATCCTTAAACGTCGATTTGGCAGAACCGAGGATGGCGTTTTATTGCAACAATCCCTGTTAGATGTCTTCTCTAACAATGCCAGTCGTTTAATTCCGTTTGGCCGCGTTCTTCATGTACGGCGTTTAGCCAGGCTGATTACCTCAAAACTTATATCGAAAGAGTCATATGCTGCACTGGGTTTAGAATTAAGTCTTTATGATCGCTTTATTCGCATGTTAGTCTGGATGGGTATTAGAACGTTCGGCTGGTTTGTAAATAAGGGCTGGCTGCGACCCATTGCAGACTATATGTTTGGGCGAATATCCCAGTCACTATGGGACTGGCGAGCTGAATTTAGTGATGAGGAGAAAGCAGCAAATCCTCACCTTAAACACGAGCATACTAAAAATGGGATATGTAACCCTCTTATTCTACCGTCACATTTAATTACAACGAGTCACTTATCCAGCAAGCAACAATGAAGCAAACACTTAAAGAAAGTATCCAGCAACAGCGCCTGTCCCTCGAACAAAGCCTTATAACGCCTTTGTCAAAAACCGCGTTCGCCTGTGAATCGGTATGGCCGGATCGACAGGCCTTAGACGAGGTATTATTAAAATCACTAAAGAAAATACCTAACTGCACTTTCTTATATGCTCTGGATACCAACGGCATACAAATCAGTGATAATATTTCAAATAGTGGTTTATTGCCTGAACATTTCGGCCGCGACCGCTCGCAACGTCCGTATATGAACGAAGTGGTGCCTGTTAACGGTTTCTTACTCTCCGAAGCTTATATCAGTTTGCGCGTGTCACGTCCGTCACTCACTGCATTACAGGTTGTACGTAAGGGTAATGAAGTCGTCGGGTTTATTGGTGCAGATTTCGATTTAAGAAATTTACCGGTTACTTCCGTAATGTATGACGAACCCGCTCAATGGCGTCAAATAAAAGGCGATTCAGCTATTCGCAGTACCCTCTTCCAGCAAACACGTGTAGAGAGCCTGCTTGATAAAGATATTGATCAAGCCATGTCAATTTTACAGGAACTTTGTATTACCCATGGTATGTTCCAGTCGGTCATCCATTTTTCAAGCAGCCGTGCCACTATTTGGCTGATGAATGACCCCTACCGTTATCATCTTTTACAAGCCGAAGAATTATCTGACCCAGATATCTGTTTAGCCTATCCAAAACATGAATACCCTAAAGATGCCTTAATTCCAAAAAAAGCAATAAAATCCATTTTCAAAAATATGAAACAACTTCGTTTTACCGATGAAAATATTTATTTACGCTCGGCATCGATTAATATTTTTAACGGCATGATTAGCTTAACATTCTCCTGCGACGGTTCACACTATATGCCCTATAACGAGTTTATTGATAAAAAAACAAATTTTTGGGTTGGCAGTACCAGTTAAATGACATACTTTTTAATCTACTAATGCAAAACCCGGCTACCAATAATACCTTTTCTCGTGCTTCGTTGGATATGAGCTACTCTTTATTGCGAAAAAAAGAGCCCCAATTAGCACTCACCATCAGAAACATTTTATTTCAAAAACCACTCGATAAAAACTCCAACCAAGCTGATAATAAAAATACTGATGTTTTCACCGTTTCATTAGATACTTTTCAAGTGCGTAAAATAGTTGAAACCTTGATGCTTATTTTAAATGAAAGCAGCACTACCCACACTCATGACACTACTTCGTTATTTCGTCCTGTACTAATTCAATCAATCATAAATGAATGGACAGTACTGGCAAAAAATATGTTTGATGAATATCAGCAAAATAAAGATTAATAATTAATACCCATATTTTGTAGTTAATCTTATTTCCTAAAAGTTCGGTTGAACTCCCGACAACCATTTAGTTAAGTAATTTCTATCAAAATCATCCTATAAATCAAAATTTTCCCATCCTTGACCCATTCACTCTTTATATTTAAAGACTTTAAATAATAATTATAATTTTCAAATACTTATACTTTAAGTTAACAGGAAGCAGAAGCATTTATTTTCTAAGATAATTAAAGTTACTCCCTGTTTTTACCGATATATTTACTATCTGTCTCGTAAGAAGGCGGCATAAAGAGTCAATTCTAAATGGACGATATTTTTATTGGGCGACAGCCTATATTTGATACTAACCTCAAAGTAATCGCTTATGAATTACTATTTCGCTCAGGTAGCACCAATGAGGCTCATGTCATTGATGGTGATACAGCAACATCGGATGTCATGCTCAACGCTCTAACTGAAATTGGCCTGGAAGTACTGGTTGGCCATCACAAGGCTTTTATAAATCTAACCCATAATCACATTCTCAAAATGTCCGAGCTTCCTCTTCCAGAAATGAAACATAAGCTGGTTTTAGAAATTCTTGAAGATGTCAAGCCTGACGCTAATATTGTTGATGCCGTTATGCAATTAGCTAATGCAGGCTATACCATTGCACTGGATGATTTTATATACCATAAATCATTGCAGCCACTAGTCGATATCGCCGATATTATAAAAATCGATTTAATGGCTATTTCAAAAGACCAATTAAAACAACATGTCGCGCAGCTAAGTAATAGCAAACGTAAGTTATTAGCTGAAAAAGTAGAAACACTGGAAGAGTATGAGTATTGTAAGGAATTAGGCTTTGATTATTTCCAGGGATATTTTTTCTGTAAACCGAATATTATCAAAGGACAAAAATTACCTACCAATAAAATAGCCATCATACAGATTTTAAGCAAGCTGCAAGATCATGAGATCAGCGCTGAAAAATTAGCTGGTACTATTATGCAAGACGTCACAATGTCGCTACGTGTTTTACGCTATATTAATTCAGCTCAATTTGGACTGGGTAAAGAAATAGATTCAATTCATAACGCCATTATGATGCTGGGGCGTACCACCATTCGTAATCTCGCCAATCTTGTTGCATTATCTAATATTAAAGACAAGCCACATGAACTATTAATTATTTCCTTAGTGCGCGCCAAAATGGCAGAAATAATGGCATCATCAGCCAAACTTAGTCCGGACATTTGTTTCACTGTTGGTCTTTTTTCCAATCTTGATACATTAATGGATCAAGAGATGGAGGTACTTATCGAAACACTACCTTTATCCGAAAATATTAAACTAGCCCTTCTCAAACATGAAGGAATCTATGGCGATATATTGAAATGCATCATCGCATATGAAAATTGTGAATGGGACGATGCACACTATGAATCTTTGACGACAAAATCTATTCGTAGTTGTTTTTTTAAAGCGCTTGAATGGGCAACATCAAGTTCCTCATTACTCCAAAACAATTAACACTACATCATTTAAAAAATTTGAGGGGTTTATAGTAAGGATTAATGGATTTGCGGCATGTCGGTTTGGTCAAAATATTCTTGCATCACATCACGCACATGGTCGGGATAATTCAAGCGGATCATTTCCGACATTCCTTCCTTGAAAAAACCTGGCGCATCCATTGGCAATGCTTTAATGAGTTCTGTAAACACACGGCGCATTGTTTGCGGGTCATTGGTACGAGTTGCCACAATACCACGATTGATATTCAAGATCCGCCAGGGTCGATGCATATTGCCTATCTCGATATCTTGCTTAATCGTATCACTGCAGGCGTCTGCAATTTCACCCATAAAATCAGCCAGGGCAATTAATTGTTCTGTGTCGCTTACAGCATTCGCTACCTGTGCGAGAGCATCGACAATCGGTTCTAGAATATTAATTTTACCGTCACGTTGAATAATCCATTCGGCTATTACCAGTGCAATTTGTTCCAGGTCGGTTTTATCTTCGATATCGTTTAAAGAGCCAGCTTTTAAAACCAGTTTTTCTAGTAACATCAACCCATGTTCTCCAACATCACTAATATCATTGGAAACAAATTCGGTCTTGCTTGCATCAACCCCCTTTGCAATGTCAAAAAACTGTTGCATAGCGGCAATAGTAATATCAATGGGCTCTTCAGTATTACTCGTTACCGCGCCCGCGCGCGCCTGTAACTTTTTACTCAAGTCCGCAAAAATAACTTTTGCTTCGGCCAAGGTGGTTAGGATTAATTCCATTATGTCGCCTAGGTTGCCATTGCACCATTAATATTAATTACCTGCCCGGATATATAAGCTGCATCATCTGAGGTTAAAAACCCGACCAGTTTGGCCACTTCTTCAACCGTTCCCGCGCGCTGCATCGGTACCATTTGTTTAATCATTTCTTTGTCAAAGACACCGTCTGTCATATTACCCTGAATAATCCCCGGTGCCACTACATTTGCAGTAATACCGCGCGAGGCCATTTCAATTGCAATTGATTTTGTTGCGCCATGCAAACCCGATTTAGCTGCTGCATAGTTAGCCTGACCGCGATTGCCCATTACACCGGCAATAGAAGACATTGATACTATTCTACCCCAGCGGGTTTTCATCATCGGTAACAGAAGTGGCTGTGTGACATTAAAAAAACCATTTAGACTGACATCCAACACCTTCTGCCATTGTTGCGCCTGCATACCCGCCATAATTGCATCGTCATGGATACCGGCGTTATTCACCAAAATCTGTATAGCACCGTTCTGTAAGAGTAATTCTAATGCCGCTTTGGTTTGTTCATTATCCGTTAGATTAAAAACAATGGCTTCGGCACTGCCGCCTGCCTGTAGAATAGTATCAACCACCTGTTCGGCCCGCTCAGGTCTCGAGTTTGCATGCACAATAACGTGATGACCACTCGTCGCCAACTGCACGCAAATCGCCGCACCAATATCTCCACTACCACCCGTGACTAATGCCCGTTTGCTTTGCATTACGCTGTCTCTCTCATTTGGATGATCGTGGTCCTGCCACTGGCTACTGTATATTGATTACCGTTATCTACATAGTACATTGTAAACGTGTAGATTAAACTTCCTCCTTGCACCATCAGCTGTGTCGCTGAGGTGAGTAAGTCACATTTAATCTCATCAAGATAATCACAACTCAGCTCGATATTCCTGGCTGCAGCCAAGTATCCCGGAGTCAGGATTTTTCCTTGCTCGCGTGCCAACAAGCCACCGTGTACGGCCATGGCTTGCGCACCGTATTCAATCGCGTGAACCGCGGACAGCTTATTATTTTTACACAACGGATTATCTTTACTTAAATGTGATTGGGTTAAACACAATACCGAACTTTTATCCCACTTTAATACCGCATCATGCAAACACATTAAACCGGCATGCGGAATTAAATTGACTAACTCGTCTCGTTTGATTATTGGCTGCATATTCAATTACTAAAAATGTTTTATCTTAATATTAAGCGCGCTTGACTGTACGTGCGGAATAACCACGCCAGTCACCGTAGCAGTTTTTTTGGCAATAGCTTGTAATAAGGGCAAGGCACGTGCAGCCGGATTTCCCAGCCGTAACCTGTCTAACGCTTTATCTTCACAAACTGAGTACTGAGTATCTAGCTCGTAATTCAAGTCCATTTCTAATTCTACAAGACTATTCGCCTCTCTGCTTCCTGACAAACACATCGCAACCGCAAATGCTGCGTCTAAATGACGCACCTTATCCAGTGGTGGCGGCGCGGGCATATCATAGGCAACCATTAAAACAGGTTGCTGTTCAATCAATGTAAAGATTGCCGCTTCAATTAATCCGGCGGCGAAGGTTTCATTGCAAGCGGATAGACTGTTTGCATTATACTGTGCTTCAGCCGCAATCGCCCAATATCCTGCCGGTGCATTATGAACTGAATTATGAAAATTCGTCGGTGAAACCGGACGATTAGGTAATGCGAGCGCTTTACACATTTTATCAGTAATACCATGGTCACCGTCTGACGATGCAAACACGGTAGCATACTGTTGAGCAATGGATAAATCGGCACCGATACACTGTTCGGCTACATGTAACGCTAATTTAATAAGTGGCGTTGTTCGTCGCCTTTCATTTGCCGGCAGAATAACTGGAGAGAAATTCGGCAAATCTTTCCTTACATAGGATTGTGCGCCTAATAGTACCGCCTGACTTTGTTGCCAGCTATCTAAACCGGGCCCAACTAAACTGACAGCAGAAAGATACACTTTAACGCTCATGTACTCAAAGCCCCAAGTCGTACGCTGACTAACACAGCAAGACCTCTTTACGACCAATTATTAAACTACAATTACTGCCACCAAAACCGAATGAATTACTGATAAATTTATTTATAGTTGCGCTATCCTTCTGTAGCACAATATTTGCCTTGGTTGTAGCATCTTGTTCTATAGTATTTAGATTGATCGGAATAAAGTTATTTTTCATCGCTAAACAACCAAACACCACTTCAGTAATCCCCGCAGCACCCAAGGCATGTCCTGTCCAACCTTTGGTTGAACTTGCCGGGGTATGAGTACCAAAAATCGCTACTACCGCTTTATCTTCTGCACTGTCGTTTGACGGTGTTGCGGTGCCGTGTAAGTTTATATAATCAATATCTGTTGCGTTTAAATCAGCTGAATCAAGCGCGGCCTGCATTGCCTGAGCTGCACCTCGCCCTTCTGGATGTGGCGTTGACATATGATAAGCATCGCTGCTTTCTCCATAGCCGAGCAATTGTAATTCATCTTTATTTTCTGGCGTGCCATTATCTAGTTTTAAATTATCCGGATTTAGTGTTTCCGGGTTTAAATTATTAGGCGACTCAAGTAATGCGAAACCTGCACCTTCACCAATATTAATTCCAGAACGATTCTTTCCCCATGGCGTGCATTTATGTTCGGAAATAAGTTGCAGACTATTAAAGCCATAGAGAGTAGACAAACACAAACTATCCACGCCGCCGACAATTGCAGCATCACAAAATCCAGCTTGCATATAACGATAGGCACTGGCAAACACTTTGGCGCTTGATGAGCATGCTGTTGAAACAACATGTGCAACCCCGTTCAACTCAAAGTAGTGCTGTACAAAATCTGCCAGCGAAAAATTATTGTGTGTTTTAGTATAATTAAAATTTTCTGGTAACTGTCCACTTGCATCCAGTTTTGCATATGCAATTTCTGTTTCCCGGATTCCCGAGGTACTGGTACCTAAAAATACTGCTATCCTACTCGCACCGTATTTTACACGTGCACTGAGTACGGCCTCCGTAAAGTTATCTTGCTGTAAGGCGAGATAAGCCAGGCGGTTATTTCGGCAGTCAAATTCAAGCAAACTTTCGGGCAAGGCTATATCTTCCAGAGCCGCCACACGTCCAATATAAGTATCTAAATCACAATCTGTAAAGTCATTTTTTCTTAACCCTGATCGTTCTTGTTGTAGCGCGGACAGGGATGCTGCATTACCCGCCCCTAAGGCATTGGTTACGGTATAACAACTTAACGTTAAGGGTTTAATCGCCATTTGAACTCTACAATTACACTTTACAATTATCGATACTGCAAAAAAATTTCTTATCTTAAGTTATAGACTTAGCACTAAAAACAGTCGCAAGAATATAATTAAAACTCACCCCAATGAAAACCGTCAAACCAATAGCATTTAACACCGGGATACTCGATGCTGCTAGCATACCAAAAACCAGTGCGGTTGACCCGAAACAAACCACCATTCCATAGGCCGTACGTTCACGGACTGCTTTAGTATCAGTAGAACGCGTATAAAACAAGCTGTAATCCAGACCTAAGCCCAGGACCAGTAATAGCGATATTAAGTGAAATAGTGACAAGGCTTGACCCAGGATATTGAGCCAGACTATATCAAAAACAAGCGCCATGCTCACAATAAAACACACCCGCAGCAAGCGCTGGCTATTGCGCAAGCTTACAAGCAGGGTAATAAAAATCACTACCAAACCGATTGCAATCAACTTTAATGCCTCGTCTCTAAAGTCATTCACAGCAGACTGAGAAACCTTTTTAATATTGATATATGCGATATCACTGTCCGCTAAAACATTCAACTGTTGTTCAATTCCAGCACTATCTCTTACACCAAGAAAACGTATAACAGCAAACCAATCATCTTGCTGCTGAAATAACATGGATGCTAGTTGCCTATCTAATATTGTTCCCTGTATTTTTTCCTTGTCGAGTGGCGCTAATTTTTTACTTATCTCTACGTCTTTAATATAGGCAGAAAAACTCCCTGGTTTAAACTGGCTTTTTTGAATAGCCTTGTTAACTCGTTGCTGAAGGATGTCTCTATTCGGTAGATTCTGCTGCCTTAACTTTTGAGTTTCTATACTGGGTAATAAGCGATACGGTGCACGATAGCCGGCTATTGTTTTATCGTCGACCAGCTTATCCAGACTAGCAGCCAATTGTTCAGTCTTTTTAAGCACTGCATTACTGCTACTCGCTCTCACTATCACGACATTCACAAGATCGTCGGCATTGAGTTGTCTTCGCAAGCGCGTATCAAGGCTTAATTGTTCTGTGGCTATTGGGCTTAACTTTGCCAGATCACTTTCCCAACTCACGGGAAACATAAATATCAACACTCCTGCAACACTCGTAAACAGCGATACATTTATAACATTAAAGGGAATTGAAAACTGACTAACTCGCCTAACCCAGGCAGGAACAACTTCGGCGGTTCGAACCGGTCGAAGCAAAATTAAATCCGCAAGTACATAACGAGAAACTGCAGCCGCGGTCAGTAAACCCGCCACAGCAAAAACACCCAGCTGCGCTAAACCATTAAAATTAGTTTGAGTTAATGCCAGAAAACCTAGTGAGGTGGTAATAACTCCAAGACGCATTGTTGGCCAGATATTATTAATACTGGTTTTTATATTTTCACTCTTAACGATATGGCTAAATATATGTACCGGATAATCAAGCGCAACCCCAATTAAGGTTAAGCCAAAGGCCAACGTTATCCCCTGGATACTTCCAAAAATAAACTGCGTCACTATCACCCCACTAATAATGGCGCAGAGCAACGGAATTGCCGCCAGAAACACCAACCACACAGATCGAAAAGCCAGGAACATTAGCAACATTACCGCAATACTCGCTATCACGCTGATACGTTGTGACTCTGATTTTATTTTAGTTCGCGCCTGAACGGCAAAAACACCCGTTCCACTTATGGCGAACTTTAAACCGTTTTTATTAATTGCAGCAAAATTATCTTTAATTATATCTACTGCACGCTGTTGGGCATTAATATCCGCGCCATTAATCTTAATACCTGCGACTAATAACGCCGTATCTTTATTATTGCTAAACCAAACTGAATGTAATTTCGTTGGCTCTTTACCTAGTTGCCATTGTTTAAGGATGGCTCTCACTTCGGCTGTAGGGTCTGAATTAATGGTACTTTTAAAGAGTGCACCTAATGGTGAGGTTAATTCCTGGTAGCGCACCTGCAAAGCTTTCACTAAACTGTTTTCTGAATAATCAGCATTTTCCGTTAATAAATAACGATATTGGTTTAATATATTTCTATCTTTATTCGCTAACGTTCCCTTACCATTATTTACAAAGACAAAATTTTCATCTTTAAGTAGTTTTTTACGTAGCTGAATACTAGCCGTAGCACGTTGCTTGTCAGTACCACCTTCAATCGCAAATAAAAACAAGCCGCTATTGGCTTGATTGATTATGTTTAGAACTTTAAGTGGATCAATATTAGAGATTGGAGCAGATTTTGATTTAGCGGGTAAAAACTGTTGCATATCCGAACTGATGGTCGTCTTTGTAATGGCTAACCAGCCACCCACTATAATAAACACCAGTATTCCAGTAACTGCGGCGGCCGAATTACGCCAACGACTATACTGTGGTTCTATTCGTGACGTGTTAACCACCGTCTTGTGTATTCTTTATCTGCATGATACTACTATCACCATTTGCTTCATTAATGATAACTTTATGAATATTTTCGCCAATGCCCTCGGCCGTAATAATACTAATTAGCTCTAATGCTTCTTCTTCAATAGGCGTTAGGGTAATAGTCCAATGTTTGATATTACCTGTAAATTGCACTTCATAATAATTTCTTAGCTTCTTCAGATTCCCTGCCAAAAGTCCCCGATAGGCCTCAACAAACATTTCAACGACGGGATAATTGGTGAGTAACAAATCGGTCTCCTCGCCAGCTGCATTCTTGATATGTAGGTCATTACCCTTAACAACAAACAATTCAGATGTTGGTTGTAACGTCTTCTTGGTAATGCTATCCGGTGCTCGATATTCTAAAAGACCCGATAGCTTTATTTTATTCTCCAAAATATTAATTGATTTTATTTCTTCAAATTCTGCATTAATATGATTAATTTTGGCTAAATCTTTCAGAACTAATTTAAGTTCTAGATTTTCGGCATGCGAAATAGTTGAAAATACAAGAGTCAACATGATACATAGTATAATTTTAAGCTTATTTTTCATGTTCATCATTCCAGAAGTCGTAAAAATTAAACCAGTTATAGGGCGATAATCGTATATAGTATTCGAGCCTCGACACGACTTTTTGCATCCACATTTGCACGTCTTTTTCTCGGTTCTTTCTTTCAATGGTTATTTTCTCGGCCAGTAGTTCGATATGGATATCGTAACGGTTATCACCTTGATATATTCCATAAAACAAAATCACTGGAACTTTTAGTATTGACGCCAGCAAAATCGGGCCGGATGGAAAAGCTGCCTTATCATTTAAAAGTATACATTGAGTTTTTCGTTCACCTTCTGTTACTCGATCACCTAGCATACCGACGAAAAATCCTTTTTCGACAGCCTCTTGCATTTGCATCAGTGCGTCTGCATCAGCCAGATTAATGACTGTATCGGCTACCTGTGGATTTAACTTATCTAGTATCCGGGTGATCATTTGATTATGATCCCGATACATAAGAACTTTAAGAGGAATCTCTTTATTTTTATTTACTAACGAACGTAATACTTCGAAACTTCCATGGTGTGTACCTAATAGAATTCCACCTTGCCCTTTTTGAATTAAATCTTCAATTATTTCATGTCCATAAACATTAACATCAAAATTTTCATGTTGACCTGTTAAAAAGAACACTCGATCTAATATAGTGGCTGAAAAATAATATATATGCTTAAAGACTGTATTAATAGATATTTTTGAATTATTAACCCGTTTAAAATAATTTTTTGATGCTCGAATAACTTTTGGTGAGGTTAAAACAAAATAAAGCGTAATCGGATATAAAATCAGGCGCGCTACCTTTCTGCCAATATTTAAGGCTATCCAGCAAATGAGCTTTAATGTGAGAGGGTTGCTTCTTTCAGAATGATTTTTCCAATCCTGTTTTTTATTTTTTATATTGTCATCAGTCATATAAATTTTCTGCTAGCTTATTTCCACAAGCCTGGCTTCACCTTGCGCTATTGCGTTAACGTTAACTGTTGCGACAAATTTCACTTTTAGACACGTGTTACTGCTATCTGGTATCTTATCTACTTGTACTGTTACTTCTTGCGTTGCGAGTAATGGCTGGATAAATTTAACACTCGTAAAGCCCGAGAGTTTATAGTCACTGTTTTGTTGTAATATTATTTGCATAACTTCATCTAAAATTACAGTGCCTGGCACAATTGGATTGCCGGGAAAGTGCCCTGATAAACATGGATGCTTTGCACTTATTCTAAAATTGGATTTTTTATCTACTAACATATTAATTATTATTCAATTTTTGCGCGTGTTTACATTGCCGGTGCAGATCCTGGAGTAATTTTTGACTAAGTTTGCCGGTTTCATTATAGGGAAGTTTTTTTACTCTATAGATCGGCCTGGGAATAAACACGCTATCTATTTTGTTAGCTAACTCGGTACTGATGACCTTTTCGTCTAGTCCATCGGTTACAACAAACGCCATTAAACGATTCACTTCCGCGGTGCTTTCAGGAAAATAAACTACCGCATCCTTGATGCCTTCTATGGATTGCAGTTTAAGTGTTATATCAGCAAGCGACCCTCGTTTGCCGGCTATATTAATAAGGTCTGCATCACGACCCACTAATCTGAAATTCTGCTCGCCAATAATTTCGATAAGATCATTTAATTCGATATCGTTGTTAAAATGTTTCGCCCGGATAAATGTTTTATCATTTTTATGATATAGGTCGACACCATTAAATAATTCCCATACTTCACTCTTAACTGGCTCTCGTGAAGCAACTGCGCCTGTTTCTGTACAACCGTAGATTTCTTTTACTGTTGTATTCATCTTAGCAGATACTTGTTCAGCCAGCTCAACCCGTAACGGTGCGGTGGCTGATATAATAAATTTAATATTCTGCCAGCGAATACTAACCGCTCCGTTACACGCTCTGAGATGTACAGGTGTGGTAACAAGAACGACTGGGCTCGATATGGACTCGGCTGCACGCCGAATATCATCCGGATAAAAAGGCCGACCAGCATATATCGGGCAAGCGCATTGGAGACTATACAATATTGACGTTTCCAATCCGTACATATGTTGCGGAGGCACTGTGGCAACGAGATGTGCAGGCTTGTCTATAAAACCAAAATGTTCTGCTGACATTCTTGCTCCGGTAACTAATTCGCCCCACGACTTTTTATTCGCTTGCGGTTTCCCCGTGCTACCCGAGGTAAAAACGATTGCGGCAACGTGTTCTGAATCGACTGTCGGTATTGTTATAACCTTATCAAATTTGGTCTTTTGATATTTTGCAATGTTGTACTCGACTTCGATTTGATGACTTCTAATACCATCTAGAATCGTTTCACTAATACAATAATGTTCGGAATAATTTTCTGCGACTGCATTGATATTTTCAACTATCCGGCTTTGTGGCAATAAATTTGTTTGCTGCCTTACCACTACCGCAGCAAAGGCCACCATAAAACTATAACGTTGCTCGCATAAATTAATGGCATATTTCCTATTTGGCAACTTATTGGCGAGTTGCGTGACATCAGCTATAAATTGCGCATGAGATATACTGCCGTTTTCATTCCAGGCAATCAGGCCATCGTTTGGCAAATTTTTTGTAAGGCTAAGCTGCATTAATGTCGTCGTTGTATATAAATTAATTTTTTAATGAAACCGAAAAAGCTCGGGTGCGCTAAATCAGGCAAAATAATTTTCCGAACTATATATTCCACAACAAACATAATCGCAACTAAAATATAATTCAAAAAATTTGTTACATAGGACCATGTTTCAATGCTGGTGAAGTAAGCTAGATATATATCTTCTAATACAGTTGCAAGGAAAAAAATTAACCATAAGTACGTTACCTTTCGCGTGTATTGTATTTCTTTTTTGCCAAGTGGCATTCTACGCATCTTCTGCGCCATGACTGTAATAAAAGCTTGTTGATTACCAATAAGAGTCTTGCCAAATATATATGCCAACATCAACGGAACGACAATGGGCGGAAGAAAAATTATCATTTGACTGTCATACCACAGGCTACAACCAATACCTAGCGAGACTATGGACAGAATTAAAGCCAGCCCTATATGTCCTTGATATAAATTTTGAATAACTAAAATCAATACAATAACAGCGATGTAACTACCCGCTAATAAATATTGTTCAGTTAAAACCCAATAATGGATAAGAAATGGGTAGCTTACACTCGCAAGTAAGGTTACTAACTTCCAGTCTATTTTCTTAAACACGAGGATTAAATTTATTACTGTACATGCATTAGCTTACTTAAATCGCTCTATGGCTTGTTTTTCTCTATATGCAAGGCTAGCTGGCGTAATGTTGAGAAAATGGATGCATTATCCGGGTCGTCCGAACGTAATTGAAAACCGTATTTTTGTGAGATGGCCATTGCGATCTCTAAAGCATCAATTGAATCCAGACCAAGTCCTTCCCGGAACAACGGCGCTTCAGGCTCTATTTCAGCCGCACTGATATCTTCCAGATTAAGCGCTTCAACAATCAACTCTGCAACTTCTCGTTCACTTCTACTTTGCTCAGACCCAAGCATATTTTTTCCCCAAAAAACTAAACTACATCACCACTATATTAAATTAACAACGTCTAATTCTCTATTTTGGTACGCCTAATAAAGCTCAGGATTATATCAGAAAGTTATTCATAGTTGACAGAAAGTCACCCTTGGGTATGCAGTTTACCCGCCATAATACTCAATAAAAACAACAAGTTATAAATATTAGTATACATTTCAAAAGCAGACTCCCCTGAAATGCTTATTTTACGCTAAAATAGCCACATTTAACGCTTTTGATACTGTGAATTGTGAATTATGTCTGTTGCCCAAATTACAACTTCTAAAAATACTATGCCGCACTCCAGTGCACCGTTCCAGATTTTACTCGCCAAGGCTGGCGACATTCGTAGCTATGACCAAAGCAAAATTATAACAACAGTAAACTATGATACGACGCATTTAAATTCCCCTGATTCTCTCTATATTAACCTGCCCCCACTGGAGCCAACGGAACTCACCGAAGTCTGGCTAGCCCGTGACAGTCTCGTTTCGGGTAAGGACGGCGAAATTGAATTTAGAAAAAATAATGAATTACTATTTGGTAAAATTTGTCTTGATGAGAATCAGTTTGACTCCCTTGAGCAATGTAGCAATTACGCCTATACCTCTATTCTAAATTTTATTAACAAAAAAGAATTTCCATATTTAATACGCATTTGGAATTTCTTTGCCAATATTAATCAGGTACATAACTCTCTCGACCGATATCAATCTTTTTGTGTGGGTCGCTATAATGCCTTGCAGGATGTCACTGAATTTGAACGTTTACTACCCGCCGCAACGGCCATCGGCACCGGTGATGGAAAATTTATAATCTATTTTATAGCAACCGCCAAAGCTGGCGTTCAAGTTGAAAATCCGCGCCAGATTAGTGCTTATCATTATCCTAAACAATACGGCCCAAAAAGCCCGACCTTTGCACGCGCTACGCTCAAACACTGGCAGCACGTAACTCAGTTTTTTATTTCGGGTACCGCCAGTATTGTCGGCCATGAAACATTGCACGAAGAAAATGTATTAATTCAGCTGGAAGAAATTTTAAAAAATATTGAAGCACTGGTTACAACAGTGCGTGATACACATCAACAACCGATTCGCGATATAACCGGCTTATCGTTTATGAAGGTTTATATTCGCAAACCCGAGCACTACCAAATGATTCAGGAAGCACTCTCACACCGAATTGGCAATGATGTAGCGTTACTTTATCTACAAGGTGATATTTGTCGGGATAATTTGCTAATGGAAATCGAGGCATTTGCCGAATTCACACACTAATCTAAAATCTAACCCTGTAAAAATTTGTTATGGTAACCAGCCACCCACTGCTTGCAATGGCGTTGGATCCGATTGAGTACTTATCCATGACACAAACGCATACCGCGCACTTTTAACAGATTTAAAAACAGGCAATTGCATATTCCATGAAGATTTATCGGATAATAAACTTGAGTATCCCAGCACAACAAAATTGTGTTTCGCCAGTCTCCCTTCATTTTCACCTGCAGTAATATCTACAACCATATCCATACCCAAAACTGCGATATTTAAATTTAGAGGCATAGCGTTATTTCTTACAATATTTGACGCTGTCATTTTAAAGGTGGCTACAACCTTCTTACCATTCACAGTTATATCTAATACCCCATTATCCAATCCATTAGCATTCGGAGTCGAATTAAAAAAACCACGCCGCCAGGCCGAACCATTTACAATAAAGGCCGGTGTATAAACAGTACGGACATGTTTTAATTTTGCATACAGATATTGTCGGGAAGTAAATTGAGATTGCGCAAAGACATCTTTCCAGCCGATGTAATCCCAATAGTCAACGTGGAAAACAATAGGAATATATTTCGACCATAGGTCTTTGTTATCAATGTAAGCATTGATATATGCTTCAGCAGACGGGCAACTGCTACACCCTTGTGAAGTAAATAATTCGATAACGGTACTTTTTTTATCTTTGCTAGTAAAGCTTACTGGTTCAGCAAACGATTGATAAGCAATAATTATTAACAGAAAAAAAACTGTCTTTTGAAGTAGTTTCATAATGGTAACTCTAGATTAATGACCTTTAAAGGTTAATCTGAATTATTAACAAAATTATCACAAATTACGTTTATATATTTAGATGTAATCGCTTAAACCTTGCCTGACACAAGAAAAATATTCGAACTTAATCAAAAACACATTATAGCGCTTGCTCTACGAAGTACCCTGATTATATGTTGGGTCATTGAATAGATTTACAATACTCTGTATTCACGAATATGTAGATTCGATATTGTATAAAGCGAGTTACTGCGCTGCCGCTCGCGATGACATGTGCTTTATTTTGTATTCAAAACGAAATTAAATTAAAAAACTATGCACGCATCAAAGGTTTTTCAACTTCAATGCGTTTTTCTTTGCCCATTAATACTTCGATGAGAGTTAGAGTAAAATCCATAGCCGTGCCTGGGCCTCGAGAAGTAATAATATTGGTATCGACTACTACACTGTCGCCACTCAATGAGCCGTTTTTAATTGTGCACTTATCCAGGCTGCCCGGGTAACTGGTAAAACTCTTTCCATCTAAAAGCCCTGCTGTGGCAAGTGCTTTGGGTGCGGCACAAATTGCCGCAATAGTTTTATCACTTGCTGCCATTGATTTTAATTTACGTTGTATTCTCTCGTCATTTTGCAAATGGTCGGCTCCGGGTAAGCCGCCTGGCAACACAATTAAATCAAACTCCTGATCCATTACGGCATCAATAGTTGTTTTCGGCAAGAGAACCATACCGCGACTCGCGGTAACCGGTTTATCATCCAGACCAACACTAACAACGTTCATACCGGCTCGGGTTAGTAGATCGGTAATAGTCACCGCTTCGAGTTCTTCGCAACCCTGTGCCAATGGTACTAATACTTTTAATTGTTTTTGATTGCGGCTGTTGTCTGTTGCTTTTGCCATTGGGTTAGCCTCTTTTGTTCCGTACGTTGAGCCCGATATTCTTTGCGAATATTCAACAAATCAGACATGTAAACAAATTCAAAACCTTGTGCTTTAGCGAGAGGCAGCCACTGCTCCAGAATCGTCATAGTTTCCGGAAACGGATGCGCAATGACTACAGCGCTTCCATTACGTTTAGCAACATTAATAACCTGTTTAAGTTGCTTTTGCATCGCTTTTTTCGATAAGTCATGGTCAACAAATATATCACGCGTTTCGCTTGTAATGCCATACTGGCGCGCTGCTTTAAAGGCTAAACTTTTTACTGATGTGCGACTATCGACAAAATATATATTGCGTCCGGCTAAGCTCTCCATTAACCAGGTCATCTGTTCTTTTTGCTCGGTTAACAAACTTCCCATATGATTATTAACGCCCTTAATAAAGGGTATCGCAGAGAGGCTATGTTCTAACTCGAGGTCGAAGATAGCTTTAGGCATATCAGTAGTTAAACCGCCTGGCCCGAGCGCCTTACCATTGGTCGCCTCCATCGGAATATGCAGCATAATTTCTTTGTGTTTATCATTCGCTAAATTTGCGAGTTTGCGCGCATGTGGGGAGTAAGGTAAGAATGAATAGGTGATATTAGCCGGCAAGTTAATTGCTCGCTTACCGGATTGGTAACGGTAGCCCATGTCATCAATAATCAATGCAATATAAAAACGCGGTGAAGGTTTAAATGCTGATTCTACGCTAGAGGTATTATCATTCGGAATAGAGGGTACGACATACTCACTTTGAAATTCCAACGCAGAAACCGCACCGAAACTACAAACAAACAAAGTAATTAATGTCGCGAATAAACGCATTTATCTTTCCAAATTTATGATACAGCTAAAGAGAGTAGCGCCTAGCACCGCAAGAACTTTAATTCTGCAAAGAATATTGCTATTCTCCACTGAACTACCACTGCTTCACGGCTAGCGAGCGCCTTGAGAGCAAGGCAAAAAGTCTCGAAAAACGCGGAGTTTACGCTAAGTAAATGAGCATTTTTAGTGCCAGTTTTTTTACTGGCACTTATGATGTTTTCCGCATTTATATCCAACGCCGCTATCGAGGCGCTCGCTAGTCGTGAGCTTACTTTGCGCTCAACAGGTGGAGGCCTTTGAGAAGATTTAACGCCTCATACAAAGGATAATCTGTACTCGCCAAAGGCTTCTCTTTTTTACCGTCTTTGTCGTTTTTATTTTTCTTAATTTGATTTTCAACGTCAGGATTCTTGTCATTGACTAAATGTCTTTCAAGATCCGCTTCTTTAATAAATTGATTACCACCTTTTTTCATACCGACCTGAATATTACTCAGTTTAATATCAGGGGTAATACCTTTAGCTTGAATAGTACGATCATTCGGCGTGTAGTAACGTGCTGTTGTCATTTTAAGCGCAGTATTATTTCCGAGTTTCACAATGGATTGTACCGAGCCTTTCCCAAAGGTTTGATTACCCATAATCACTGCACGTTTATGATCCTGTAATGCACCGGCGACAATTTCAGAGGCCGAGGCCGAGCCACCGTTGACCAGTACTACTAATGGTACGCCGTTGATACGATCTATTGGGGTAGCTTGAAAACTATGCTGGCTATCAAGATGGCGGCCACGGACAGAAACAATGACACCTTCGGTTAAAAAGGCATCTGATACAGCGACGGCTGCATCGAGTAAGCCACCGGGATTATTACGTAAATCCAGAACTAACCCCTTAAAACCAATTTTTTTACTTTTCTTTTTAATAGCATCGAGGGCTTTAAGTAAGTCTTCACCGGTACGTTGCTGAAACTGAGTAATACGAACATACCCATAGCCAGGCTCTAGCACACGGTGCTTGATACTTTTCACTCGAATTTTGTCGCGGATTAATTTTACTTTAAAGGGTTTATCTACCCCATCACGTGAAATTAGCAGCTCAATTGGCTCACCGGGTTTACCACGCATTAATTTTACCGCGTCATCCAGAGCCATACCTTTTACCGGCTTTTCATCTAAACGGATTATAAAATCACCCGCTTGAATACCTGCACGCTGTGCTGGTGTGTCATCAATCGGCGAAATAACTTTTACAAAACCATTTTCCATTCCCACAACGATACCTAAACCACCAAACTCGCCTTTAGTACCAACGGTTAATTCTTTAAATTCTTCAAGGTCGAGATAAGACGAATGAGGGTCAAGACCGCTTAACATGCCGCGAATGGCATTTGTTAATAACGTTTTATCTCCGATTTCTTCAACGTAATTTTCTTTGATTTTGCCAAAAACTTCACTGAGTGTGCGAATGTCATCGAGTGGAATACCTTCATAAGCCTGGTTTACACTTTTTTCGGCAAAGACACTTTGTCCAAGTGCCAAAATGACCCCTAGAAATAAACCAAACATTAAAATCAATATATTACGTGCAGTTACTGGCATATTCTCTTCTCTTAATTAATTTGCAGGTTATTCTGCAAAGTGCTTAGTGTTTTATACAGACTTCTTAATAAAGCCCTGATTCTAATGGATATTACCTTATATAATATTACTGTCCACTGTTTTGGCATAATATAGGGTCGTTATAGGCAGAATCTGGGCTATACCTGACATTTTCCTAAAAACCCGTACTTTATCCACGCTGAACTTTACGACACCAAAGTTTGGGATTAGTTGGGGTTCCGTTATGTCTGATTTCAAAATAAAGCCCGGCCTTTATTTGCCCGCCGGAATCTCCGACGCTACCAATAATATCTCCTGGCGCCACCCAGTCACCGGTTTCTTTATTGAGACTCTCATTATGCCCATACAAACTCATGTAACCATCGCCATGATCTATGATAATTAACAAACCATATCCCCGTAACCAGTCTGCATAGGCGATCCGGCCATGCGAAATCGCACGAACATTGTTTCCTTGCCGAGCTTTAATGATGACGCCATTCCATTTTACGTTAGCGGTGTTACGTGGCTTGCCAAACAATCCATTCACCTTACCCAGGGCAGGCCAGGCCAGCTTTCCTTTCAATTTTGCAAAAGCTTCCCGTTTGCCATCCTCACCTGTAATCTCAGGCATACTCTCGGTTATAACATTTAATACACGTTCCAACTGTTTTTCGTTTTCGAGTAAATGTTTCAGAGCGCTGTCTTTTGTTTGAATGTCCTGAGAGAGTTTGGCAATAACCAAAGCCCGCTCTTTATAACTTGTTTCCAGTTTTTTCTTTTCTGCATTCTGCTCTTGCTTCAATTTTTGCAGTGTTTCGGCTTCCCGGCGAATGCTTATTTTAATCTTCTCAAGCTTCACTAATGTTTCCATTGATTGCTCAATACGCTCCGAGCGTGCCTGATTAAAATACTCGTAATAGGTTAATACCCGACCAATCGCTGCAGGGCTTTCCTGATTTAGCAGCAGTTTTAAATATTCCTGTTTACCAATGGTATACGCAGTACGAACTTGCTGGCCTAATAAATTTCGTTGCACCGCCAAATCTTTATTTAATGCCCTGCGTTGTTGTTGCAATTCTACCAAACGTTTATTTTGTTTCTTTAGCTTGCGTTTTAATTGATACAAATTATTAACACGTTTACCAATATTCACTTCCGTTTCGCGCAGTTCTTGCCGAACCTTATCGTGTAATGAACGCACTTCATCGAGTTCATTACGTATATTTTTTATTTTAATTTTTAATGTCTGCAGTGCTTGCTCGCGCTGCTCTTGATCGTCATCCGAATCCGCGAAGCCAAAAGGTACCGTACCCATGTATATAAAAAACAGGCTGGCAACGCTAAAAAGTTTTATTAGATTGTTATTCATGAACTAACGTATTTATCCGGGTTATTTTTCACTTAAATTTTTATACATCGTTTTATGCGCAATACCCGCATCCACAAACTCTTTACCCTGAACGATAAACCCGTGTTTCTCATAAAATGGAACGGCATTAACTTGCGCATGCAAGTAAACGCGCTTTAAATTCTGTTGATGCGCATTATCGAGCAATACTAGCAAAATTGCAGAACCAATACCCTGTTGGCGATACTCTTTTAACACTGACATACGGCCAATATGGCCATCTGTTTTTATTCGACCGGTTGCTATCGGTTGGCCAGCCTGATTCAAGGCTATAACATGTTGTGCAGATTGATCAAATTCATCCCATTCCAGTTCTTCCGGCACCTGCTGCTCATTAATAAACACTTCACGCCGAATATCGCTAAGTTGCTGTTTATCGCTATTCCAGCCGCATTTCTTTATTGAATACTCTTTCATTTTAAGCCGAATCATCCCATTACAAATGCGCACTGAACTCGTTGGCCATTATTACAGAAAAGTGCACGGATTGAGGTAATTTTATTCATACTCGCTATGAAGTCAGACTCAACAATGTTGCTTATAATTTTGCAAGGAATTTTATGAATCTGAATCTGTCTGCATTTAGCACATTTTCATTTTTATGCCCCACAATTACGTGACTTTTATCACATTTAGAAACCTATTTTTAATCAAACTTGTTCGCTGTAAACAAATCAGTGTATCCTGCCATTCACCTTTAAGAGCATTATTATTAAGATGAAAAGCCGGTTACGGATTATTACTGTATTTTTATTATTGACCTTGCTAGGAGGCAGCGCGGTGGGTTTAACAGATGTTGGTAAACTTTGTATTTTTTCTGCTATATCGGGTGTTATCACAAAAGATGGCCAGCCCGTTGCGCATGCCAAGCTGATACGCACTGGTAGCAAAGAAAGAAAGCATCAGGATGAAACCACCACCGATGAAAGCGGACATTTTTCTTTTCCTCCCATGTATGAACGTTCTATAGCCAAGTACTTGCCCATGGAATTTGTTGCCTCACAAAAAATCATGGTCGACTACAAAGGCCAATCGTATAAACTTTGGTCGGGTGTAAAACGTAAACCGGATGAAAATACCGAATCACGAGGAAAGCCATTAATTGTAAAATGTGCTCTTAATAGTAAAGAACAAGATATTTCTATTGAAGGTTCGATGTTTTTTTCATTATGTTCCTGGGATGTCGAATCGGACCCACCTTTTGATACAAGTAAATTATTTGAATCAGATTATGACTAAATAGTTAAAAATATTACGAATATAGGGAGATATTCTATGGATCAAATGACACCAAGTTTTACCGCAGGCCTTGCCAAAGCCGTTTATACAATTACAGATGATGGAGTTACACTCCAACAAGCTTATAAACGACTAAATAGTATCTATAATGACATTTTTAACTTTGATAACAATAACCTCCTTAAAGGCAAAACCGGTGGCCCTAGTGTTATAAAATGTCGTACCGCATTTGGGTTTACTCTGATAGGCCAAGGTAGACTGAAAGGCCACGCCTTTATTTTATTCCGTGGAACTCATTTTTTAGCAGACTGGCTCACTAATTTAAATGCCACTGTGTCCAGCTCAGCTTGTGGTCAGCCTGTGCATACGGGTTTCAATGAAACTTTTAATACAATAAAACCTAAAATTCAGGCCTTTATGCTGAATCTTCAATCGCAGAAAATTCATTCTGTTCATTGTATCGGCCATAGCCTTGGGGGTGCCATTGCGACGCTTTGTGCTGAATGGATAGCCAAGTCCTACCAATCTCCTTACCTGTATACTTTTGGCAGCCCGCGGGTGGGACTGGCTGGTTTTGCAGGATATTGTACCCGTCGACTCGGGCAAAACCATATTTATCGAGCCTATCATAAAACCGATATTGTGCCCTATATTCCAATCTGGCCTTTTATCCATACTCCCAATAAAGGTAAAGATTATTTTTTACCCTCACCCGGCATTATTCCTGGTGGCCACTACCATGGTATGGATCAATATATTCGCTCAGTGAGTCAGCGTTCCTGGAAATCTCTCGGTTCAAGGCCGGCATTACATACTAATGCCGGCATTGAACAATGGTTGAAAAGAAACGCTACCGTTGGTTTTACACTTTCGAGTATTGAATGGTTGAGTGATGCACTAATGTATGTTTTAAAAAAATGTGCAGGCAGCGCTGCCCTGGCGATATCAAATGCCTTTACCTCTTCCTTTTCACTGATGGATCAAATTGCTTATATTTTAAAAAAGGGGCTTGATAAAACCAAGTCTGTGTCCGAGTGGGTCATCCGTTTATTGAATAAAATAATGTTTATGTTGGGTTATAACCGCAGCGCCGTACTGGCCGTTGAATACAACCATGAAATGATCCGTTTTCTTTTTATGAAACTTCACTACAGATTTAGCACATATGCAGGACGCGCATTGAACCAGGCATTAGTTAATGGCCAGTCTCTTTAATAATGCAATATACTTAATGAACAAGGCGCAGATTAGGCTACCTCACTTTTTAATCCTATAACTAATTGATAATTCAAGATTAATTTTTATAGTCTTGACATGTCAAGCTTTGTCATCTAACCTTTTATTTATGCCTACTATTAAAATCAGTTCTAAAGTTGAAGAAGCGGTTTGGGATGAACTCAAGGCGGTGGCTAGAGAATCGCACCAGAATGTTTCAGGGATACTTACCGAAGCTATCAGTGACTATTTACAGCGACGGCGTATTCGTCCCACCGTTATAAGCCATCTCAACGATTCTATTCGCGAAAACGAAGAACTAGGTAAACTCCTTGCCAAGTGAAGCGGTGCTGTTTCTATCGCTTGATGAAGTTGTTGAAATCCACACGATATTAATTGAACGTTTTGGTGGCCCTGTGGGTGTACGTGATATGGGCTTGCTTGAAAGCGCACTTTACCGGCCACAAACAGGCTACTATAAAAATCTGGAAGAAATGGCTGCGGCCATGTTTGAGTCGCTTATTAAGAATCATCCCTTTGTTGACGGCAACAAGCGAGTCGCATTTTTTGCAACCGATGTATTTTTGCGGATGAATTCCTATAAGCTACAGGTTGAACCAAAGGCTGCACATCTTTTTTTAATGAACCTATTTGATACAGACACTTGTGATTTAGAGCACTTGCTTCCCTGGCTAAGTTACAATATGCGCACTATATAAATTTATTTATTGAGCATGAGCGATTTATTTTCTTTTGAACATAGGTCTCTAGCCTGCCACCCATTAAGAACTGTCTGGGATAAGTTGCCCACTATTATAAAGCTCGACGAACAACTGCTGCTCTATTTCACTAAAGTCGCTCGACTGTAAGTCAACTTCACGCGTATTGCATAATGACTTTGCAAAATTATTTTCAACAACAAACTCATCACCATCAACATATAATAAAGTAGACAACTGTTGTTCATAAAATGCAAAGCGGCTGGCGGAATTACGATACAAAACCGGATGGTTTCTTTTTAAGTCTGAAAAGTCTGCGTAGTCATCTTCATTCTCAAACACCAAATCTGTTTTTGTATCACTGACAAAGCGGCCAAACCATTGCGCCAGGGCTGGATGATTGGGATTTAAATATTCTTTAAAAATTTCACGCACGTTATCCAGAGCATTTTCGGTTATCTGGTTCGCATCTGTTTGCACTTTTAATTTGTGGTCCTTATAGGTTTTATCTGGCGCTAAATCCTGACTGATAAAATCTACAAAACTGGTTAACATTTCGCTATGGGTTGGTGCACGAAAACCAATTGAAAAACTTAAGCAGTTATTCATTGCCACACCATAATGCGTTACGCCGGGGGGAATATAAATAATATCGCCAGGTTCTAACAACCACTCTTGTTCGGCTATAAAATTTTTTTGAATGCGTAAGGCAATATCGGGAATCTGGTTGTCTTCAGCAATCGGCCTGGTGTTTATTTGCCAACGTCGCTGGCCTTGGGCCTGTAAAATAAAAACATCATATTGATCTAAATGCGGTCCGACGCTGCCCCCTTCAGGCGCGAAGCTAATCATTAAATCATCCATACGCCATTCCGGAATAAAACGAAACGCATCCACAATAGAAGCGAGCTGCGGCAGATGTTTTTCGACATCGTTAACCAGTAAGGTCCAGTGTGTTTCCGGCAAGGCTGAAAATACCTCGTCATCCATCGGCCCATTGATTAACTGCCAGGGTTCATCGCCACCTTTCTCGATAACGATTCGCGAATGCACTTCCTCTTCACACGCAAGCCCCGCCAATTCTTCGGCGCTGATGGGCGAGATAAAATTTTTAAAACCCTGCTTAATCACCAGTGGTTTTTTTTGCCAATAGTCTTTTATAAATTGTTCAGGGGTTATTGCACCAAGTGGTGTTGAAGAAGTGTTTGTTGAGAGAGGATCCGACATTTATTTTGTACTTCACCTAGAGAGTTATGGCCGTATATAATTTATTATTTTTTTCCAAAAACCACAGGCTGCTCACGGATAGCGAGCGCTTAGAGTACAAGGCGCAAAGCGACGAAGAAGCGGAGTTGACATCTAGCCAATGAGCATTCTGAGTTGATTTGCCGGCGTGCCCCAACATTACAATATATAGAGGGTAAACGCAGTAATCTGAGCGCTCGCTATTCGTGAAGTTAGATGAGGGAGGTTTGGCCTTCTTCTGTTTTCGGCTTTACTAAACTCCGCCCCTTCATCTCATCTGGCTGCTCTATGCCCATTAAATATAACATAGTTGGCGCAATATCGGATAAAGCACCATTGTCTTCCAGCTCGGCTTCACGACCAATATAAATTAATGGTACGGGGTTGGTAGTATGTGCGGTATGTGCCTGACCAGTTTCAATGTCTAACATTTTTTCGGCATTGCCATGGTCTGCGGTTATTAAAAGCTCACCACCCACTTCAATAATCGCCTCGGCGACTTTGCCCATACAACGGTCAACCGTTTCTATCGCTTTCACCGTGGCATCAAAATTTCCGGTATGGCCGACCATATCGGGATTGGCGTAGTTACAAATAATAACATCGTACTTCTGCCCTTTGATGGCAGCAATTAATTTATCCGTTAATTCAGATGCACTCATTTCAGGCTGTAAATCGTAGGTTTTTACATTGGGGGACTGCACCAAGATACGATCTTCAAATTCAAACGGCTCTTCACGTCCGCCATTAAAAAAGAAAGTAACGTGTGCATATTTTTCAGTTTCCGCGATACGTAACTGACGCATCCCTAACTTCGCAAGATATTCACCCATAACATTTTTTAAACGCTCCGGTGGATATGCAACCGGCACTTCGTACTCAGAGTTGTACTCGGTTAAACACACAAATTGGCCAAGCTTGGCGGTATTGCCACGATCAAACGCATCGAAGTCTGGTTCAATAAATGGGCGAGTAATTTGGCGTGCCCGATCGGAACGGAAATTCATGAACACAACTACATCGCCAGACTGAATCTGTACGGGTAATACACCTTTGGAATGGATTGCTGTTGCCTTAACGAACTCATCGGACTCACCTCGTGCATAGGCCAACTCTAATGCTTCATGGGCTGTCTCGGCGCTAAATTCTGCGGTGCCGTGTGAAATCAAGTCGTAAGCATTTTTAATCCGTGGCCAACGATGGTCACGGTCCATCGCGTAAAAACGTCCTATAACGGAAGCAAACTGTCCACCGCCCAACTCGTCGAGCTTGGCTTGCATCGCATCGATGGATGCAAAGGCACTTTTTGGAGGAGTATCACGGCCATCTAAGAAGGCATGCAAATATACATTTGGTACACCTTGCTTCACCGCTAATTCCATCATGGCGTGAAGGTGCTCTTCATGGCTATGCACACCGCCATCCGACAATAACCCCATTACATGAACGGCCTTATTGGTTGATTTTGCCAGCTCAACCGCATCAACCAGGGTCTGGTTTTTGAAAAACGAGCCGGTTTTAATCGAGCGGCTCACACGGGTGAACTCTTGATATACAACCCGGCCAGCACCTAAGTTCAAGTGACCTACTTCAGAATTACCCATTTGATCGGCAGGCAAGCCCACTTCGGCACCTGAACCACGTAAAGTAGTGTGTGGGTAATTGGCGTTAAATCCATCTAGATTTGGCTTATACGCCGCTGCGATAGCATTGTTTTCTACAACATCGGTTAACCCGAAGCCGTCCATAATTACCAGAACCATTGGCTTAAAATTCAATGACATAGACTCTTTTTCATTTAAAATTGATAAGACTAACTATTAATAAACTGATTTACTGTTATGGGGCTTTAAAGCTTAAATTCAATTAAAAATTAAGACTTTAGACAGAGCACTCAATTTACCAAATGTTTAAAAAAACCGCAAAATAGGCAAATAAAGCCTTCTCAAACGGTACATAATTGTATAATGTTTTAGTAATAAAGGGCAGTCGTGAAATTAAATTAGTTTTTAGACAAATTTAAGGTCTCAACTCACAATAAAAACATTTTTAAATACTGAATTTTTTGGATGGGGAAATATGAGCGAAACAGAATTAGTTGGTTTGATTACACGTGATGACGATATTGATCGTGCTTCGCGCTCTTTAAAAGCAATGTCACATCCATTGCGTCTTAAAATTCTTTGCACTTTAGGCGATAAAGAAATTAGCGTACAAGATATTGTTGAACATGTCGGCACTTCCCAGAGCAATATTTCCCAGCATCTTGCTATTTTACGCGACAAAGGTATTTTGGATTCGCGCAAAGATGCTAACCGCGTATACTACCGCGTAGATGACCCACGGACTTTAAAATTAATCAGTTTGATGCGCGAAGTTTTTTGTAACGCAGAAATGTAATCTTTGTCATTTTTAATGATCTGGATAGTAAATAAAAAACACATCCAGCAAAGTTAACCAATATCGTTACACAATTCCGTTCGTTTTATACTCGCAACTAACTTATACTAGCGCAGTTGCTAACGCCTCTGCGAATAGCTCACTTTTAACCATTACACTCAGCCCATAAACTTTAGTGAACCCCATGAATGAATATATAGAATTTACAAACAGCCACCCTTTGCTCGTTGGCAGCTTTTTCGCTGTATTAACTTTGTTAGTGTTTAATCTTTTTGGTGGTCGCATGCGCGGCTATAATGCGGCCTCTCCTGCGGATGCTACTACCCTAATCAACCGAAATGATGCGGTTGTGCTCGATGTGCGCACCGATAAAGAATTTAATGAAGGGCATATTATTAATTCCATTCATATTCCCCAGGCCGATATTAAAGCCCGCATTAAAGAGCTTGAAAAACACAAAGATAAACCTATTATTGTAAGCTGTAGAAGTGGCCAGCGCTCCGGACAAGTTTGTGGAACCTTGAAAAAGCAGGGCTTTGATAATATTTATAATCTGGCAGGTGGTGTAGGCGCCTGGCAAAGTGCCAACTTCCCTCTTACCAAAAATTAGTATTCAGTCTGTAAAATTAACAATCAAATTGAAATTATTAACATCAAAATTAATTACGGTTAAAGAAAACGTATGTCTAAAAATGTAGAAATTTATTGTAGCCAGTTTTGTGGCTACTGCCATCGCGCAAAAATGTTACTTGAAAACAAGGGTATAGAATACAGCGAAATTTCCCTGGATAATCACCCTGAAAAGCGCCAGGAAATGCTTAGCCGCAGTTCGGGCTCGGGCAGTGTTCCACAAATATTTATTGGTGACGAGCATATCGGCGGGTGTGATGAATTATATGCGCTCGAAACCCAGGGGCTCCTAGACGAAAAATTAGGGCTCGCCTCCTAACCTCATTAAATGCGTCATTTCAACTTAGCGAGAGGTCTGAATCCATGTCGAATTTGCATATAGTATGCCCACACTGTGACAGCACAAATCGTTTACCTGAAGAAAAAATACCCGTATCACCTAAGTGCGGAAAATGTCACCAACCTTTGTTCGTCGGGCAACCGGTCGAGTTGACCCTAAATAATTTTAAGCAACATATTCTAAAGTCCGACATTCCTGTAGTCGTCGATTTTTGGGCGCCCTGGTGTGGCCCGTGCAAAGCGATGGCCCCGGTATTTCAACAAGCCGCAAGCCAGCTTGAACCACGTTATCGCTTAGCCAAAGTCGACACCGAAGCACAACAACAACTTGCCCAACAATACCAAATTCGCAGTATCCCAACTCTGGCAATCTTTCAGCATGGGAAAGAGCTTAAGCGCCAACCCGGTGCTATGGATTTAACGAATCTGGTCAATTGGGTGCAGCTGTAATTTTTAGTGCGCGTCTCTTGTACGCGCACTTATGCCTGAGAGAACAAAGTGAGCTCGGCGTCTACCAGACTACCCATAACAACTCATCTAATTTAACAGTACAGGATTCCCCCTCCGCGGGAATGACGACAAAGCGCACTTATGCCTGAGAGGTCAAAGCGAAGAGCCTACCCCACGAAGTGCTTTGGGTACTTGTCCTCTACCCATAATATTACATACCCCTACCATCTCGCTATTTATGAATGAAAACTGCTAAAATGCCGCATTAACTAACAATAACCCAGGTTTTTAAAATGTCTGAAGAAAATCAAGCAACAGAAAATCAACAAGCAGGAACTCAAAATCTTGCTATCCATAAAATCTACACTAAAGATGTTTCGTTTGAATCGCCTAATAGTCCTTTTGGTTTTCAGGATGACTGGAAACCTGAAGTCAGTGTTGATATCAACACTGATGGCCAGACGCTTGATAATAGTAACTTCGAAGTCATTTTAAAGGTTACGATTACCGCTAAAAATAACGATAAAACGGCGTTTCTTGCCGAAGTGCACCAGGCTGGAATATTCCACTTATCCGGCTTTGATGAAGAGCAACAAGCTTTTGTTCTCGGCAGTTACTGTCCAGGCACATTGTTTCCATATGCACGTGAAGTTATCTCCAGCCTTGTTACTGATGGCGGCTACCCACCCGTTATACTTGCACCGGTTAATTTTGAAGCCTTGTACCAGGAGCATTTAAAACAAAAAGAAACGGCTGATACTGCAACCACACAGACGCATTAAATAGCACAGGCAACTTTTACAGTGAGTACAACACGTTACGCTGTTCTTGGTGCGGGCTCTTGGGGCACCGCACTTGCTATGTTGCTTGCGAAGAACAACCACCCCACAACGTTGTGGGCACATACTCAAAGCCAGATAGAAACATTACAAAAAGAGCGTGCCAATAAAAAATATTTAGGTGATATTCGTTTTCCGGATTCACTTAATATTAACGCCGACCTTGCTACAACCATTGCACAAGCCAATCGAATTTTGCTTGTCGTGCCTAGCCATAGCTTTCGAACTACCTGTAAAGCACTTGCCCCCTTAATAACTGCGCAACATAAAGTTGCCTGGGCTTCAAAAGGTTTTGAGGCCGACAGCCATAAATTACTCCACCAGGTTGCGCAGGAAGAATTCACTCCAGCAACGCCGCTTGCGGTTCTCTCTGGGCCGACGTTTGCAAAAGAAGTTGCACAAGGACTTCCTGGTGCTGTCACCATCGCCTCCACCGAAAAAGAATTTGCACTTGAGCTTGCAAATGACTGCCACTCGAAAATGTTTCGTGCATATACTTCCAGCGACATGGTCGGCGTTGAGGTGGGTGGGGCAGTTAAGAATGTGATGGCAATAGCCGCAGGCATAGCCGATGGGTTGGGCTTTGGTTCTAATTCACGTGCCGCGCTAATCGCGCGTGGTGTTGCTGAAATGATGCGTTTGGGTGTAACGCTAGGTGCGCAAAAAGATACCTTTATGGGCCTAACCGGCCTCGGTGATCTTGTTTTAACCTGTAGTGATGACCAGTCACGTAACCGGCGTTTCGGTTTAGCGCTTGGCAAAGGAAAAACACAACAACAAGCTCTGGATGATATTAAACAAGTTGTTGAAGGACGGCTCACCGCAAAAGCCGTATATCAATTGGCGCAACAGTATCAAATTGAAATGCCGATTACAGAGCAAGTCTATAAAGTATTATATGAAGATCTTGATCCTAAAATTGCCGCGCAAGCATTAATGGAGCGTGGGGTTAGAGCCGAAATTGATTAGTGCGCGTCTCTTGTACGCGCACTTATGCCTTGCGAGCAAAGCTCGCGGGCTTCTACCAGACTACCCAATTCTACACTAACAACACTTATGTCAACGAACAAAGTGAGTGGACGTTTACCAAATACCCCCGCATTTTCTAACTAAAAACTTTTATGCCTTGCGAGCAAAGCTGAGCCTGCCCCACGAAGTGCTTTGGGTACGCGGGCGTCTACCAGACTACCCGACTCTACATTAACAACACACTAACGCCTGAGAGAGCGAAGCGAGCTCGGCGTCTACCAGACTACCCAATAACTAAAAATTTATTTCTATAATGCTACCCCGCGAACAGCGACTGCACGGAATTGCGAGCGACAGCGCTGCAATCCTTTTTAACAATCCCACTTATCATTCAGATTGCCGCGCTGCGCTCGCAATGACCAACATATTTTTTAGCTTCTTAATTATCCGCAAGCCTTAATAATTTCTCTTTTCCTTTTTCATACTGGCTTGGCGTTATAACATCTTCATCAAATACACGTCGAATAGTTTTCATTTCACCGGCACGTTGCTGTTGTGTATCTAAATTTAATGTTTCGAAACGGCGTTGACTTTCTTTTTCAATATATTTTGTAAAAGCTTTAAACTCTTTTTTAGTAGGTAATCCGTTATAAAAATAGACCAATGGAACTTTAGACTCTCTGGAAACAAATACCTGTTCTTGCCGGGTGAAAATAATAAATAAAATAAAACTTACTAGCATTAAAATAATCGCAGCAGACTGTGCCCAATTCTGATAAGTGAGGGACAATAAATCCAGTGCGGAAGAAAAATAGAAAATCAAACTGACATTTAAAAATATAATAAAACTGATTAGTGATTTAATGGCAAAAACAAAGTGGCTCCTGCTTTTAGGATTCAAGGCGGCTAAGTCAATTAAGTATTCTTTATGACTTTTTAAACCTTTTAAAATAACATGCAGTGTACTTTTATCTTTAAAGCGGAATAGCCGTTCGGTTGCAAATGATTTTTTCTGATCTAATTCAAGCTTCATTACTTTGCCTATAGTACATCCACAGCATTACTTTCAACTCAAAAAAATAATTATAGCCCAGATATACCTAAATACTATCGACAAACTCACACTGTCGCCAAGCTTCAAAAACAAGAATTGCTGCCGTGTTGGATAGGTTTAAGCTGCGATTCTCCGGCTTCATCGGAATGCGTAATACAAACTCTTCGCCAAGCTCGGTTAGTATTGGCTTAGGCAAACCTCGCGTTTCCGGGCCGAATATAAAGGCATCCCCTTGCTTAAATTTTGTTGCAAACGCACTTTTTGAACCATGCGTTGATAGTGCAAATAGTCGTTCAGGTTTTGCACGCAGTTGGTAGTCCTCATAACTGGGGTAAGTCTGCACATTAGCAAACTCGTTATAATCCAGGCCGGCGCGCCGCAAACGCTTATCATCCATTTCAAAGCCAAGCGGCTCGATCAAATGTAACTGGCAACCTGTGTTGGAACATAGGCGAATAATATTACCGGTATTCGGTGGAATTTCGGGTTCAAACAAAACAATATGGAACATATTTTTCTACTTTAATTAAACAATCCTAACAATAACCTTTATAATGCTTTCTTTACAGTGGCATTTTTTCAATATGGAATATCACATTGACATCTTAGGAATAGAATATTTTGAAAAATAATTTACAAACTCAATTCTGCGGCATGGATTTCAATACACCATTAGTGCTGCTTTCCGGTTGCGTTGGCTTTGGTGAAGAATACACGCGGATTAAAGGTTTTTCGAATAAAGACGTTGGGGCCGTCTGTTTAAAAGGCACTACCCTTGAGCCACGCCTGGGAAACAAACCACACCGGGTTTACGAAACACCCGCAGGCATGTTAAATGCCATAGGCTTACAGAATCCGGGCTCCCAACATGTGGTAAACGAAATACTGCCGGCTTTAGACTTTACAGAAACGCGCTTTATCGCCAACTTATCTGGCAATACAGTTGAAGAGTATGCTGAAATTGCGAAGATTTTTGATGACTCTCCCATTGATGCTATGGAAATTAATATTTCCTGCCCGAATGTAAAAGAAGGTGGCATGGCATTTGGTAATGATCCGGATATGTCCGCACGTGTCGTTGCCGCATGCCGTAAAATGACTAAAAAACCTCTTATTACCAAACTCTCGCCAAATCAAACCGATATCGCCGAAAATGCGCGTCGCTGCATCGAAGCAGGCAGTGATGCCTTTGCAGTCATTAATACCTTAATGGGTATGGCGGTTGATATTGAAAAACGTAAGCCAATTATAGGCAACAATCAGGGCGGTTTATCCGGCCCGGCGATTAAACCAATTGCTTTGTTAAAAGTGCACCAGGTTCGTCAAGTATGTAAAGAACATGATATTCCGATCATCGGCCAGGGCGGTATTGTTACGGCACAGGATGCTTTGGAATTTCTGATTGCTGGCGCTAGTGCTATCGGCATCGGGACTGCTTTATTCTATGATCCGCTGGCCTGCGAAAAAATCAATGCCGGAATCAGTGAATACCTGCAAAAGCATCACTTTAATACTGTCGCTGACCTGGTCGGCACATTGGAATTGAATTAAGCATCCTTCAACAGTGAACATGGAAGTTCCAAAGAAACACATAGCAGTATCGAATTCCCCATTAAAATCACACCTTTAACGCCAATATATTAAAGCTTAATCCCTTTGTGACCGCTATCTATCCTTATATTAAAGACTAATATCAAGGATTCATAACGATGGCAGGCCCACGAAGTAAAATTCGCCTAGGTGACTTACTGGTTGAAAAAGGTGCGATTAGCAATGCACAGCTTATACAGGCGCTGGCCGATCAAAAATCAACCGGCCGTAAATTAGGCCAAACTTTAATCCAAAATGGGTTTATAACAGAAGACGCAATGCTGGATATTTTGTCCAAGCAGCTCAACCTCCCTTTTATTAGCCTTAAAAATTTCAAATTTGATACTGAAACCGTTCACGCTCTTTCAGAAACACTGGCGCGCCGCTACCGCGCGATCGTTCTTAAAAAAGAACCCGACGGTGCTTACCTTGTGGCAATGGCCGATCCATCCGATATATTTGCTTATGATGAAATCACCAAACATTTAAAAACCGCTATTCACCAGGCCGTCTCTAAAGAAGCTGAAATTCTTGGCACCATTGATTCTGTATATCGACAAACCGATGCTATATCCCATCTTGCAGAAGAACTCGGTGAAGAGTTAGCTGAAACAGACTTTGATTTAGATCAACTCGATCAAGGTGTTGATATAACCAATGCGCCTGTCGTTAAATTACTCCAAACTATTTTTGAAGATGCCGTTCATGTCGGTGCATCCGATATCCATATTGAACCCGATGATACTGTTTTACGCATCCGGATGCGTGTAGACGGAATACTGCAAGAACAGGTCATGAAAGAAAAACGGATTTCCACTGCGCTAGTGTCACGCCTTAAACTTATGGCAAGCTTGAATATTTCAGAACGACGCATTCCGCAAGACGGTCGCTTTAATATAAAAGTTAAAAATAAAAGTATCGATGTACGACTTTCGACGATGCCTATTCAAAATGGTGAATCAGTGGTAATGCGTTTGCTCGATCAAAGCAGTGATATGTTAAATCTTAATATTCTTGGTATGAATGAAGAATTATTGAAACGCTTTCGACATAATATTCATCGCCCGCATGGCCTTGTGTTGGTTACCGGCCCTACCGGTAGTGGTAAAACGACCACGCTTTACTCGGCCTTAAATGAATTAAATAATCCCGGTAAAAAAATTATTACGGTTGAAGATCCGGTTGAATATCGCTTGCCCCGTATTAACCAGGTACAAGTTAATCCGCAAATCGGTTTAACCTTTGCCAAAGTTTTACGCACCGCCTTACGCCAGGATCCCGACATTGTTCTAATAGGCGAAATGCGCGACGCCGAAACCGCCGAAATAGGTTTACGTGCTGCAATGACCGGGCATTTGGTTTTATCTACTTTACATACCAATGATGCTATCTCAACTGCAAATCGACTACTCGATATGGGCGCCGCCGGCTTTTTAGTCGCAACGGCATTACAGGCTATTATTGCACAGCGCTTAGTGCGTAGAATTTGTCAACACTGTAGTGCAGATTATGCTCCAGACATACACGAACTTTCATGGTTACAAGCACTACTTGGAAATTCTTCACAATACACAACCTTCAAACAAGGCCAGGGTTGTACCCAATGTAATAACACCGGCTACAACGGCCGAATTGGTGTCTTTGAATTTTTAGAATTAGATGACGAGCTTGCCGATGCGCTGCGTCGCGAAAATACCGCCGATTTTACTAAAGTCGCTAAATTAAGTAATAAATACAAACCGTTCTCTCAACACGCCATTGAGTATGCTTTAAATGGTGTAACAACACTGGAAGAAGTATTACGTGTATCAAATGTTGAGGAAGATCTCAAAGAAGATTTGCCCATGGATAGCGATAGTCCAGACGAACCACCAAACATAGGACCTTCATAACTGATGCCTTTATTTTACTATACAGGCCGAACCTCACAAGGGCAGCCCGTAGATGGGGAGTTAAGTGGTGCCAATGCCGATAGTATTGCCGCTGTCCTTACTGGCAAAGGAATTACACCGCTAAAAATAAATCCTGCACTGGCAGCAAAGAAGCAGTCTGATATTTTTAAAAATTTCAATGACAAGTTTAATAAAAAAACACCTTCTCTCGATGAGTTAATTTTATTCTCGCGACAAATGTACACTTTATCGCGTGCCGGTGTGCCGATTATACGCGCTATGACCGGTCTTGCAGAATCCACTCGCAATCTCTATTTGCAAGAAATTTTATTTCAGATGATAAGAGATCTGGAAGAAGGTCATCAGCTCTCAAATGCCATGTCTAAATACACGAATGTTTTCTCCAGCCTGATGATTAGCATGGTACAAATTGGTGAAAATACCGGCCGTCTGGATGAAGTTTTTTTGCAACTATCTGAATACCTGGATCGTGAAAAGGTAACTCGCGAGCAAGTTAAAACGGCATTGCGCTATCCCACCTTTGTCATTATCGCAATCAGTGTGGCAATGATTATAATCAACATGTTTGTCATTCCCACCTTTGCCAAAGTGTTTGAAGGCCTCAATGCGGAGTTGCCCTTACCCACTAAAATATTGCTTGGAATTTCAGAGTTCAGTGTCGAGTATTGGTGGGTATTACTCAGCCTAACCATTATCGCTGTATTTAGTTTTCGTTATTTCATTAAAACAGAAACCGGCGCTTTTAAGTGGGACCATTTTATAACCCGGGTACCGATTATGGGCAGCATTATTTTACGTGCAACCTTATCTCGTTTTGCGCGGGCCTTTGCCATGACCCAACGCTCAGGCGTGCCTTTAATTCAGGGCTTAGTGGTAGTATCGCGTGCAGTCGATAACCACTATATCGAATTTCACATTAAAGGAATGCGCAGTGGTATCGAACGCGGCGACACACTTACACGTACAGCACAGAGTACCGAAATGTTCACCCCACTGGTGATTCAAATGCTCTCGGTAGGCGAAGAAACCGGCGCCGTAGATGAAATGCTCGACCAGGTTGCCGACTTTTATGACCGCGAAGTTGATTACGACTTAAAGAATTTAACCAGTGCTATCGAACCCATTTTGATTATTGCTATCGGAGCTATGGTTTTAGTCCTTGCGCTCGGCGTATTCTTACCGATGTGGGATTTAATTGGCGCAGCGAAAGGTCACTAATGAATAATCTACTTACAAATAACAAACTTGGATAACATGCAGCGTAAAATGCTTGCCTCTAACAGAGCCAGGGGATTCAGCCAGTTCGAACTTGTTGTTGTCATCATTTTAATTTCAATACTGGCAACGGTCGCGATGAGTAGTATGTGGAGTTGGCGTAGTGAATTTGAACGGACTCTCATTCAAACTGTTTCCGGAAATATACGCAGTGCATTGGGATTAGAAACAGCACAACTCGCTCTACATAACAAACTAAACCAACTATCCAAACTTGCGGGCAGTAATCCTTTTTCTCTACTTGCGCAAAAGCCGGATACCTATCTCGGTGAACTTTCGGATACCCACCCCGATACTCAGAAGCAGGGGGTCTGGTACTACAGCAAAGAGCAACGCGTGCTGATCTATACTATTAAATATAGTGATTCATTTAAATCCACTCTTGAAGGCCAGCCACGGATTCGTCTTAAAATTAAACTCATCTATTCTGATAAAAACGTAAACCTTCGCTACGACCCAGGCATTGATGCTATCTCGGGTCTGGATTTAATACCACTTGATAAGTACCAATGGTATTAAATCTTAACAATGCGCACTGAACCCTTCATTTACACGACCTAAAACCAAATAAATCCTTAATAATCAACAAATTTTCCTAAACCTACCTTACTTTTGGCCGATAAATCCTTAAATACAGTAAACATGCTCCCATGTTTAATCCTTTTCGGAGTTGTCAGAATGAACATGCAAATCACTAGAAATATTAAACTTAGCCATTCAAATCAAGGCTTTACCCTCATCGAACTAGTTGTGGTAATCCTTATTTTAGGCATTTTATCCGCCACAGCATTACCAAAATTTATGGATGTTAATACCGAAGCACATACCGCGGCCGTTGCCGGTGCAGGTGGTGGTTTAGGTGCCGGTGTTGCACTAGCTCATGCACAGTGGGTGGCAAAAGGCTCTAAAACAACCGCCGCTGCTCTTTTGAATATTAAAGGTTTTGGCAATGGTAATGTCGACATGAATTCAAGTGGCTGGCCTATAGATACAGGCGATGCAACGGCCGTCACTGCAGCAACTTGCGTAAATGTCTGGAGTGGCGTGATGCAAAATCCACCGAAGGTCAGCACTACTGCTAATACGGATGATTACGATGTAACACTATCTGGTACTGATTGTGTATACACTTATAATGCTGACACGGCCAAAATTATTACTTACGCAACTGCTAATGGCAATGTTTCGGTTGTTAAATAATTTAAACCGGGCTCTTAGAGCACCTTGAAGTGGATGGCAGACCAAGGACGGCTTCATCCTCTACACTCATACAATGAAGTATTTATTAAACACCGCCCCTACTTCTAGCCAACAAGGCTTCACCCTTGTTGAACTTGTTGTTGTTATTCTAATCCTCGGTATTCTTTCCATTAATGTTGGAGCACGTTTTTTATCCGGTTCGGCTTTTGCTGATCGACAAGTCGCCGACGAGCTGATTGAAGCGATTCGCTATGCACAACATGTTGCCATGTCACGTGGCGGAAATATTCAAGTTGAGACTACTGCAACAACTTACACGGTTAAAGACACCAGCGGAACTATCTTACCAAACCCAAACCGACAAGGAACTTACTCGGTGACCATACCGGCTAATTCCAGTTTAAGTACAACAACGATTATTTTTAATGGCCTGGGACAACCTACACCAAACGCAAATAGCACCATTACGGTAGGCAACCCAATGGCCTTTACCATAACTGTTGAAGGTGAAACCGGTTATGCACGTTACTAATAGACAAAAAAATATGTCCATTGCGAATGAGAAAAGTAAGTGCCGTAGTTTCGATGCTAATGCACTAAACAGTCAGCGTGCCACGTCAAGATTACAAAACAGACATTTTTTAATTCCTCATCGCAATGAAAAAACTTCAACAACCACAAAACAATTTGGCGTAACCTTAATTGAAATGGTCATATTTATTGCCATTGTTTCAATTGCTTTTACCGGCATCATTATGGTGTTTATTAGTACCGGCAAACACAGCGCGGATCCCTTGATAAAAATTCGTACCATCGAACTCGGTCAATCGTTTCTTGAAGAAATCCTGTTGAAAAAATACGATGAAGGCGCACCGGTGAATGGTGGCTGTGTTGACTTTACAGTTACCAATAGTCGCTGCAGTAGCGGAGTAGCGGGGAAAACTGTTTTACAAGCAGATACGGATCCTATTACATCAATAACCGAAACACGAGGAACCTTTGATGACGTCGATGATTACCACAATCTGGAATACTGCGGTTCCGGTGTTTCCTCAGGCGACGCAAGCTGTAGTGGGAGTTGCACAAATCTGGTGAATGAATCGGGCATTGATATCGCATCACAGTACAGCGGTTATTCCATTTGCATACAAGTTAGTTTTGCCGGTAGTGAATTAAACAACGTAGCCCCTGGAACTGGTACGAATGTGCTCAGTAATGATGCCAAGCGTATTGATGTAATGGTGACGGATCCACTTGATTCAAGCATGACGTTTACAACCTACAAATTGAATTTTTAGGCCATGTTAAAGAAATTAATAACAGGATTAAGATAATGTCATTGCGAGCGAACAACGTTAGCGCGTCAGGACTAAAAAATAAATATTTTTCAGTCATTCCTCGCAATGATGACAGTAAAGGTTTCACCCTAATCGAAATGGTCATCTCCATTACCATACTCGGTATTGTCGGGGGTATGTCAGCTTTAATAATCGATCGTACCGTTGAAGGTTATGATTCAACCGCACGCCGTGCCAAATTATACAGTAGTGCGCGGTTAGCAATCGACCGTATCTCTCGTGAAGTACGCCAGGCACTTCCTAATAGTATTTGTACTTATAACGGCAGTAATTGTAATAATACTGCTGACCGGTTTTATTTTTTAAAGTCTACCGACGGTGGTGAGTATCAAACCCAAACCGGTAATTACCCCAATGGTACTCCGCGTGCGCCCATGCCAATTACATCCGCTACGGCTACAAGTGTTGATGTATTATCTACCAATAGTTTAACTCTAGGCCCTGGCAACAACTGGATGGTTCTGTATAACACCAATAATAACACTATTTATAGCAGTGCAACTAAGCGCAAACAAATAAGCAGCATCACCACCAAGGATGTTGATGGTACTGGACCAACGGATGATATTGCCGTAATTAACTTTTCAGGCGCGACTTCTTTTCCCGAGCATTCACCCTCACGGCGATTTCAAATTATTCAAGAAGCGCCGGTTATTTTTTACTTGAGTGGTACTGACCTATTGCGTGCGACCAGTACTTTTACAGCACCCAACACGCCATCGGGTGGCCAACTATTATTAGAAAATGTTAGCACATTGAATTTTAGTTACATTGCCGGCACGCAGCAACGCGCAAGTGTATTAAGAATTGACTTAACCATTACTGTTAAAGGTGAGTCCGTCCAGATTATTCATGAGGCACATATTCAAAATGCAGCCTAAACATAATACCAGGAGCCGGTCATTGCGAACACGCAACGACGGTGTACTAATTAAAAATCAACAAGGCGTTTCAATCGTTGCTGCCATTTTTTTAATTACTGCACTCGCATTATTAGCTACGGCTGCCGTTCAACTGGTTTCTACCAGTCAACAATCTATCAATCAGGAAATTACTTCGGTTAAAGCTTACTTTGCAGGACAAACAGGTTTGCAATGGGCCATGTATCAAGCTGTTTATGCGACACCCAATACACCACAAACTATTACTTTATCTAATAGCGGATTAAGTAGTACAACAGTTGATCTTATCTTTGCCTCAACCACCATTGATGGCAATACTTATTATCAAGTTAGCGCTACTGGAAAATATTCCACTACGGCTTCACCGGAATACAGTTCACGTGAGCTTAGAATGAGGTTTAAACCATGATGCGATCACTCTTTTTTCTGTTCTTACTCATTTTTTCACTTTCAGTTATAGCGGCACAAACTTGTTCAACCTCAAAAATTGGAGTTGGTAGTAACGATTTTAAGGGGATTTCTGGCTCATCCAATAGTAATGTCGTTACTGTTGGTAAAAATGGTGTTGTATATATTTATAACGGCACAAGTTGGTCTTTGAGTAGCTCAGGAACAACTCGAGATTTAGAAAGTGTATTCGTATTAAGCAGTAGTGCCGCTTATGCTGTTGGCGATAACGGCACCATCCGATTTTATAATGGCACAACTTGGTCAAGCTCGAGCAGTAGTACTACTAAAGATTTAAAGGGTGTGTGGGCTTACACTTCAAACGATATTTATGCTGTCGGAAAAGATGGCGTTGTCTTGCACTATAATGGCGCTGCTTGGTCAAACTTATCCAGTGCAGCAAATACTGGCTCGGTTGATCTCCAGGCGGCATGGGGCAATAGTACTAACTTTTATGCTCTAGGTAAAAATGGCAATCTCTATATATACAACCGCAGTGATGGAACTTGGTCAACAATAACGACCTGTGCAAGTACTATAAGCGAAGATGCGAATGCGCTATGGGGTGATAGTAGTGGCAATATTTATATTGCGATTGATGGCGGCGCTGTTTACAAATATAACGGCAGCACTTGTACTCGAGTCGCGACAGCATCGGATGATCTAGACGGCATTTTTGGCTCAAACACAACCGGTGAAATTTATGCTGTCGGTAAAGATGGAGAAATCCTTTACTACAATGGCTCTAGTTGGGTTAGCGCTTCAGAAGGCAGCGAAGATATCAATGCCGTTTGGGTATCGTCAACGGGTAACGCTTATTATGGAATTGATAAAGGCTATACCTCTACTTGCACCTATACCACTGGTGGTGGCGGTAGCACTTGCACAACGACAACAACCACATCCGCTGAAGATTTAAAGGGCATTTCCGGTAGCAGTAAAACCGATGTGCTGGGTGTCGGAAAAAATGGTGAAGTCTGGGCCTATGATGGCAGCAACTGGACTGCAGTAACCGTTACAGGCAATCCCGGCGAAGATCTTGAAGATGTTTTTGCTATTGATAGCACCAATAGTGTTGCCGTGGGTGATAATGGTTCGGTCTTACTCGAAAGCAATGGTAGTTGGAGTACTCTAACTGCACCAACATCTAAAGACTTACGGGGTGTTTGGGCTTATAGCACTGCTGAGATTTACGTTTTTGAAGAAAAAGGCGCTATATATTCTTATGATGGCAGCAGTTGGATCAGCCTAGGAGCTGCTGCAGGCACCAACAACAATGACAAGTTTGAAGATGCCTGGGGTAATAACACCTATGTTTATGGCTTAACCAAGAAAGGTAATTTATTCCAATATACTCGTAGCAGTAGCTCATGGTCTGAAATTACCACTTGTGTCGTGGGTGGTAGCGTTGAATTTGATGATCTCTGGGGTGACGGTAGCGGAAACATTTATCTTGCCGGTAAAGACAAAAAAAATGGTGTTGTGTATAAATACGATGGCTCCTCATGCACTCAAGTTGCCACTGCAACCGATGATTTAAAAGGGATTTATGGCTCAACTTCAACCGGTCAAATTTATGCTGTAGGTAAGGATGGTTATTACCAATACTATAACGGCACTACCTGGGTTCAAAGCCGGCAGGGTAGTCAAGATTTGAATGACGTATGGGTAGCTGCAGATGGCACACCTTTTTATAGTGGCGACAACGGGACATTAACAACCTGTTCAATCACAGCAAGTTTTGATCATTTTCTCATTACACATGATGGCACTGGCTTAACGTGTGAACCTGAATCCATTACCGTTACAGCCTGCGCTAATTCGGCTTGCACTGCACCGCATTACACTAGCTCTGTCTCTGTAACACTGACAGCGAATGGTGTTAGTGGAACACCACAAACTTTTTCCGGTGGCAGTGGTACATTTCCCTTAAGTAAAACAACGGCAGGTACTTATACTCTCGATGTAACATCCTATAGCCCAAGCCCGTCTAACCTAACCGCACAATGTTTAAACAACGCTGCAAGCAATGCCAGTTGCAATATCATTTATTATGATACCGGTTTTATTTATGACGTACCTAACTTGACCAGTTGCGCAACATCTGCGAATGTCACGGTAAGAGCAGTACGTTTAGACAGCACTTCGCAAGCCTGTGTACCGTCATTTCAAAACAAAACTAAAACTGTTAACTTCTGGAGTAGCTATAGTTCGCCTGGAACAGGAACAAAAAAAGTTGTAATAAATAATGGCAGTATTAACACATCCATCACAACTAGTTCATCCGGCACTGGTATCGATTTAGATTTTAATAATAGTGGTCAAGCCACTATAGCCGTAACGTACGATGATGCAGGCCAGTTAAGCTTAAACAGTCGTTATACGAGTGGTACATTAACCATGAACGGCAGCGATAGCTTTGTAGCTATACCAGCAAAATTTTATGTATACAGTGATGATACCAATGCCGATTGTGCAACCAATAGTGCAAGTTGTAGCGCCTTTACTTCTGCTGGCAGTAATTTTAATTTAAAAATACGCGCAGCCTGTGCAAATGACGTCGTTACGCCGAACTTTATTTTAAGTAATATTGCGCTAACCCATATCAACACCGCGCCTGCTGTAGCCCAAGGAAACATAAGTGTTGCAAGTTTTGATATCGCATCTGCTGACAGTGGTGAACATATTATAAATAATCAAACGGTCTCTGAAGTAGGCGTGTTTACCTTTACTGCCACCGCACCAACTTATTTTGGTGCCACAGGCCCTAGTGGCACCAGTACCTATATAGGCCGCTTTACGCCAAACCATTTCTGTGTTTCCAGCGGCAGTATACTCAATCGAACGGATACTAATAGCAAAGCAAGTTGTACTGATAGTTTTAGTTATTTAAGTGAAGATTTTACGGATACCTTTCACTTAACCGCACAAAAAAATGGCGCAATCTGCAGTGATGGCTCAAGCACTACAAATTATACTGGCAGTTTTTCCAAGTTCGATACCATCGCATTGCTATCCGGTGACGACACCAGTGATGCCACCGAAAAAGGCGCCTTAAATTTCGCAGCGCTTGATTCAACCAGCAACACAGATTTAAGCTCGCGGATTAATTTTGACACTTCCGCAAGTGCCAGTAGCGGTCAATTTACCAATGGTAGTTTAGCCATCACAGCCAAAATGGATATTGCGCGTAGTGGGAGCTCACCAAACTATACGGCAGAAACAGCTTTTACCAATGTTAGCATTGGGATTAAGCCAATAGATACGGATAGCATAAGTTTAGCCACCACCAACTTAACCATTAACAGCGCAACCTATTTCAATGTGGGTAACAGCGCATTATATTTTGGTCGTCTTTACGCCGACAGTACGTTTGGTGCCGAACAGGAAGGCTTGCCGATGTGGGCCGAACCTCAATACTGTAATGCACAAAGCGCAGGCGTATGCAGCGATTGGAAAACTAAAACAGATGATACCTGTAGTTTATTTACCGTTACCGCCCCTGCGGACACAGTGATTGGAACAACCAGTGCCGGCGCGAATGGGTATTGGGCATCAGGTACAGACTATAGTGCAAGCTCCGGAATTAGTTACACTACCGACAGCAACAATCACAAAGCAGGCTGGCGAGTTTGGTATACCGCCGGCGGTACTGGCGGAACTTATACGATTCCGTTCGTAACACACCCTTATTTAATAACTCAGGACGGCAATGCCTCGTTCGGCTTATACCGAGGTGATGACCGGATTATTTACTGGCAGGAAATCTTCAATTAACAGAATATTGGGTGCGACTACGCGGTAATGACCAGAATATTTACTCGCATATAATATTTCAATTAAGTGTAGCCCGGATGAAGTGCAACGCACTCCGGGTATAGACTCCGTGAAGTTCAAATTACCTAAATCAACCCGATAATTTAAAACATATTGCTAGCTTGTTCGCGAATTTTATTTTGGCACGCTTCTACCCTTTGTATGTGCTGCTGGATTATTTCGTAGTCCGTATTGAGTAACTCAGAGAGTTGTATAAGGATCTCCTCTTTATCGTTTTCCTCACACTTATTATAAATTACAAAACGAAAATAATCGCTTACTAGAGCTAAAGCCACAGCATTTTTTGAACGACTACCGCTCTCATTACTCATATCACGAATAGTCCTATGAATATCAGAAGGCACACTCCAGTGTGCCAATAACAAAGCTGTTGTTTGGTAGCCACGCATTCCAAAAATTAGTTGTTCAATTACCTGACAAGATTCATGACTCATTACTATCTCTTCATTTTTTATAAGCTTAAAGTAATTCGTCATATCCTTGGGATGCTGACTGGCATACACTAGTTCGAATAACCGATGCAGCAGTGCTGCTAAAGTAAAGCCTTGTTTTTCTGTTTTGTCTTTAAACGCCAACATATCGGCCAGGCTTTTTATACCTTCGTAGGTCGCCGCTGCATGTAACCAAAACAGTTCAAGATTCATTCCTTTACACTGGCTGACGTTGAACTGCTCAATGCTCATAACCGACAGTACAAAATTTCGTGTTTGCTCTATTCCAAACAGTTCTGTCATGGCTTGAGAGATACTGCCAATTTTTCTATATCCGTAATACGCTGAGTTTGCTATGCCTATTAACTTACCTGTTAAAGCAGGCTCACTCTCAATTAAGCCTGCAATGTTTTTAATTGTTTGTTTATCGGAGGCCATCATGGCAATAATTTCCTGATATATCGCCGGGCTACTCGGTAAGCTATCAACCTCAATTAGATCTAACATTTTATTCGGTAACTTTGATGTTAAAAGTTCCAGTCGTATCTGGCTAGGTGTTGCACCAAACCATTCTTTAAAGGCCCGCTCGAAGGCAGTTCTATTCGTGTAACCAAGTTTTATTGCAATATTAGTAATTTTTTTATCACTCTTGGTTACCAGATCCATAGAATAAGACTGCTTGAAACGCGCTAACAGATAACTAAAGCTCGTCCCTTCCTCCTGTAGTTTTCTTTTCAAACTACTTTGGCTTAAACCCAGCTCTTCAGAGACTCCGCTTAAAGACACTCGTAACAGATCAGGTGCTTTATTTAACACTTCAAGAGCCTTGGCAGAAATACTTTGCTCACTTTGTGTTTTAAGCAGCAAAGTTTCCAGTGTTGGCTTCAGTGTTTCAATAACCAGCACATCCCTATATTGCAACTCATTACTCAATATTCCCTCAGGGTAAATCAGTTGATATTCCTTTTTCTTTAACGTTATATTTACACCTTCTTTTGTTAGATAATCGACAATTGTCTTCGGAATATTAGAATAGGGAAAAGATACTTCAGTGGGCCATATTTTGGCTATGCCACTATTTACTCTCACCGTTCGAATAATTATACCCAGCAACATTTCATTAAATAATTTTTCACCTGCAGCGTTTTTTTCGTCTAAATATGGCAAGTTAACAATTAAAGGCTCTTTGTTTGAAAACTGGATTTGTACACGCGAATTTCCGGTGACCAGAACAGGCAGATAACGCTCAAGACTTATTATCATTTCTCCTAAGGTATGATTGCTTGCAAGATAATAGTCAAAAATCCCAAACTGACCATACTGACTTGCCATCCCTGTTATAAAACCCGCCTCACTAATGCCTTGTTTTTCACAAAACTCAAGTATTGCCATTACAGCTGGCACTGCAATACGCTCTTCACTACTCAAGCGTTTTTTAGTTAAATTGAATTTATTAAAGAGTAAATCACGCAACTCTGAACGCCCAAGATCGTTTAATACACCCCATAAAGTGCGTAAACAGCGAATTGGGATAGTCGCCGACAAGAACCCAAGTCTATTGGAATTACTCAACATTAAATCATAACCATTTGATTATTCTAGTAAATATAATTTGGCTAAGCCCTTAATGACTACTCTCTAACCTACTCTATATTAGCGGCTCACCTTCCGATAAATTTACTAATAATTCCCCTACATTTTCGTTGAAATGAGCTCTTTTGTTATCTTTCTGAGCTGATTTGGCATACCCAGTGCCACTAGAATTCTGAGATAAGAATCTATGTATAAAGTTAAAAGCATTATCAATATGACGTTTTCTGGAAATACTGAGGGTAAATACATGCAACACTTTAAGGGCTTTTCATTAATTGAACTTGTGATTACTTTAGCCGTTGTGGCGATTATGAGCAGCATGGTACTCACTTTATCCAGTGCTTTTTTACAAGACAATCGTATAGCAACCGCAAATAACGATTTAGTTGCTTCAATTACACTTGCACGCAGTACAGCAGTAGTACATGGTCAGCGTGCAAGCGTTTGTTCAAGCTCAAATGGTACATCATGTACTGGAACAGCATGGGAATTAGGTTGGATAGTTTTTACAGATGAAGGTACTGCAGCAGCAATTGACGGGAATGATCAAATTATAAAAGTTAGTCATAAAACAGCGACTGATATTTCGATATCAGGTGCTGCTAATTTTGTTCAATTTAAACCTGAGGGTTCAGTAGCGAGTGTTTGTGTAGACTGTTTTGACAAAATTGGTAACCCGAAACTAGAAACAACTTTTGCTACAGCATTGCAAAATTTATCACCGGTTTCATTGGCATATGCTGGCGGTGGAAGCTCAGGGTCATCGGGCGGAAGTTCAAAGTCAGGCTCATCGGGTGGAAGTGGCGGCTCCAATAAAGAACCAAAAATTCATTGTGTTGCACCAGAGTCAAAAGTTAAGCACGGCTCATCTGGCAGTTCAGGTTCTTCATCAGCGAGTATAAAGATTAAGAATTATACTAATTATGCATTAAATTTATTAGAGCAGTTATCACCTATACCTTCGGCATTTGCAAGTAGCGGCGCCAAAGGGGGCAGCGGCTCATCGGGTGGAAGTGGTCCGGCAAAAAATAGTGGAACTAGCGCTACATGTGATGATGGTTCAGGTGCAGGTGGAGGTATACAAAGCGCTCTACAGGCTTCATCTTTATTAGTTTGCGATAGCTCACGAAGGAGTGAAAGAGGTAGTTTAATTTCAGTTTCAGCCATTGGGCGTGTTTCTCGTGAAAAGGTAATTTGTGATTAAAACAAGTAATATTTTATTAAAAAAGGGCTGAGGATAAACTCAGCCTTTTTTTACATGCTTAATTAATTATTTTGAATATACACTCTCCTGATGAAGAAGTAGCGCCGTAAGAATAAAGCCTAAGCCGATCATTTCGGTCATCTCTTCGACAGCGCGTGAAAAATGCTCGAGAAATTCATAATTAAATCCGAACTGATGAATGAGATATTCATTGTAGCGAGCTACACCATCAATATAATCTAGTCCTACAGCAAATACGAAACAGCCCAATCCAATAATAAAATAATACTGAGCAAATTTACTGGTAAATTCGGTTTTTATAACATATAGCATGACCAGTCCAATGGCTCCAAATATCGGTAAAAAGAGTAATTGCCAATAGTAGCTTTCAAAATTATTGGCTAGAGTAGACGAAATAGTATTGTGATCATTTTGAGCATAGTCAGCCCAAACGGTGGCGAGACGTTCATGGATTTGTGCGGTATCATCCATACTCATATACACAAAAAACAATGATATAACCAACCAAGCCGCAATTTTGGATGCTTGCTTTAATTTGTAATAATACTCCACGATATGTAAGCCTGCCAAACCTACCAGTAACGCCAGAACACTGGAATACCAGGTGGGAATATTAGCTTCTAAAGTAATATCAATTAAATCACGAAGTTTACCTGGAAGACCAAGTCGAAAATGATAGCCCAAAGAGTCAAAAAAAAATAAAAAGACAGGAATCGAGATCACAAACGTTAAAATATATTTTGTGGGGAAGTTGTAATCTAATGTCAATCGCATAGTCATTCCTAGAAATAGTGTCAGTTAAGATTTAAAGTACATTACGTTAACTTTAGCTCACAATATGGAAAAGTAACAACAAATAAATATATCAATAAACCACTACTTTTAATTGCATGTAACAGGGATGAAGTGCAGCGTAACATGGGAAATCAACGATCAAAGCTTATACCCACCACGGATTCCATTGCACCTCATCGGGCTACAGGTTTCTATTTATTCATAATGCGGGGGTTCGATATGCGAAGTTATAAAAGCTTCTGCATCATTCGTGATATCTTTTGCCTTACGGCCTTGAGTTGGAATCGGTTTACCTATATGAATCGTCACTAATCCTTTGCGTTTCATAAAACCGCCTTTCGGCCAGTAGTAACCTGCGTTATGCGCAACCGGTACAACAGGATAACCACTTTTTTCTGCCAGGATGCCACCACCTTTTTTATACTCGACTTTCGTCCCAGGTGATGTGCGAGTGCCTTCCGGAAAAATAATCACAATAATATTTTCTTTTAATCGTTCTATACCTTGCTCGATAAGTTGCTTGAGTGCTACCCGGCCTGAACTACGTTTAATTGATATAGGCTTTAACAATGCAAGCGCCCAACCAAAAAATGGCACATAAAGTAATTCTTTTTTAATCACAAACGATAAAGGTGGAAAAATAAGTTGTAGCACAAATGTTTCCCATGTTGATTGATGGTTGGACAATAAAATAAAGGTTTCAGTCGGGATATTTTCTCGCCCGACAACTTCATAGCGAACGCCGCAGATCACCTTTAGAGCCCAAACGTTAAATTGTGCATAGGGGCGTATATATTTAGAACGAGTATGAAACGGAGAAAAAACCAGAAAAACTGCAATCAGCGCGACCATAATTGTGCTAACCCACATTACAAAACTGTATAATAAGGAACGAATCATCTGCATAAATAACGACTAACCTTCATCCTAAAATATCATCCACATAGTGCTCTAAAGAATCGTAAACTAAAAAATCTTTAACATCTTCAGCATGATTTTCAAGTGTTCGCAGCCCTTTACCGGTTCGTACTAACACCGGCTTTGCATGCACGGTTACTGCCGCCAGGAGGTCACGAAAGGAATCACCCACAACCACTGTTTGCGATAAATCAATATCAAAGCGTTTTGCAATATCTAAATACATGCCCGGCTTTGGCTTACGGCAATGACAATGGTCTTCAGCAATGTGAGGGCAGAAAAATATTCCGTCTATTTGTGCACCTTCATTTTGTAATAAACGGCTTAATTTATCATGAATACGATGCAAAACGTCCAGGTTATATAAACCACGTCCAATGCCTGACTGGTTTGTTGCAATCACAACTCTATAGCCCGCCTGCTTTAGTTTTGCAATGGCCGCCAAACTGCCATCAATTGGAATAAATTCTTCAGGTGATTTTATAAAATCATCCGAGTCCTGGTTAATAACACCGTCGCGATCTAGAATTATGAATTTCATTTTTTATGCTATACCTAATATATTCAGATTAACCGCAATCACTCGCAATGACCGTTTAATCTCTAAATTCCGAAACTCGAATTTTACCATTGACCATGCGCGATTCACGTAACATGATTTTATCCATTTTTTTCCAGAAAGCATCTTTTAAATCAAAATCCGCTGCGATGGCTGTGCCGAGTAGTAAAATATATAAATCGGCAACTTCTTCTGCCAAGTCTTCTTTACTCTTACCTTTAGTAATTGCCGAGGAAATTTCACCAAGCTCTTCCGCCATTAAAGCGACACGGTAAGGTAAGTCTTCGCCACCACTATTTTTAAAGTCATGCTTGTCGTGAAAGGCTTGAACTTTTCCGAGCATTTCAGCATAAGAATCGTTATTCACATTAGCCATTGCATATTTCCTTATAATTTTGATAAATCTGCAATTTGCATAAACAAGCTACGCAGATTATTTAATAATGCAATTCTATTATTACGAATGGCTTCATCATCGTCCATTACCATAACATTATCAAAAAAGGCATCAACCGGTTCGCGCAATTCTGCAAGTAACGTTAAAGCTTGTTCGTATTCACAGTTTTTAATACTTTCATTCACCTTATCACTTAAACTACTTAAAGTTTTATAAAAATTTATCTCGGCGGCGTCAGACAATAATTTCTCATTGACGGCTGTTGGTAACGTACCTTTTAATTTTTTAAGTATGTTGCCACTGCGCTTGTTGGCTGCAGCCAGACTCGCCGCTGCCGGTAGTGCCATAAACGTTTTCACCGCGAGTACGCGCTTATCAAGATCAATTGGTTTAGTTGGCTTAATCGCCAGTACTGACTGAATCACTTCGATCTGCACATCTTTGTCTTGATAATATGCGGTTAATCTATCCATACAATACTCCAGCACAAGCGGCACTGCGTCTTCTGCTTTTATAACCGCATTAAAGTTCGTTGCGGCCTGTGTTAACAGATCATGTAAATCGATATCAATATTTTTTTCTATTAATATTCTTAGCACGCCTAAGGCTGCGCGACGTAATGCAAAAGGGTCTTTGACACCTGAGGGCACCTGGCCAATCGCAAAGATACCCACTAAGGTATCAACTCTATCGGCAAGGGCTACGGCCTGACTCACAACTGAAGCTGGCAAATCGTCACCCGCAAAACGTGGTTTGTAGTAATCATCCAGAGCATCGGCAACTAATGCATTCTCACCATCATGCAATGCATAATAACGGCCAATAACACCTTGCAAGCTTGGTAACTCACCAACCATGTCAGTAAGCAAATCACATTTACATAACTCGGCAGCACGTTGTGCCAGACTTGCATCGTCACCTAACTGCTTAGCTATCCACGCGGATAATGTTTTTACTCGTTGGGTTTTATCAAATAAGGTGCCAAGTTGTTTTTGAAAGACAACCGTTTTTAAACGTTCCAGACGTGTATCCAGTTTTTCTTTTCTGTCCTGGTTCCAGAAAAATTCCGCGTCTGCAAAGCGCGGACGGATAACGCGCTCGTTACCTTCTTTTACCTGTACTGGATCTTTGCTTTCAATATTACAAATAGTAATAAAGTGTGGCATTAATTTTCCATTAGCATCTTCCAGATGAAAATATTTCTGGTTTAGCTTCATGGTATAAATCAATGCTTCCTGTGGTACGTCTAAAAAACGTTCTTCGAAATCGCCTTTTACCGCTACCGGCCATTCAACCATCGCGGCAACTTCTTCCAGTAAACTTTCGTCGATCATCGCAGTGGCTTTTGATTCACTGGCAATCTTTTCAATTTGGGCACGGATAATGTCTTTGCGCTGATTAAAATCAGCGATCACCATGCCTTTATCTTTTAATAACTTTTCATAGTCAGCCGGTTTTTTAATGGTAATCGCAGCAGGTGCATGAAAGCGATGCCCATAAGTTTTATTGCCTGAATGTACCGAAAGTATTTTACAATCAACGACAGCATCATTAAATAAAACCATTACCCACTGCACCGGACGCACAAATTGCGCATCCAGATCTCCCCAACGCATGCGTCTTGCAATGGGTAATTTATCCAACGCAGTTTTAATGATATCGGCTAACAATAGCTGGGTATCTTTACCGGCTTGTTGGGCACGATAAATTAACCATGTTCCTTTATCGGTTTCCTCCTGTTGCAAATCAGAAACCTCGACTCCGCATGATCTTGCAAAACCCTGTACGGCTTTGGTTGGGTTGCCATCGGTATCGTAGGCCGCCTTTAATGCAGGGCCACGCTTTTCAACGTCTTTATCTGCTTGCGTGATTTGCAGTGCTTCTATCCATATTGCAAGTCGACGCGGTGAAGCATAGGAATGCACAGTTGAATATTTTAAAGCGGCTTCGTCTAATGCAGTCGTTACATTTTGCGTAAAGGCATTGGATAAAGTTAATAATGTCGTCGGAGGTAACTCTTCTGTACCAATTTCTATCAGTAGGTCACTGGTTTTTATTGCGCTACTCACTTCGCACCCGCCTTCTTTTTCAAATCAGTTGCATTACAAAGCGGAAAGCCAAGCTCTTCCCGACGGGAATGGTAGGCTTCGGCTACGGCGCGGGATAAATTTCGAATTCGTAAAATAAAGCGCTGTCGTTCGGTGACTGAAATCGCATGGCGTGCATCGAGTAAATTAAAGGTGTGCGATGCGCTGAGCATTTGCTCATAGGCTGGCAGTGGCAGGTCTTTTTCGATTAATAACTGGCTTTGTGCTTCGCAATGCTCAAACTGCCTAAACAATTCTTCAACGTCCGCATATTCAAAATTATATGCAGACTGTTCGACTTCATTTTGATGGAACACATCACCATAGGTCACTACACCTTGCGGGCCTTCGGTCCAGACCAGGTCGAATAAACTTTTAACCCCTTGCAAGTACATTGCAATTCGTTCAAGGCCATAGGTAATTTCACCGGTTACCGGCTTGCACTCCAAGCCCCCGACTTGTTGGAAATAAGTAAACTGGCTGACTTCCATACCGTTAAGCCAGACTTCCCAACCCAGTCCCCAGGCACCCAGTGTGGGTGACTCCCAGTTGTCTTCAACAAAACGCACATCATGCACCAGGGTATCGATGCCCAACATTTCGAGCGAACCTAAATACAATTCCTGAATATTCTTCGGCGATGGCTTGAGCATGACCTGAAACTGATAATAATGCTGCAGACGATTTGGATTTTCACCATAACGTCCATCCGTCGGACGCCGCGATGGCTGCACATACGCCGTATTCCAGGGCTCGGGGCCAATGGCACGTAAAAAAGTGGCGGGGTGGAAGGTGCCGGCACCCATTGCCATATCATAGGGTTGTAAAATAACACAGCCCTGATCTGCCCAATATTGCTGCAAGGACATTATAAGTTGTTGAAAAGTCATTAATTATTATCCGTAAACATAGAAATTGCTTTAAGGGCGTTTTTATTATTTCAAATCAACGCTCATTATACCTGAAACATTTCAGCTGTTCAGTCTTAAGCAACGGCACTTTACGGCTAAACCCTCCATTATATTTTATTCGGAAAAGTAAAATGCCCCGTTTTCAAAAATGCACACACCTGTTTCGCCACCGATTTGTTAAACAGGAAACCCATATGCGCACAATCCAGGATAAGATAATCGGCCATACCCTTAATTTTAGTTTCGGATACAGCAACAGTGCCGTCATTATCTTCTCTAAAGCGCGCAAAAAACCGACCGATGCCTATTCGCCCTATACCCGCGATGACACCCAGTTTATTGGGTGCGTGCCATTGCGGCGCTCCACCTAAAAGACCATCGTGGACACTTTTGCCAAGAATCAAGCGCCCCCAACGATAGCGCACTAACCGCATCGCTATAAGGCTTCCGCTATGTGGCGTGCCCAAAGTTATAACATTGCCCGCAGCCTGTTGCGGATAAAGTGCAAACAAATGTCGCACCACCAGGCCCCCCAGACTATGCGCAATAAAATGAATTTTTTCTGACTCTATGTTGTGTACAAACTGCTGTAATTTTTTTGCATTTTGCTCCGGGCTCCTGCGAACCGTCGGGTAACTAAACTGATACGTTTTATAGCCGCACTGCCTAACCCGTTTTTTTAGAAGTGACATATCAATACCCATCATCCATATACCATGAACAAACACAACACTCTCCATTATATCCACCTGCCCTGTTTTTTTACTTTAATATAATACATACCTTAGCTGTTATAGATTGATAAACTTACTTCAGACTTCAGAATACATTAGACTAAGCTTATTTGTGATTCCACAATATTCAATCACTTATACCTTGTAACTTGCTAGAGTTATCAAAACCGTCATCTAAAATAAAAAATCATTCCCTTTCTATTGTTTGTTAATTAGTATGTTTAAATATCAGTATTCAGAGCAACGGAGAGTGCTTGTTTAATAATAATTGTATTATCGCGGAGTGATACTATGCGTTTATCGATTAAGGTCATTACCTTTTTCTTCATTTTACTATTTGCTCCCTCATCTTTTGCTGCGGTAGGCCAATACCCATCCGTTAAGCTACCTGAATTAAATGGCAGTAAAATAGTTGATTTACAAAGCTTGCGCGGAAAAGTTGTTTACATTGACTTTTGGGCATCATGGTGCGGTCCTTGCCGTCAGTCCATGCCTAAGTTTAATCAAATTTATAAAAAGTTATCCAGCAAGGGCCTTGCTATTGTCGCTATCAATCTTGATGAGAAAGCGGCTGATGCAAAACAATTTCTAAACGATTTCCCGGTTAACTACATCGTACTGCGTGATAGCAAGGGTGAAACACCTGAACAGTTTGGCGTTAAAGTTATGCCAACCGGGTATCTGTTAGATCGCTTTGGAATGGTTCGTTATATACACGAAGGCTTTCGTAATGGAGATGAAAAAGAATTAGAGTTACAAATAAACAAGCTTCTGGTTGAGTAGGAGGAGGGGAAATGTTACTGCGGTTATTTTTTTTAATATCAATATTAATAACATCTGCTTGTACCACAAATATACAACCCTGGGAGCGCGGCACACTTGCTAAACCTGAAATGCAATGGGTAACCGATGTGCAGGGCTTTTCTTTATCCAAACATGTGTATTTTAGTAAAGAAGGTAGTAATGGCGGCTCGATGGTTGTTGGTGGTGGTTGTGGCTGTAACTAATAAGATACCAAGAGAACTTTAAAATGGAGCACCCTAATAACAAAAATAATAAATCATCCGCATTAGCCGCTTTAACTGCCGGAGCGCTTGCAATGCCAGCTTTTCAAACTAATGCTGCAACGGCACCGACCGAAAGTGAAGTGGCTTATCGATACAGTTATTATAAAGAAGATAATGCACCCGAGGATCTTGTCGCAACAGGTGATCTCCAGCGATATACCATTGACACCCAGCAATTACGTTTACTTTCACCGCTAGGAAAAAGTTTTAGTCTTAGCTTCACAGCCTTAGCTGAAAAGATGAGTGGCGCTTCTCCTCTTGGCACTCAAGCAGATACTAATGGCGACCCGCAACTGGTAATGAGTGGCGCAAGTGGTACGGGCATTACGGAAGATCGAACGGACTTCACCGCCAATGTCACCCATTACGGCAAGAGTATGACAACCAGTTTAACCGCAGGCCAATCTGATGAAAAAGATTATGAGTCCAGCTATTATGGTCTGAGTAATGAGTGGGAATTTAATAATAAAAGTTCAGCGATTCAACTAGCGCTCAGTCACTCTGACGATACCATAACGCCTACTGATGCTATCCTTTATGGTCGCATTCAAAATGCAACTAAAGATACTACCGGTATTAGCCTGGGGTTTTCTCAAGCCATTAATAAAGCGAATATTATTCAATTAGGTTTAGAGCTCTCTGAAGACAAGGGCTATCTTGCTGCACCCTATAAAATAAATGATGTACGACCTGATAGTCGTTCACGCACCGCAGCGGTCATGCGCTATCGCGGTTTTTATCCAAAAAGTAATTCCGCTATACATTTTGATTACCGATACTATTGGGATGATTGGGAAGTGACTTCACATACTTTTGATCTAGCCTGGTATAAAAACGCTACTAGCCGTGTTCAGTTAATACCTTCATTTCGTTATTACTCACAAACGGAAGCAAGTTTTTACGAGCCGTATAAAGTAGCCTCTAATACCAATCCCTATTATTCCAGTGACTACCGATTGTCGCCTTACGGTGCCGTTGCGGTTGGTTTGCAGTTAGTTCATAAATTTAAAAGCTGGTCTTATACCGCAAAATTTGAACGTTATGAATCCGATTCAAAATATTCCCTGAGTAAAGTTGCTGTTGAAAATCCTGGCCTGGTTAGTTTCACATTAATAACGGTTGGTTTTGATATTAAATTCTAAGTCCTAAAAAAATCTCATTTAATATGTTACAAAGCAAAAAAAGATGAAGGCGCTAAAATTTATTATTCAAAGTGTGAACTTGATTACTTTACAGACATGTTGTAACAACCCCCTAGAATTGCTATTAAATTATTGATTTAAAAGTAATAGTCTATCAAAATTTAATCTACTTAAATGTAAAATACACATATTACAGTTTAGTGAACCAGTTATCTGAATTATTTATGGTTACCCTCTATTATTTTTACAAAATAATAAAAATGTCGGTAACGGATTACCCCCATTTAAAAAAACATCTTATGAATAAGGGGGAATCTATGAATTTCGTTACTCGAATTGTTGTGCTTAATTTAGTTGGGCTTACTTTAACGGCTTGTGGTGGCGGTGAAGGTACAGGAGGCATTAATGGAGCAACTAATAATACTGGTTCATCTCCTAATTCATCAAGTCAGAATAATACCAACACTCAAGCTATCACAGAATCATTCAACACACTAAAGCCGGACATGTCTGCATGTTTTGGCTGCCACGTCTCTGGCGGAATCGCGGGTAATACAAACCTGGTGCTCAACCCAGGCGACGATACGGCTACCATTGCAGCTTTAAAAGCCTATTCCAGTACCTTCGGGAAAAGCTTGTTGTTATCCAAATCACTTGGCCGGCCATCTCATCAAGGTGGTAATGTTTTTGGTACAACCGCCAGTGCAGCCTATATAAATCTTGAGCAACTTTTAACATTGCTCGCATCATCCCAGTCAACAAACTCTAATAATCTTACGATTACGAAAGAAGCACCCTCACAAACGTATCGACGCGCTTCTTTGTATCTTGCCGGCACAATCCCAGGCAGCAGTAAAACACTCAGCTTACAGAACGCCAGTGATGAAACATTGAAAACTGAAATTCTTGCCCTGATGCAAGGTGACGGTTTTCGTAATTTTTTAAAAAATGGTGCTAATGAACGTTTGAATAGTCGACATCTTCTTACCAGTACCAATGGCGTAACCTTTTACAACAAATACTATGTGCCAAATGCAAGCAGCTCTGAAAACCGAAATGTCGTTCGCAGAGATCTGGCTGAAGAACCATTGGAGATTATTGCTAATGTTGTAATGAAAGATCGCCCTTATAGCGAAGTTCTTACAGCAAATTACACAATGGTAAGTCAATATACCGATGAGTCCTATAATACAGGGCTAAACTTGGCAGCAGGTGAATGGCGCGAAGCGCAAAACACCGGACAAGATGTTAAGTCAAGAGCCACATTTGGTAGAGATGCAAACGGCGCGACACGTGTTACAAGTTTTCCACACGCAGGCATCCTGTCTACCTGGTCTTACCTCAGTAAATACGGCACGACCGCAACAAACCGAAACCGTGCACGTGCGCGTTGGACCATGCAACATTTTCTGGGATTTGATATTGAGCAGTCAGCCTCGCGGCCATTGGATTTCGACGCGATATCGGATGAAGCAAACCCAACCATGAACAACCCGGCTTGCGTTGTTTGCCACCAAACGCTTGACCCTGTTGCGGGTTCTTTTAAATTTTTCCATCAACGTATCGGCTATAAAGCTTTTGGTACTGATTCACTGGACAACAATTACCGCAATCGAAACCCTGGTGTGGACTGGTATAAAGATATGCGCCCTGCGGGTTTCGCAAGTCTGGAAGCGAGTGGTGAACCACTACAATGGCTCGCTCAACGCCTGGTTGAAGACGAACGCTTTGCTGTTGGTGCCGTTAAATTCTGGTGGCATGCTGTATTCGGTGAAAATGTTCTCACCGATAGCGCCCCTGGTGTGCAGTTCAATGCGCAATCCGCTTTGATTACTAACCTTGCAAATGATTTCCGCAAAGATTTAAATCTTAAAAAGCTATTAGCCAACATGATGCTGACGGATAATTTCCGCGCCAGCAAAAAGGTAGATGCAACCGCGGCGGATAATCAGTTAAGTATTCACATGGGTGGCCGTCGTTTGTTAAGTGGTTATGAGTTGTATAAAAAAACCGAATCACTCACTGGTATTGTCTGGGGAGGCAATAATCCCAGGTTACTTCGCGAATATAAATTGTTATATGGCGGAACCGACGATATCAACGTTGAAAAACGCGCTACCGATATGACGTCTATCATGTTTAGAGTTGCAGAACGGCATGCGAATGAAGTGAGTTGCGCAGCTGTTGTGAATGACTTCAACGCCAGCCAGAATGCGCGCCGTTTATTTACACAAGTGGAACGCACTACCCTGAATGAAACTGCTATCAGAAATCAAATCGTTGTACTTTATGAAAGGATGTTGAATCGTTTGGTCAGTTCTAGTTCAGTTGAAGTTAACCAGGCCTATCAGTTATTTCTTGATCTTCGCGCAGCACGCGTTAGCCTGGGGGGAACAAATGTTAACTCCAATACGCGCTGCGATAATCGCATAGGGGGCTCACTCAATGATGCTAGTTTTGTACTAGTACCATGGCGTGGCGTCATGATTGCGCTAATGTCTGATCCTGATTACCTATACGAATAAGCGAGAAAAACCATGAAAAGAAGAGACTTTTTAAAAGCAACCGCAGCAGCTAGCCTGTTTGCAAGTTTTCCAAAATTCACAAATGCAGCTGACTATCAGGGTAAATTTTTAGTCACACTCCATGCGCGGGGAGGATGGGATCCCACCAGCTTCTGTGACCCAAAAATGAATGTTACTGGTGAAAGAATTATTAATAATTGGGCTTCAACAAATACGACGCAAACGGTTGGTAATCTAAACTACGCACCCTTTGCCGATAATGATGCTTTTTTCAAAGCCCATTTTAGAAAAATGCTGGTGATTAACGGGATTGACGTTAAGTCCAACTCACATAGTACCGGAACGTTGAATAATCTTACCGGTATAATGAAAGATGGCTACCCATCGTTAGCAGCACTGTTAGCCGCGAGCAATAAAACCCAGGAACTTATGCCATGGCTAGTAAGCACGTCAAATCCTAAGAGTGGAAAACTGCTTACTCCTTCCTTAATAGCAAGCAACGGTCAACTCACTAGTCTAAAAAGACTTGCCAACCCAAACCTGTTTCAAACGGGCCGAACCGACCAGTTTGTGCAGGATGACGAACTCGCATTAATCCGCCAATTTCGTCAGGATCAAACCCTCCCTCGCAGCAATGATATGCAGCAACTTGCCAAGCAACGTTCCCAATATAAAAACTACCTCGCATCAACTTTTTCAGATGGAAGTTTTGAAGAATATCTCAACTTATTGGAAACAGCTGATTCTAAAGGTCTAAATGTCAATAACAGAAACTTTGGACAGGCTGTGAGTAGCATGGCTGCTTTTAAAGCCGGCGTCAGTATTTCTGCTGATATTGGCGTAGGTGGCTTTGATACACATAGTAATCATGACGTGAATCAAGCAAGAGCACTGACTAATCTAACCACGACTGCCGATTTACTCTGGCATTTGGCGGAACAATTCAATATCCAGAATCGTCTGGTGGTACATATCATATCTGAATTCGGCCGTACTAATCGCTACAATTCAGGTAATGGCAAGGATCATTGGAGCATCACCAGCAATGTTATTATGTCGAATGATGTGGGCTTGGGAAATCGTGTTGTAGGTTCAACAAACGAATTTCATATCGCTAATAAAATTGACTTTAATAATTTACAACAAAGTGACACGGGTGTGAGGATTGAGCCAAAACATGTTATGACTGCGTTACGTGAACGTTTGAATGTTGAGTCTCAAGCACAAAGCTTAAAATTTGGCTTAAGTGCCGGTCCACTCCCAGATATATTTAATTCAGCTCTAATGACTTAATTTTTTACTTTCTCCAGCAATGCTCGGGCGCGTGTTTTAAACGACAGACATGAAGCCCGAGCATTATCTTCACTACATACGCCACTAGAAAATAAAAATCACCGTCTTTTCACGCTACACATTCTGCAAATTAACAGTTCGATATTTAATTTTAGGGTATGCTATTTCAATTTAAATCTACTTTAAAATGCACTCACTGGCACGGTTTCGGGTATGTCACTTAAATTAGTAAAACATGCCTTCCAGGTTATGGGAGGCCCGGCAGAGCTTCAGGTTTATCTTGATGCCACGCAACAGGCGCATACACAGCTATCTCCACACTTTTTTCAACTTGCTGAAGATGAAGCGCGTCGCCTGGAAAAAAAATACTCCCGATACCTCAACGATAGTGTTACTAACGCTATAAATTTTTCTGCTGGACGACCAGAAGGTATTGTTGTTGACGAAGAAACAACTGCGCTACTTAACTATGCCCAAATAGCATGGCAGCAAAGTGACGGATTGTTTGATATTACCTCTGGTGTATTACGTAACGTTTGGAACTTTAAATCAAACACCATCCCAAACAAAAAACAGGTTACAAAAATTTTATCCCATGTCGGCTGGGATAAACTTGTCTGGCAACCCCCCTTACTGCGACTGCCAAAAAATATGGAACTGGATTTTGGTGGTATTGTTAAAGAATATGCCGCCGATGCCATGGCCACAATACTCCGGAATAATGGTGTCCAGCATGGCCTCGTCGACTTAGCCGGCGACATCGGCATCGTTGGTCCTCATCCTGATGGCACGCCCTGGAAAATTGGCGTACGCAATCCTTCCCAACCTGAAGCGGCTATTGCTACTATTGATGTGGTTGAAGGAGGGGTTGCCAGCAGTGGAAACTATGAACGTTTTATCTTAGTTAACGATACACGTTACTGCCATATTCTTAACCCTAAAACGGGTTGGCCGGTCAACGGCGTCGCCGGTGTCAGTGTGCATGCGTCCACTTGCATGGTTGCAGGCACGGCAGCCACGACAGCTATGCTCCTTGGTGCATCTAAAGGTCGCCTCTGGCTGGAGGAGGGTGAATTTCACTTTCTTTTAATCGACGAATAAAACCTTAAACTTTATATCTGTTTATATCTGTTTAGCTTCATTCTGGCGGTGCCATTGTTAACACACTAACAACACGGTTACCGGTTATCTATTGCAACTACTCTTTAAATAAATAAACTTTTCTAATTTTCGGCCGCTATAATTAAGGTGAGACCTCAACAAACAGGTTCTATCTTATGACATCTAGTTCCGGCATTACTGCACAATGGCATAAACTGATTAGCGACGCTCAATTAGAATGTGGTATTCAACTTGAATTACCTATCGAAAGCTACCTCGTGCATACGCTTATTAACTACACTCAACGCCCTGAGATTACAGCTCGTATTTTTGCAATCGATTATTTGTTAGCCCAACAGGAACAAGGCCAAACACGTAATCTTCAACTCCGTGAAATTGCCGATCAATGTTTACTTTATGCCGGCCTGTTTCCGCAACATGCAAAACGCCGTCATGTCAGCCCAAGCTACTATGTCAATATTGGGCGAAGTGCCTATTCGGATCTCTCCAATGACGATAATGCATGGTCAGAGGTGTTTGCAAATTTAAGCCATCATTTTATTACGCTTATGGACACGTTGCTCGCAATCCATCATATCGACTCAAAAGAATCCGATGACTATATACTCGATCCCATACTCGCCTTAAAAACCTGGCAACAAACCCAAAGCCAACAGGCGTTAAAAATTTTTCAACAACAAACTCAATCCACCAACATTGTAGATTTCACCACGAAGCTGGCAAAAAACCGAATTATTCATTAATTAGATCTAAAACTCATGTTATCTAATCCACACAAACGACAGGCATTGTTATTTGTGCGTGTCCCTGGAAGCCCCTAAAACCTTAATAATGCTATGGGCATGGAACCGTTCGCTATTTTCAATAGCTGCTTCATTCACTCTCCAAATCGAGAGCTGGACTACGATTTCTCCAGCCATGGCCACTCACTCGAATGATTATCTGGTATAATTCAGGCTTATTTATAGAGTTAGAAATAGACCTAACCCTGTTCTTGCATTGCTCTCACTATTTATCGAACTACACTGGTTATTTTTCATGTCAAAACAAATTAAAGCCGTTTCCCTTATCTCTGGTGGCCTCGATTCACTGCTTTCAACTAAAGTGATTATGGAGCAAGGGATTCACGTTGAAGGGATTAATTTTTTTACCGGCTTTTGTGTAGAAGGCCATACCCATGCTATTCGTAAAAAAGATAAGGCCAAGCCTAAACGCAATAATGCCTTATGGGTTGCCGAACAACTCGGAATTAAACTCCATATTATTGACGTAATCGAAGAATACAAAAACGTTCTGCTTAATCCTAAACACGGCTACGGCCAGAATATGAACCCCTGTTTAGACTGCAAAGGTTTTATGGTGAAAAAGGCGCATGAATGGATTAAAGAAAACAATTTTGATTTTATTATAACTGGTGAAGTTATTGGCCAACGGCCAATGTCTCAACGTAAAGATACCATGCCGGTTATCCAGCGCGAATCCGGCGCAGGCGATTTGCTCGTTCGTCCACTTTGCGCGCAACATTTACCAGCCACATTACCCGAACGTGAAGGCTGGCTAGACCGTGATAAAATGCTCGCCTTCTCGGGGCGTACCCGCAAACCGCAATTTGCTCTTGCAGAAGAATTCGGTTTTGAAGATTATGCCACACCCGCTGGTGGTTGCTGTTTTCTTACCGACAAATCCTATTCACAAAAACTTGTCGATCTATGGGAACACCGTGGTAATCGTGAATATGAACTTGATGACATTATGTTATTAAAAGTAGGCCGTCACATTCGACCCAATGGCGCCTTTAAACTTATCGTTTCACGTGAAGAAGGTGAGAATAAGTTCATGGATGGTTATAAAAAACAATTTACCCATCTTTATATCAGTAGCCATCCGGGCCCCCTCGCCTTAGTTGAAGGCGCCATTACGGATGATGAATTAAAACTCGCAGGTGAAATTGTTGCCCGATATAGCCAGGGCCGCGATGCAGAAGAAGTTGAAGTTACAATCAAACCGCTTGATAAAGATGAAATCGTTTTCACAGTTAAGCCAATGCAAGCCAGTGATATCCCTAAAAGTTGGTATGTCTAAAACCACTAGTTATAATTAAATTTGTATAGCGTTCTTAATATGTACGTGCTACCGAACACATGAAAATAACGTCATCAAAACTTATCATTGGCTCTGTACTCATTTTTATATTTCTGAGTATGATTTCTCTTGCAACTTTTTTCGCACTGAATAAAATTAAAATTAGTTCGCAAAAAAATATTCTTAAATCATTACAAACGATTAACCAAACGACCCAGGAATCACTCGAGATTTGGGTTAAATTTCTTAGTCTCGACTTAGTTGAAGTCACCTATGAAAAGGACATTATCAATCTAACCCAAACACTGGTTACTTTGCATAATAACCGCAAAGATATTGTTAATAGCCACGCCCTTAAACAACTTCGCGCCCTCGTTACAAACATGTTGAGTAAACATGACAGCAATGGCTTCTTTTTAATTTCACCTGACCGAACCAATATTGCGGCGGTAGACGACGAGGAAGTTGGCAACTTAAACAATATCCACAAACAAAGACAAGATTATCTGGATCGTGTGTTTGCAGGTGAGACCCTCTTTATACCAACGGTTCGCGCTGATACCCCGTTAAAATTACCATCCGGTGAGTATCAAACAAATCTTCCCACCATCTTCATGGCTACACCCATATTCAATATTTATGGCAAAACGATTGCCGCACTTGCTATTCGTCTCGATCCATCTAAAGATTTTACGCGCATCATACACATTGGTCGCATTGGTGATACGGGGGAAACCTATGCCTTTGACGACAGCGCCAGATTAATTACCGAAAGCCGGTTCAACGATCAACTCCAGAGAATCGGCTTGATCAAAACCAATGAAAAAAGTGCCCTATCCATTCGAGTCACCAACCCAGATGGTGATATGCTTAAGGGCTTTATTCCCAGTGTTCCTGCCGAACAACGCCCCCTTACAGAAATGGCCAAAAGTGCTATCGCCAAAAATACCGCTCATAACATTGAAGGTTACCGAGATTATCGTGGCGTGACTGTACTTGGTGCATGGGCCTGGAATAAAAAATTTGGTTTTGGGATAGCAACCGAAATTAACCGCGACGAAGCGATGCGGCCCTACTATGAAACACGCCTCACAGTTATTACTGTTTTAATCCTCACTATTTTTCTCTCGCTAGCTTTATTAGCTATTTTGTTATGGATGAATAATAGATCAAAGATAAAGCTTGATAAAGCCTACTCACAACTCGAAGAGCAGGTGAATTTACGAACACATGAACTTGCCTGTCTTAATCAAGAATTAAAACAAATCTCTTTACTTGACGGCTTAACCAATGTCGCCAATAGAAGAATGTTCGACCAAACTCTTGAACATGAATGGCAACGCTCGCTACGTAATCAAACACCACTGTCATTGATTATGATGGATATCGATTTTTTCAAACAATATAATGACGAATATGGACACGTACAGGGCGATGCCTGTCTGAAAGAAATCGCCACGCTCTTAACTTTTATCTCTAGACGCTCTATCGATTTATTATGTCGCTATGGCGGCGAAGAGTTTGTGATATTACTTCCTAATACCGACGCACAACATGCCATTCAATTAGCCGAGAAATGTCGCGTCAAAATAATGGAACAACAAATACCACATCGAGCTTCCGCAGTTTGTGATGTTGTTACGATAAGCCTTGGTGTCAGTACAATGATTGCAACCCCTGAAGCTCAACCTACCTCACTGGTTAACGCTGCCGATAAATTGCTCTACCTTGCTAAAGACAATGGCCGTAACCGGGTTGAGCATGTATAACATCCACAAAATTTGTTTACTCCCTATTCAATTACTCTTCTTATACGAACTAAATAACACTACTATAGTCTCACTTTGATACTATTTACTAATCTTAAGAGAATCGCTTACATGAAAAAAATACTTGCTTCTGTTCTTTTACTCCTCGCATTACCTTTCACCGTTTTTTCAGCCGATAGCACACCTTGGGGTGGCGCGGTTGATACACCTTATACTTACAAACCGCAGAAAGTTGTTTATGATGTCAACGTGAATACGCTTGCTAAAATGAATGGCGTACTGGATAGAGCCAGTTACTTAAGCAAGATAACCGGCGCCGATCCGTTTGATGGTTCAATCGTACTGGTTCTACACGGCGCTGAAATTCCATTTTTTGCCCGTGAAAATTATGCAAAATATAAAGAGCTGGTACATCGAGCGCAAAGCTTAGTACAAAGTGAAGTATTGGTAATAAAGATGTGCAAACTCGCTGCCGAAGGCCATGGCTATAAACCTAAAGATATCCACGGCTTTATTAAAATAGTGCCTATGGGTGATGCAGAAATAGTGCGCTTACAAAATGAAGAGCATCATGCTTATATGCAATAAATGAAATCCGTATAGATTTGAAAACAGATCCTTTAGGCCCGGATCCCATTGTGTCAGGATAGTTGTCGCCTAAATTATTATCTTAAACTATATTATAGAGGGCGGTAGAAACACTGTCGTGATGCCTCGATTACCTGAGCAGGCCATACCCAACGATGTCTTCGATATCGGATACCTCCATCTCGAGGCCGAGATGCAACTCAGTGATCTCTTCAGAACGATACCGAATATTTGTGGCCAGCCATGAGTACTTCCCTGTCAACAAGGCGAACTACTAATGGCTGAACCCAAATATCACTTTATGTAACGTATATATCCTTTGCTGGGCTAACCAATTTTTTATATATCGACATTGACTTTATTAAACGCGGTAGACGTATATTACTAAAGTTAGAGTTTCTAATTAAGTGGATACTGTCGACAGGGATCGCATCATATACATTGATACCATTTTTCGCGCAGAATTTTCCTATAGTATGGTTTGCTAAGGTATGGACGTACTCTATACCTTGCATTGCGGATATCCAATCCCCATCATCAATGACGGCTGATAAATAACAATGTGCAATTTTCGTACTGAGTGACGCTTGAACAAAACCATATTTTTCCTGTTTTTCGATTACTTTACAAAAATTGTGGGACTTACTATGCAGGCAATGCAGGGGATTGAGCACATTAATCGTAACGTCATAAATTGTTACCTGGTTAGCGAATTCAATGACCTTCTTTTTCTTTATACCGAGGACATTACTTAACACATCAATTTCAATTAGAATATCTGTATCGGAAGGAATTCGAACTCTGCCAATCAAATTCGTGCCAAAGGTTTTTCCCGATAATACACTAGGAATGCCACCTGTATTGGCTGCAATTTTATAAACAGATTTTTGCGTGCCTAAAACATCAATATCGCTCGTTAGCGCTCCTTTGATATCATGTTTAATATCGAAGCGATTACACCAAAATAATATCGACTGGCCGCCAATCAATACATCTTGTTCAATATCAAATCCCGATAATGCTTTTTCCATTACCTTATCGTCGACTGCACGCTTAACGTTTAAACCCTCTTGTTAAATCTACAGTCGCATTCTTAATAGCATCAGAAGATAAAAAACCGACATCTTCAGTTGTAACACTATCGTTTAATTGTTGCTTACGACTCTGCTGTTGATGCTTCAGCTTTGATTTCATTAATGATTCGCTAAACGATATTTTGTCATGGTGAATTTTATAGTGAGCATGTTTATTATTTAAAGACAGACGTCTTGAGATAGCTTGACTCGTATGCACGGTCAGTTCATCGCGGCTTTGTTTTGTGTAACCATCTATCTCAACCCCTATTCGTTCAAAGGCTTCAGATGCAAGCGTTTCAAATGAATCTGTAACGACGCGTTCACCGCTATCATCTAGAACCGTTCTCGCATACAAGCCATATCCCAGACGAACCAATTCTCGTGAATCGGTCATTGTTTTTAATGTACGGCCAACTTGCACATAACCGCCTAACCGTGAAAAATCATCACGCACTACCACCCGGTGATCCATTCGGTTTAGTTTACGACGAACTCGCTGAATTAATGTATTGGTTCTATGTGCCATGACTTTGCGGTATCCATAAATACGGTACTTATAAGTACATTATAGCCAAGCAAAAATTGATGTCAAATATAAACTAAAATAAATACATAACATATTGTTTATTAGAGTAATATTCCCAATAAAAATAAAACATAAATGTAGTATTTTCAATGAAAACACCGAATACCAGGAAATAGCAAATAGCAGCTTACTACTTGGGTTATAACCTATGCTATCCAAAGCACTTAAACTCCGTGTGTAGCATTGATACTATTGAAGAGTTCATTCACGCCCATCTGATTCAGGATCAATATCATGATTTTCCTAAATTTTATGGGCGAGAAAACTCTAAAAATATTTCATACGCCTCAGCATTAAATATTTCTATATTCATTTAAAGGATCATAATCTCGAAAGTAATTATAAACTGAAACTTTCTACTAGGAATCATAAAATACTTAGTGTTTTAACCTGTTACAAGATGAAATAGGCAAGCATAGAAAATCCCTAGATGCACTTTCATGGCTTAAGTTATGAAGTTATCGGTGTCCCGTTATTTCGGTATTTTTTGGGTGATGCAGAAAGAGTGCGCTTACAAAATGAAGAACATCATGCTTATATGCAATAGAGAAACGACAACTCAGTTATTATTTGCTTAACCTGATGCAAAAAAAAGAACCGGGGAAGATCTGTATTTTGATCCTCTCCGATTCTATTCAGACTATACTGACTTATGGGGTATTAATTAAATACCATCACTCGATTGAATAGTAAACGGTGCTTTAAAAGTATCTGGCTTGTCTTTCCAAATTGGCCATTCAACTTTAAATCCGTTGTTTACACTATCTTGCATCTCAGAACCCCATTTAGTCGCTTCAGGGCTAGCTATAACCAATACCGTATCGGCTACAATCGTATTATATTCCGGTGTATTAAAATTAAATTTACCGTCGCCGCTGCTGCGAACCGGATTTAACGAAAAGTTGATTCCAGGCCAGCCACGTGGTGTTGCCACAACATAATACGTTTTTCCAGCTTCAAAGCTACCTTGTAAGAAGCGTACGCTAGCACCTACCGACATAAAATCGTGTTTACCAGGTACCATGTCAATGAAGAACTTATTATTATTTGCAAGAACACCAATAAACTTAGGCTGTTCAGAAATGACTTCATATAAACCTGCCGACACAATCGTACCGTGAAATGCAGAACGCATAAAAACGACTCTGCTTTTTTCCGGGCTCAAAGAAGGAAGGGTTTGATTTTTAGCACTCAACATCATTTGGCCTGCACAGCCTGTTAATTGAGTTAAGCCTATCAAGAAAAGAAAAACTAACTTACGCATTATCACTACTCCTTATTGTTATTATTAAAACGCTCGGCACATATTCAACAAATACTAAACTGTAGAATTATAATTTACATCAATATTTATTCAAAGATATATTCATACTTCTTCTGCCTATAATCATCCTTCGTTACTTTACGTTTTAGTGCTCGTTTCTTTATTTTCACCAGGACTTATTATGTTTTTTATTCCAAATATAATCCAAAATACATGCGCTTCATTGCATTATAGATACTTGAAACAAATCCCAGTGGAATTATTACCCTGGCCTACTTGCTCACTTTATATTCAAATTTACTCATTCGTGTAATACTGCGCCCTGCCTTTAGTGGTTAATTTATCTTTAATTGAAAGAAAATGTTTTATCTTACCTGCGTTATAAGATACTTTTTAACTTTCCTGAATTCGAATAGTGGCAAAAACTCATTATTTACAGTTCAATAACTGTTACAGTACTAACTAAATACTAAGGAGACACAGCGTGATTGAAGGAAATAACAATCCACCTATTACTAATGGTACCCACCACATTGGTTTAACTGTTTCCAGACTGGAAGAAAGTGCCGCTTTTTTTGTTGGCTTACTCGGCTGGAAAGAGGTACGCAGAAACACTGAATATCCGGCTATATTCGTCAGCGATGGTAATATTATGGTGACGTTGTGGGCTGCTAAAGAACAACCACCCATTGAATTCAATAAAAACAAAAATGTTGGACTCCATCATGTTGCGTTTCAGGTTGGAAGTGAAGCGATTTTGAATAGCCTTTATGAAAACCTTAAAGACAACAAGATCCAAATTGAGTTTGGACCCGAAGTACTCGGTACTGGTCCCGCTAAACACATGATATGTTATGAGCCCAGTGGCATTCGTATCGAGTTCACCTGGCCAGGCATCTAGGCCAGCACGTTTATTTTTATTCTTTAATTTTTTAACAACATGACGAACGATACAAAAGGAATGTTATTAGGACTCGTCGGCGTTACTTCGTTTGGTTTAACATTGCCAGCTACCAAACTGGTAATTCCTTTTCTTGATCCTGTTTTTATTGGTTTAGGTAGAGCTGTATTTGCCGCTTTTTTTGCTACGCTATTGTTACTCTGGTTCAAAGAAAAGATTCCAACAGCAAAACAATTTATTCAACTTTCTGTCGTTGCGCTTGGTATTATTGTTGGCTTTCCAGTTTTATCTTCATGGGCAATGCAATTTGTTCCGGCTTCACACGGTGGTGTCGTAGCAGGCATCTTACCGCTTGCAACCACTGTGGTGGGTGTAATAATCGGGCATGATCGACCCAGCCTGGTTTTTTGGCTAACCAGTGTTGTCGGCAGCATGCTGGTTATTACTTATGCCTTACTGCAAGGCGCCGGTGAACTTCATGTTGCCGACCTCGCTCTTCTCGGTGCTGTTCTATCGGCTGCTATCGGTTATGCCGTCGGCGCTAAACTTTCACACCAACTTGGTGGCTGGCAAGTTATTTGTTGGGCGTTGGTGTTAGCCTTTCCTTTTATTCTTCTACCCGCTATTTATTATGCGCCAGACACTTTTTTACACTTTCCGCTGTCGGCTTATATCGGTTTTTTCTATTTAACCCTAATAAGTCAGTTACTGGCTTTTTTTGCATGGTATAAAGGACTCGCTTTAGGTGGCATCGCACGGGTTAGTCAAACTCAATTGGTACAACCTTTTGTAACAATACTGGCATCAATAATAATCCTTAATGAAGTTATCGACGCAATGACGATTGTATTTGCTCTGCTAGTTATTGGCATAGTCTGGCTTGGTAAAAAAATGCCGATTAACAGGAAAACCATATAAAATGATTGCAGACAAAAAAGCGCTTCTGCTCGATATGAATAACACCTTTATGTTTGGTGAAGATCGCTTTAGTGCTGCAGATGATTTTTCAATTTACTATCAGCGAATTGACGGAAGATTACCTACAACTGATGTGAATAATATTATTATGACTGCTTATCATTATTTGGAGACGAGATACCCTGATGAACAATATCGGCATAATTTTCCTTCCGTTGAAACAGCAATTTTAGAAACATTCGGAAATACATTGCCACCTGACGAAATTTTAAAAATACTCGACACTTTTACTTTTCATGAACTGGGGTCGATACCAGAAGATTACGTAAATATTCTATTAAATTTAAAAAATTACTTTACTCTGGCCGTTGTTATAGATATCTGGTCTGACAAAAAAGCATGGCTGGATACTTTTAAACAAAACGGAATTGATACATTGTTTTCTGCCGCTTCTTTTTCTTCGGACCATGGTATAGTTAAACCATCACCTGAACCTTTCGAACTCATTGTAAAGCAGCTGAAATTAAAAAAAGAACAATGTTTAGTAGCAGGGGATTCACCACGGCGTGATCTTGGTGGTGCCATTTCCGCGGACATTGATTGTGTTTTAGTGGGTGGTGCTCAAGATCCTAACGCATTTACTTGTTATACTAATTTAATTGAATTTTATGAAAAATATGCTCCTCCGTAATGTTCAATCCGTAAATATTCAATAAGGATAAACAATGAAAATAGCAAAATGGACTTTTATATCAATATTATTGCTCGTCATTCCTATCTCAGCTTTTGCACTATTTAAGCCCATTCGTGTTATCACACCAGAAATTTTTGGCATTCATTGCCAGAACGAGAACTTATGTGTGGAAGATGATGCTCAATTTACTAAGGCACTCGATTTATATAATAAATCAAAAAACAATCTCGAATCAAAGCTAGGGATAAATTTAAAAAATCCAAAAATTATTTTTTGCAGTACTGAAAAATGCAAATTAACGTTTGGTTTGTCGAAGGCGGCTGGTTATGCTTTTGGAACATTCGGCATGATAATAGCGCCCAGAGGATGGACGGAATATTATGTTACCCATGAATTAATTCATCATTGGCAATCTCAAGAAATAGGGAATATTAAATCTTTATTCATAGAAGAGTGGATAAAAGAAGGAATGGCCTATTCACTGAGTAAAGACCCCCGAAAAACTTTGAGTGAACCGTTTCAAACTTATAGATTGAAATTTGATAATTGGTGCAAAAATAACTGTTCAAACAACCTGGAATTAGCGTTTAAATCTGAGGCTACCTGGTGGTAAACGCATTTAACAACTAAATCCGGGTTCTATGAATACTATTTTAAAAAACAATATAATAAAAGCAAAAGGAACTAACGTTGGCATTTCATTTTAACAGGAGAATCAATGAAAATTACCGGTAAATTTAAGGTTAATTTAAACCCGATGGAATTTTATGCTAAAGGATTAAACGGTATCAGTTTAGGCCGTATGTCCATTGATAAAACTTTTGAGGGCGAACTGAATGCAATCAGTATAGGCGAAATGCTAAGTGCATTAACACCAACCCAAGGCTCGGCTGGCTATGTTGCTATTGAGCAAGTTACCGGGACATTGTCCGGTAAAAACGGTAGTTTTGTTTTGCAACATTTCGGCACAATGAGCAAAGGTGAAAATCGCCTAGTGCTTGAAGTTGTGCCAGATTCAGGTACAGATGAATTACAGGGCTTAAGCGGAAGCATGAAAATCAATATTGAAGATAGCCAACACTTCTATGAATTTGATTATACTCTGGTATAACAAGGCAACATATAAATTTAATTAATTTTACAGCGCTACGTGAAGGCATACATTCTCAATAGAATAAATTCAAAACTTATCGCTTATTCACATTTGGTGCCCTTCAATTTGTTTTCGCTTTTTTTCAAGTTCACGAATTAGAAGGTCTCGAAAAATTCTTACTCTTGCGGTCGTTCTTAGGTCGACATGTGAGAGCACCCATAAGCCCCAACCCGGCTCTACATAGTTTACGCCTATTCTGTTAAGCAACGGCTCATTATCACAAAATACGCAAGGCATTTGCGCGATACCCAGACCCATTTTTACCATTGCCTGCATTAAGCCAAGCTCTGTTGTTCTGACTATGCGTTGCGAGTCCGGAAAGTTTTTCTCAATCCAGGCGGGTTTCGTGTATCCATCGCCAGCCCAGGTAATGCAGGGTATATCACTACTTGCTATAACGCTTTCTTCTATCTTTTCACACATTGCCTGGGTGCCATATATTGCGTAGCCAAGTTGCCCAATACGCTTGCCTATTAAGTTTGGAGGCGGCTCGTCCGTTGTACGTAATGCGATATCAGCCTCACGTGCCACAAGATTTAATTCATCGCGGGTAGCGATAATTTCCAGATCAATTTGCGGATACTGTTCAAGAAATATTTTTATAGCGGGTAATACCAAATACTGTGTGCAAACATCTGCCACGGTTATCCTTAGCTTGCCACTGAGATCCTGACTTTCAGACATCGCCTGTCTTTGTAAAGCATCAGCTTCTTCCGCCATGCTTTCGGCGCTTTTTACCAGCCGTTCCCCTATGGCCGTTACCACCCATTGCTTTCCTGAACGCTCAAATAGATGCGTGCCCAGATTATTTTCCAATGCCCCTATTCGGCGTGAAACCGTGGTTTGGTTTACCCCTAATTTCAGCGCGGCCTTACTCACCGAACCCGTGCGCACGACCTCTAGAAAAAAATGAATGTTATCCCAGTCAATCATCTGCATTTATGCACCTTTGATATGCATATACCTCTATTTAACTGCACATATGCATAGACTAGCATACATTCTAGTCGTCACAACATATCAACCTAAAGAAGTTGTATCACTGGAGTTCCAAAATGAAACTTAAGCAAATAAACGAAGAAATTTTAATAAATGTATCTGCTGAAAAAATGTGGTCCGTTCTTTCACAATATGGAGATGTTTCTAACTTTCATGCTGGCGTGGCCGAATCTTACAAAGTAGCGGGTAGTACTAACACCGCGGCACTTGGCTGTGAACGTGTTTGCAATATTGTAGACCTTGGGCTTCATATAACGCTTAAAGAACGCATCATTGATTATGTTGAAGGCCAATCTTACAAATATGAAGTGTACGAATGGAAAAACTTCCCACTCCGTGCCATGTTTTTTGGATTCAGGATTATTCCACAAGCATCAAACCAAACTTCTTTAATTATCAATATCGATTACAAAGCAAAACCCGCCATACTAACGCCACTCATGGCCGGGAAAATGCGAAGACTCGCTCGTGATGTTTTACTCGGCTATAAACATTTTTCTGAGACGGGCGTTAAACGCGTTCCAATAAAAGCACTAAAAAAACAATACAAGTCACCGAAAGATTTAGAGGCTCAATATGGATAATAATAAAATGACAAACCGTATATTTGTTAAGTCCGGCAATGCGGTTCGAATGTTTCTTTTTAGTGCGGTTATTTTTCTAATGGTTGGAATCTGGCTAACAGGTTTTGATCAAGTCCATTGGTTTCTCTATGTTATTCCGGTGGGTTATACGCTTTCGGCTTTATTTGGAATATGTCCTAGTATTAATTTATGGCGAATACTATTTAGAAATGATTAAGTATTCATTTTCTCATCAAGCTGTGTACGCATTAAAACAGACATTGCCTGCGCAGCTTGATCATTTTGTATTTCTAATGCTTTAATCACACTTAGTCTGTCGGCATCACTGCGATTCTGGCTGAACTTTTGTTTACCTTCTATATGCTCGATTTCGATTTTAAAACCCACAATTGCATTGAGCATTTTTTCGCGCCTGTTTTCATCTAATGCAGCCATCGTCCACGGGGTGCCACTATCGCCTTCATGTTTCCTGGTTAATTTTTCAAGCATCCTTACCAGGCCATCATTATCCAGTAAACTTGCTTTGCCTTTTACTTGTACGGTTTCAAAATTCCAGGTGGGCACCATGCCATCACTAACATACCATTGTGGTGAAATATAACTGTGCAACCCAGAAAAAATAACCATAACATCATCAGCATTTTCCAACGCCTGAAGCTGTTCGTTAGTGCGACCGAAGTGCCCGTATAAAACATTCTGTTCAGCATCAACCAGTAACGGCACTTTATTTGACATCAACCTGCCCTGGCTCACAGTAATTAAGTCTGCAAAATTCCATTTGTTTATAAAAGCTAGAAGCGCTGTTGCTTCCTTTATATTGTAAGGTCCTGGTATATACATAACATTAACTGTCCGAGCCATGCTTTGCATGACGATTTAAAGTGACTTGTTATTTGCTCCAGTCTCGATTAAGCGTGTAAAATAAAATTATTACGACTATCACAAATATATTCCAATAGAATTCGCGCTTTTTAATTTTTTTCCAATATCTCTCCAGCGTTGGATCATTTAGTTCTTTATATCTTCCGGTTGGGAAATATTGCTGCATTGGAGATTTACTAAGTGTTTTATAGTGTTTGAGATGAAAGTACCCACCAAACTCAATATATTTCTTTGTATAGATTTTAGCAAAATACTCCTCAAGCTCATGTTGGATAACGCTTAGTTTCATTTTTTATTTTCACTCATAACTACATTTATACCTCTTTTAGTCGCTAATTTACATTAAATTTATCTTCTTAAACTGCTATGATCACCCGATGGCCAATACCCCACATACACTTGATACCAGCCGGCTGCTTTGCCCGATGCCGGTCATTCGTACCCAGGATAAAATCAAAACACTTCATGCAGGTGATATTCTTGAGGTAACCTGTACTGATCCGGGCGCACTTAATGATATACCCGCCTGGTGTCGAATTAACGGGCATGAAGTCCTTTCAACATCTGAAAAAGATGATGAAATTTTTATTACAATAAAAGTAAACGAATAAATCTGATTGTAAGATACCTTTTTATTTTCTGGATTTCCGTCTGCGCGGGAATCATGTATGAATATATTAACAGGGAATACTCTTACTAGAGACCAGGTAAAATAAGTAAACACTATGAATAACATAACTGACAATACCTCACCTACCAACCAACGCGCAGAACGTATGCGCGAAACCGTGCGGATCACTTTAATTGGTTCGGTCATTGATGCGTTGTTGGGTTTTCTTAAAATTATTATTGGGTATGCTTCTTACTCTCAAGCCTTAATTGCGGATGGTATTCATTCGCTTTCCGATTTAGCCACCGATGTTATTGTTTTATATGCCAGTAAACACGCAAACCAGGAAGCGGACGATGATCATCCTTATGGCCACGGTCGTTTTGAAACCGTTGCCACGGTTGTGTTAGGTGTTGCCTTAATTGGTGTCGCAGTTGGTATTGGTTACGATGCCAGTTTTCGCTTATACCATCACGAGCATATTTCCACTCCGGGCATCTGGGCACTTGTGATTGCTTTTGTTTCGGTTATTTCCAAAGAAGCCATTTATCGTTACACCATGGTGGTGGCCGATAAATATAATTCCAATATGCTGCGCGCCAATGCCTGGCATTCCCGCAGTGATGCGATTTCCTCAATTGTGGTTATTATTGGCATTGTTGGCAGCATGTTTGGCGTATGGTATCTAGATGGCATTGCCGCGATTGGTGTAGCGTTAATGATTGCCAAAATCGGCTGGGACTTACTCTCCGAAAGTATGCAGGAATTGGTAGATACCAGTTTGGATCCTGAGCGAGTTGAAGCCATTCGCCAGGTTATTCTGGATGTCGATGGTGCCGATACCTTGCATGTATTACGTACCCGACGCATGGGCAGTGAAGCACTGGTGGATGTACATATTCAGGTCAACCCGGCCTTAAGTGTTTCCGAAGGCCACTATATAAGTGAAACAGTACGCTCCAGTATTATCGCTAAAATCGAAGAGGTCAGTGATGTAATGGTACACATTGACCCTGAAGATGATGAAAGCTTCACTGGCACAGTGCGCCTACCGTTACGCAGGCAGCTTTTAAGTAAGTTGCAGCCGGCATGGTCACACATTGAAGCGAGCCAGGAAATACTCAACATCGACTTACACTATCTCAATAATAAAATAGATGTAGAGATTCTTTTACCTGTATTATTATTAGAGCACCCTAACAATACAATACTGGATCAAAAGCACCTGCTTGAAGCTCAGTTTAAGCTTGTTGCAGACTCCTTAGATGAAGTAGAATCAATTAAATTACTGTTTAAATAACAATAATCTACGCTCTATTATAGTGCGAGCCTCTATCACGAAGTGCACTATGTTGATTCTTGTTTAGCGCGTATTATTTATAATTTACTGAATAAACAATTACTTATTATAAATCTATATTACACCATAAAATATACAGCTCTGGAGAATACAAAATGTCAGAAAATGTTTTTAAAATGATGGAAGACAATGGCGTTAAATTCGTCGATTTCCGCTTTACAGATACACACGGTAAACAACAACACGTTTCTGTTCCACATCACCAGTTGAGCGCTGACACATTTGTTGATGGCAAAATGTTTGACGGTTCTTCTATTTCTGGCTGGAAAGGCATTAACGAATCCGACATGATATTAATGCCCGACGCTTCAACCGCGCTGATGGATCCGTTTACAGACGAGCCTACTTTAATCATTACCTGCGATATTGTAGAGCCGACTACTGGCGAAGGCTACGATCGCGATCCACGTTCCGTTGCCAAACGTGCAGAAGCCTACTTACAAACTACCGGTCTGGCAGACACAGCTTTTTTTGGTCCTGAACCCGAATTTTTTGTTCTTGATGACGTTAAATGGGGCGCAGACATGTCGGGCTGCTTCTACAAAGTAGACTCCGAAGAAGCTGGCTGGAACTCGGCTAAAGCATTTGAAGAGGGTAACATCGGTCACCGTCCTGGCGTTAAAGGCGGTTACTTTCCGGTACCTCCTGTTGATTCATTAAACGATCTCCGTGCTGCAATGTGTTTGGCCATTGAAGAAATGGGTGTACCCGTTGAAGTGCATCACCATGAAGTCGCAACAGCAGGCCAATGTGAAATTGGTACACGTTTCTCTACCCTGGTAGAACGTGCTGACTGGAACCAAACCATGAAATATTGTATCCATAACGTTGCCCACATCTACGGTAAAACAGCGACTTTCATGCCTAAACCTTTAGTCGGCGATAATGGTAGCGGTATGCACGTTCACCAGTCATTAGCCAAAGATGGCCAAAACCTGTTCTCGGGTGATGGTTACGGCGGTTTATCCGAAACGGCTTTATTCTACATTGGCGGTATCATTAAACACGCACGTGCATTGAATGCTTTCACTAACCCGTCAACAAACTCGTACAAACGTCTAGTACCTGGCTTCGAAGCACCCGTAATGCTGGCTTACTCTGCACGTAACCGTTCTGCGTCTATCCGTATTCCTTACGATGCAAATCCAAGAGGACGTCGTGTTGAAGTACGCTTCCCGGATCCAATGGCGAATCCATATCTGGCGTTTTCTGCAATGATGATGGCCGGTCTTGATGGCATCCAAAACAAGATTCACCCTGGTGAAGCAATGGATAAAGACTTATACGATCTACCAGCAGAAGAAGCTGCAATGATTCCAACCGTTGCTAGCTCACTCGAACAAGCACTTGATTGCTTAAATGAAGATCGTGCTTTCTTAACTGCCGGCAATGTATTCTCAGATGACATGATCAATGCCTTCATTGAATTGAAACGTACTGAAGTAGAGCTTGTGAATATGACCACTCACCCGGTTGAGTTTTCTATGTACTACAGCTTGTAACGCTTCTTCAAAATCTATTCTGCCTATATACTTCTCTTATAGTAGGAATGAAGCGCCCCGCGTTCGTTAATCGCCCGGGGCGTTTTTTATTTATCAAAATACAGACATTATCTTTGGTGTCTTCTTGAAAAAATGCACTACTATGGTGCGTGACTAGCTTAATCGACCCCTCGACGCACCATTTTGGTGAGTCATATTTCCCACCCAAAACTATATTTTACAGCTAATTAGCTATCTTATTGATTTATATATTAATTCATAGATTAATTTATATAAAGGCAATGGCATATTACTTGCTCATTGGATAAAATGAATGTTTTATAAACTTTTAACGCCGCCCAAAGATAGTGATGTTGTTACAACGTCCACAAATAAAAACTAAAGCGGAATTCACTTTGAAATACAGAAGAGGACTATAAATGAACGGTCACACATCTCGCACACAAGCAGTAGAATCCATTACCAACCGACTCCCGGCATCCCTTGGAAAAACAGAGTCATTAGATACTATTTGGGCAGTTGATGTTTTTAACTTAGCCAAAATGGAAAAGGCACTTTCTAAAAGCACCTTCGCCAGTATCAAAAAAACCATCCAGACCGGTGATACCCTCCCGACTGAAATCGCGGATGAAGTGGCCGAGGCCATGAAAAACTGGGCACTGTCTAAAGGGGTTAAATTCTTTTCCCACATCTTCTATCCAATGACCAATGCTACTGCCGAAAAGCACGACGCCTTTATTGTTACCGATTTCGATGGTGAGGCTATTTCTAAATTTAACGGCAGCTTGTTAATTAAGGGCGAACCTGATGGTTCATCTTTCCCCAACGGTGGCATCCGCGTAACGAATGCTGCACGTGGTTATACAGCATGGGATCCCAGTAGCCCGGCGTATGTTAAACATACCGAAAATGGTGCAACCTTAATGATACCTTGCGTTTTTGCTTCATGGACCGGTGAAGCACTTGATAAAAAAATCCCCTTGTTGCGTTCTAACCATGCAATGAATAAAGCTGCACAAAAAGTCCTTACCCTGATGGGCGAAACAAATATTGCACCATTAAACTCAAGCTGTGGCGCTGAGCAAGAATACTTTTTAGTGGATGCAAAATTTGCCAGTGCACGACCTGATTTGTTATTAGCCGGACGTACCTTATTTGGTGCTGCTCCTGCAAAGGGCCAGCAATTCGATGACCATTACTTCGGTGCTATTCCAGCACGTGTGCAAGTGTATATGCAAGATGCGGAAGACCAACTCTACCGTTTAGGCATACCAGCAAAAACCCATCATAATGAAGTGGCCCCGGGTCAATTTGAAATTGCCCCCTATTTTGAAGCCGCAAACGTTGCCGCCGATCATCAGCAATTATTAATGACCGTGTTACAAACAACAGCCAAAGCACATGGTTTTATTTGCTTAATGCATGAAAAACCTTTTGCCGGCATTAACGGCTCTGGTAAACATGTTAACTGGTCTGTGGGTAATGCGACTCAAGGCAACTTACTTGATCCAGGCAACACGCCTGAAGAAAACCTTAACTTCTTATTATTCTGTGGTGCCGTTATCCGTGGCGTACATATGTATGGGCCTTTACTTCGCGCTGTTATTGCTTCTGCCAGTAACGATCATCGCCTTGGTGCTAACGAAGCACCCCCGGCGATACTTTCAGTTTATTTAGGTAAGCAACTCGAAAAAGTATTTGAAGATATTCAAGCAGGAAAATTAGCCCCAACCGATGATGGCGGCATAATGGATTTAGGCTTGTCGCAAATTATGAACTTCAAACGTGACTCGGGCGATCGTAATAGAACGTCCCCGTTTGCTTTCACTGGTAACCGTTTTGAATTCCGCGCAGTCGGCTCATCACAATCTGTTTCCGGTCCACTCGTTGCTATGAATACCATGCTAGCGGATTCACTTAACTGGATTGCTTCAAAACTTGAAGCTGAACTAAAAGGCGGAGCCGATAAAACAGCTGCCGTTATTGCAGTCTTAAAAGAACTCATGTCACTGCATGGTAATGCGGTTTTTGGTGGTGACGGTTACTCCGCTGAATGGCATGAAATGGCCGTCAAAGAACGCGGCCTGAAAAATTTACCTACTTCAGCCGATGCGCTACCGTACTTACAAGATAAATCTATCATTAAACTATTCACCGATACCGGCGTATTAACTCCGGTAGAACTGAACAGTCGCTATGAGATTTATGCTGAACAATACCTGCTATCAATCGAAGTCGAAGCCAAGTTGGTCGTGGATATAGCGAAGACTTTAATTTATCCTGCAGCCATCAGCTATCTTCAAAGTTTGTCTGCAGCAAATTCAGGTCTGCAAGCGATGGCAATTAGCCTTGATAATGCAACCGCGAAAACCGTTGCAACAGAGGCCAATGCCATGATGGCAGCCGTTGCCGAACTTAGTGAAGCCATGGAAAAGGAAACCTTTGGATCAACCGAAGAACACATGCAATATTTTGCAAAAAATATTCGTGGTTTAATGGATAAAGTTCGCGTACATGCAGACACCCTTGAGTGCGAAGTAGCTGATAAGTTATGGCCGCTGCCGAAATATCAGGAAATGTTGTTTATTAAATAACAGCTGTTGACCCAGCCGTATCAAAAAGCCGGTAACATCTCGTTATCGGCTTTTTTATTTAGCACCATATGCCTCTCCACCAAAATCTATATTGCCATCCTGGCCACACACAAACCGGTTTAGTGCGCAAAAAAATCAAACACACTAACAGTATAGCAATTTTTTGATCCTAAATTAATGAAATCACTTAAGTTTCCTTTATTTTTGCCGTTATCTTAGATGTAGGCAGTCACCGTTATTGAGTACGTCCTCACGGTAATGCGTCAGACTAGGGTTATTTTCGTGTTAAATTGGTTTAAAGGTGAACACTCAGAGAATCTCAGCAGTATCGTTCAGCATGCTGAAGGGCTTGCCTATGCGTGTATTACGCAACGTGAAACTCAAAAACCGCTTTTGACAGCTTGTATTTTTCAGTCACAAATATCCGACTCCAAAACAACCCTAAACCAACTATTACAACAAAAGAACTTAACAAAACATTCTGTTACAACGTTACTTGATTCCAGTAATTTTTTATTACTCTTAATGCAACGCCCGGCGGTTGAAAAGCAAGAGCTGCCTGATGCGGTTCGCTGGCAAATAAAAGACCAACTCGACTACCCTGCAGAAGAAGCAATAATTGAAATACTCGAAATTCCTGGCCAACAAGAGCGTGGTCGGCTGCCGATGATCTATGTTATTGCAGCACATCAGTATACAGTAAAAGCATCAATCGATTTGCTTGAAGATATAAAAATTAATGTGCAATATATTGATATTCCGGAATTAGCACAACGTAACATTTCCTCATTGCTCCCTGAAGATTTAAACGGCGTAGCCCTATTAAACATGCAAGCTAACAACAGCCTCTTAACGATTACCCATAACGGCGAGCTTTTCCTTAGCCGGATAATTGATATCGGCTACGAACATTTGGAAACTCACAATGAACAAGAACAAGAGAGTGATGGACTAAGCCTTGAACAATCTACTTCTGAATTTGATATCAACACCAGCAAGGTCATTTTAGAAATTCAACGTTCACTGGATTATTACGAAAGCCATTATGGCAAACCAACGATCGGAAACCTGGTTATTGCACCGCTGGAAAATGACATCCCAAGTTTAAATAAACAACTTGAACATGACTTAGGTGTAGCGGTGAGAAGTCTGGACATTCAGGAGATAGTCGATTTTGAATCCGTGCTGGATATTGAGCTACAAGCTAAATGCTTCTGCGCTATTGGCGCAGCACTGCGTGAGGCCATATCAAAACCAACCCCACCAGGCCGGATTTAATTAAAACAGATTAACGCTATTATATATGCAACAAATTAACCTTTATCACAAGACACTTAAGAAAAAATCCCTTGTTTTTTCTTTTCAGCACATGGTTTCTGGTGCAGTCGCGTTATTAATTGTCCTCGGTTTAATTCAGGTCATTAATGAAATTGTTTATTACACCACGCAGTCTCAATTAAAGGATAATGCAAAACTCCTGCTCGAACGAAGCCAACGGCTGACTACTTTACAAGCCAGCCTACCTAAACTTCAAAGCGATTCGAATCTTAAGGCTCAGCTTAAACAAGTTGAAAAAGATTTAATTAGTAAGCAAAGAGTGCTTAGTGTGCTTTCTAATAAAAAATTGGGTAATACATCAGGCTTCACCCAACAGTTTACGGGCCTCGCCCGACAAACCATCCAGGGACTCTGGATAACGCGCGCTCATTTTATTCAAGGTGGAACAGTGTTGGATATTCAAGGCAAATCAAACCATCCTGATTTAGTCCCTAAATATTTACAAGCTTTATCGTCGGAAGAGGCTTTTAAAGGAACCGAGTTTAATAGTTTTATCATACAAAAAAATACTGACAACAATATTCTTGAATTCAAGTTTAATAATATCTTGTCCGAAAAAAGTAATTCGAACCATGGCTTGCTCAGATGAAAGAACTGAAACAAAAATATAATCATCTGGCAGCACTTTTTGATGTGCGTAATATTCGTGAAAGGGTCTTAATCGCAGGCCTGCTTGCTGCGATGCTCATTAACCTGTGGCTTTATTTATTTAATGATCGCCTAACCACAGCCCAACAAAAATTAAACATTGAGATATCGACTGTTAAGCAGAAAATAGACACCATCGACCAGCAATACACAATTCTTGAGAATGCCAAACATGATGATCCTGATAGAGAAATAAAAAATAGATTACTTGTAGCCCAACAACACGCTGATAAACTGGACAGTGAGCTGCAACTTAAAATGAAAGGCCTCATTCTACCAACACAAATGGCAAAAGTGCTTGAGCAGGTGCTAAGCCAGCAAACACGCTTACATTTTAAGCGTATACAAAGCCTTGCGGCCAAACCCTTATTAGTAAAAGCCCCGGAAAATATTGCGCAGCCAGGTAGTAACGAATCCAACAATAGCAATAATTCCGATACACAAGTACTTGAGCCCTCAGAATTGACTGATATCGGCGTGTTTCAGCACGGTATTGAAATGGAATTTACAGGCTCTTACATTGAAACGCTCGGCTATTTAAAGCAGCTGAAACAACTCCCCTGGAATTTTTACTGGGATGACGTGCTTATTGACGTTGTTAGCTACCCTAAAGCCAGCGTTATTATTCGGGTGCATACTTTAAGCTTAAAGGAGGGTTGGCTCGGTGTATAAGCGCTTACTCTCTAACATCTTCTTTGTATTGCTAATCCATGGCCTTTATTCAGGCACTAGTTTTGCCCAGGAATTACCCGACCCAACCCGCCCACCAGGTGTGCAGGACTCTTCTGCGAAAGATTCTACTCGTTTAAAAAAGTGGACACTCTCATCCACCTTAATTGCGAATGGCCGCCGCAATGCCATTATTAACGGCCAATTAGTCACTATTGGGCAAGTCGTCAATCAGGCTAAAGTTGTTTCCATTCAGCCTAACGAAGTTTGGTTACTGCATAAACAAAAACAGATGCATATCAAATTGTTAGCAAGAGATATTAAGGATTTTTCTCCAACTGCCGCTAAATAGACCAGACACTACAGGGTAAAGCATAAATTCAATGATACACTTTTCAAACCATACAGCACTTTTTCTTAAACTTGGTGTGCTTAGTGTGTCACTGTTTATTAGTGCCTGTGCAAACGACATGCGTAACCCAAATACTCTCGCCGATATCGAACAGTCCCTCAAAGATAGCCAGGCTCCGGCAACTACCGAAATTATAAATATTGACGACGCCTTATTGCCTCCAGTAGATATCAATATACCGGGCTCCACCGGCATTGATACCGAACCACGCTTTGATTTAAAAGTTAATCGCGTAGCCGCGCGTACTTTCTTTATGGGGTTAGTGCAAGGCACGCCTTACAACATGATTGTTCATCCTAAAGTAAAGGGCAGCATCACATTAGACTTAAAAAATCTAACTGTTATTGAAGTATTAAATACCGTACGTGATGTTTTTGGTTACGACTACGAACAATCGCCTTCCGGCTTTCAGGTTTACCCTAATTCCATGCGCACCCGTATTTTTAAAATCGACTATCTTGATGTTATTCGCAATGGCAATTCAGAAATGCGGGTTAGTTCCGGCCAGGTAACAGATTCAAGTAATAGCTCAAATTCGGGTAGCGGTTCATCGTCATCAAATTCATCCGGGCAAAGCTCTTCTTCAAACCGCAATGGCTCAACATCCGGCTCTATAGTTTCGACCTCAAGCTCTTCTGATTTTTGGAAACAATTATCGCAATCCGTTAAGTCAATCGTCGGTGAGAAAGCAGGTCGTAATGTCGTTGTAAACAAACATTCCGGCGTTATTGTGGTACATGCCATGCCGGCCGAGTTGCGTTCAGTGGCTAATTTTATTAAAACAACTCAATCCATTATTCAGCGCCAGGTCATTATTGAAGCAAAAATAATTGAAGTTGAACTCAGTGATGGCTTCCAGTCAGGCATCAACTGGTCTGCTATTGGTCACTCTGCCGGCAAAAATTCTTCTATCTTGCTGAGTCAAACCGGTGGCGGTTCTACAATTGGTGCAGCGAGTAATATTATTAGTGGCAATACCGGCAACCTCGCACCCGACAGTTATTCCGCGGTTAACGGTTCAGCCACTTCAGCCTTTGGCGGCGTATTCTCTCTTGCACTTAAACTGGGGAATAGTTTTACGAGCTTCCTCGAACTACTGCAAACACAGGGCGATGTACATGTACTTTCCAGTCCACAAGTCTCTACAATTAATAACCAAAAAGCGGTTATAAAAGTAGGGCAAGACGAATTTTTTATTACTGATGTCGACAGCAGTACAAATACAAGTACAGGAACATCTACAACACAAAACAACGTTGAACTAACGCCTTTCTTCTCTGGTGTAGCATTGGATGTTATTCCACAGATTAGCCAAAACGGAAACATTACTTTACATGTACATCCTACCGTCAGCACGGTCATTGAAAAAGTTAAACAGATTAGTTTAAATTCCAGTTCCAGCCTCAGCGTTCCTTTAGCGTTGAGTTCTGTCCGTGAATCCGACACTATTATTCGTGCCCGTGATGGCCAGGTGGTCATTATTGGCGGCCTGATGCAAAACTCCACTAAAAACGAAGATGCCGGTGTACCCGGTCTTAGTGATATCCCCCTTATTGGTGGCCTCTTTAAACATAAACGTAAAGCGTATAAAAAGAGTGAGTTAGTTATTTTGCTGCGCCCGGTTATCGTAAAAGACGATACACAATGGTCGGCTAAACTGAAACAAATCCAGTCACGTATTGGCAATTTATATAGCCCCGGCGAGTAAGATTACGCGATGAGAAATTAACATGTACCATAGATTTTTTGGCTTAAAAGAACTGCCCTTCACGTTATCTCCAGATACCGATTTTTTCTTTGCCTATGGCCATTATGCCAATGCACTAAACACACTTACAGTTGCACTACGCACCGGCGAAGGCTTTATAAAAGTAACCGGCGAAGTGGGCACGGGTAAAACTTTACTCTGTCGTAAACTTTTAAATACGATTGGTAAAAATTTTACAGCTATTTACATACCCAATCCGCAGCTTTCACCGCATGGCTTGCAAATTGCGCTCGCAGAAGAACTGGGCTTGCCTATATCCCGTTATACGCACCATTTACTCAAACAAATTACAGATCGCCTAATTGAGCTAACAGAGAAAGGTCAACGTGTCGTCTTGTGTATTGATGAAGCACAAGCCATGCCCAAAGAGACACTCGAAGCACTGCGTTTAATAACCAATTTGGAAACAGAAAAACAAAAACTCATTCAGGTTGTTTTGTTTGGCCAGCCCGAGTTAGATGTAAGTATTAATGACCCTGCTGTACGCCAGCTTAAACAGCGCATTACCTTTTCTTACCACCTTGAGCCTCTGCAAAAAAACGAAATGGAGGCCTATATACAGTATCGTTTACGTGTTGCTGGATTTGCAGGCGTTCAATTATTTAATGATGATGCCTTAAGCGCTATCCATCGTGCCAGCCACGGAATCCCGCGCCTGGTAAATATTTTATCGCACAAATCTTTAATGGTCGCTTACGGTCAAGGGCAACGGCTCATTTCTAACGTACATGCCGAACTCGCCATCCGCGATACGACCGACATACAGTGTAGTAATCCAACAATGGACCATTGGAAGAATACTCTTTGGTGGTTAAGTGCAAGCTCGGCATTATTTGCTGCCATGGCATCCATTGCCACTTATTACATAATGCAATTTCCAAAATGAGCCTAATCAACCAAATGCTAACGGATTTAGATCAGCGCCAGGCCATGACAGCGGATAGCTCTAATGCTCATAGCGTGCCCTACATGACACCTTCACTTAACAACGCAAGGGATCACTCTAGATCAATATTGATAAAAATTAGCGTCTCTCTGCTTATTGTCCTTTTACTTTGCATTACCGGTTATTACAGTTATCTAATCTACGTTCAACGCACAAATGTTTTTACACCGACTGCACTCACTCAACAACAAAACGTCCTTACAAGCATTAAACCTGTAAAAATTATTCCCGTCCAACCAAAACAAAATCAGATAAAGAATACACTGGCCGCACTACCTGTCATTACAGCTACGAACAATCATGTTAAGCCTGCGATAGTGGCTAAGACACAAACGCCTTCGGCCACACCGTCGTATGACAGTAACGTTGATGATGAAGCCATTATCACTATTCAAGCTGAGGACAGTGCGAACGAAAAAAACTTTAATACCGACATACAATCTGTAAAAAAACAGCAACTACAATTAAACCCAAATCAACAAGCTGAAGTTGCATATCAAAAGGGCTACGGACTTTTACAACAAAACAAAATTTATTCGGCAGAAGCAAAACTTTTACTCGCGCTGGAGCATAATGCAAAACATATTAAAGCACGGGAAATATTGGTGGGGCTTTACCTTAAAACAGGTAGAAAAGTTGAGGCTCAAAATACGTTAGTGACCGGTTTGGTTCATTTGCCAAACTATACCAACTTCACTAAATTGTATGCGCGAATATTGCTTGATAACAATCAAACTACTAAAGCGGTTAACTTGCTATTACAACACAAACCAGCCATTGCTGATGACCCGAACTATTTTGCACTCCTTGCAGCCAGTTACCAACGCCAAAAAAATCATAACGCCGCGGCGAATACCTATGTTAAATTATTAAAACTAAAACCTCGCGAAGGTATTTGGTGGGTCGGCATGGCTATATCACTTGAAGCGCTGCACAAGAAAAAAGATGCATTAAATGCATACGAAAAGGCACGTCAAACCGGTACCTTAAATACACGAATCTCCAATTACTCATCTCAACGCTTGCAACAACTGAACCTAAATTCAAATTCAGGCGAGCAATAATTTTTTTAATTAGTATCTTTTCGCTAACTGGACTAAACTCTGTATTAACCCGTACAGAAACCAGATAGTCGCTTAACAAAATGCTTAAAAAAATACTCTTTTCTTCTCTCAATACACACTTAATCATTATTGTGCTTGGTATTAATTTTCTAGCCGTTAATGCTCAAGCTGATGAAACAAATATTTATAAACACACCAATGAGCAAGGTGTTGTAGAATTTACAGATCTCCCAAACCAAACTAACAAGCCTGTCCATATTCCACCAATGAATACGTTTAAACAAAAACCAATACCACGTACACTTACCCCAAGAAAGACAATAACAACTCCAGAAGCGGTAAAGTATACTGAATTCACTATTACATCGCCTTTAAATGATACCGTGGTGCGCCAAAACGCAGGTAATGTTACCGTTGCACTTAATCTCAGCCCGGCTTTACAGGCTAATCACAAAACCAAAGTTATAATTGATAATGATGAAAAATTATCACTTAGCGGCTCCTCACTCATTTACACTTTTAGTAATATTTCTCGTGGCACCCACACCGCCCAAGCCTTCATCCTTGATCCACAAGAGATGGTATTAATCGAGTCTGCCAGTGTCGAGTTTCATTTACAGCGCTTTGCACCCATCCCTATACCTCCGGCTCCACCTAAGCCCCCTGCTAAGCCTAATACTGGCTCTTAACACGCACTAAAATAGTGCGTGCGCACTTATATTGTGCTATTCTCGCTCTTATTAATTTACCTTATTTCTACATTTTATTTAAGACTACAATTTAAGTCTTTGAATAATCACTAGTTAATTTTTACATAAGATTCGTTGCCCCATCTCCCTTGCACTGTTTTGGGGTGGTTTACTTCTTGCTATATAGAAGAGCATGAATGCTGTGGCTACAAACATTACCTCTTTCCATCAACGCGTGCTTGACGGGCTAAACAGCTCTACCTTGCTGTTTGGCGCTGATTTGCGGCTTCGGTACATTAACCCGGCGGGTGAAATGTTATTTGAAGCCAGTTCTCGCCACTTGATTGGACAACACTTCGAGCAATTATTTAGCGCGCCAACTTGCACTGCGGCCGATGTAGAACATGTTTTAAAAACGATACATCCAATAACCCAGCATGAAGTGGCTGTGTCACTTTTAAAGACCAAAGACGTTACCATGGATATTTCTCTTAGCCCTATGCTTGACATAAAAGGCGATCCGGAAATTTTACTGGAGTGCCATCAAATCGACCATATGTTGCGTATTAGCCAGGATAAAAAACGCGCCGAAGACCAACAGGCAACGAAAGAGATCCTGCGCGGCCTGGCACATGAAATTAAAAATCCACTTGGCGGTCTACGAGGCTCTGCTCAACTACTAGAACGTCAGTTAGATAATGATAATCTAAAAGAATACACCCGCGTTATTATTGATGAGGCCGATCGACTTACGCTGCTTGTCGATAGAATGATAGGATCCATTCAGGTTCCACAAAAATGTGAAGCGAATATACATGAAGTCCTTGAACATGTTCGGCAGCTGTTTCTGGCCGACACGACGTCTAATGTAAAAATAATTCGAGATTACGACCCAAGCATTCCTGATACTAATATTGACCCCGGGCAATTAACTCAGGCCATTATTAATATTACCCGCAATGCAATCCAGGCGCTTACCGAGCAGCAAAACGATTCATCAAATAAACTTATTTATCGCACTCGTATTTTAAGAAACTTTACCATTGGTGAAAACCGTCATCGTTTGGCGCTGTCACTTGAAATTGAAGACAATGGCCCGGGCATTCCCGAGCAATTACAAAAAAATATATTCTTTCCAATGGTAACCGGACGTGCAGAAGGCACCGGCCTGGGCTTGTCCATTGCGCAATCTATTATTCAACAGCACCACGGTTTACTTGAATGCAAGAGCAAACTAGGCGCAACAATATTTACAATTAATTTACCGGTTTATACTTAACTAAAGGGATGTAACTTAAACATGGCTAATGAATCAATTTGGGTAGTCGATGATGATCGCTCTATTCGGTGGGTACTCGAGCAAGCACTCACTCAAGCCGATTTGAATGTTAAAACATTTGAAAATGGTGCTGACGTACTACAAAGTTTAAAAACATCTCAACCGGATGCGCTCATTAGCGATATCAGAATGCCTGGCATTGATGGCCTGGAGTTGCTTTCGCAAATCCAGGCCAGTCATCCTGATTTACCGGTTATAATTATTACTGCGCATTCAGATTTAGACAGCGCCGTGTCAGCCTATCAAGGCGGTGCTTTTGAATACCTGCCCAAACCTTTTGACGTAGACGATGCCGTTTCACTTGCGCAGCGCGCAATCAAGCAAAGCAAATCCACACAACAGCCTGCTGCGATTGCCGAGTCCAGCGTTAGTGAAATTATTGGTGAAGCACCGAGTATGCAGGAAGTGTTTCGCGCTATCGGACGCTTATCACAGTCCAACATTACTGTTTTAATTAATGGCGAATCCGGCACCGGTAAAGAACTGGTCGCGAGCGCCTTACACCGACATAGTCCGCGTGCAGGCAAACCCTTTATCGCCTTAAATATGGCCGCGATTCCACGTGACCTACTCGAATCTGAACTCTTTGGCCATGAAAAAGGTGCGTTTACCGGCGCACAAAATTTACGAAAAGGCCGCTTCGAACAAGCTGATACGGGCACATTATTTTTGGATGAAATCGGCGACATGCCCGCTGAATTACAAACACGCTTACTGCGCGTACTTGCTGACGGTGAATTTTACCGTGTCGGTGGCCACCAACCTGTAAAAGTAGATGTACGAATTATTGCCGCCACCCACCAAAATTTAGAAGAGCGGGTACAAAAAGGTGATTTTCGCGAAGATTTATTTCACCGTTTAAATGTTATCCGCATTCACATACCATCACTCAAAGAACGCCGCGAAGATATTCCCTTACTCGCCCGTTACTTCTTAAATAAAGCCGCTGCCGAGCTCAATGTTGAAGTTAAAATATTATCAACAGAAGCTGAACAGTTTTTAGCCCGGCTTAACTGGCAAGGTAATGTTCGTCAACTTGAAAACACCTGCCGCTGGCTAACCGTGATGACACCCTCCCAAGGTGTTTCCCTGGACGACTTACCACCAGAGTTAACTGCAAGCTCCCAACCTACGGTCGCAGCGGGTAGCTGGACAGACTTATTAAAAGACTGGGCAGACCAACAACTGAATAAAAATGAATCCAACATTCTGGAAGTTGCCACGCCACAGTTTGAAAAAGTCCTTATTGAATCAGCGTTGAAAAAAACCGGTGGGCGTCGCCAGGATGCTGCCATTTTATTAGGCTGGGGTAGAAATACTTTAACTCGCAAGATTAAAGATCTTAATATGTAAGCATATACTCTGGTTTGAAATAATCACTCAAACCAGAGTATTATCTTAACTGTCCAACATATCAAACGGACTCGTCACGGTGACACCCGGCTTATTCAATACATGCGTATAAATCATCGTAGTAGAAACATCGGCATGCCCGAGTAATTCCTGTACCGTTCTTATGTCATAGCCATTTTCAAGCAGATGAGTTGCGAAAGAATGGCGTAACGCATGACAGTTTACTTTTTTATTTATCACTGCATGTTCTGCCGCTTTTTTAATATATTTTTGTAACCCATTTTCATGAATATGATGCCGTCTCGCCTTACCTGAACGCGGGTCTGTAGAAATGGTTGTAGACGGGAAAAAGTATTGCCAGCGAAATTCTTTATCTGCATTCGGGTATTTCCGTGCCAAAGCATCAGGTAAATAAACACTTCCCAAATCAGCCTCTAAATCAGAATCATGCATTTTTTTAACACTATCAATCTGGTTTGATAAAGCTGCCGTTAATTTTCTCGGAATAGGCACAACACGGTCTTTTTTACCTTTGGCTTCACGTACAAGTATTTGTTGATAACCAAAGTCAACATCAAGAATACGCAATCGAACACATTCCATTAACCGCAAGCCACAACCATACAATAAATTCGCCATAAGAATATATGTTTCATTTTCAATACCCGAGAACAATCGTAAAACCTCATCACGCGTCAAAACTACAGGTAATCGTTTTGGCTTTTTCGATTGTGAAAATTCAATTCCAGCTTGCATTTCCTTTTTCATAACTTGTTTATAGTAAAAAATAATAGCATTCAGAGCCTGCGATTGCGTACTGCCAGATACATTGCGATTGATAACTAAATGTTCTAAATATCGCGCAATATCCGTCTCTAAAAGCACCTCTGGATTGCGCATCTCATTAAAATTAATAAAACGCATAAACCAGCCAAGATAGGCACGCTCAGTTCGAATTGAATAATGTTTAACACGTATAAGTTTAATATAGCTTTCTATTTGTGCTGGATACAAAGCATGAACCTTCTTAAACAATCCTCCTTCTTTCGTATTTTCGCCAAATATCGCGCTTCCTTTAGTTAGCTCCGCAAAAGGCTGGTAATCACGCGACACTGTTGCATGGTTAACTTCCAAGCTTGACGCTGACCCAGCTATCTCTTCCCATGGGAACCTACTAGCCCACGGTGCATTCATTATGTCCACAAACAAAATTCTAAGCGAATAAACAATTTGCTTATATTGCCAATCATCCAGCTCTGTATTTCTGCCTTTACTTTTTAAATAATTGTCTATAATTTGAGCAGTATGTGTCTTCAAGCGTTGCCCAGGATGTGCTTTTATATACTGCTCAACATGCCGCACATACCACTGAAGAACCTTAGGATTTTTGACGTAAACTTTTGTTTTATTGATGTAATTATCCCAGAAACGGGAGACAGTTGTATCATCCATAATGCTATTCCTTTAGCTAAATTAAACTCGCAGATAATTCTATATCTTGTTAGGATTATGACGAAATGAAAAAGAAATTACAATTAATAGATAGAATTCTGCCTATACCTGAAAAGACAGAATTCTGTCTAATATACTGTTAGGCAAAAATATAAAGGTTAAATACCATGGAACTAGATGAATTTATAACTAAAGTATTATCTAAAATAGTTTCAGGAATACGCGAAGCGCAGAAAATCGAAAGCGATGGTGCCTTCATCGTACCGTCTGGTATTGGTGGGCATAATTACGCAAAGCACCCTAGGGTTTCTATTAGTGGTCTTCTTAGTTCAACTATTGTCGATTTCGATATAGCCGTTACAGTCGAAGAAAATACAACTACATCTGGTGGTGGAGGTTTAAAGATAGCGGGTATAGGAGCAAACCTTGAAGGAGGATCATCCTCAAAGGACACAAGAGTAAGTCGAATCCAATTTGCCGTTCCAATCCTACTTCCCGAAAGCCAAAAGGAATGGCATTCAGAGTTAAAGGGCAATTCAGAATAATAATGCCTAACAAATTGCTCAAAAACGCTCATTTTATTCGCTGGGACAACCTACCGCTCGTTTTACTCACGGCAGGTTGCCCCTTAGCAAAACGTTGAGGCTGTAGAAAAACCTCGATATTTTAGGAATTTAAATTAGAGACGATTTAAGACTGTTAAAAATATTTTTTGATACGTTTATGAAAATATTTTAAAAGATCTCCCATGAAGGTTTTAATTAACGTATGAACGAAATCAGATCTACCACAGAGAAAAATCCATCTCGGCAGAATATTGAAAAATTATCGATTTCAGGGGTTTTTCTACAGTCTCGTTATGTGTAAAAAAACAAATTAGAAAAATATGAAAATTTACGGTTACTCATTTAATAAAGATAAAGAGCCAATGGAGCTAAACGAAGCTACTATTTGTGCAAACCCTGAAATGTTGCGTGAAATTTCAAAATTCCTATTAGTGTGCGCAGAAGAAATGGAAAAAGATGTAAAATGGAATCACGATCATTTTTCACCAGAAAATAAAGAAGAAAATGAATATCCAGAGTTAATAGTGTTTAATCCAAATGCATAAAAATAAAACACATAACAAGTGCATCAAAAACGTTCGTTGTCACTCACTGGGACTTTTTAAAGAGGCGCTTTGCTTCTCTTTAAAAAGCCCCTTATGCTAATCGTTGAGGCTGTAGAAAAACCTAAAATTAATTAAAATATTTTGATATAATGACTCATCTCACACGGAGTCGTGAATATGGCAAAATATATTCCTTACGATTACAACCAGCACACACTGGTTGCGATT